>Ga0126328_10000156_pt1 | contig 14699 bp, 16 predicted proteins | sample InaspJWI13metaG_FD_97003 | JGI IMG/M metagenome (GOLD analysis project Ga0126328, IMG submission 97003) | Marine gutless worms symbiont microbial communities from Oahu, Hawaii - Inanidrilus sp. 1 OAHU.JWI-13 metaG | ecosystem: Host-associated > Annelida > Digestive system > Unclassified... | reverse complement strand
CGCACGCTCCCGTTCACGCTCCTGAATGGAGCTTTCCGGAGAACGGCTTGGGGCGTGCCGTTCAGGCATCGGGTTAGCCTACACAGGCAGCTCTCGCTTTGCCAAGGGCTCCTGAATAGTTACAATTTTCTGTTAAAATTAGTCCCTGTCATCCCGAAGCGCAGCGAGGGATCTTGTGCACAGGGAGCTTCTGCAAACTAAGAAGATCTCTCCCTCCGGTCGAGATGACAGCTCCCTGTCGATTTGAGGCGAAGCCTCGCTAGTGCTCATCGAGCCATTTCTGCAGGGCGCCGATCAACGCCTGCGCCTGTGCCTTGCTGGAGATGTTGAACTTAGACTGCTGGCGGAACTCGTGCCCGCGTTTCTGATAACGGCGGATGCTGTATTTCTCCAGGCCGTAGGCCTCTTTGGCGCGGTCCCACTCCCGGTAGCGGAAAAGCACCGTGGTCCAGGCACCCTTGGACAGGATGACTTTGTCGAGCTCCTGGACGAGCTCGGTTCCTCCCTTTCTGTAGCTGATCGTGAGCTCCTCTACCCTTTCCGCCATTAGAATATCTCCCCTTTACTTATTCGGATTGCGCCTCATCGCGCAGACGTTATCGGTTCGGCCCGGGCGCCGAAGCGCCCGAGCAGATCAATGGTATGCCGGTTACCCTTCGAGGTCGCAATAGAAAGGGGCATCCTGCCGCTGCCGTCCGGGGCATTCACATCCGCACCGAGGTCGATCAGGCGCTTGGTCAACCGCCGCTGTCCATCGCCAACGGCGATGTGTAGGGGCTTGGCGCCCGACCGGTCTTCAGCATTGACATCCGCACCGCGCTCGGTCACGAGCACCAGGGAGTCCCGGTCATCCACACCGGCCCGGACGAGGACGAACAGGAGCGCCTGCGGATCGTCCGTTGCGCCCGCCTCGAGGAGCACGCCGGCCAGCTGGGTCTTGCCAGCGACCAGGGCGACCTGCAGTGGCGTCTCTCCCGCCCGGTTCATCGCGTTCGGGTCCGCACCATTCTCCAACAGTTCGCGGGCGATGATCAAACGCCCGCGCTGGGCCGCCACATGCAGGGGCTGCTCACCCTGGGGGTCGGTCTGGCCGATATCCGTACCCCAGTAAATATGGCGTTTGAGCTGGTCCAGATCGCCGCTCTGGACGGCGCGGTAAAGGTTGATGGTCGGCGGCGGGGGCTCGCCGCAGGCGGCAAGCAGCAGGACCGAGAGCACAAGGGCGACAGAGACACGGACAAGAAACATCTGACCTTGGTTTCGAAGCCTGGGTTGAGAGATAAACTTTATATGGTAAGTCCTGGGGTGAGGCTATCGCAACCGCCTGTTCCTAAAGGCAGGGCAACCGGACGATAAATGTCGGGTCCCGGCAATTTTTCACAGCGCGGAGTGAAAACCTGGCTTCCACTTCGCTTCATTTTTCGGTAGTGCTTAATATGTAGTGGTCGTGTGATGATCCCATCGAAGAAGAAAAAGGCTCACCAGAGAGTTCATCACTACACGTGCACTTAAAACATGGTGGAGCATTCCTGCCCCGCACGGGCACCTTGCATTTTTCAAGGTGCCCTTATATGAACGACTAACGGTAGGCGTGCTAACTTATCCGTCTATGTTCGGCAAAATCCTCCTGACCGTCGTGGTGATCCTGGGTGCCTACCTGGTCATCCGCGCCCGCCTGCGGCACGACCGCGAACCGGTTGCTGCCCCGCCTTCGCGGCCACTTGTCCCCCTGATACCGCCAGAAATCCTGAAGACCATCGCCTACGGGCTGGTGGCCGCCATGGTGGCGGGCAGTTTGCTCTGGCTGTACCTGGACTATCAGTCGGGACGGGAGGTAGTAAGGGTACGGATCATCAATGCAACGACCGGGAGCGTGACCACTTATGAAGCCCGGCGGGCCGATGTGCAGGACCGTCGCTTCATCACTCTGGACGGTCGTCCTGTCACCCTGGCCGACGTGGATCGCATGGAGCTGAGTGCGGGGCGCTAGTACCCCATTTCATCAAAATTTTCTGTTAAAACCATCCCTGTCATCCCGAACGTAGCGAAGGATCTTCGGCTTGGTAAAAGTCCTCAGCGCCTAAGATCTCTCCTCCGTCGGGACAAGGATTTCTCGCTACGCTCGAAATGACAACCAGCAAAATCGGATGAAATGGTCTACTAGTAGTCTGACCACAAGATAAATTAGGATACTAAATTTATTCCTTAATAGTTCTGGTCAACCATTGAGGGAATCCAGATATCTTAAGTTAATCGAATCCACCACCCCGAGCGTGGGTCTCGATCCGCCATTTTTTGAGAAATCCAAATTGGTAATCGGTGCGCAATCGCGCGGCCCGGTTGAGTGTCGTCCGGTCGATGGGCGCAAGGGTGAGACCGGGATAGCGGTCGAGATAGATCCGGTATTCTGCCGCGATCCGATCCTGACCGCTGCGCAAGGGTCCGCCGGCAATCTCCAGCAGGGTGAGCTCCGAACCGGGCAGAGGGACGCCCCGGTCTCGGCATTCGGTCAACAGCGTCTCAATGGCATCGGCATATTTCGGTGGTCTTCGAGGTAGTAGACCCAGACGCAGCTATCGATCAGGATGGCGCGATGACCGGCCAGTAGATTAGTCGTCATTCCAAGCGGCTTTTTCCAGACGCAGATATTCGTCCGTGTCGATGCCCTCCCAGACCTCCTTGTGCAGACCACGCAGGGCCTTCAGGTAATCTTCCGGCTCCGGGATCATGACGATCATGTCGCCTTCGACCTGCACCAGCAGGCGTTTGCCGGGCTCGAGATGCAGGGCATCGTCGCGCGCCCCTTTCGGGATCACGGCCTGGTTTTTCGAACCGAGGGTAACGACGGAACTCATGGGCGCTCTCTAGGTAAAGCGATATTGATTGCTTTACGCAGTGTAGCCCCGAATCAGGCCGAAAACATCCTCGCCTTGGTCTCATTGAACAATTCCGCCGGTTTGCCCCCGGCCATTAGCGCTTGTAATCCACCTCTTCAGCAGCGCCTCCTTTCCCATGCCGTCAACGCTCACCCCGTTCTCCCGCCAGCAACCGGTGTTTTTCCGTGGCGTAGAGGTCGAGCCCCTCGGGAAGCACGAAGGTCGCCTTGCACAGCAGCAGAAACACAAGTGGAGCATCGGGGTTGGCTCGTTCCACCTGGACGTGGATCAGGGTCTTTTCCAGAACCCGGCCCAGTCCCTCGGCGAGGTAACGGGGGCAGTAACCTACCAGAACCGATTCAGCGGTTTCCAACACCAGGGCGTGGGGGTCATGGGGATTGTCTTTCTCCGGGATGAGCCCCAGGGGTTCGCCCGGCTTCAGTCGGGCGATGGCCGCCCGCTCGGCACCATCCAGATGGCACACCCCGTGGCTGAAGAAATAAAGTGCTACCTCGCCCCGTTCGTCGGGTTCCACCTCCGGATAGACGCAGAGCCAGTCGGTGGCGCGCCGTCCGTCGGAACGGGCCAGTAGCTCCATCTCGCTGGGCGTTTTGCTGTCGAGGCCCATCCTGGCGAGATAATCCGGATATTCCGGCCGGGATTTGTTGAGCAGCCGGTTGGCGAAGGTGGGAAAGAGTTCGGTCGAGTAGTAGATTCGAGAAGTGTCCTTCATTCTTTCCAAGGGTGTAGCCGAACAGGTAGTGTCCGCTTTCCCGAGTCAGGTGAATAGTATGCCAGCGGCGGGTATCCGGGTCCTGTCCGGCGAGGTAAAGGGGTTTCATGGCTTTAGTTTTCCAACAAACGTTTTTCGTTGAGCGTCAACAATTTCAGGGAAAACTGCCTCGCCAGTGGCGTTATTTCGTCAAGGGGGTATTTCTCGAAAAGATTCTGGCGGGGATAGTAGTGATTTTTAGGGTAGTGCTTATGTTTTTTCCTTGCATAATATATACCTTAGCATGCAGGTGCAGATGCTAAAGTTATCTAGACCCAAATACAATTGGCGGAGTGGACGGGACTCGAACCCGCGACCCTCGGCGTGACAGGCCGATATTCTAACCAACTGAACTACCACTCCGTGTTCGCCTGGTGGGTGCTGCAGGACTCGAACCTGCGACCCTCGCCTTGTAAGGACGATGCTCTCCCGGCTGAGCTAAGCACCCTGAAGACGAACTTTCATTTTACCGCGTCCTTCAGCGCCTTTCCAGCCTTGAACGTCGGTGTCTTCGAGGCAGCGATCTCGATCGCCTCACCCGTTCTCGGGTTGCGTCCTGACCTCGCGGCCCGTTGCTTTATCAAGAAAGTGCCGAAGCCGATCACCGTTACGGTATCTCCCTTTTTCAAGGCATCGGCTACGGCCTCTGTCATGCCATCCAAGGCCCGACCTGCCGCCGACTTGGAGATGTCTGCCGCCTCTGCCATTGCCACGATAAGTTCCGACTTGTTCATTATCCCCCTTCCCCACTGCTTTTGGAGGGCCTTTCCAATCTTTCATTGGATCCGACCCCGAGTGTCGCCTCATGCCGATCGGTTTATAGCGACCGGACCTATAGCTGTCAAACGCTTTTCGTTCAGTGATGGGTCCGCATCCTGCTGCCTTTCTCCTCAGTGACCTCCGGTACCGGTGCCTGCACCTCGGTCTGGTCCGATTCCGCTTCTTCCGGATCGACGGCCTTAATAGTGGGAAGCTCGCTCAAGGCGAGATCGAGCACTTCGTCTATCCACCGTACCGGTCGGATGCTGAGATTCTGCTTGATATTCCTCGGAATCTCGGTCAGGTCACGTGCATTCTCTTGCGGGATGATCACCGTATCTATCCGGCCGCGGTGGGCAGCCAGTAACTTCTCTTTCAGTCCCCCGATCGGTAATACTTCGCCCCTCAAGGTGATCTCCCCGGTCATAGCGACATTCGAGCGCACGGGCACCTTGATCAGGGCGGAGACCAGGGCTGTGCACATGGCCACACCCGCGCTGGGCCCGTCCTTCGGGGTCGCCCCCTCGGGAACGTGGATGTGTGCATCGAGCTTCTGGTGGAACTCCAGATCGATCCCTAAGGCCTGGGCACGGCTGCGAACTACGGTCATGGCAGCTTGGATCGACTCCTGCATCACGTCCCCGAGCTGCCCGGTGTAGGTGAACTTTCCCTTGCCCGGCACCAGGGCGGATTCGATCCGCAGCAACTCGCCCCCGACCTCCGTCCAGGCCAAGCCCGTGACCTGACCCACTTGATCGAACTCGTCTGCGCGCCCAAAACGGTACTTCTGTACCCCCAGGTATTTTTCAAGTGCCTTCGGGGTTACGACCACCGAGGAAATGCGCTTTTTGAGCAATACGTCCTTGACCACCTTCCGGCAGATCTTCGAGAGCTCCCGCTCCAGGTTGCGGACGCCGGCCTCGCGCGTGTAGTGGCGGATGATGTCCTGAATCGTGCTCTCGCGGATGACGATCTCTTCTTTCTCGAGACCATTGTTCTTCATCTGCTTCGGGATGAGATAGCGCTCGGCGATAGCGACCTTCTCGTCTTCCGTGTAACCGGAAAGACGGATCACCTCCATGCGGTCCAGGAGAGCCGGTGGGATATTGAGGGTATTCGCGGTCGCCACGAACATCACCTCCGAGAGATCGAAGTCCACCTCCAGATAGTGATCGTTGAAGGTATGGTTCTGCTCCGGATCCAACACCTCGAGCAGTGCGGACGCCGGATCGCCCCGGAAGTCCATGGCCATCTTGTCGATCTCATCCAGGAGAAAGAACGCATTGCGCGACCCCGCCTTGGATAGATTGTGGATAATCTTTCCCGGCAACGCCCCGATATAGGTGCGCCGGTGGCCGCGAATCTCCGCTTCGTCGCGCATACCGCCCAGGGACATCCGCACGAACTTGCGGTTGGTGGCCCGCGCGATCGAGTGTCCCAGCGAAGTCTTGCCGACCCCGGGGGGACCGACCAGGCACAGGATCGGCCCCTTGAGCTTGCGCACCCGCTGCTGCACGGCCAGGTACTCGAGGATCCGTTCCTTGACCTTCTCCAACCCGTAGTGATCGGCCTCCAACACCCTCTCGGCAGCCTTGATGTCGTTACGGATGCGCGTGCGCTTCCTCCAGGGCAGGTTGACCAGGGTGTCCACATAGTTACGAACGACCGTGGCCTCTGCGGACATGGGTGACATAAGCTTGAGCTTGTTGAGCTCCGACTGTGCCTTGGCCTTCACGTCCTTGGGCATACCCGCCGCTTCGATGCGCTTGCCCAGGTCGTCGATGTCGTTGGGGGCTTCCTCCATCTCACCCAGCTCCTTCTGGATGGCCTTCATTTTCTCGTTGAGGTAGTACTCCCGCTGATTTTTCTCCATCTGTCGCTTCACCCGGCTCCGGATCCGCTTTTCCATCTGGAGCAGGTCGTTCTCCGCTTCCATGAGACCCATCAAATGCTCGAGCCTGGACTGGACGTCGATCACCTCCAGGACGCGCTGTTTCTCGTCTAGCTTCAGGGACATGTGGGCGGCCATGGTGTCGGCCAGTCGGCCGGCCGCGTCGATGCTCGACAGCGAGGTCAACACTTCTGGCGGTACCTTCTTGTTGAGCTTGACGTATTGGTCGAACAGGCCGATGGCCGAGCGCATCAGGACCTCCTGCTCTCGCTCATCCGCCTCCATGAGATCGACCAAGGGCAGGATATTGGCGCTGAAGGCATCCTCCGTGGTGATGAAGGTATCGATCTGGGCCCGTTGGCTTCCCTCCACCAGCACCTTAACGGTACCGTCCGGAAGCTTGAGCAGCTGCAGAATGTTGGCCAAAGTCCCTACTGCGTATAGATCCTTGACCGCCGGGTCATCCACATCGGCCCTCTTCTGGGCGATCAGGAGGATCTGCTTATCGTTCGCCATCGCGCTGTCGAGCGCCCGGATGGATTTTTCGCGGCCGACAAACAAAGGAATGACCATGTGGGGATAGACCACCACATCGCGTAGCGGCAATACGGGCACGTCAGCGCTGGGGGTATTGTTCTGGGCCATGGAAGCTTTGTGCTCAGCTGATATCCTGCTCTTCCGGTGCCATCCTTAAAGCTGGGACTCGGTCCCCGAAGGCACGGCAAGAACAGACAGATATAGATAAAGATGCTGCGTTTATTTCGGGGTAGTGCTTAAATATGTAGTGGTCGTGCGATGATCCCATCGAAGAAGAAAAAGGTTCACCAGAGAGTTCATCACTACACGTTAAGCACCACCTATTTCGGAACTAATGTTTGGGCGTTCGGAACCCTACTTCAACGCCGTTTTGGCCTGCATCGCAGGGGGGCGCCGGAACCGGTCACGGTCACTCCGACGCGGCACGCTGGTGGTCGACCCCATCGTAGATGATAAGGGGATTGTTCTCACCCACAATGGCCGAGCCGTCGAGGACCACCTTGCTCACGTTCTCCATCGAGGGTAAGTCGTACATGATATCGAGCAGGACTTGCTCCATAATGGTGCGCAGGCCGCGGGCCCCGGTCTTGCGTTCCATTGCCTTGCGGGCAATTGCCGTCAGGGCATCGTCGCGCAGATCCAGGCCGCACCCCTCCATCTCGAAGAGACGGGCGTACTGTTTAGTCAGCGCATTTTTGGGTTCGGCAAGGATGCGCAGCAGGGCCTCCTCATCCAGCTCCTCGAGCGTGGCAATGACCGGAAGGCGGCCGACGAATTCGGGAATGAGGCCGTAGCGGATCAAATCTTCCGGCTCGATTTCACGCAGGAGCTCGCCGACCTTCTTCTCGTCATCCTCACCGTGCACCTCCGCCGCGAAGCCGATCCCCCCCTTCTTCGAGCGGTTGCGGATCACCTTCTCGAGACCGGCGAACGCGCCGCCGACGATGAACAGGATGTTGACGGTATCTACCTGCAGAAATTCCTGCTGCGGGTGCTTACGCCCACCTTGGGGCGGTATTGCGGCGACAGTGCCTTCGACGAGCTTCAGCAGGGCCTGCTGTACCCCCTCCCCGGACACGTCACGGGTGATGGAAGGGTTGTCCGACTTACGCGAGATCTTATCGATTTCGTCGATATAGACGATGCCCGTCTGGGCCTTCTCCACATCGTAGTCGCATTTCTGCAACAGCTTCTGAATGATGTTCTCGACGTCCTCACCCACATAGCCCGCCTCCGTCAAGGTGGTGGCATCCGCGATCGTGAACGGGACGTTCAGCAACCGCGCTAGGGTCTCGGCGAGCAGCGTCTTGCCGGAACCCGTAGGGCCGATGAGCAGGATGTTGCTTTTGGCAATCTCGATGTTTTCCCTGGCCTTGACATCGTCGGCTTCGAGCCGCTTGTAGTGATTGTAGACGGCGACCGAGAGCACCTTCTTCGCCTGATCCTGGCCGATGACATATTGATCGAGGATTCCCTTGATCTCGCGGGGCTTGGGCAGCTTGCTGGCCGCCTCGTCGATACTTTCCTGGATCTCCTCGCAGATGATGTCGTTGCACAGATCGACGCACTCGTCGCAGATAAAAACTGACGGGCCTGCGATCAGCTTCCGCACCTCGTGCTGGCTCTTGCCGCAGAACGAACAGTAAAGCAGCTTGGCATCGTTGCCCTTGCCGTGGTTGTGACCACTCATGTGCGACACCCTCCGGAAAGTTCAGTACACCGGCGCTCAAAGCATTTCGAAGAAGCGGTCGAACGCGCGGTCGAAGCTATCGGTAAAGAACAGATCAATCCGGTCCCCCTCCACCCTGGGCTTGAACCGCAAGATCACCATACCATCCTTGAATGCTCCCTCGGGGATCTGCCGAAGCGATGTCTACTCGGTTCATGTTCCTCTCATCGCTGCGAAAATCGCGGAAGGGAAAATCCGGGTGTCCTTTGATCTGTTCCAGCTTCATGGCGGTGGCTCACTCTCTGAAATTCGGGGACGGGCCGAGGGAATCCAGATCGATACGGTTGCCTCCTTTGCGTTTCTGCTTTTCCGGGAACGACCGGCTGCCGAGAAAACCGCGTGGCGAGAGTAAGCCGACTACCGATCGCTCGACGACATGATCGAATGGAATGGGATATTCCTGCCCCTGAGAAAGGAAACGGCAATCATAACCCTTTCCAAGGAGATGGCAAGGCGAAAGGAAAGGCGATACGCACTTGTCTCGGGGGCTATTCTGGTGCTGCGGAAACCGCCTCCCGTTTAGCGAGCACCTGATCGACAAGACCGTACTCCATGGCCTCCTCGCCGCCCATGAAGCGATCCCGCTCCGTATCCTCTGCAATCTTCTCCATCGGCTGTCCGGTGTGCCGGGAGAGAATCCGATTGAGTCGGTCCCGGAGGTGCAGGATCTCGCGGGCGTGAATGTCCACGTCCGTCGCCTGGCCCTGAAAGCCGCCCAGCGGTTGGTGGATCATCATCCGCGAGTGCGGCAGACAGAAGCGCTTGCCGGCGGTACCCCCGGCCAACAGCAGGGCGCCCATGCTCGCCGCCTGACCGATGCACATGGTGCTCACGTCCGGCCGGATGAAACGCATGGTGTCCTAAACGGCCAACCCGGCGGTCACTGACCCACCGGGAGAGTTGATGTAGAGGTAGATATCCTTGTCGGGGTTCTCCGACTCCAGGAACAGGAGCTGGGCGACTACCAGGTTCGACGTATAGTCTTCGACCGGCCCGACCAGGAAGACGATGCGCTCCTTGAGCAGGCGCGAGTAAATATCGAAAGAGCGCTCCCCGCGTGCCGTCTGCTCGATAACGATGGGGACCAGTCCGAGGTCTTTCGGATCCCACTCACTAGGATCGGAAATCGTACTCATAAACTGTTTGTCGTATTGCTTGTCTGAAACCTAAGCAGTGACCGCAGGGGCATTCAGCTCCTCGAAAGTAGCCGGCTCGTCCACGACCGTTATCCGCTCCAGCACCCAGTCGACCACCTGATTCTCCAGGGTCAGGGCCTCCATCGAAGCTACCCGATCCCGGTCGGTATAGAAGTAGTCGACAATCTGCTGTGGATCTTCGTAGGTCGAGGCCAAAGCTTTCACGGCCTCCCGTACCCTCTCCGGATCGACCTCGATGCCGTTGACCTTGATGATCTCGCCGATAATCAGACCGAGTGCGACCCGCCGCTCGGCCCGGTCCCGAAACAGGTCATCGGGGAGCTCGAAGCTGTCGTTCTCCACATCCCGGCGGACCCGTTGCTTGAACGTCACAATCTCCTGCAGGATGAGACTCTCCGGAAGTTCGATCCGGTTGGTTTCCAGCAACAGGCCCATGACCTGCTCTTTGACCCTGGCATGGATCCGCTCCTTGAGCTCACGCTCCATGTTCCGGCGCAGGTCCGAACGGAGCTCATCCAGGTCTCCGTCCGGGAAACCGAAGCCTCTCACGAAGTCCGCATCTGGCTCGGGAAGCACCGGTTCGGCAACCTCACTGACTCGCACCGAGAAGACGACCGGCTTCCCCTGCAGATCTTCAGACGGATACTGGTCCGGAAAGCGCAGGTCCAGCTGTCGTTCGTCCCCTGTCCGCACCCCCACCAGGCCCTCTTCGAAGCCGGGGAGCATACGCCCGATACCGAGCTCGACTTGGATATCTTCCGCGGAGCTACCCTCGAACGGCTCGCTGTCCAGCGTCCCCGTATAGGAGATCATGAGCCGGTCGTCCAACCGGGCCGGGCGTTCCACGGCCACCCACGTCCTCTGCTGCTTGCGCAGCAGGGTGAGCATGGCCTCCACATCCGCCTCCGTCAACTCGGCCACCGGCCGCTTGAGAGTCTTGCCGTCCAAGGAACCCAGCTCAAACTGCGGCAATACCTCGAACACGGCTGTATAGGCATAGCGCCGGTCGGATTCATCCATGTCAGGTTCGACCTGCGGGGTCCCGGTGGGCTGCAGCTCTTTTTCGACCACAGCCTCGGAAAAGCTGGTTCCTATCAGCTCGCCGAAGACCTCTCGACGCACCTGGCCCCCGTAACGCTGACGCAAGATCTTCATCGGCACCTTACCGGGACGGAAGCCCGACACCCTGGCGGAATGGCTGAATTCACGCAGGCGCTTCTCCACCTCGGTCTCGATCCGTTCTGGCTCCAGATCGACGGTCATCCGCCGCTCCAGCCCTTCTCCGTTTTCCACTGATACTTGCGTCGTCATCTCGGTCTCTCGGGGACACGCCTGCCCGTAGCTGATCCTCTCTTCATTGTCATCCAGATCCGCGTAGATGTCGATAAAGTCGATCCTGAACCAATTCGAACACGCTCTTGTGGCTCGATCAGTTGCTGCCCATAGCCGCAATCCGGGCCAGATCCTGGGCCTCGAAATCGATGCCGAAGTCCTGACCGGGGTTGAGCGTGATACCGTAACCGATCCCCAGCTTTTCCAGGATCCAGGTGAACTCGATGACCAGGCCGCCGTCATAGCCGGGGTAATCCTTGAGGAAGGCCTTGGCGCGGTCGGGACTCGTGAACAACACCAACACCTCTTCGCCGTCCTCGGTCCGGATCTTGAGCGGCCGGGCCTTGGTGTCGGTTGCGAAGCCGCCGATTTGGTGCTTCTCGTAAACAGGCATGAAGACCTCGGAGCCGAGCAGGGTGCGGAGAAAAGATTCCGGCGGAATCCGATTCTCCTGCGCGGCCACAAGCTGGTGTTCCAGGTCGTTATGGGGTTGAAAGTCGGTAGTCATGTGGCTGTTCCTCGGGCAACCGGCATTGGCCGGGGAAACTGGGGTTGAATCGGCGGACTTCAAGGTTCAGGGTGCTCCTGAGCCAATGCCATCAAGTTGAGCGTTACCGGTTGCACTCGACCATAACCGTAGGGGCACCCCCCGTGGGTGCTCTCATCAGGGCAGGTACAGGATCTGAGGGCAGGCACAGGGGCCTGCCCCTACAATTCCGCCCAGGGTGCCTCACCCAGCCAGCTGCTCCATCCGAATCCGCACCACCTCGCCCGTTACCGACTCCAGGGCCTCGATACGGGCGATAGCCCGGTTCATGCGGCCCTCCCGGACCCGATGACTGAGCATGATCAGGGGCACATGGGTATCGCCCACCTCCGGCTCTTTCTGCTGGATGGCCTCGATGCTGATGCCTTCCTCCCCCAGGATGCCAGCGATGCGGGCCATGACGCCCGGTTGATCCAGGGCGATGACGCGCAGGTAGGAGGCAGTCTCGACCTGCTCCATGGACAACACGGGCATATCCGAGATCTCGTCGGGCTGGAACGCCAGATGGGGGACCCGGTTGTTGGGATCAGTGGTGAGCGCGCGGGTCACATCGACCACATCCGCCACCACCGCGGAGGCCGTGGGCATGGCACCGGCGCCCGCTCCATAATAGAGGGTAGGTCCGACCGCATCGCCCTTGACGAGAACGGCATTCATGACCCCGTTCACGCTGGCGATCAAACGCCGCCGGAGCACGAGCGTGGGGTGGACCCGCATCTCGACGCCCTGATCGGTCTTGCGCGCAACCCCCAGGTGCTTGATGGAGTAGCCCAGCTCCGCGGCGTGGACAACGTCCTGGGTCGCGAGCCCGGAGATGCCCTCGGTATAGATCCGGTTGAACTGCAGCGGGATCCCGAAGGCCAATGACCCCAGGATGGTGAGCTTGTGGGCGGCATCGATGCCCTCCACATCGAACGTGGGATCCGCCTCCGCATACCCCAGGGCCTGGGCCTCGGCGAGCACCTCGCCGAAGTCCCGACCCCGGTCCCGCATCTCGGTGAGAATATAGTTGCCGGTGCCGTTGATGATACCGACGATCCACTCGATGTGATTGGCCGCCAGCCCCTCGCGCAGGGCCTTGATGATGGGAATACCACCGGCCACGGCGGCCTCGAAGGCCACCATCACACCCCGTTCGCTCGCGGCGGCGAAAATCTCGTTTCCGTGCAGGGCGATCAGGGCTTTGTTGGCAGTGACCACATGCTTGCCGTTCTCGATGGCCCTGAGCACCAGCTCCCTCGCCGGCGAGTAGCCCCCGATGAGTTCAATGACGATATCGATGGCGGGGTCTTCCACCACGGCAAAGGCGTCTTCCGAGATACGCCCGATCTGATCCAGACCGCTGATGTGCCGGGAATCGTACCGATGGGCCGCGGCATGGGCGATGCGGATCCCCCGTCCGGCCCGGCGGGCGATCTCCCCCGCATTGCCCGTAAGCACGCTCACCGTGCCACCGCCGACGGTACCCATTCCCAACAAACCGATGTTCACTGGCTCCATGCGTCTCTCCCCCTATTTTCGGATGGTGCCAAGCATCACGCGCGTTAGTGATTGTGGGCATCGCATCGCAGCATGCCGCGGATGCCGCGGACGGCCTGGCGGGTCCGCTGCTCGTTCTCGATCAGGCCGAAGCGTACATGGTCATCCCCATACTTACCGAAGCCGATGCCGGGCGAGACCGCGACCTTGGCCTCCCGCAGCAGCTTCTTAGAGAACTCCAGCGAGCCCAGCGCCCCGTAAGGCTCGGGGATCGGTGCCCATACGAACATGGTGGCCTTGGGCTTTTCGATTCGCCACCCCGCCGCCGCCAGCCCGTCACACAACACATCCCGCCGGCGCTGGTAGCGATCGCGGATCTCGGCCACACAGTCCTGGGGCCCTTCCAGGGCAGTGATGGCCGCCACCTGAATCGGCGTGAAGGTCCCGTAGTCCAGGTAGGACTTGATCCGCGCCAGGGCGGCGATCAGCTCCCGGTTGCCGCACATGAAGCCGATTCGCCAACCGGGCATGTTGTAACTCTTCGACAGCGAGAAGGACTCCACAGCCACTTCCGCAGCACCCGGCACCTGGAGGATCGAGGGGGCCCGATAGCCGTCGAAGACGATGTCGGCATAGGCCAAGTCATGGATCACCCAAATGCCGTGCTCGCGGGCGATGTTGACAACTTCCTCGAAATAGTCGAGGTCCACGCAACGGGTGGTGGGATTGCCCGGAAAATTGAGGACCAGCAACTTCGGCTTTGGCCAGGAGTCCTGGATCGCCTTGTGCAGCTCATCGAAGAAATCCACCCCCGGCACCATGGGAACGTGCCGTACATCCGCCCCGGCGATGATGAAGCCATAGGGGTGAATAGGATAGGCGGGATTGGGCACCAGCACCGTGTCGCCGACCTCCATGGTTGCCAGGGCCAGGTGCGCCAGGCCCTCCTTGGAGCCGATGGTCACAATCGCCTCCGTGTCCATATCCAACTGCACCCCGTACCGCTCGCAATACCAGTTGCAAATGGCGCGGCGCAGGCGCGGGATGCCGCGCGAGACCGAGTAGCGGTGCGTATTCTTACGCCGGGAGACCTCTATCAGCTTGTCCACGATATGCGGTGGGGTAGGCCGATCCGGATTGCCCATGCCGAAATCGATGATGTCCTCCCCACGAGAGCGTGCCTCCGCCTTCAGCTGATTGACGATGCTGAAGACGTAGGGCGGAAGACGCTTGATACAACGGAACTCGTGATGGAGCACGACGACGGATTCCTCGCGGGAGACGGCACAATTGGTGAAGATAAGGAAGTGTACCGCTACGGGTGCAGGTTTCAACCGGTCGCCGGTCCCGAATTTGAATCGCAAAGGCGCGCGTGGCATCGTTTCCCCGGTTGCCCCGGCCGTGTGCTGATGCGCCCGAATCACCGGGCTATCCATGAAAACCTCTTTACCAATCGGAATCCTTTGCCAACGCCTCGAACACCACGGACCACACCCATGGTTATTTGTTTCGAGATTGCTTAGATCGTAGTCCACATCGATAAGCATCTAATTCAGCAATATTTTTTCGCACATAGCCGGTCTCAAAATCTGTAGGATTGTATAGAGACCTGCGTCAATT
>Ga0126328_10000144_pt1 | contig 15589 bp, 18 predicted proteins | sample InaspJWI13metaG_FD_97003 | JGI IMG/M metagenome (GOLD analysis project Ga0126328, IMG submission 97003) | Marine gutless worms symbiont microbial communities from Oahu, Hawaii - Inanidrilus sp. 1 OAHU.JWI-13 metaG | ecosystem: Host-associated > Annelida > Digestive system > Unclassified... | reverse complement strand
GGTACTTTCTTTAGCGCGCTAGAAGCTGGCGATTCCACTACCAGCATTTTGCATTCTCCGATCAATGGATTAGTTCAATTATACTACACCATAGTGTCGGTGCAGTCAAATGCTCTTTAGGGGGAAAGGATTCCGGAGCTTAAAAATCCTTACATACATATCTATCGCGTTTCAATCCACGCACCCGCGAGGGGTGCGACTTCGGGAAGCGATCACAATCCCCATCGGTAAAATAGTTTCAATCTACACACCCGCGAGGGGTGCGACGTTCTTTTTCAAGCAGTGGGGCGGGCGCAACAAGGTTTCAATCCACGCACCCGCGAGGGGTGCACATTTTTGGCCAGAGCATATATGCCTAACGGCCAGAAAAACAGCAGTGCAATGAACACCGAAGATTTATTTTCATACCACGCGACAATCTTCTTTTTCTGCGGCTGTTGCTGCACGTCCATTGCGTTTTCATTCATTTTGAGTTTTCCTCTCCAAAAAACAGACTATCCCAAAAACTACCACAGCCATAAAAATCTAACAAGTGTTGACACTTCCCCCCTAATGCTAGGGTATGGGCAGATCAATTAAACAGGTCGATGGCGTGAATCTCGACAATAGCCTCGTAGCCAGATTGCCGCCTTGTCGTATAGAGGTAGGCTAATCTCCCCTGGCAAGCTCGCAAATCTCCGCCAACTCGCTGCCTCCCCCCATCCGACACCCGGGATTCCAAAATCTTAACTAACCCATTGGGTCGCACGAGGAATATTTCCGTCTTGACGCCATAAACCTGTCGTGTGATTATCTGATCCCCTAAATGTGTTATCCCCGCCAGCGCCCCCCCGGAAGTAAAATGACTACCACGGGGCACCCGCATGCTATTTAGGACCCGATTGGATATGCCCTCGAATCGGTAGTATAGCAGTTCCGAGCCTGACACCCCAGCAGCGACCAAATTACCATCTACTACATCAATATGAGCAAAAATTGACGGACTTAACGAAAAAGACTGTTGAGGGGTGCCTGACGGATGATTCCCTGAGTATACATGAATGGTACTCTTATCACTCAGCAGTGCAACCAATTTATTCGCCGAAGTCCCAATGTGATACATGGACGATATTGAAGATCGGAACTCTCCCGAATAATCGACCTTACGCCCTGAATTAAGATATAAAGCAGAGTGCCCCCAACTGCGCGCCCTGTCCCTGCCATCCGTACTAACTACGCGCAAATATACTACAACATTCCTATTTCTAAATGTCATCGCCCCTGGGCTTGCATAGGCCTGAGTGCCACTAAAATAATTAAATCTATGTGTCTTTATTGGGCAAGAATTATAAAGCCATGGGACCACGTCTTGATAGCGGGTATAGCCATATGGCGACGAGGGAGTCTTCGCGAAAGAACCCTCCTCGCCCGGAAGGGTAAGTCTGTGAAGATTAAGTGAGCTCACATCGCAATCAATTACCCAATTTAACACCCGGTAATTCTCGGTTTTTGTAAGATAACAATTATGCAGTGGTGAATAATGAATACTGGAGTAATCTACAAGCTCTAAGGTCCTCTTATCGCTTGTACTACCAGGTTTCAAAGCTATTGCGTGTTTACTCTTGTAGCCTGGCACGTCTAAACGCTTTGAACTCTTTATAGTGACCAGTATACCCTTGTCGTCTATAGGCCCAGACGCCATTACGTTCACGTAAGTAGGATTGGCCTGAAGAACGCTTCCTTCCACCCAGCTGTTATCCATGCCCACCCTTGCCGCCTGCGCGCTTGTGTTTTGTGCCTGGTATCCGGTAGACACCGCCCCGGGTATCTGATCGACCCAGGAATTACCGTCCGCAGACCTTGTTACCATCTCAACTTCATCAGCCATTAACATCCTCCTCTAATAACAATGTGTCCTGCGCGGGGTTAACCTTGCGGACGATATATTTGTTGCCCCTTGTTAACCGACGCCCGTTGATAGTTATGTCCGTTATTACGGTATCCAGTAGATTAATCTGTGATGTGTCGTATCCCGTAGATAGTTGTATTAATTTTGTTTGCCGCCCAAATCGGGCAAGCAGCCGGGTCGCTAAACCCTCTACATCGCCCTTATGCTTTAGGCGAGTTTGAAAATCCTTGCGCACCTGCTTACGCCACTTAAGATATATGCTCCTCTCCTCGGCGTCGTGTAGGTAGTATCCCTTGTACGTATTGCTGTCCTCTTGGTGCAAATACTCTATGGCGCATGACGACATAAAATATTTAGTATCGCTGGTCTCAATCTTAGGAGGTTTGGTTATCTGCCAGGACGGAATCTCGTGACGATCATAGGCCACCCCCCACCGGCGGAGGGTTAGCCTGCCGTCATTTTTTACGATTAAAAACGCTAGGTCGTTACGTAGGATTTCGCCCACCAATTTTTTCACGGCGCCGCCCTTGTAGTAAATGCCAACCTCCGGGCAAATTTGGGCGTAACGGTCAGTCTCCGCCACATCCCACAAGCCCTCGACATATGCAATGCTAGACGCCTGCGCGATCAGCGACGTGATTATCGGCCCTATCTTATCCAGGCCCTCGGCGCGAAAGGACACGGGTCCCTCCCCTGAACTGCTAAATGAAAAATCGGGATTAGAATTCATATTTGCGACATTTGGCTTGTAAGCCGGGTCGCAAAGAGCAAAGCGCGTCTCGCCTAGTGCGATCCTAGGGGCCTGGTCTATCTGCCCCCATGCGGCCGGCATTTTTTTGCCCGCTAGATCCTCGGGGAGGTCGGCAAAGACCTGCTTGGTGTACGGCCTGCAAACCTCCTCGCCCAAAGTCGTATAGGGGTCTAACGCCTTGATAGTTATAACCTTAGGCGTGGTCGTCACCGACTCAATTTTGCCAACGCGAATTGTTTTAAAATCTGCCAGGGTTGGATTATCGACATTACTTTTCAGGACATCTATCGGGCGGTTCGCAAAATCTGCGATCTTGTAATCATCAAAATGCCCATCCGAATTTTCCAAACCCACCGAAAAAGAGGGAAACAGCACCACCCCGTTAATTGGGTCCGGCAGGGATGCGTTAAGCGTCGAGGACGGCACCTGCAATCTAACCGGGTGCCGTACCTCTTGGCCAATCGCGTTAATATAAATATCATCTGAGGGTTTGTCCGGATCAGGGACCGTGGAGGCATAAGCCTCTAAACTCTCAATAGTCCCCTCGTCAAAAAAATACTGCCAGGGGTACTTGGGCGTATTGGTGTAGACAAACTGCCCCACCACCGTGTAACTCTCATCGGACAAGACCAGGGCCGCTAAAGATGGCACGCGCCGTAAATATTTGCCCAAAAATATTGTCAAGTTGGGTGTGGGGGGAATATCGTACCACCCCCCCCAACGGGTCCAATATGTCTCCCCCTCGGGGGCCTTGGTTTGGATCACGCTGATAATTTGCCCATTGTTGTCAATCAAGGGCGATGCGGCAAGCGCGACATGGGGCGGGTAGTCAGTAAGGCGATAAGTGTGAACCAGAAATCTAATATTGCCGGCCAAGAAGTTCCCCCATTAGAAGCACTCCACGAAGTCGAATTTACGGGAAAATAACATGCCGTTAATTGACGACTGCAAGGCACCCTTGCTCTTGTCTCGCGCGTACAACCGTTGCCAAGGAATCCAATTAGTTTCCTTGTCGAACAAAATGAAATACGGAAAACTGCGCCCCATACTAGCCGCGCTTAAATCCGCGATCATCCCCGCAGTAATCCGATAGCGGACATCGACGCTAATCCTACGCCTGGACACCTCGCCCACAGGCGGTAGCAACTGGCCCGATACCGTTTCGCGGGGCTTGGGGTCTATATATCCTGGCTCCCGCCGAGGGGATATCGGTATATCGTGTGCCAGTCCCAAACCCAAACGCCCAATATAAGTGCCGTCGATGGTTACCTTAACTGTCGATCCCTCACGCTTGTCAATTGTGTACAAGCCGCTATCGATGTATTTGATGGTTTGCGATGCCGCCCCAGCTTCGCCTATCGCTATAGTGACATTGCGCGCGTCGGTATAGCCGATGCCGATGGCGTTAACCTGCTTTTGTCCGCCTAAGTCGATTGTCAGGGATGTGCCCGTCCACTTGTCCGCCAGTGCCGGCGACTTAAGGGGGTCGGGCGCGTTGGATGTCTGAATTTGGTCCAACAGCAATATCCTCATACGGCCTCCACTATAACGCCCCCATTATGACGCCCTCATTATGATGCCCTTAGATTGTCGGGCGTTACATCGATGATGCCCTCGTCGATTCCCTGCTGGGTGATGGACCAGATGACCTCGCGGTCGATGTGAACGTTAATGGTCGTGGACCTCTCTTCATCGTCTCCGCGGGGCGTGACATCCACCCGCTCTCCTGGGTTAACCCGTAAGCCAACGTTGTCTACCCCGCGCGCCTCGGGCACGACAAAACGTCCGCCGGTCTCGGCGGGTGGGGCCGGAATGGGGGTGGATGCGATTACTGCCACCTGGGTCGCCCCCAGCGCTATGGTCGCCGCAGCCGCAGCCGCAGCCAACACGACATTTATCCCGGCCAGGGAGGAAAACGCCGCCATTGCTGCTTTGGCAGTGGTGATTATTGTGCTAGCTATATCCACCGCCTTCTGAGCGACCGCCATTTTTGCCTTGTCTCTCGCAGCCTTTTTTTCGATGTCCAAAATCCGCTTTTCCGATGCGGTTTTGATTTTAGAGCGCTGCTCCTCGGTTAACGCCGCATTGGCTAGTAGTTGCGTGGTTTTCGCCTTTTCTGTTGCAATCTCCTGCTGTGCCGCATTGTCCATAACGATCTGGATGTTCCCGAAAATCCCGCTCATATCTTCCAGGAGATCATTGACAGCCTCCCATTTTTGCTCGCGGAGCAGTTTTTCCTCTTCGGCTGCCTCTTTTTGAATTTGAATGATTGCGTCTTGCACTATCTGCTCGTTAACTATTCGCGCGTTTCCCAACTCTTCTAGTGCTGCAATTTTATCCTTCGCGGCGACGCCCTCCAATCCGGCGATAGAGTCAATGACCGATTGCGTAGCGGAAATTCGCTCGTCGCCCGTCAGAGTTTCCAGGGCGTTTATTCGGCCCAACTCGTCGCCCAGAAAAGCGATGCGCTCATCGGCAGCGACTTTCTCCTGGTCCATCCGGGCCGAAAGGAATTCTCCAAAAGCCGCCAGTCGCTCATTGTGTGCGACCGCTTCCACGTTCTGCAAGACAGCCAATTTTTTCGTGAGCGATACGGGTTCCTCGAATTTATCGCCACCCCCATCGCTGCCTCCACCTCCACCGCCGCCCCCGCTGCTTCCACTACCACCGCTATCGACCTCGGCAAAACCCGCAATCTCCGCTTGCGCCGCTGCTTCATCCGCGGCAATTTGTTCCAATCGCGCCGCAGTCTCTGCCTTGATTTCCGCTATTCTCTCCTTGCTGCGTTGTTTAATAAGGGCATGCTCTTCCTCAACTTGTGCTATTGCTGCGTTGGATTGGTCTATCCAATCGTCTTTTAGGTCGCCAACCTGATCCCGGACCTCTTGTATTTTTTTGGCCCACTCGCCAAAAACCTCGCCGCCTGACACAGTCGAAAGTTTACTTAAAAATTTCTGGACAGGAATAAGCAACCTCTCAAATTCCCGATGCACGATATTGATAAAAAATTTCTTGATCTCCTGGAACGCCTTAATAAAAAACTTTTTGATCGCCGAGCCGATTATTTTAAAATGCTCTCCCAACTTGGCAAATGTTTCCTTAAAAAACGCAGAGATTTTTTCCCAGTGTTTTACAATTAGGTAAGCGCCGGCCACAATGGCGGCGACGGCTAACGTTATCAAAACGGTTGGGAATATCATTTGCATCGCAGCCCCGAGCCCAAATGCGGCTATCTTGGCAATCGCCATTTTGGCAGCCAAAACGAGAAAAACACCACCCAGAGTGCCCAGAGCTATTACTATCCCGTCGATCATCCGCTCAAACGTATCGGGGTTGGCTAATATTGCGCTAATCCTATCAGCGACCTTCTCGACAGCAGGCATCAATTTTTCACCTAAAGCAATCCACAGATTTTCGACGGCGATCTTCGCTTGTTCCATGGAGAATGCCCCACTTGCGATGCCCTCAGTCTGACGGAGAAACGCTTCAGTTGATGCGCCAGCACTCTCTTCGATGTTAGCTAGGGTCTCGCTGTAGGTTTCCCCCTCTTGGGCTGCGGCGGCTAAATAGCCTCTCAATCCGCGCACATTAGGGATCAGCTCGGCCATCGAATCAATCGCCCCATCGCTTGCCGAGCTTAAAAAACTCAATGCACCCTCTAGGCCCTCAGCCTTCAAAAGCGCCTCACCCGAGGAATAACCCACCTTTTGCAATTCCTCTGAAAGGCGCTTAGAGGGCTTTAAGAATGCGTTAACAACAGCATTTAGCTGGGTGGTGGCCTCGGAGGCCGGCACGCCTACCTTGGTTAACGTGGCAATACCAGCGCCCAGCTCTTCAATCGGAATTTTCGCCGCGGCGAATAGAGTGATAGACTGGCCTATGGACTGCGCAAGTTCCTCGCCAGTGGTTTTCCTCTCGTTGATGATAGAAAAATACACATCCGCAGCCTCCTCAGCTTCCAAGTTGGCCCAAGCGTAAGCATTAGTAGCGGTTGTTAGAAGGTCTGTCGCTACAGCAACATCCATTAAGCCCCCACGGCTCAACTTAGCTGAAGCATCTACTGTTTTTAATGCCTCGTCGAGGTTCTCTCCAGCAGACACCGCTTGATAAGTAGCTTTCGCTAGCTCCCCTTTGCTGGTTGCGTATCTTACGGACATTTCCGTGAAAGCAGCATCTATGGCCTTAAACTTCTCCTCAGAAATATCCGTCAGTGTATGCAAATTGGCAAGAGATTCGGAGTAATCTGCATACGCACGTGTCCCCTTCACGGCTCCGGCGGCCGTGGCGGCAGATAAGGCGGCAAACGCCATTGCTGCCGTGCGAGTGGCCTTAGTGTTGATTTCCTGGGCTCGGGTGGTGGCCTCTATCTGCGAGCTTACTTGTGCATATCTGCTTTTTAGGGTTTTCAAACTCTCAGACTGAGGGTCAATCCCGGAGGATATAGTTTTCTTCATCTGTTTAGCTAGCGCGTTTTGCTCATAGGCCAAAGCTGCTACTGGGCCCTCGGTTTCCTTAACGGCAGCAGCAGTCAGCTTGGTTTGGCGCTCAAACTTTGCAAGTTCTTCGCCCTCAACTCGCCCTAGGGCGCGTTCCATCTTTTTGGACTCGGCATCGGTTAAGTCACCAAGCGCCTTGAAATCCTTAGTGGTGCCCTCCAGCTGCGAGCTTACTTTCTCAAATTGGTCTCGTAAACCTTTCAAACTCTCAGACTGAGGGTCAATCCCGGAGGATATAGATTTATTCAGCTGTTTAGCTAGCGCGTTTTGCTCATAGACCAGGGCCGCCGTCGGGCCCTTGGTTGCCTCAATACCAACGGCGGTTCGCCTGATTTGGCGCTCAAACTTTGCAAGTTCTTCGCCCTGAACTCGCTTTAGGGCGCGTTTCATTCTTTCGGACTCGGCATCGGTTAAGTCACCAAGCGCCTTGAAATCCTTAGTGGTGCCCTCCAGCTGCGAGCTTACTTTCTCAAATTGGTCTCGTAAACCTTTCAAGCTCTCAGACTGCGGGTCAATCCCGGAGGATATAGTATCGTTTAGCTTTCTAGCTAGCGCGTTTTGCTCGTAGGCCAGGGCCGCCGTCGGGCCCTTGGTTGCCTCAATACCAACGGCGGTTCGCCTGATTTGGCGCTCAAATTTTGCAAGTTCTTCGCCCTGAACTCGCTCTAGGGCGCGTTTCATTTTTTTGCTCTCGGCATCGGTTAGATCGCCCAGTGCCTTGAAATCCTTAGCGGCGTTGGAGAAATTAGTCTTAATTGTCAGCGAAATCTTAGCCACGGTTATGCCCTCCGCGAGCCTCCTTATAAGCTCGCGCCTCCAAAAAATCTTGAATCACTATGTGCGCCTTTTCCATTTCCCGAATGATATCCACCACCTCAGGGGTCTCATGCATCCATCCACCTCCGTGGGGCAACGCGCCAAGATAGTGAGTGTTTTGCCACAAATCATAGGCTCGTGAAAACTCGGCAGCTGTGGGGGGCGTAAGCCTGGTGCCATCCACGAGGTCATAAGGCTTATGTTCCCTGGCCTTTTTTAGTTCCGCCTGGGTGATATGCGCGCCCCCGGGAAGCGGTTCGATTTTCTCGGCGAAGGTCTCCGAGAATTCCAAGTCATTATACAGTGTCATAATGTACCAATGGACTTGCAACGCCGTTAGGGAGCCGCTTTTTTTTTGTCATCCGGGTGAATCCCGCAGATTTTCATATAGCACTCCTCCATTAGCGAGCCAAACCCCGGGTACTGCTCTTGGAGCTCGAAAAGCTTGGAGCCGTCTATTTCCTTCGGGCCACCCTCGAATTCCAGATTGCGCACCTCAATGACATTTCGTTCGATAGCACGCCGATAGTCGTTGTCGATAAAAATCTTCCCCTCGTTGACACCGACGCCATGAGTAATATTCATGTAGCCGTCTCTTTGCGCCCGAGAGGCCACCCGCAGCCGCACCGATATTTGCTCGGTTTTCGGCAAACTGCGGTTGTCCATATTTTCTAGTTGGACATCCGGCACAAATAAAACTGTATTATCGTGCAGTTTCTTTTTCAGTTTCATTACGCGATACTCCGTTCGTAGACGAAGGGCCGCACCAACTGACCGGCGTTAAATGACAAGTTAAGGTTCTGCGCGCCCTTAATCTCTTTGCCCATTTCGGCGCCGGTTAAGATCGCCGAAAAACCCATCCAGGTTTCTTTTTTCCCAGCCCCTACCGCCGTGGAGTCCAAGAGAGCCAAAATAATCAGCTCGTCGTCGTTTTTGGGCGTCAGAGTATATGTGCCGCTTCCGTCGTCAGTGGCAACGTCAAAGAACCGCCCCAGTAGGGCCTTGGTTTCCGCCCCCATTGACCGACTTGTCGAATCAAATTTTAAAAATGCGTCTATCGAACCCGACAAATCCATGAAGCCATCTGAGATATATTGGGTATTTCCCCCGGAGCATGAATCTGTCACCTCGATGGTCCCTTTGCTGGCGGACGTCGAGAAATTGCCCACGCACATCTTTGTAAGCGCGATCTTGCGCACCACATCACCAGTCACCAACGCAATTGCCGAGTTGGTCCGAAACACGGCCCCCTCGATGAGAGGCAGATTAGAACTACCCCCCTTTGCATCGACGATATACCACGCCCCCGCATCCAAATCACCAGATGTTACTGCTTCCCCAATATCCGCCGAGTGTACTACACACTGCTTGCCACTAATTGCTACCGTTGCCATTTATTTCCTCCTCTTCTTCTTCAAATCCCTCGAATACAACCTCCGGCGCCGCCTCTAGGGCTGCCTCCATGCCGGATTTTTTTTTACGTTTGATCTTGTCCGGCTCTACCTGCCAGACTATAGTCCGTCCGTCTTTTCTTATTTTCATACTTCCTCCTCAAAAACAAATTTCTCGCGCCAGAGTCAACTCCACCACGATAAACGATGAGTTCCCCCCACCCTCGTCGCCCGAGTTAAATGGCACCATTTCGCATCCCACATCAACAACGTCAAAACTGCCTGCATCTAGATGTGCCGGGATATAATCGATCAACCCATCTAAATAAGCAGTGGCCGAGACCTCTCCAGGCAACTGGAATTCCAAGTAAACCACCAGCTTCTCGATCTCTCCCCGGGTGTAGGTCCCGGGGAAGATAAACACGGCCTTGTCGTCTATGGTATGGGGCACATCCAGCAGGATTTTTTCAAATCCAGCCAGGCCGCTGGCCGCCAAATGCGTGTTTAAGGTCGCATCCAAAATACGCTTGATTTGCCCTGTTGCATCCTTGATTTTCATACGTCTTTCAATGCCCCCGCCAACACTCGCCGGTCAAAACCGCTAACCCAGCCTTGCAGCTTCGCATTAACCAGGCTTCTTAATTTGCGGGTGATGATGTACTTCCCGGGCTCCTTCTGCCCGCCTCGCAGCCGTCGCCCCCGCTCGAAACGATTAACCGGATAGCTGCGGATCACCACGCCACCCCCCCTAATCCCTGAACTGGTAATGGTATAGCGCCCCTTCTTGTCGCGAGGGTAGGCGACCAATTTTATTTCCTGGCCGCTTAGAAGCCGCTCTTTTAGCAGCAGCCTGGCCCGCTTGCCGATGCTGCTCCCTAGCCGACGTTGTAACGCCGGCCAGGCAAGTACGAGGTCCCGGATGCCGTGTGATATAACAAGTTCCGAGGCTATGCGAGCCATACGACCCCGCTATAGCCAGATACAGCTATTTCACTGATTTTGTAATCCTCTGTTCCGATCACCAGGGTGCCGCGGGAACCCGAGGCATCCTTTAGAGCTATCGCGTCCGCCGCGCTGCAACGATAGGTTTTTCTGCTGCTACGCATCTTTACCGCCCCATCGGCACCGGTGCCCTTCATTTGATAGCTGGCATCCAAGATGCCCGATATTTCCAAATCCCCCCCCTTTAGCCGCGCCCTTTGAGCGGCTGGGTGAACCCGAAAGTAATCGGTCACCCAGTTATTCTTAGCCTCATGCGCATCAGCCATTAACTACCCGCCAGAGGTTCCCGTGGGGGTTGCCGATGGAGTCTCCGTTGGGGTCTCCTTAGGAGTTTCCGATGAGCTTTCACCACTAGCAAAAAGGCCCGTGATTACTGCGGTATGGTTGATATTGGCCGGCACAAATGCATGCCTGGACTGACTACGGATGTAGTCGATTATTGGGTCCGGGGTAGTGTAGGTATCGGGTGCAATCTCCTGCGCCACTACTTGCGAGTTTCCACTGGGGTCAAAAATATCTATCCCACGATTAATCCGATATCGGTTCGACTGCATCGATAATACAATCATCTTATCGTCCGGAATGTACGGGGTGCTTGCATCTGCGCCCGGGACCGTATAGGGTACGCGAGGCGTATAGGCACATAGGCTAACGCCTGTAATCATATCCAGCCCCCTATACATCGCCAATAGCTTTAGCCCCTCGGTATTTTGCACATTTTCCGGCAATAGCGACGTGGCCGTTAGCACATTTTGCAGATTGAAAGCCTGCGACCGCTGAATGTCTGAATCCCTGGCTATGTGGGCTATCCATTTACCGCCAAGCAGCACGATTACCTCATCTAAGGGCGCACTAAATTTGGATAATTCTCCAAGCGCCGCACTTAGGGTGGCACCAACGCTTGCAGTAGTGGGCTTCGTGTCATAAGTAAAACTAAGAGAATCATCGCGACTATAGTCGATATCCATATTTAGATCGGCATCATTCGACCCACGCGCCCGGAATTCTCCCTCCAGAAAAACGTCAAGTGCCTGCTTATTTTTGGTCATATTGATTGCGGCAACGTGCGTCTTGGTGATCTGGCCAATCATCTGTATCTCTGCTGGGCCATATCCGGCCGCGCCTCCACTCCGGCGATAGCCTTGTCCTTTAACTCCCGGCTGATTGGCGTTTTTTGCGCCAGCCGCGGAGGCCTGATCTGTATGCTGCTACCCTCCTGGTAGTCTAAAGTCACGGCTGGCGATGATGAACTAACATAAGCCACCGCCGCCGGGGTCACCGAATACCGGTTTAATAAAAATCCGGCCGATGTATTAGTATCCTCTAGTGAGAATAAAGTGGTGTATAACTGCCGGTTAATCTCTTGTAGATGTACCTCTTCGTAATACTGTAAAACTGTCCTGTTAATTGTCTCGATAGGCATAATTACTTGCTCCTCCTATTATTTTTAGCGATGACGCTGGAAACCAACGCCTCTAAGGCTATGTGGCTTGCATCCGTCTCTCCCGGTTCCTTGGCTGTGCTGATATTGGCGATGGCGTCTTTATTTGCTTTATCCCCAGGGGGGATGGGCGCTCCATTGCATACAGCCTCTACCATGCGTGCCGGGAGCGCCACGCCTCCCTGGGCTAATAGTTCTAACGCTTCAATTCGACCTAATTTTTTAGCTGCCCCAAGCGCTGCGGTCTCCGCTCTAATTGCTGCGGTCCTCTCTTCAAGCGCCGCAACACCCTGGTCGTCCGGTTGCTTGTCTGGTTGCTTGTCCGACTGCTCCGGGCCTGCCTGCTTAGGGCTCTCCGCTCCCGAATTTGCCGGCTCTGAATTTGCTGGCTCTGGATTTGTCGGCTCCTTCGCTTTTACCGAGGTCTCCGCTTCTACCGAGGCCTCCGCTTTTGTCGGGCCTTCCGCCTTCGCCTGTTTCCCCTCTTGTTCCCGTGACAACACCTCTTTTAGCATTGCCAGTTCCGATTTTGTCATAAATGATCCCTCCTTGCTTCCCTCAATTTTGTCGATCAATCCTATTTTTTTAGCCCGACGGGCCATAATAGTCCTGTCGTTTAGCGCCCGTATCACTGACTTGTCGATATTCCTTGCATCGACTATCCGCGACTCTAAAACGCCATATATGTCGTCCACTTCCTCTTGCACCACGCTTCTTCCTTCGGCTGTTCCCACGTCGCGCCGCTTAGCCTGCGAGCCAGTGTTAACAATGATGTGCCGTTCGACGCCCCACGCCTTTTCCGCCTCCGACGTGTCATAGATTGTCGCGACTATCCCGATTGCCCCGATTAGGGCACCACGAGATGTGGCGATTACCCTATCCGCCTGTGACGCCAGGCCATATGCGCCGCTAGTCGCCATGTTATGTATGATTGCCGTAGTGGGCTTGGTGGTCTGGGTGATTCGGCCCATTGTTTCATCTAGCGCGTGCCAACTCCCGCCTGGGGAGTCAATATGCAGGACAATCTCCGTTGCGGCATCGTCGCCCTCTGCTTGCCCTAGCGCAGCAATGATATCCGCGTAGGTTGTGCTGTAACCATATATGTAGGCCAGTCTATCGGGGGACAGCACGCCCCGTATCCATATATGGGCTGCGCCGCCTGATATTTGGTATCCTACCCGATTTATCGCCTCATCGGCCGATTCGCCTGGCGCCAGACTGGGGGAAACCCCCGGATCGATAGCGTAGTACTTATTCATTTTTGCCCCCATTTAAACCTTTGCGAAATTCATTTTGCTGCTCGTGCCACTCTTCAATATCTGCCCAATAATCATGCCCATATTTTGTTGCCACATCACTTCGTAGCCGGACAGCCCCATCCACAGCGGCCAAATCTGCCTTGATTTCCTGCAGTGGATTAACGTGTCCCGGGACCGGCCCAAGATAGGCGCCGGCAAGGTATGCCTTCTGCGCAGCCCGCGAGGTTAAAAATTGCGGCCGCACCTTTAGCTCGCCTCGGTCGATGAATTTTTTCAGCAGTTCAAAATTCACCACATCATCCACAATGCGCGTAACAGTCTTGCGCTCTTGTAAGCATCGTTTCATTGCGTCATTCAATGCGCCCCGATGGGCGGTATAGCTAGTAGAATATTCGCCAAGCAAGAACTCCGGCGGATAACCCACGGCCATGGAAAACAATTTCAAGGTCCACTCGTTTGCAAGATCGAAATTGGACGATGGCGTTTTTAGATCGGTAAAATTAAGTCCCTCCCCGCCACGCAATACGTACATGCTGCCGGGCTTCATTTGGGCGGCGCCGGTGAGTTCTTCGACGTGTTCCGATTCTCCCCCCGTCGAGGCCTTAGCTGCTCTTCGAGCCTGCATCGTTGGGTTCGACGAATTGACAGTAAACGATCCTATGTTAATGGCCTCTTGCGCCATTCGAACAATTGTCGCGTCCCACACCCGGTCAATGTTTTTAGCTCGGGCAATCTCAGAGTAAAAGCAGCCGTAACCCCGTATTTGCCCGGCCCGCTCACGGAAAAGCAGTTGCACAACATTTTGATTTCCATCGGCGTCGCGAAAAGAAATATATTTGCCATTTGTCCGATGGACGCCTCGGCGACGGCCAAAGGAATCGACCTCTATTCCCAGTATCACTTGGGTAGAGTCTTGATCCGAGACTGATTTTCGCCAGTTAATATCGTAGCCGCCTGTGGGCACCAGGTCTAAGTCGTTGATCTCGCGATCCTCGTGCTCTTCGCGAAGGAAATACAAGAACGCGTCGCCTGTGATTTTCGCTTCCTGGTACAGGAGCGCCTGTTTTTCGTAATATCCAAGCGCGATCTTTTCGCGATGCAAAAGCTCTGAGAACCTGCGGCTCCAATTCTTCGCCTCGTTTTTAGACAAGTCAAGGAAATCGCCGGAGATTGCCGATCTGAAATATAGGCCATCGCCTATTACATAGCTTGCAGGTTTTTTGACGCAGGCCCGGGCGAGTGCTGATGTGTTATACAATGTTGCGTTGCAAGCAGCCAGCCGCCCGTAGGAATAGCGGATAAATTCATGTGGGTCTGGGTTGTGCGTTAGCCAAGAGGCAAACTCGCCCCCAGTTTTTTCGCCGGTGTACTGGTGCGAGCCAGATAACCCCACTATCCGCCCATCTGGGGCGATTACATGGGTCACCAGCCCGCCTCCATTCGAATAAACCCGCCGTTTTCAAGGCTATTTCTTTCCTGGATTAAGAGCGCGAGATGTTCGCGGAGGCTGGCTAGTCGCTCCTCCGTCGTATCTATTCCGACGCCCCCCGCGCTATCCTGATGCGACCGCCCGATTAAAAACACCCTACTAATAGCACGCCTGGTCGCCCGAATTTCCTCGTTATATTCCGCCACTGTCTCATAAAGCATTAGCTGCCCCCAGAGATATTCCGATTATTAATCCCACCAAGATCATTCCCCCCGCGCCTATCGCCATCCCCTTCCATACCGATTGCCGGAGGTCCCTCTCGATTGATTGTTTCAACCCGGTCAATGAATCCGCTGATTTCGCTAGCTGATCCTCTAGCCGCGTCGAGTGATCCCTGGCTGATTGCAAGCTCGCCTGTGAGATCGTCAGAGATTCCGCCGAGTTCGCCAACTGTATCTCTAGCGTCTCTAATTCGATTTGCAGCTTCGCGGCTTTGGCTTGCGCCGAGGTCAAGCTCGTCTGCGAGGCTTCGAGCGACACCTTGAGATTCTTGGACGCCTCTTTCAACCTCCGCCACTCCGCGAAGGGCACTATCAGATGAAGCTGTAAATCGAGCGAATAAGGCGCTGGCTCCGATACCGACGCCGACTCCGATTGCAAAACAGATGGCTCCTGCGACCACAACCCGACGCAAACCAGGACCCCGAGCAAAAATGGATCTAATATCTGCCTGCTCATTTAGCATTTTGGGGTCCCTTGCCCAGCCGAACTATATCGGCGATTATTTTTAGCTCGCCTTCCATTGTCGCGAGCCGGTCCAATAAGGCCGTAAAGGTTTTTCCCTCCAATTGCCCAACCCGGTCATACAGCCGGGAAACGTCCGAAGAAAACCGCTCGTTCATCGCCTCTAACCGCTCGGAAGTTTCGCGCGAGTATCTTGCTAGCTCGTTATGAATTAACCTCTTGACCCGTGCGACAAGCGCCTCTTGTTCCTCTCGCCGGGATTTTGTTAGGCGATGCGCAAACGAGAAAAACGCGATAAAAACACCTATTAGCCCAATAGCCGTACTAATGATTTGCACTAACACTTTCCCCCCCTTTCGATTGGTTCCCAGG
>Ga0126328_10000140_pt1 | contig 16107 bp, 13 predicted proteins | sample InaspJWI13metaG_FD_97003 | JGI IMG/M metagenome (GOLD analysis project Ga0126328, IMG submission 97003) | Marine gutless worms symbiont microbial communities from Oahu, Hawaii - Inanidrilus sp. 1 OAHU.JWI-13 metaG | ecosystem: Host-associated > Annelida > Digestive system > Unclassified... | reverse complement strand
GAATTTCTTAAAAAGGATCCGGCCGACCTGCTTTTGCTCGACATGATCATGGTTTCGGGGATGGATGGTCTGGAGACCTATCGCAAGATCGTGGAGATTTATCCCGGCCAGAAGGTGGTCATCGCCAGCGGGTACTCGGAAACCGAACGGGTCCGCCAAGTCCAGGCCCTCGGTGCCGGCGCCTATATTAAGAAACCCTACTTGCTGCAGGAACTCGGGCAGGCGCTCAAAGCGGAATTGGCCAAGGATCGGTAACACCGGGCATGCCGGCAGCGCCTACCAGGCGCCGGCTTTGAGCGCGCCGGTCACTTTCAAGCCGATATTCCTCAGCACATTGACCGCCAGAAATTTTTCCAAGAAGCTATACTTCATCCCTAGCTGCGAACGTCGGTAAATAGACCGCAAAGAGAAAAACTCCCGTTCGGCCCGGCCAAGGGCCGCCGTTAAACTGTCCGGTGAAAAATGTTTGGGGCGGAAAACACACTTTTCCATGGTGTAGTCGTCCCAGTTTTTACTGATAATGCGACCTTCAGCCGCCAGCCGATCAAATAGGGTGGTTCCCGGGAAAGGTGTGAGGATGGTAAACAGGGCCAGTTCCATTTTTGCGGCAATGCAAAATTCCAAGGTGTGGTCGATCGTATCGGGCGTGTCATGATCGAAGCCGAAAATAAAGGAGCCGACGACGCCGATCCCACGGGCATGTAGCTTGCGGACAACGGAAAGATAGTAATCGCGGCTTACCGTCTGCTTGGCGACCTGGCGGCTGTTTTCCGGGTTCAGGCTTTCAAAGCCGATGAGCAAAGCGTTGCAGTTGGTGCGGGCGAATATGTCTACGACCGCTTCATCTTCTACGACCGGCAGCCGGCACTGGCCATACCAGTTTTTTCCCGTTTGTGCGACGGCTTCCAGGATGTCGGTATAGAACTCCCGGGTTTTGCGAGAGGTGCCGAAAAAATTGTCGTCTACGAAGAAAATGTTGGGTGAAGAGACCTGCTGAATTTCTCTGATCACTTCGCCTGCCCGACGCTGCAAGTAGAATTTGCCGAAGATACTTTGCATGGAACAAAACTCGCAGTTCATTTCACACCCCCGGGAAGCCATCATGGAGGTACACCAGCGGTTGGAGGCGGCGATGTTTTCCAGGGGCGGCAGGCGTTCTGGTACAAAGTTATGGTAAAAAGGCTTCAGGCGGTTGTTCTTGATATCACGGATAATATGCGGCAGCGTGGTTTCTCCATTGCCTATGGCCACCGCGTCGGCGTGCTGTTTGGCTTCTGCGGGGCAGGCGCTGGCGTGTGGTCCTCCCAGGATGACCTTGATGCCGCGTTGACGAAAACGATCGGCAATCCGGTAGGCTCGGTTGGCCGTCACCGTCAAGGTGGTGATGGCGACCACGTCCGTTGGGGCGGTGTAATCGACCGAGTCGCGGGCTTCATACACGATCCGGACATCGTGCTCCGGCGGAATGAGGCGAGACAGGTAGGAGAGGGTGATACCGTGCAGCGGCATCAGGCGGTGGGCAAAGCGATTAAGACCAAAGTAGTGAAATGGGTGGATGAGGGTAATTTTCATTGACAAGGGCTTTTAGCAGGTTCTGGTCAAATTATCAAATAATTGAAAAAAATTGCGGACTGGCGGAGTTAGGCAAAATCCTTGCCTGCCCGGGGGCTCGAATAGTATACAACGCAAACGGCGGGCAGGATTTCAACATGTAGCGAAAAGGGGCAAGTGTATGGGCGTGTTTTTAATTATCATGCCGACGATAAAGACCACTTCCTGGGAAAAAAGGATTCGAGCTTCCCAGCCCGGCCTTGATCTGCGGGTCTGGCCTGAAGTCGGGGACCCCCAAGCGGTCGAGTTCGCCCTCACGTGGCGGCATCCCCATGGAGCGTTCAAGCGTTTTCCAAACCTGAAATGCATAGCATCCATGGGCGCTGGCGTAGACAATATCCTCAGCGATCCCGATCTGCCTGCCGGTGTACCGATTACCCGGATCGTCGATCCTTCCATGGCCCAGTCGATGAGCGAGTATGTGGTCATGGCCGTTTTGAACTATTGCCGCAATGCGCTTTTTTTCAGGGACCGACAGGCAGAAGGCGTGTGGAAACCGGTCATTCCGAAGCTGGCGGCAGACGAAACGGTCGGTATTCTCGGGCTGGGTCAGCTCGGAATGGATGCGGCTCGCAAACTAAAGGCCTTGGGTTTTACTGTTGCCGGCTGGCGCCGGTCGCAACAGTCGGTAACCTGGGTCGATACGTATAACGGCCCCGCGCAGTTCGGCGCGTTTCTGGCGGTCACCCGGATTCTTGTCAACGTGCTGCCGTTGACAGCTGAAACCCGCGGTATCCTGAACTGCGACACCTTCGCGCGACTGCCGCAGGGCGCCTATGTCATCAACGTAGCCCGGGGGGCGCACCTGGTGGAAACGGACCTGTTGGCGGCTATTGATTCCGGGCAGCTTTCCGGGGCCTGTCTAGATGCATTCCAAACTGAACCCCTCCCGTCGGATCACCCTTTTTGGGCGCATCAGAAGATCACCGTGACCCCGCACATCGCAAGCCTTACCAATCCGGTTGCCGTGATCCCCCAAATTGTCGAGAACTATCGACGCGTTCAAGCCGGAGAACAGGTGTTGCACCAAGTAGACCTAAAACGCGGTTATTAGAAGCAATCGAAAAATGTCTTTTTGTCCGGCGTAGCTTAAGAAGCGAAGACGGAAGTTTGGTAAGCGAAGGCGGAAGCTCGCAGAGCATTGACGGGACCTTGAACCAAAATTATTTCTTACGACGGCTTCTAATTGTTGTTCAGAATTAAAAGCCGGCTACTTGTAAGACTGCTTGCCCCAGCAGCACAAGGGCCATTACCGCCAACAGGTAACGCAGCCAGCGGCGGTAGGTTTCGGTCGGGATTCTGTCCCGCCAACGCAGTCCCAGGAAAAGAACCAGAACCGCCAACAGGGCCAACGGAACGGACAGGCTTAAAACATTGCCGGTCATCAGGCCGGCTTGGACAAAAACGGTCCCTTGGGTGAGTTTTCCGAAGAGAAAGCAGAAGTTGAAGATTTGGATCGTAACCGTTTTCGGCAAGCGCATTTCAAGGGCGTAGATAATCAAGACCGGCAGCATGACATTGACCGTGCCTCCCAGGACCCCGGCCATTAAGCCGAAACCGGCCTGGGCCAGGCGGGGATAACGATGGATCCAGCCCAAACCGGCCCCGATCCGTTCGGCATTCAAATAGAGAATCAGCATGCCGCCCAGTAGCGGGCGGAACAGCTCTGCCGGGACCGCGATCAACAGGTGCGATCCGATAAAGCTGCCGATCATTCCGTAAATTGCCAGAGGCCAATAAATGGCGATGCTGCGGTGCCAGCGGCCTCCCTTGAGAATGTTGACGATATTGATTGTTGCCGTCGGGAGCACCAGCAGCAAGATCGCCGTACGCACATCGGTGAGCATGGCCAGGAGGGGTGTTGCGATCAGAGGAAAACCGATGCCGAGAGCCCCATTGACCACGGCCGCCAGGATGGTGATGCCGGCATACGCCAGGACAGCTTCGAGGGGTATATCCGGAAAGTACATCATAACCGGCCTCAGGGCAGCATTGCGGCAACGGGGGTATAACCGTCCTCGTCCAGCAGGCGCTGCATGTCGATCGGCAGTTCGGCAGAATGAATGGTAAGCGGGTTGCCATCGGGCAGCTGAATGTCGATCCGGGCCGCGTGCAGCCCCAGGCGTTCGAAATTACGCTTATGCTTCAGAAATTCCAAGGCTCGTTTGGATCCATACCGGCGATCGCCCACCACGAAGTGGCCGGCCTGCCGGGCATGCCGCCGGATCTGGTGCTTTCTTCCGGTTAGTAACCTACATTCCGCCAGGGTGTAGTGGTCGCTGTGCCCCAGGACTTTAACATGGGTGGTGCAATGTACGCGGGGCCCTTTTCCCCGGGGGTTCTTGCGCCCTCCCGGGGTTTTGGTAAGCGTCCATTTCCAGTTGACCAGACGGCCGGCCGGCGTCATTTGTTCGAGCCGACCGTGCAAAATGGCAAGATACCGCTTATCCACCTGGCGAGCCTCGAACCGGGCCGCAAAATGCCTGTGTATGGCCCGAGCCCCCGCCATCAGGAGGACACCACTTGTGTCCCGATCAAGGCGGTGGACCGGGTTCAGGCGGCTGTCCGGACCGAGGCCGGTATCTTTGCGCAGGTTGCTATCGGACTTGAGCAGCCACGCCAGTCGCGAACAAAGATCTTTACCCGGGGCATTATGGACACTCATACCAGCCGGTTTGTCGACCGCCAGCCAGCCCATTCCAGCCGCCAGAACGGGAATTGGTAGTGATAAGGGGGTTTGCTTTTTCATATCATTTCTGGAATAGTAAGCACCCTACCATCAAACGCAACAAGGATACAGCCAGCGTGACGCCGACAACTTTACGCAGACTATACTATCTGGTGATGGCCGGGGCCCTCGTTGTTGCCGGTTGGCGGCCGGGCTGGTCAGCCGGAATCGATACAACCGGGCTGGGGATAATCGGCCGGAAGATCTATGCCAACGAGTGTGGCTCCAAACCTGAAAATCTGATTACCTGGAATCGGGGCGAGGATTTTATCTCGCTGGGCATTGGCCATTTTATCTGGTATCCGGAGGGGCGGAAAGGGCCCTACACCGAGAGTTTTATTGCCTTTACCAGATATGCGGCCCACCAAGAAGCAAGCTTGCCGCAGATGCTCAGCGGTGACCCTGCGCCCGGCTGCCCCTGGCCGGATCGGGCGAGCTACCTGGCCGCCCGGCATTCCACCGAAGCCAGGGTATTGAGGGAGTTTCTGGAAACCACGATTCCACTGCAGACCCGGTTTTTGCTTATCCGCCTGGAAAGGGCTTTGCCCCGCATGTTGCAGGCCACTTCGCGCGACAGGCGGTCCGAAATTGAAAAGAAGTTTTACCAGGTGGCGCGCACAGCCCGCGGGCGTTACGCCCTGGTCGATTACGTCAATTTCAAGGGTGAGGGCGTCGCGCCCGCGGAAAGAGTCGGCGGCGTCGGGTGGGGCCTGCTCCAGGTGCTTGCAGAGATGGATTCGCGGAGGACCTTGGTCAGCGCCGAAAAGGAGTTTGCCGCCGCGGCCGAGCGGGTTCTGATTCGACGGGCCCAAAACGATCCCCGGCCCCAGGTCAGCCAAACCTGGCTTCCCGGCTGGAAGCGTCGCGTCCGCACCTACGCCGCCCCCTGAAAATAACTCCTTAACAGGCTTATAGATATTTCATTACAAGCTAGTTTAGAAGTGGCCTTCAAAGTTTTCGTCGACCTTAAGATCAAGGCGGGTCGTGAATTTTAACCGGAGGAATATTGAAATATTTCGAGGATAGCGCTTACGTTTCACTGCGTGCCGAAATTCGCGGCGCGACGCGGAGATTATGGTCGTGGGAGCTTTGAAGGCCACTTCTACGAGTCGAACCGGCCGATGACCTTGACCTCCCGCTCCAGTTTCACGCCAAACTCATCTTCAATCTTTTTTTCTATCAACCTTATCAGCGCATAAATATCCGCCGCGGTTGCCGTTCCCGTGTTGACGATAAAGCCCGCGTGTTTGGGGCTGATCATGGCGCCACCAATTTTTCTTCCCTTGAGGCCGGCTTTTTCGATGAGGGCTCCGGCATAGTGCCCTTCCGGCCGCTTGAAGACGCTGCCGCAGGAGGGGCAAGAGAGCGGTTGCTTGGCCGCCCTCTGCGCGAGGGTATCCGCCAGGTCCTTCTCCAGGTCTTTTTTATTTCCAGACACCATCTTGAAACAACTGCGGGTTAGAATGATATCTTCAAGGCCCGGGGCCCGGCGATATCCGAAACCGATTTCAGGCCCCTGGGCGACAAAAGGTCTACCGTCGGGGTAACACCCGTGGACAGTGGCGGTGACGGTTCCGATTTCCTGACCGAAGGCCCCGGCATTCATCTTGAGGGCCCCGCCCACCGCACCTGGAATGCCGGCCAATTTTTCCAGACCGGCCAGGCCTTGTGCGCAACAGGCCTTTACGAAATCCAACAGGGTGGTGCCGGCCATGGCATAGGCGTGGTCATTTTCAAACCACCAACCGGATAAATTGTCTCCCAGGTATAGGGTTACCCCTTCCCAGCCATGATCGGAAACCAGTAGATTGGATCCCTTGCCAATCACAAGCAGAGGCTGGTCGGCCGTGTGGACGATTTTGAGAATAGCGGAAATTTCGATTTCGCTGTCCGGAAATACCATAACGGGGGTTGGACCACCGATGCGATAGGATGTATAGGGTGCCAGCGGCTCCCGCACCTTGATTTTACCATGCGCCGCAGCGGTGAGGTCCTGGACCAGTTTGCCGGATAGGGTATGCATGTCCCCATTAATAATGAAACCAGGGAGGTTGTCAACAGGCGGGGTAACCTTGCAGGTAAAACCGGACGGTTATTGTGATGCGGGCAGAACCTTTTGTACTATCACGCTACCGGCGCTGTACCCCGCACCAAAAGAACAAATTACCCCGATGTCGCCCTTTCCCAAGTCCTGATTGTACTTGTGAAAGGCAATGATGGATCCCGCAGAGGCAGTGTTGCCGAATTCGTCCAGGACCAGCGGCGCCTCCGCGGGGGTAGGTCGGCGGCCCAGTACTTTTTCAGCTACGTAATTGTTCATGTTGATGTTGGCCTGGTGCAGCCAGAGGCGCCTGGCAGCATGAACCGGAATATCGAGTTCTTCCAGATGCGATTTTATGAGCCCCGCCGCAATGGGGATAACCTCTTTGAACACCTTGGTGCCGTTTTGTTTAAACAACTTGTCCGGTTTGCCAATACCGCTTTCATCGGCCCGGTTGAGAAACCCGAAGTTGTTGCGCACATTGCTTGAAAACGGGTGAACAGCTTTGTGCCCAGGATGCGAAAGGCGGACGGTGCCTTGCAGGTTGCGGCATTTTCGATGACCATGGCCGTGCATACATCGCCAAAAATAAAATGGCTGTCCCGGTCCCGGAAATTGAGGTGGCCGGTGTTTATTTCTGGGTTTACCATCACGACGCAGTTGGCCGAGCCTGACTTGACGGTATCCACCGCGCTCTGGATGGCGAATGTGGCCGCTGAACAGGCCACGTTCATATCAAAGGCAAACCCTTCGATCCCAAGGGCGGTTTGAATTTCAATGGCCATCGCGGGGTAGGCCCGCTGGAAATTGGCACATGAGGCAATGACCGCGTCCACATCGGCCGGTGTTTTATTGGCGCGCGCCAGAGCCGCGTTTATGGCGGCAACGGACATATCACATTGGAGCGAGGGTTCGGAGTCCGGACGGTCGGGGATGCGGGGGCACATTCTGTCGACATCGAGGATCCCGGCTTTTTCCATTACGTAGCGGCTTTTGATACCAGACGCTTTTTCAATAAAGGCCACGGATGAATGCTGGAGCGGCTCCCGGCGGCCGGCTTCTATGGCTTCGTGGTGGGTTGCATTATAGCTGTCCACGAAGGTGTTGAACGAAGCGACCAGTTCTTCATTTGAAATGGATTCCGGGGGAGTGTAAAGCCCCGTTCCGCTTATAAAAATGTCATTTTCGGTGTATTGCGTCATAGTCATTCCCCGCCTGGTTTCTTTTTATGCTGGCCAAAAATAGACATCTTTACAAACCATGTGCCAGTGCAACCGTATTTATATAACCTATTGTTAATTATTGTAATATAGCCTCAACTTTCCCGGGACAGAATGCGATGGGAAGGCAAAAACCAGCAATTGTTGTACATGCCGGCTACATATACCGTACAACCGTTCGGTTATCCGCTCCATAATGGCGAATAGAGGCTGTCTAAAAATTGTATGCATGTCCGGCATAGCCCGAGGGCGAAACGGATTGATCCAATCTCGGCGTGGGGCGCTAAATTGGTGCGTCAAGCGCCCCCGTAAGGAATGCTATGAGTGGTAGGGCGGACCAACCTCTTGAAATACTGTAATATTTACTACGATGAGCATTGGCTGTGCTGGCACCCCCGAAGCGTAAATAGCGCCCGCCTTGACTTGTCGTGGATCCCGCGTGCCTTTTGCGCGGAATCAAAATGCGCTTTTTTAGATAGCGTATCGTGCCTTGACGGTTAAAAATACTAAGCTATACTGAACGGGCAGGCATACACATCATCAAGGGGAGTGTCTATGAAGAAGATTCTGCTTGCTGAAGATGACAGGATTCTCTCATTCCGCCTGGTCCAGGCACTCGAGAAGCATGGAGATGTTCTGGATGTGATTGATGTCCCCAATGGTCGGGTTGCCATGGATGTTCTGGAAAAACATCAGATCTCTCTTTTGGTTACGGACATCAACATGCCGGAAGTGGATGGCTTTGCCCTCCTGGCGCATGTTAACGAACATTACCCAATCATCCCTTGTTTTGTCATGACCGTAATGGAACTACCCGAGGTTAAACCCCGGTTACCGGAAGACCTGGTCCGTTTTTTCCCCAAACCTTTTGATTTGGAGACCTTTACCGAGGCAGTTCTGGCAACGGTGAACCGGGAGATTCCCCGGGGGGTTGTGCATGGGATATCCGTGGCCAGTTTTTGCTCAATGATCGAGATGGAAAAAAAGACATGTCTGTTTGAAATTGTGCCGCCGGGCAATGAGGCCGGCATGCTCTATTTTGACGGGGGGATCCTTTTCGATGCCGCCTTCGGTGACCTGAAAGGCGAACCGGCCGCGATTGAGATCCTCAGACATGGCAAGGCGTCTTTTAGGTTCAAAAACTTTCCGGACAAGAAAATCTCTCGGCAAATCAATGAAAGCCTCTGGACGCTCATGGAAAAGGCAGCCGAGGGCCAGTCCGAATTCGGAGATATTGATTGGAGTCAGGTTGTGAACGCCGAGGACGACTGATTTTGATTGGAGGCTCCTCAATTATGTCGTCCTGTCCGGCGTAGCTTAAGATGCGCAGACGGAAGCTCGCAGAGCGAAAACGGGTTGCCCCAACTTAGCCGTTAGCGCTCGGTTTCGGCACGTGGCTGTGTGCTAATGCTCTTCTTTAACGATACGTTCTGTTCATGGGAGTATGGAATGCAGTTGGTTTTAGAAATTCTTGTTCGCGTTGCAGAGATCCTGACCATCATTGCCGGCACGGCTGGTGTCTGTCTTTCGCTGGTGCTGCTTATTTCGCCCAGGTTGATCCATAAAGCGAGTCAGGCCCTGAATCGCCATGTCTTGACCGAACATCAGCTGGCTACGTTGAACCCGCATATCCCGGCTGAAGCCTATCTGTTGCGGCACAATGTCTTCTTTGGCAGCTGCCTGGTGGCAAGTTCGATATTCATTCTGCTGTTCCTGTTTATCCAGGCGCCCCTGGCGGGCAGCCTTGGTTTTATAGCGGATATAGCGATTGAGTTTTCAATTCTTCTCGGAAAGACGGCCGGTGTCATCGGGCTCATTGCCGGGACGATCCTATTTTTCTCCCCCGCGACCTTTAGGGCAATTGGCAAGCGGGCCAATATCTGGATAGATACACAGCCGATTTTTACCAAGCTTGACACCCTCTCGGTGGATGTAGACGCATTCTTTATTAAATATTCGCTGATCTGCGGCCTGGTGGGCCTGGCGGTATCAATCGCCCTGATTGCCATTTCGGCACTGAATTTTTTGGGGACCTCCGCTAGCCTGGGAGGGCGTATTTGATCAAGTTGCCCATGGTATCCCTGGCCGTCCGGCGCCTGCTGTCAGGTGGACTCATTTCCAACTATCACTGTTCATCGGCCTGTGGTCACTGTCTATACAGGAGCGGTCCCGACCGGTCCCGGCGGTATATCACGGCTGAAACGGCGGCTGCTGTGTTGGGCCGGATAAAATTACTGGGCTGTCGCGCGGTCCACGTAGGCGGTGGAGAACCACTGCTCAGCCCCGAGACGGTTGCCCTTATCCTTAAAGCCGCCCGGGATGCGGGCCTGTCGGTTGAATACGTGGAGACAAATTCCTCCTGGTTTACCGGAAAGGGGAAGGCGGTGGAGGTGTTGACCCGGCTCAAGACCGCGGGGCTGGAAGCGCTGCTGGTGTCTATCAGCCCTTTCCACAATGCCCACATTCCGTTCAATCGTGTGCGTGGTGTCCTTAAGGCCTGCGATCAGGTTGGGATCAGGACCCTGCCCTGGATATCGGGATTCCTGGCGGACCTGTCGGCCCTGGATACGGATCGGGTCCACTCACTGGAAGCGTTCGGCACCCATTTTGGGGAAACGTATCTGGCCGAGGTGATGCAGCGCTACTGGCTCCATCCCGGCGGCCGGGCCCTGGATCTATATCGTGCCACTATGCCGCTCAAACCGACCGACGAGATCCTGGCGCAGAACCCCGCGAGCTGCTATCGCGACCTGGCCGACACCTCCCATTTTCACGTCGATCTTTACGGAAACTATATCCCCGGGTTGTGTGCCGGCCTGGTGATTGATTTTGGGGATATCGGCCGGTCGCTGTCCATCGACAAGTACCCGCTCCTGGCCCTGCTGGCCGGGGCCGGGATCCAGGGCCTGCTCGCTTTCGCCGCTGATGAACACGGCTTCGTGACCGCCGATTCGGGCTATGTTAATAAGTGCGATTTGTGCAATGATATTCGCAGGTATCTGTGCGCAGAAGCCGGGGCCACCTACCCTGAGCTGGGACCGGCGGGGTACTATCGGTAACCTAAAGCAAGCGATTTTTACCGGCCCCGATGGCTTCTGGCTCTTGAACTTCATCCTGGTCTTCAACCAAGTTGAAAAAGGCCCAACGGCGAAAAAAATTGGGGCAACTGTAAGCGTAAGCATGAATCTTGAGATAAAGGAGTTCTACCATGATCACTCATGTTGTCATGATGAAATTCAAACCCGAAGTAACCGATGACCAGATTGCGGATCTTGAAGCCAGTTTTGAGGAACTGCCGGACAAGATAACCGAAATTCAGAGCTACGAGTTCGGCCGGGACGTGGTAAGGTCCGAGCGGTCCTACGATTTTGCGCTGGTGTCCATATTTGCCAATTTGGACACACTCAAGCACTATCAGACGCATCCGGCGCATCTGGTCGTCGTTCAGAAACTACAGGCAATGTGTGAGCAGATCATTGCGGTTGACTTCGAAGCATCCAAGCTTCCTACAATAGACCCGGACCTTGATCCGCACAGTGATCCCTGGAACGATCCCAAACTCTTTCAGCGAGCGTAAAGATGGGGAAAAAATCCGTTCTTGTGATGGCTGCTAAAGAGGTTGACATGCTCCGGCCCATGGTCTATGGTCCGGCTGTTCTTTTAACTTAAAGGCAAATAGCAAAATGACGGTTGCACGGAACACAATCTGGCGCTGGTGGTGGCAAACCCGCATAAAGGGGCCACACCGTCCGGATTGATCCGTTGTAACACTGGAACATAACAAAGGGACCGTGAGCCTCTGAGCTCACGGTCCTTTTCTTGTTTTAAGGGCTGCTGAGTTTCGGCAGCCTGTTTTGTTTAGGTGGATAGGTAGAAGGTGAATAATTGTTAGTTGCTGACATTAGGGCGGTTGGTGTTGGTATTACTTCAGCCTTCAGTCTGCCGCCTTCAACCTAACGCAGTGTAATCAAATAACACAGAAATTCGGAGCTGGCCGGAGATGGCCTTAACCGAGGTGTTTTATTTTGGAATCAAAGGAGGAAGTATGCTGATCGTAATGAGCAACACTGCCACCCAGGCCCAGATAGATGACGTCGTCGCGGTTGTGGAGCGCAATGCATGCAAAGCCCGGCCGATGCCCGGGGGGGATCGGGTAGCTATCGGTGTCTTGCACAACAAGGGGCCGCTGGATGCCGGGCTTTTTCTTGGGCTGGCGGGAGTCAAAGATGTGATCCCGGTAACAAGACCGTATAAGCTGGTGAGCCGTGAGTTCAAGCCGGAGGACACCATCGTGACGGTGGGCGGCGTGAATATCGGCAACAGCCACATGACCATGATCGCCGGACCCTGTGCCATTGAAAGCGAAGAACAGGCGCTGACCATTGCCGGCCTGGTAAAAGAAGCCGGGGCAACCATCTTTAGGGGCGGTGCCTTTAAACCGCGCACGTCACCCTATTCCTTCCAGGGCTTGGGAGAAGCGGGCCTGCAGATCCTGGCCCGGGTCCGCGAAGAGACCGGCATGCCGGTGGCCACCGAGGTTATGGACGAACAGACCTTCGGACTGGTTGAAAAATATGCGGATATCGTCCAGATCGGCACTCGCAATATGCAAAACTACAGCCTGTTAAAGCGTGCCGGTAAATCTGAACGGCCTGTTTTTCTGAAAAGAGGCATGGCGGCTACCATCGATGAATGGTTTATGGCCGCGGAGTACATCATGGAGGGTGGCAACCCTAATGTGATCCTGTGTGAGCGGGGTGTACGTACCTTTGTCCACCACAGCCGCAATACCTTGGATATATCGGCGATTCCGTATGTTCGCAATGAAAGTCATCTGCCGATTATCATCGATCCCAGTCACGCGGCGGGTCGCCGGGACCAGGTGCTGCCCCTGAGCCGGGCGGCCGTGGCCGCCAACGCCCATGGCCTGATGGTCGAGGTTCATCATCAACCTGACAAAGCGCTGAGTGATGGGGCCCAGTCGCTCTACCCGAAACAGTTTGCAGCGTTATGTCACCAGGTTCGGGAGATCTTTAACATTATGAATGACTAGTTGCCGTTGTCGCCGATAACGACAAAGGGAGCCCAGAACAGTGGGTGGGCGTAACTGGCGATGGTTTGCCCGGTAGCGTTATCGCGCAGTGTCTGTTCATCGATCAGCCTGAGAATGGAATTGCGCAGAGCCCCGGAACGGGAGAGCGCGGTGTCATTCTTTTGATATTCAAACAACCCGGTGGTGAGCAGCCGGGCGGAGGTCGTTTCCACCGGCCACATGCTGACCAGCAGGGCCCGGGTCCCGGCGTAGAAAAACGCCCGCCCCAGGCCGGAAACAGCTTCGGCACCGGCTCCATCGGCGGCGCCGGTGTTGCAGGCGGAAAGAATCACCCAGTCCGCATTCATATCGAGCATGAGAATCTCACCCATGGTGAGCAGGCCATCTTCATAGTCATCCATTGCAGAGGATGTACAGAGAGCCAGCGCAGGCTGATTGAGACCGTCCAGGTCGCCCGGAACCAGGGCGTGGGTGGCAAAGGCAATCACCTTGCGGTTGGCAAGCTGCATGGATTTCACCTGATGCTCGGTCGCACGCGGTCCCAGGTAAATATCCTGGTCAGGATCGGCGGCCAGAATCTTACCAATGTCCCTGATCTCGTCGGCGGTGTCCGGCAGGCGGGCCAGCTGGCTCAATTGGGTTGAAACTATCTTTGCATTGTCCAGATCGCCGCTTTTCGTCAATCTTATGCCGCGAATAGATAATCGACCGGAACGTTGGACCGGTGCAGGCGTTGTCTTTTTTGAATCCATTTCAGTCAGTTGGGTTGCATTGAATACCGGGTCGCCAAAGCCGAGAAACGATCTGCGGTCCGGGTCCCCTTTTGACAGTGTCCGCAGCATAGCCAGAGATGATACGGACGGCAGCCTGGTTATGGCGTAGTCGCGGATCAGCCAGGGAACCCCACGATAGCGGTTGAAGAGGATGCCTCTATCTGCCGGCGGTTTAACCGGCTTTCTCGGCAACACAGCCAAAGGTAGTCTGCCCAAGGGACCCTGTACCGTTACGAGTAACTCGCGAGCTGATTGCCACCCCTTTTGGACGGGCAGCAACAGGTTTTGGTACAGTTCATAAGCTGTGACCAAATCGAATGCAGGTATATCACCAAAGGTAACCAACTGGGGCTCAAGTGCCTGGCGTAAGGCCGCTACCATCAGGTCTATCTCTGCATACGCTACTGGAACCGCTGCAAATTGAGTTTCACCTACATGAGGAATCGCCCAGACATAGGTCTTTTTGCGGGCCGTCCGAATGGATATAAGGGCTTCATCCTTTCTCAGGTGCTGCTGCAGCGCAACCAGAGAAATTGGTTGCACATTGGTATACTCGGCATAGCGGGGGAAATCCTCTGTGATGGTCGCTACCAGAGTTTCGCGGGCCCGATTCAGATCCAGGATACTGTTTCTCAGGGTTTGCAGCGCGTCAGCATCCTGTTGATCTGCGGGCGCAGCCAGGGCGGCGGCGAGGGTCGATTGCAGCGCAACGATCTGTTTGTTGGTGTCCTGTTCGCGGCGGACGAGTTCCGACAATTCCGGGTCGCTGGTCGCGGCCGCTCGCACGGTGCTTTCATTCAGGGCGAATTGGACGCTGCTGTCGCGGATGGCAGCAGCGATTTCAAATGATTCTCTGACTGCGTCGATGCCGAAGTCCTGCTCCAGGCCCTGGTTGAGAATGGCGGATAGAAGATCCAGGTAGGCTTCCACGATGATGTTCAAACGTCGCTTTCTGGAATAATCGCCGCTCTGACGGCTGCCGCTTGCCAGCAGGGTGGGTATCGAATTCCGGAAGTCCTCAAAAGCCCTCTTTTTGTCATTGGCCAGCGCGAGTGCCATGCCGCGCAGCGCAACCATCTCAGCAGTTTCGTAATGGTTTCGGACACCGACCTGGTCATAGATGGAGATAGACGCGGCGATCAGGTCAAGGGCCTTCGCTTTATGGCCGGCTTCTATGAGCGCAACCACGATTCCGGCATTCCGCAAGATATATTTTTTAAAGAAATATGGATGCGGTTTTGCCATGACCATGGCAAAATTGTATTGTCGCATGGCCTGCTGAAATGAGTTTTGAGTATTGAAGACACTGCCGGCGAACAGGCGGGAGCGAATCAACAGGTCCCGCTTTTCTTCACTGGCGATCTTGTTCATAATCGCAACCGTGGCCCTTGCTAATTTCAACGCATCGGCCGGCCGGCCCTGGGCCAGCACAATTTCCCCGAGGGCGTATACCGATAGAGCGGTAAGATAGTTTGATTTTCCATATTGGCCAAATGCCTCCTGGAAGGCCTGGCGGGCCTCCATTTCCGCTTCCACCATCCGGCCCTGTTCCTTGAGATTCAGGGCCACCCCGATTCTGGTGGCTATGGCTTGCCGGTGATAGCGGTCACGGTCTTTTACCCATACGTTCAGGGAAATGCTGAGAGCCTGGTTGGCGGCGGCCAGGTTCCCCTGGGCCTCCAGCAGTTTAGCCTCGGTCCTCAATATGGCAGCCTGCAGTTGCGGTTGGTTTACTTTCCAGCCCCGCGGTAATCTATTGTGAATATTACGGGCTGTGTTCAGATAGGCGCGCGTATTTACAAAATCACCCATATTTAGGTAAATTTCAGCAATATGGGCATAGAAGACAATGTCTATGCGGTCGGCCTGGTCAACGGTTTTGGCAATGGCCGCCTGGGCCAGTTCAACCGCAGTTTTGTAATTTCCCTTGCGCATTTCAAGGCGCGAAAGCTTATAGGTCTGGCGGGAGGTCAGCCCCTCGCGTAACTCCGGCATGGCGGCATAACCGGGCGGGGTCGTCACCCAATCGAGGTGTCCGCGGGTTGGGTCTGTTTCCAGGGGATCGGTATTGCCATTATCATCGAGCTTTGCAAATACATCATCTATGCGGCGGGGCGGCGGGTCCAGGGGAATTTGATGCATGGAAACGGCCACGTCGCGGGCTTCTTCCAGGGACATCCGGGCGCCCCTGGCTTTTGCGGCTGATAGTACCCGTCCCCCCTGGAATAAATGATATTTTTCAGCAACCAGGGCATCTTCAGGGTTATTGGCCATGATCTGCTCCAACAGGGTAACGCTGTCAATATCCGTATCTTTGGGAATGACATATACATCCACAGTGAACGAGCCGGTATTGTCACGGTACCACTCCCTGTGGATGACCGGATTGTATTCCTTTTCATGCGGCCAATCTCCAACCGTCAATTTGAGTTTGCCGGTTTCATGCGAAATGAAGCTGGCGGCATCATCGTCACCGAAGGTCTTGCGGTATTGGTTTTGGCCGATTTTTAAGAACAGTAAGTGCGCGGGTGGAAAGTTGCGATGATGCGGAGACTTCGGCCAGGTGGTTACTTTGCCGGCGGCAAAAAGCAGCACCTCATCTCCGGCCTGTACCAATAATCCCGTGTCGGTCCAGGGTGGCGTACTGCCATGAATCGTAAGTCTTTTATATTTTAACTTAT
>Ga0126328_10000138_pt1 | contig 16274 bp, 21 predicted proteins | sample InaspJWI13metaG_FD_97003 | JGI IMG/M metagenome (GOLD analysis project Ga0126328, IMG submission 97003) | Marine gutless worms symbiont microbial communities from Oahu, Hawaii - Inanidrilus sp. 1 OAHU.JWI-13 metaG | ecosystem: Host-associated > Annelida > Digestive system > Unclassified... | reverse complement strand
TGTGATCGTAAATGTTGTCATAGCGGCCTCCTTTTTAAGGTTATGAGGCCATTATAACCGCCGTCTGTGACAGATACGGTCACAGATCGGCACTACTGGAGTTTTTTAGAGAACCGCATTAAAAAGTTCACGCTCCCGGAAAAAAGTGGGGCAAGTATCAGGACCAGGGTCGCCAAGGGAATCCCCTATAACGAGATTCTGGAATTCCAGAAAGAGATCAATCCGGACGTGCTTGTGATCAGCACACATGGCCGCTCCGGCTTCGAGGAATTTCTGTTCGGCAGCACCGCCGAGAAAATCGTGCGCCGCGCGACCTGCTCGGTGCTGGTCGTCAAGGATTGATTGCTATGGAATCTAAATATACAAAAGTTGTGGCCGCGGTTTGCCTTGCCGTCGCCGCGTCGTTTCTTGTTGCCGAGGCGGCATCACTACCGGACGGGCTGGGCGCTTCCGGGCATATTCTGCGGCTGTATGACCTGGACAGCAGCCATGGCGTCGAGCGCATAGGGGGCATGTATGTCCAGAAGCGGAACCTGCCCCCCTTTACAGACATCGACCTGAATTCTGTTTTTGATTCAAATTTCAAGACAACCATTGTTGTTGACACGGGCATGGAAGACGCCACCATTAAAATCAGGTCGCGTGATCCCGTGTTTGAAACCGGTGAAGTCGCAGTGCAGGTCGAGGGCGGCAGCCTGCGGGTTTTTTCACAGGCACCGCTTGCCCATGAGGTTGATTTTCTGATTGAAACGCCGATGCTGAAGAAGATAACAGTTGTCGGCACAAACACTGTTTCCGTGACGGGCATCCACGGAAAACGGCTGGAGTGCCTGTTCATGGGGCGCGGGATGATCAGGCTGAAGGGCAGTGTCGAAAACCTGTTTGTGGACGCCCTGGGGCATGTGCGGCTACAGGCGATGGATTTAAAGGCCAGTACCGTTTTTATTTCCGGGAGCGACTTTTCTAGGGCGGTCGTTTTCCCGCAACTGGAGCTGCAGGCCGTCGCCAAAAAGTCTTCCGAAATTTATTTCACCCATATCCCTGAAAAAAACAATCACGCAGTGTATGATGCTGGCAAGACAAGACATGTGCGTGTTATAATCGAGGATTTGTTGGTGGAAAAACAACCGGGGGGGGTGGATGAAGAAGGCACCGCCAACATGCCTTATGATTCGCCGGGCTGGTGACGGTGTAAAAAGGAAAATCCCGGCCGGCTCTCGGCCAAAGAGCCGGTCAGGATTCCGGTAGAAAAGAAAAAGGAGACACGACACAAAAAGGAACAAGGACGGTAAGGGTCACGAGATACGTACAGTAAAAACGACAGGAAGTCAAGAGTAAAAAGGGGGAATCTGGCCGATGGGGAAAAAAACAGAGGAAACCCTAGCGGAAACAGCGGCCGGGTTGAAAACCGAATTGGATGATTTGATCGATGGCCTGCGCGAGGTTGATCTGCGCAAGGGCATAGCCGAACTGGCTGAAATCATTGAAACCTTACCCGAAGGGGTGTTTATGGTAGCGGATCCGCTGGCAGGTTTTGTGGTTCATATCGTGCCGCCGCTGTGGGTGCTGTTTTCGTCGCGCGCCCGCGGCCGCCGAAAGCTTCTCTGGGCGGGGGCCGTGGCTTTAACCTCGTGGCCGGGCCTGATGGTGTTTTACATCGGTACGTGGCTGTGGCCCGGAAAAAAACACCGCCACGGGACTGATGATGCCCAAGACCGGGTTGAAGAGCCGGTGACCGGCTCAACGGCGTGAGGCGGTCCCCCCTTTTTCCGGTTTTCCCCCGTCCGGTTTGTGAGGGGGAACAAAACCGGAAAAAGGGGGGAACCCCGCCAGCAAAGGAGGATGATATCATGGAAAACTGGATCGGGACCATCGTTGATTTTCTAAAAATAGATGTGCGCACCGTTATGGTTGAGGCCCTCACAACGCTCAATGCCCAGCCTGACGGGGCGGTCATTGTTGTGGTGGCCCTTGCGGCTACCGCCTTTTATGTTCTGCCGGTGGGGTGGTTTCTGCTTTTCTCCCGCACGTCTGGCGTGCGGAAGTTTATCGGTGTGGTCTTTCTGGGGCTTACTTCCTGGGCGGGCTTGGCGGCCTTTGCCGGTCGAAGGATTCTGGGCGTCCTGACGGCTGTGGCGGGGGTCCTGTTGTCTGTGACGGTGGTCCTGTTGTCTGCGACGGTTCTTTTTGCCGACAAGGGCCATTCTGACCCCGGACAGTGGTAAGTCGTCCAAGATCAAGCTGGCAGAAAGTCCACGTGTTTTAACCGTGGGAGTACGTTAATGGGGATAAAAAATGGAAAACTGGATCGAAAACCGGATCATCGCTGATTTTCTGAAGACGGCCGTTGTTTTTTTAACGACGGGTTTTCCCGCAGCGCTCCGCGCCCTGCCCGAGGACCTTTTCTATGTTGTGGGCGTTCCGGCCGCCGCGCTCGTTTATCTGGTGCCGCCGGTGATGGTGTTGCTTTCGCCGCACACCCGGGGCACGCGCAAGCTTTTGTGGGCGGTGATCGTGGCTTTAACCTCGTGGTTCGGCTGGCTGGCCTTTTCCATTGTCTGCTGGCTGTTTCCCGGGAAGAAATACGGTCAGTACAGGAAATGGGACCGGCCGCGCGGTGGGCGTTTTCAAGGACGCGGGGCTGCCCGGCTTGACCCGGCCAACGCGGCCGACCAGCTTGAGCTTGTTGAAAGGGGCGACTTGCAGGCAAAGGCGCCGGTGAACTGGGAGGCTTTCAACCAGATCCTCAGGATTGCCGATCCTCACGTCCGCGCCCTCGGGCCGCCATGGCGCATCAGCCCCGAAATGTCCATGGGGGCTTTTTTGCACACCCCGCGCGATTCAAACAACGACTATAACGACGGAGCGTTCCGGTCGATCAACAGCAAGCGGGTCGATTTCATGATCACCGGCCCGAGAGGGGTGCCGGCCCTAGCCATCGAATATGACGGTACCGGCCATTACGGGGGCCGGACCGACTATGAGAGCCGCAAGGCAACCGACCTGCGCGACAAGGTGAAGCGCCGCGCCCTTGAAAAGGCCGGCGTGCCGGTTCTGGTGGCCGACCGAAAAACACCGCCGGAAGAAATTATCCGGGCCATTGATGCCGTGGTCGCCATCCACGGGGGCCGGACATTAGCGAAAGGAGACGAACAATGAGAAAATGGAACAGAAGTATTGTGGCTTTGGTTGTGGCCTTGGGGTTAGTAATAACCATCGTGCTGCTGCTGACGGTTGACCCGGCCGGAGCCAGGAACACGATCATCAAGCTGGGCGTGGCCGGTCCGCACAGCGGCGAGTTGGCCTCGTATGGCATTCCGTCTGTGCACGCCGCCCAGCTTGTGGTCAAGGATGTCAATACCCGCAACAGCGAGATGGGCGGTATCCTCGGCAAGAAGGTCGAACTGGTCGTGATTGACGATGTTTGTGATCCGAATATTGCCACGAACGTTGCGACCAAGTTGGTATCACAGGGCGTCCCCCTTGTTTTGGGGCACGTCTGCTCCGGGGCTACAAAAGCTGGGCGGGGGAGCGATTCGGCTGTTCAAACCCAGGGACGGGGTCATCGGCATTGCCGAAGGGATTGAAACCGCCATCGCCTGCACAGAGCTTTTCAACATCCCGACATGGGCCGTAGTGTCGTCAACACTGATGGAATCATTCAAACCCCCGGTTGGTATTAAATATGTTCTTGTCTGTGCTGACAACGATGTGAATTTTACAGGGCAAAAGGCGGCCTACAAGCTGGCAAACAAAATAGTGTTAAAGGAGGGGATCAGGGCGGAACTCGAGGTCCCGGAACTTCCCGGAGATTGGCTGGACGTCCTGAACGATCCAGATAGATTTAGTGGTAGATTTAATTCAAGTGCGGCATGATGAGAAGGACTTGTAACTGGAACAACGGGGCTTGAAAAAGCCGGAAAAATGACCTAACTCACGACGGGAGGGAAACATGGAAATCAGGAACAGACATGACGCCGTTGTTTTCAAGGACGACGGCGCAACCGTGAAAGAAACCGTGGAAGCGGCCGTCAGGGAAAAGGTTGGTCTTTCCAGTGCCAACCTTCGCGGGACTGACCTCAGGGGTGCCGACCTTGAAGGCGCCGAACTTGTGTACGCCGACCTTTCGGACGCCGACCTTGAAGGCGCCGACCTGCGGCACGCCGACCTGGAAGGTGCCGACCTTACGGATGCCAACCTTGCCGCCGCCAACCTTGCGTACGCCGACCTGAGGGGTGAAGGAAAAAAGACCATGAAGACAACCATCAAAAAACTGATGCCCACGGGGTTTCTGTCAGTCGCAACAACATTGTTGCTGATCGGCTGCGGCGGCCAAACCGAAGAAGAGATTTTTAAAAAAATTCTGACCAGACATCTTTCCGACAAGGGCTATGTGCTGAGCACCTACGTGACTTTCCCTTATACCACAAGAAATACCGATTATGGCTGGCGGCGCAGTGTGAACAAACTAAACCCTTTTGTCGAAGCGGGTCTGCTTGAGCTCGAAAAGAAGAGAAGAAAAGTCCGGGAGCGGGGCACAAGACTCCAAGAGAGCTTTATCTATTCGCTCACCCCCCTGGGCGAAAAGTATTTTGTGGAGCGGCCGGACACCGTCGGTTTCCGGGTTGCCGACATTAAGTTTACCAGTATTAAGAAAATTTACAACGACGTGGAATTCTCGCCCGACTCGGAAGCGGGGAAAAACAACAGGAATGTGATTTGCGCGGCAACGCTCAAAAACCTCGCGCCGTGGGCCCGGTCCGATGGCATCAGGCGTGGGCGTGCCGCCGGAACGCTCAGAGCCTTTCTTGAACATAAAAACGCCGACCAACCCTACGAATTTAGCACGACCGTGGCTATGGTGCGGCAGGATGGAACATGGGGGGTAAAAAAACACGCCCGTGAAGAGACAAGTAAAGCACCGGAAACACCGGAACCGGAGTCCGAGAGCGAAGTGAGCGAGCTTAAACAGATTTTTGAAAAAACACTGGCCGAATATTTTGCCGCTGAGGACTATGTGTTGGGCCTTGACAACGTGAAGTCCTTTCCTGCGACCACGCCGGAAGAGTGGGTACGGACCACGTGGGGCCGGCCCGCCGAATCAAAACAGTTGGAAGCTTTTGCCGAGGCGGGTCTGCTGACCCGCGCGGCGGCAAAAGCGGAAAAAGACGGGCGGGAACTCCTGATCTATTCGCTCACCCCCCTGGGCGAAAAGTATTTTGTGCCGCCCGCCAGTGAAAAAGATACCGTCGGTTTCCGGGCGAGCGGCATGAAGTTCGACGAGATTTTCGGGATCTACCCGCCCCGCGGCCCCCGGCTTGGTGTGGACCCGCACCCCGAGACGGTGAAAAAGAACAGGATTGTGGGTTGTTATACGACGCTGGACAACCTTGAGTCCTGGGCTTCGTCGCCCCCCATCCAGGCCATCCACGGCAAGTTCTATGGCCCGCTTTACGACTTTGTTTCTTCCCGGCAGAAACACAACGCAACCTACTATTTCAGGACATGGGTGGCAATGAAGCGTCAAACCGAAAACGACGAATGGAAAGTCGTCGATGTGAACGTGGAGGGGGCGAGATTATGAATCCGAAAAAATTCATAAAAAAGCAGGGCCGCAGGTACGTGGACGACCGGCGGGAGTTCTACGGCGGCATGGCGGACCGGTACCGCGCCGGGTGGCAGCATCTGCGCGACGGCGGCGGCAGCCGCGATCCATGAGCAGCAGGCCGCCAGCGCCAGACTGCTACAGGTCCAGGAGGCCAAGGTCGCTCTGGCGATGAAGGAAGGGATGGAGGCGGACCTGTCCGAGACCAGGGAAAACCTGGCAATGAGCGAGTACAGTCTCAAGGAGTCGAAGGCCGAGAATGAAAACCTGAAGGCCGAGAACGAAGACCTTGTAAAGGCTGGCGAAAAAAAGGACGCCGACCTGGACGACCTGCGGCTCGAACTTGGCACCACTAGGGAATCACTGGCCGAGGAACAACAAAATATGAAGGCGGTTTCCGCCGAGTTCGACCAACTCAGCAAGGATTTCGATACGGTGTCGGACGAAAAAGAGACCTATCGAAATGCCGCCGATCAGCAGGCCCGGATTTCCGAGCAGCTGTCTTTGTCTGTTGAAAAAAGGGAACAGACCATCGCGGCAAGGGACACCACCATTGCCGAAAGCAGGGATCAGATCGGTGGGCTCGAGACCGAGGTTGCGACGCTCAAGACGGCGCACGATGAACAGGAAGAGCGGGCGGACCGGGAAGCCAGGCAAAACGAGACGCTTCGGGAGCAAAACGCCGCCTTGCAGGCCAATCAGGCCGAACTCCAGAAACGGGTTCAGGCCGGGGACAAGGCCGCCAGGGAGAACGAGCTTCTCAGAAAGGCCCTGGAGGCCTACAAGCAGCGTGATGCCGAGCGCGACAAAGGGCTTGAGCCCGAACTTTAAACTAAAGGAGTGTAGTATATTCTAATATACACAGGGAAACCATCATGGACAAGAAGGTTGTCTGTATGGGTGCAAAGATAGGAAAACGGAACATATTTCAACATACAAGGAGGAATTATTATGAACATGAAGATTGACCAAAAAAGTGAAAAAGATTTTGCCAGAACACTTGTGCTTTGCCTTATTTTGGGCTGGCTTGGAGCGCACCGCTTCTATGTTGGGAAGTTTTTGACTGGGCTTTTGCAATTGTGCACATTGGGCGGATTCTTTGTGTGGATGTCAATTGATACCGTCCTTTTGGTCCTTGGCGCCTTTAAGGACAGCGATGGTCTCCCAATCAAACCATAGAAAAGGAAGGGAATCAAAAATGAAAGATTTCATTAAAAATCAAGCCCGCCAATACAGGGATGACCGGCGGGAGTTCTACGGCGGTATGGCGGACCGGTACCGCGCCGGATGGGAGCACCTGCGCGACGGCGGCGGCAGCCGCGATCCCTGTGCGCCGGGTGCGCCCGACATGTCGGACTTTTCACAGGTCCTGGAGCACTGGTGCATCACCGAATACCAGCTGCCCAAGGTCATCCGGGGGCTCAAGCTCCAGATCGGCTCCTTCGTGCCGGTGCTGTTTATGGGGATATATGTGATAGCCGCGTCCACGACGGCGGCGACGACGTTCTGTGGCTCGACGCTGATAGCCTTGTCCTTCGGTATTTTCATCATGCGCGGGTGGCGGCTCTGGGTTTTGAAAAACCGCAAGTTCGTTTTCTTCAAACACTGGATCAGAGGCGATACAACTTTTCACCCGCCCAAGCGGTGGGAGCCGCCGGTGATGGACGCCGAAAAGACGGCTGACAATGAACCGCCGGTAACAGAAACCAAAGGAGAGTGATCATGGCCGAACTGCCACAATACGACCTCGCCAAAGAGTTGATCGGGAAGCTGTTTGGACCTGGCTGGGAAAATATCAGGGACAACGTCACCGGAACGAGCCTAGACCCCGACACCGCAGCCCAGCTGATCTTCGTAATCTTCAAGCAGATCAACTCCTTTGTGATCGCTGGCATCGGGGTCTACTCTTTGATCATCTTGACCCGCGCCATCATCGGCACCGCCCACGAGGGGACGGTGCTGGGCCGGAGCCTGTCTACGGTCTGGACGCCGATCCGGTGGGCGATCGGCTTGGTTCTGGCTACACCCCTTGGGGTGGGCCTGAGCATCCTTCAGATCGTCATCCTCTCGCTGGTGGCGTATTCTTCGGGGTTTGACAACGGGATCTGGGAAAAATCGACCAACTATTTTGAAAAGGAGCTCGGATTTTCAGCGCCGCGACACCAGGAGCACATCGACGACAGTGAGATGCTGGCCGAGGAAATTCTGCGAACGCTGGTGTTCCAGCACTACCACACCATGCGGCTGAACCGCACGCTGGTTGGCGGCCTGCTCTTCACGACCGGCGAAACAACGACCGGGACCGGCGCCGAGCAGCGGGTGACGCAGAACTTTTATTTTTCGGCACCGCAGGGCGTCGGCGCCTGGTGGAGCTCCACAGGGGCCCAAAATCCCGAGATGACCAGAATACAGATTGAGGGCGACCCCTCCACGAGCGTTGTGTGCCAGGCCCGTGTGGACGGCATTACGGGCCTGGTCGCCGACCTGAAATCGGTCGCCGCTGGCCTTGTTTCCATCAACTCGGAGGGGCTCAACGTGGCGCGGCCCGTCACGAAGGACTTCAACCTTGCGGTTGACAGATACAACACGACCGTCAAGGCGGGAATGACCGCCCACATCAACAATCAACAGCCCCATCACGCCCAGGAGCTTCAGAAGTTTACCACGGCCGCCAAAACACAGGGCTGGATCACCGCCGGGCAGATATACTGGGCGGCGCTCAATATCCGCAACCAGGTGCACGAAGAACTGCGCAAGGTGCCCCAGGTCAGGTCATTGTCGCAGAACCTGATCTCCGCCACGACCAACGAAAGGCAGCTGGGCGAATATCTGGACCTGGTGTCGCACTTTGTCACTTCGACGCGGCGCGACCGGGCCGACGCGACGGGGCAACTCCTGGACGACGTGCCCGACCCGGCTGCACCGGGGGATGACCCGGAGGCCGGGTGGGCGCAATCGGTGTTCACCTTTTTCAAAAACGGGTGGAAAAAGTACAAGGGCAGCTTCGGCGGCAAGGTGGCAAACATCCTTGACCAGATTATCAGTATCGAGCCGGCTGTCAACAGGCTTGCCCAGGGACAGGACCCGGTTCTGTTTATCTCCGACTACGGCCACAAGCTTTTATGGGCCGGACACGCCCTTGTGGCCGTCGGCGCTTCAGTCGGCCTTCTCGCCCCGGCGGCCGGCCTCGCGATAATATCGCTGGGGGGCATTTGCTATACCGGCGGCTTCGGGCTGGCCTACTATCTGCCAGCCATACCTATTATTCTCTGGACGCTGGCAGTGATAGGGTGGCTGATCCTGATACTGGAGGCCGTGTTCGCCGCCCCGATCTGGGCGGCGTCTCACATACTGCCGGAAGGCGAGGGGTTTGCCGGCCCGGCGGCCAGGCAGGGCTACTTTCTGTTGCTGACCCTGCTGATCCGCCCGGTCTTCATGCTTTGCGGCCTATTGCTCGCCATGGTCCTGATGTCGGCGATCGGCGGCTTCATCGGACAGACCTTCCAGATCTTTGCGGCCAACATGAACACCAACCGGATTATTGGGCCCGTCGGAAGCCTCATGATGCTGATTGTCTTGGGCGGCTTGCTTATGTCGGTGGCCCATCGTGTGTTCGGGCTGATTACGTACCTGCCCAACAACGTCATGCGCTGGATCGGCCATATTGCCCCCTCCGGACAGTCCGGTCAGGGCGAGGCGGCGGCCCGCACGGCAGCTGCCGCTGGCGGCGCGGCCCTCATGGGCGGGCTGGGAAGAGCACCGCAAGCCGGTATGGCGGGCACAGCCGCTGCCGGGAAGGGCGCGGGTGCCATCGGGAGAGGCTTGAGCCGAGGCGCGAGAGGCCTGCGGGGTATGCGAAACAAATAAACAGGACAAAACCGTGCCGACAGACGAAATAAAAAAAGACACAGACGACGACAGCCACGCCGACAGCCGCTGGCTCGAGCTGGTGGATCAGCTCGAGCGGCAGGGATGCGTTGACATGGCGCTGGAAAAGGTCGAGGAACTGGTGGTTCTTTCCAGAAAAGCGCAACAGGAGCGCAAGCACCTTTTGCGGGAAAATGTGAACCTCGGCCTCGAAAATGAACGGTTGGAAAAAAAGGTGGTCGCCGCAAGGGCGTTTATCAGGAGCACCACCACCGGGGTCATGGAGGCCGAAGCAGAGCAGGGCCCCGTGGCCGGCGCACGGCAAAAAGAGCCGCAGCCGACCACCCCGGCCGCCGCCAGCCAGGACCGGCAGCGACCGGTTGACCGGAAGGCCGGGCAGCAGGCGGAAAAAATAAAAGCGCTCGAAAAGGAGCTTAAAAAGGTCAGGGAAAAACTTGAGTTGAAAACCTTGCAACTCAAGGAGAAAACAGCCCAGGTCGAGCGGCGCACGGCCGATTTCGTGCGCCAATCGAAGCTTGACCAGGGAGATGGTGTTCTCAAGGAGTCACTGAAAACCGGCCGGCAGGAGGTCAAACAGCGCGCCGGTGAGCTGACGGCCATCAACGCGGACCTCAAAAAAGGCCAAGCGCTTAAGGACCGGCAGCTTGAAAAGGGCCTGGCGGCCACGCAAGAAGACCAGGCACCTGACCGCCGTGAAAGGGAGGTCGGCAAGCCGGGCGTCGGCGAGTTGCGCAAGGCGCTGGCGGCGTCGCAAAAAGAAACCGCCGCCGCGCAAAAAGCCATGGAAGCGTCTCAAAAGACGTTGCGGAACGTAAAGCGCTCTCTGGAAAAAACAGCGAAAAAGCTCAAAAAGACAGAGCGGGACAAGGAGCTTGTTATGGAAGCTATGGAGAACTACAAAAAACACGACCTGGAGCGGGATCAGGACAAGGGCCGGGAGCATGAAGCGTGGTAATGCGGCTCGCGCCGGGAGAAAATAATAAATATAGATAATTGACTTTCAGGGGGAGGAAAAAAAGATGAGGACTAAAAACAGGGGTGCCGTCAGGGAGATGGTGGATGGTGTAAAAGAGCAGGTAAAAGACATGAAGGCCGCTCTGGCGGGCTCGGAAAAGGCAATCAAGGAGTCACAGGAGATGATAAAGGAGTTTCAGGAAATGGCAAGAGATATCAGAATGGACCTGGCGTCGCTGAAGGAAGAGCGGGCTGCTGCGGAAGCCCCGCAAAAGGACGGGGCTTTGGATAAGGCCAACCGGGAAAACGAGGTGCTCAGGTCGGCCCTTGATAACTACAAGCAGGCGGACCTGGAGCGTACCCGGGGCTACGAGAAGGAATAGACCGGCCACGCCGGCAATCGACAGGAAATGGAGGCGGGAAAATGAAGATCAGAAACCGGTTCGGCGACATTATTTTCAAAACCGGGCACAAGACCCTGAAGGCGACCGTTGAGGCCGCCGTCAGGGAAGGGATGAGTCTGTGCGGTGCCGATCTTGCTGACGCCAACCTAGAAGGTGCGCGGCTTTCGGGTGCCGATCTTGCGTACGCCGACTTGGAGGGCAGCGACCTCCGCCGCGCCGACCTGCGCACGGCAAATCTGAGAGATGCCAACCTGTCCGGTGCCGACCTTGCGGGCGCCGACCTGGCAGGGGCTGCCCTGATATGGTCCAACCTGAGCGGTGCCGTCCTACGGGGGGTCAAACTGGAAGGCGCGGATCTGCGCTGTGCCTTTTTGTGGGGTGCCATCCTGAAGCAGGCGGGCCTACGTGGCGTCATGCCGCAGACACATATGGAAACATGAGGGGGAAAAATGCAGATCATAAACCGGTATAATGAAACTATCTTCGAGGATGACAGCAAAACCCTGAAAGCGGCCGTCGAGGCCGCCGTTCAAAACGGGGTGGTCCTGAAAGGCGCCATCCTGAAGGATGCCGATCTGGAAGGGGCCAACCTTTCGGGTGCCAACCTGCGGGACGCCGATCTGAGCTTCGCAAACCTGAAGGGCGCGAACCTCAGTGGAGCCACCCTGAAGTACGCCACTCTCACGGCCGCTGACCTGTCCGGTGCCGACCTGCGCGGGGCGGATCTTTCGCGGGCGGATATCAAAAGCGGCAATCTTGAAAGGGGCAACCTTTCGGGCGCGAACCTGGAAAGGGCGGACCTTGGACATGCCAACCTGCGCGCCGCGGACATTTCCGGCACGCGCCTGGAGGGTACCTATCTCGGGGGGGCGAACCTTGACGGTATTCAGGCGGAGGGGATCATGCGCCGGCTGCAACCGGCACAGGGAGGTAAAAAATGAAAATCATGGACGAGCAGGGCAAAGTCCTTTTTGACAGTGCCGGTTTTTTCAAGGACAGGCACAGGACCATGAAGGCGACCGTCGAGGCCGCCGTTCAAGAGGGGGTGGTCCTTAAGGGCGCCGACCTTAAAGGCGCTGACCTTGCGGGTGCCAACCTTGACGGTGCGAAACTGCGCGGCGCGAACCTGGAAGGCGCCAACCTTGCCGGGGCCACCCTTGTACGGGCCAAAATGTCCGATTCAAACCTTACCGGCACCGATCTGGAGGGCGCCAACCTGAAAAGGGCCGACCTGAGACGCGCTGGCCTTGAAGACGCGGACATACAGAAGGCCGATCTGTACGAGGCAGAGCTTACTGGTGCGAATCTTAAAGGCGCGGACCTCGAGGGTGCCCGGGCGGCCGCCGCAAACCTGAACGGTGCCGACCTATCAGACGCCGACCTGCGGGATGCCGACCTGCGCATGGTCAACCTTGAGGGCACCCAGGCCGGTGGTGCCATGATGCGGGGCGCGGATCTGACCGACGCCGACCTGTCCGGCTTCGACCTGAAGGCGGCCTCACGGGGCGCCAAGGTGCTGCCGGACCCCGACCGGGAGCTCTCCGACGCGGAAACTGAACACCCGGCAAGGCCTGCGACACTCGACGAGACCAACGCAGCGCTCGAAAAGGCCCGCGAGGCGCTCGACAAGGCCGTAAAAGAGAACGGGCTTCTCAAGGAAGCGCTGGACAACTACAAGCAGGCGGACCTGGAGATGGACCAAGGCAAGGAACTTGAGGCAAGTTAAAGGTGGTTGTTTGGCCTGCAACAGGGAGGAAACATGGAAATCAGGGATAGACATGGTTTGTTAGTGTTAGACAATATACATATCATCGTAAGCAAGGGTTTGACAGACCTGTAGGTAGCACATATATCCTCACCTGTACAGGCTACAGTGAAACAAGGGGGTTGAAATGGAAGAGATCACGATCAGCAGCACCGAGGGGGCGGCGCTGTACACGGCAAAGGCGGAGGGCCTGAAGGACGCAGTCGAACAGGCCGTCCGGGAGGACGCCGACCTTGAGGGCGCCGACCTGAGGAACGCCGACCTAGAAGGTGCCGACCTGTCCGGTACCGATCTGCGGGACGCCGACCTAGAAGGGGCCAACCTCGGGAACGCCAACCTCAAGGGAGCCGACCTGCGGCACGCCTACCTTGGGCGCGCCAACCTTGAGGGTGCCAACCTTGCGGATGCCGACCTCAGGAGCGCCAGCCTCGCGGACGCCAACCTCAAGGGGGCCGAGTCTGACCTTAGATTCGCCAACCTGGTAGGCGCCGACCTTAAAGGCGCTTCCCTGCCCGGTGCCAACCTCGGAGATGCCGACCTGTGCGGTGCCGATCTGCAGGGTGCCGATCTACAGGGCACCGACCTGCGGCACACCGACCTGCGGGGCGCCGACCTGAGGGACGCCGACCTGCGGGGCGCCGAACTTAAAAGCGCCGACCTATCGTCCGCCGACCTCAGGAACGCCAATCTTGCAGACGCCAAGATGGGAAGCGCCAACCTTGCGTACGCCAACCTTGAGGGCGCAAACCTTGCGGCCGCCAATCTTGGCGGCGCCAACCTCGCGTTTGCCAGCCTCTCGGATGCCAACCTTGCGGACGCCGATCTTAAGGCCGCCGACCTGCAGGGCGCTGTCCTCGAAGGCGCCGAAAAGGGGCCCCAGGAGGGCATGGCGGCGCTCAGGAAGGAGAACGAGGCGCTCAAAGAGCAGGTCGATCTGCTCAAGGAGGCCCTGGAGAACTACAGGCAGGCGGATACGGAGAGGGACCAGGGCAGGGGCCCTGAAAAGGAGTGACCCTCTGTTGGCACACGATGGGCAGCCACGTTATGTCTGTATCACAAGGAGTGTATACTGGTGTTAAATAATATACATGTTATTGCAAGCTAAAGTTTGGCAGGCCTATAGATAGCATAATATGTAGCTTACGATCAAGCTGGCAGCAAGCCCACGCGTTTCAACCGTGGGATGAATGCGCAATGTTATACTATACACTTGACAGCTCTCTATCTTTGTATTATGCTTGCTCATGTCTCATCAAAGATGGAAAACCAGCAACACAACTGTATATAACTTGGGCTATCATCTGATATGGTGCCCTAAATATCGCCGCGAAGTATTGGTGGATAAGGTTGCGGCCAGACTCAAAGCGCTGTTGAATGTCAAAGCCCAGGAACTTTGTGTTGATATTGAGAAAATGGAAATAATGCCGGACCATGTTCATCTGTTTGTAAAAACGAGTCCGGTCAATGCGCCCCATTATGTTGTTCAGCAATTGAAGGGATACACATCCAGAATCCTGAGAGGTGAGTTTAAATCGCTCAGATCCAGAATCCCTTCATTGTGGACGCGAAGCTATTATGTCGAATCGATAGGACATATTTCAGAAGATACCGTTAAACAATATATCCAAGATCAAAAAAACAATTGATCAGGGGGATTTTTGATAAAAACCGGAACACATAGACTCAAACCGGATCCCGGCCAGCAACTTTTGTTGAAAGCATATCAACGGGAAGCTGCCTGTTGTTGGAATGCGATTGTCGAAACAGCCAACTGCTACTATCGCATCACCCACAAGTGGATCGGGAAAAACGAATTGCAAAAATGGGTCAAAGGCTGGTTTGAGCTTCACAGCAATACCGTGCAGGCCTTGACCGATAAATTTTGCGCCAACCGGCAGACAACTGCCCGGTTAAGAAAAAACGGCAACCCGAAGGCCAGGTATCCTTATCGCACCAAACGCTTTGCGACGATTCCATTCAAGCAAACGGCGATTGCGTATACAGCCGAAGGCACTTTGCGCCTGACGCTTTCCAGGGGTGTCCGTCTGGACACAGGTATCAAGCCTGCCCACAAAGTGCGAACGTGCGAGATCATCTGGCGGGGCAATCACTATGGCTTAAACTACACCTACGAGAGCAAGGGCGCCGATTATTGCCTGTTGGAAGGCGATAAGGCCGGGGCCTGGTGATATCCGGCCGCGAGATCAGGGCCATCAAGCAGTGGCGCAACAAATCCCTGGGCAGGCTGTCCAAAATGATCTCGCGTTGTAAAAAGGGCAGCCGCCGGTTCAAACGGCTTATAAGGGCCAAGGCCCGCATGAAAGCCAAGACAAAGTATCAGCTCAGGGACCTGTTTCACCAGGCAACGCGCAAGGCCATCGACCATTGCCTGTCCAACGACATCGTTGAACTGGTCGCGGGCGACCCCAAGGGTGTCGAAAAAAAGACCAGAAAAGACAAACGCCTGGCCCGCAACGCGCGCCAGAAGGTCTCCCAGATGGAATACGGCCGGGTGAAAAAATACCTGGCGTACAAAGCCGAAGAAGCCGGCCTGAAGTTGCAGTTTGTCAAAGAACACAACACGTCGAAGCAATGTCCGGCATGCGGGAAACAAAACTCCTGCAACGGGCGCAATTTCAACTGCCCATGCGGATTCAAAGGACACCGGGACGGCAAGGCTTCATTTTTGATCCTGCGCAAGCTGCACCCTGATTTGCCGACCCCGGAATTTAGCATGGCTCATGTTCAATGTGTCCCCAAGTATCGCAAGAGCGTCAAGGCTGCTTGCGTAGTCGGCCCCTGGCGTGGCCCCCGCTCTTTGAGTTTGGCTCAAAAAGCGCGTAGCTTGGCCAAGTCCGGCCACTACAATGCCATGTCGGCATTGCAAGCTGGGTGTTCCCAAGAATCCCACGTGTTTTAACCGTGGGAGTACGTCAAAGTTCAACTGTTAGCGGGGGGAAAAATAAAACAGTAATAAGGATAAAAGAAAATGGCTGAAGTAGAAAAAAAGGTTACTATATCGGCTTTACCGAGATCACGAACGCGATTCTGGTTGCCGGGGCCATTTTTCTGGCTTGCCAGATGTTGGGCCTGGTGGCGTCATGGTACATCGGGCTGCAACTAAATTTACACCGGCTGCTTCCAAAAGATTATATCCCTGTTTTTCTTGAATATCCGGGCCAGCTGATCGGACTGGGCGTCCCCGAAAAATACAGGGTGATTCCCTGGCAGAAAATCGCTGCGGCGCATCCCGGCTTCGGGCTGGCCCTGAAGACCGCTTTCTGGAGCGCATTTGCGCTCGGCCTACCCTTTGCCTTGTATCTGGCCAAGGAGACGATGTTGCGCTGGCCCTACCAGAAGCACCTGCGCGGGCGGTTCTTGTCCACGTCGGCCAAGGACGCCCAGAAGGAGGTGGAAGGTGAACTGGGCGCAAAAGGGGTCAAAATTCATCCGGAAATTCAAATCGGGAGTGACCGCGAAACCAAGCACATGCTGATTCTGGGCGGCGTCGGCGCCGGTAAAACCCAGATCCTGTGGCCGCTAAATTGAACCTTTCCAAACCTGCTCATTGAAGAAAAAGGTTTGAACAAAGTTCCTCCCCAACGGCCGGGAGTCCAGTGGGTTTTACGTTTCCGCTAAACACACAGGCCCGGCTCTG
>Ga0126328_10000132_pt1 | contig 16836 bp, 6 predicted proteins | sample InaspJWI13metaG_FD_97003 | JGI IMG/M metagenome (GOLD analysis project Ga0126328, IMG submission 97003) | Marine gutless worms symbiont microbial communities from Oahu, Hawaii - Inanidrilus sp. 1 OAHU.JWI-13 metaG | ecosystem: Host-associated > Annelida > Digestive system > Unclassified | place... | reverse complement strand
CTCCCCCTCCCTTCCCTTAGAAGTAGGCCCCCTTAAATCCAGCTAGGGGGTCTGAAGGAGTGCTGTGGGCCCAAGCTCCCCAGCAGTGTATGGGGTGGAGCCCCAGCCGAAATCAAATGTGGTGCATTTTAGCTTTAAAATATGACATCTGGTGGCAACAATTTTAATGACTTTTTCTGAGAATCAACTTACCAAATTTCGTGCAGTTTAAACAGTAGGCCTACTAAGTCAAATCGGGGCCACGCGTTGTCCATGATCAAGGGTTTGGAGGTAAGCCCCCCTCCAATCCCCCCACAAACTACGCCTATGTAGGGCCTATATATACACATCACAATACTCCAATCGCTTGCTGCGCCAAACTGGGGGGGGTGGAGTAATAATGTGGTACAGTATTAAACAGACTGCAGTAAAATATATAAATCAACATTTACAAGAAACACGTAGGCCTACCTTTACTATATCTCTTAAGCAGTCGAACGTAGAATAGGCGTGGTCCAGATTTATCATTCTCGGAAATTTGTCAGCAACAATTTTCATTCTGGCTTGATAGTCTCCAGATGCGGTCAATTCTGCACACCATGTGGTTTCTGGCCACAATGACGGCTCCATGATTAGCTCTGAAAGTGGCTGATTCAACACCTCTGTCTGAGAGACGTCAAAATTAACCAGGCGACGTACAATGAAACGCTTAACTGCTGTCATCACTGAATCAATGGGTATTCCAGCAGCTTCGGCAACCTCAATGAAATCTTTCAGTTCTGATTCCAAGTCCAAAGTAAGAGGTTTCTTAAGATAATCGTTCAGTGAATCTATCACAACATCGGCCTGAAGATTCTCTAGACACTCGTACAAGGCGACGACGTGCGACAGTCGCAGTGGTTCACCACTAGATGGCAGCAGACTAGCAGTGAAACCACCGGGAAGCGTCTTGTGCCACTTCTGAATGTAGCTGTCAATCGTCTGATCTCTGCTTCCACCAGTTTTCTTTACAAGACAAAGCAATACTTCAGTCTGTCGCATTAGCTTCAGGACATAGTCTGGATGATGCTTTCGTCGTTCCTCAATTCCACCAACAACGGCATGTCCCAGAGGGACTTGAGAGATCAATGCCATGAAGTCTTGCAAAACGGAAGCAGACGAAACAAACAGCTCATTTGCATAGGTAACTACCGGGAATGTGCTGTCAACTGTGAGATACGTTTTTCCAAGAACAAGCACATTTGCAAGCTCCATTTCAATCTTTGTAAAATTGTAGCACACCTGACTTCCAAGTCCATATGAGAGATTGTTCTGGCCAAACACTGTTAACTCATCTGACAATCTGTCCAGGTCACACGTCACAACTTGAGAGTGCACGACATGCTGCAGTAGTACACACTTCACAGCTGCAATGTTTGAACATTGATCATTTGTCAAATACTTCTTCACGAAGCCAACTGCTGGGCATTTTTCAGAGCTAGCAATGACCAACAGATTGTCAATAAATCTGTTCTGAATAGCCGCCAACGCACGCAGAACTTTGTAGATGATTGATTCTGCATTTTCAACGACTGCCATTTGTACAACGGTTCTGGCATTTATCACTGGCATTTCTGGTAACGTTTTGCAAAACTGTTCTAAAAGTAATACATTTTCTGCAGATCTCAGTGTTTTCCATGATTTTTCAAATTCATGAAAACACTTTTTGTCTTTGTCTGACTTTGCATGCAAAAGATTTTCAATAAGCACTGTTTTGCTTTCATTTCTTGAATAATGGTAGCTCACCAGTTGCTGACTAAGTACTGACCACTTCAATAATGGCAAAATGTGCTTCACCAAAGACAAGGCTGACGACATCTCAAAAAATAATCCAACTAGTAAGTATTTTGTTTCAAATCCTGTTATGTGGTACTGAGATTTCATGTCTGCCAACGTCCTTTGCTGATTCAGACGAAAAGCGTGCAACATCTGAGAAGCAGCTTCAGTTTCACACGGAATTTCCAGTATCTCATGCTTAAATATCACATCCATGTCTGAAATTCGGTCCAGGTATACCTTCAGGTCAAACGCAACGGATGGTTTCCACACCTCACAAATCAAGTACTGTTCCAACGTTTCCAAGCTCTGTTGAATTTCGCTGTCACTGTGAAATGAAATGTTGTGATTAAAACAAGTCAGCTTGTCAACGACATAGTGTAAAAGCAACCCAACTTCATCTTCCGACAGCAGCATTGTTTCTTCCAGTCTATGCCAAATTCCAACAACTGTACTCTTCACATCACCATCAGAACCAGTAACAAAATAGAAACCAGTGAGGTCAGTGAATCCGAGAGCAACGCTGCAAAGTAGTGCACCATCGACAATAAGCTGCAGTACATCTCGAACGATTTCTTGACTTTTTGTCTTACACTGAAAGGTTTCAGTGACTGGCAAATTTCCATCTTCAATTTCACAAATCTGTGAGGTTACAGTCCATTCTGAATGGCAGAATGGACAACTGTCACAGTTTGTACGTACATGTACTTTCATCCAGCATTTGTGACATGTAGTAAATAATTTCTGGTTTACACAGCCAAAGCCTTGCCAATTCGCTTGACTGAAAAGCAGTGATCTGACATTCTGAACCACCAAATCTGTTGGTGTCACTATGCATTTATGTAGCAAATGGAAAAGATCTCCCTGAGGTGAGCAAACAACAACCGCAGCAAGATGAATCAAAGCACCAGCTTGCTGTAACTGTTGATAATTACATCCTGGTGTCAACTGCAACAGGTCAACATCAAAGCTTGCTTCTCCAGCCAGTCTCTGAACTAGACGCTGTACTGGCTCGCCAGTAATAAGCTTCTTAGTCAAAATTCCGATCTGCTTTTCAGTGTCTTTTAGTGGTCTGAGAGCACTCATGAGGTAAGTAGTTTGTGACAACATTTCAATGAAGTCTAACAACTGATCTCTGCTGCAGACCAAACTGAAGTATTCGTGCAAGTACTTTTCATCTTTGTCAAGGTTTAACAAAGCATTTCTCAGTTCAAGCCTCTGTGTTGATGAATCTCCAAGAATCCGATGTCCCAAACCTAGCATTAGCTCTTCTGATGGCAAAGCTATTTGTGCAGCTATCGGCATTTCCTTTTCAACTTGAGCAAACAAGTTTTTCACACTGAACAGGGTTCTGTTCAACTTGGCATTCTTTACCATGAATAGCAACTGTGCTGAACTGGACAAGTCATCTAGCACAGAACTGACAATCTGATACAACAACCTGTGTGATGCAAACTGACATCTGCTGTGATCATATACAACTATCTGACACAAATGATGGAGAAATGTCTTAATATATGCCAGTGCAACAGCTACTCGCAAGCTGACACATTCAGCGTTTGCTACAATACTTGACGCTCTTATGTATGTAACCAGTAGTGGGTTATCTGCTGATTCGATATATTCCAAGTTCTGCCACTCATACTTGTGAAAGACCACTCTCTGAATAACATCGCTGCATAGCACAAGAAAAAACGTTTGAACTGAACCAGCTGCAGCACTAAACGCTTTATCAATAGCTAAGAGATGTGCACTCGAATTAAGAAATTCGTCATCTCCACTCCGTATGTAAGTCATCAGGTTCTCAATACACTGGAGAGCACCACTACTCTCTTCCAATTCTGACAAACATCTGTGAAGAATGTGTTCCATGTGCAAAAGGTGATCGTTTGATGGCTCAGCGGAGCTTAGGTGACTTCTCAGAAACTGGCTCAGAACATCAGTGTCCGGATTTGAATCAATACATCGACTGATATACATGCACATGAAAGCCTGAGTGGCATCCACATCAATTTTTTCTTCCTTCAAGCTGTTCGAAAGCTCACAAATAATTTCAAACATGCATTCTGAATCCAAAATGACATCACTATCATCCCTATCTATACCAACTGACAACTGTATGAGATACTGTTCGACTTTCTTCATCTCAACTCCAGCATGAAACAGTATAATGGCAAGATCATTGAAAACTCGAAGACCATGAAGTGAACGAGGGTAGCTGCTAACTGAACTACCAAACGACAACACAGAACACACTCTGACTTGCCATCCACAGACGCCACCACACTTGTCAAGAACATCCTCATATGGAATAAGAGACCTGAACAGAATATCAACCAGTTTTTCTTCTGGCCTTAACTCAGATTCATTCTCATCCAACTCCGGCTTTTGTTTTTCACTGAATTCAACACTGTCATGACCAACTTCGGAATACACAATGGCCAAATTGTCATGAAAATCAGACACAAATGTTAATTCAGATGCTTCAGTGAAGTTCCTGTCAACACCACTGGCACTCTCATTATGTTCAACTTCATTATCCTGGACAGTACAGTCATCTTGCTTTGTGTCGTCTGCTAACACTGAACTTTCTGCCACTTTGCAACACCAGTCTTCAGCAGTTTCTTCAGATTCATCTACAGTGTAGGTCAACTTCAGAACATCTTTATCACCAGGCACTGCAGGCATAACAGAGGCTTCACCAAATGTACTGCTGTTACAGCCATCATCAGCATATTCAGTTTCAGCTGCATCTTCATCAGTGCTAGTACTATGGCCTCCAGCAGAAGTAGAGAACTGCATGTGAAATCCAATACCAGTAAGTATTCCAGTAATACTGCCAGGCAGAATACTCCAGCATTCAGCAAGGAGGTCCAACAATGCTTGACATAGTTCTTTGTTCTGCCATATGCACAACAGTGTTTTCGTCACTTCAACCTGCATGTCAGTTTCCTGCTGTGTGTGAGACTTAAACTGGCAAAGCCACAACAATACAATGACTCGATCTTCTTCTGGCAATAAACAATGCCGTGACAAGACATTGCATATGTCCCGTACAAATTCTTTTCCATGTACATGTAGTTCTGCTGACAGTCGGCTGTACACCTTTTCCTTGAACAGATCGTGATACTGTGCAAGCAATCCAATACAGGACACTTCATTTAGCTCCTCATCTTCTGTTAAATTACTTGGATCTCCTTTTGCTTTCAAGAGATCATCAGCAAACATTTCCTCAAATTCAAGCAAGCTGCTAATAAAGTGATAGCTGAATGGGAACATCAGATTTAGTGGTTTGTGACTGATCTGAAAGCTTCCTAATCCATGTGGGATTTGCACATCTTTCACATCACATATAACAAAATTCAGAAACATGGTTTTCCACAAGTCTTCTTTACTGAAGTAACTGTGCCATGCAGACAAACCTTCAAGTCTGTAGACAATATAGGCAAGTGGTGTCATCACACACTGAGTCAAATGAAACTTAAGGGCATCAACAAATGATGTGGATGACTGCAACAGGCGCATGTTGTGAGCTACCGATGACTGCCAGCTTTCTGGATGAAAGAAGTCAAGTTCGCTGAAGTCTGTGTCATCTGTTATCATGTGCAGGACAGCCGTCGACAAGCACGAAATCAGATCATCTGAAGAATGTATCCGTCTTACCAAGTCTGAAAATTCCTCAAGTGATCGTTCACCATAACTTGTACTGATGCAGGTGAATGCCCATAGCAAATTATCATGTATGCATGCACTGACTGGTCTAAAGTCACTCTGCAGTAGATCAGCAATACTCTGATGCAATACTGGTTTGACACTGTAACTATCATCATCAACAGGACATCTCACAAGTGGATACCGACCCTGTTCTTCGACAGAATCGACAGTTACCAACTGCCAACCACTGAGATAGTTGAAATGCCAAGAAGACGAAATAGGTTGATTCACAACAGCTCTGTCCATGTGCAGTACCATACATACATGTTTTGGCAGTGTGCTGTCAACTGCTGCACGTTCCTGCTGCAGTTCTTCTAACAAAAACTTTGCAAGTGAAATGTGTTCACCATCTTCATTGGGTCGGCACTGCAGTACAAATAGAGTATCATCTGAGTCAAAAAATTCTTTCACTTTCTTGGTTAGCTGTTTCTCAGACTTGAATGCACCAAGTTTCTCAACACGGAATGTTCCAATTCTCTGCAATGCAGAATGCATGTCAACATGAATATTGCTGTGTGTGTATACAACAAGCCTAATCCATGAATTCTTCTGGAACTTTGGAAGGCTCTCACTATCACATCCATCAATCAGTCGCCTCAGAAACATGGCCAGACCATAATGTACTGGTCTCTCAAAATATCTGCTCTGAAGATTGTTCACTTCACTGGAATTTTTAACAGCGAGTACTGACGAAGATGTTCTCAGCATGGCATCTGGAGGAACTAGCCACAGCAGGCAGTTCTTACATTCTTGAAACACTCTGCTGTCATTCCATTCAGTTTCGTGTAACAACATGTACACCAGAGACGGGACAGTGTCTGAGTTCAATCCAGCAAACGCATGTTCTCTCTGAAACGGCAGCTCTGAAATACTACTGAAATCATCAATCCAGTTTTCCAAGTCTGTTATCATTGACTTTGAACTGTCATCAATGATGTCTTGAAATCGTAGCAGTTGCTTCTCAAAGCGATTCAAGAATGGAGGATCAGTATAGTCAATTTTCTGTTCGTCAACGAAGACAATGCAGCGAAAGTTGTTGTCAACCTGGCACATAGGATTGCTATATGCTCCCAGTGCAATGCGGCAGTTTTTCTTGTGCCCTACTTCAGTGTAATTTTGGTTCAGCATGTCATACAGACTGCCATAGATATTGTCAAGATCTTTCAGCACAAGAACACTGCCTGATTCCATGCACAGAATAATGCGATTCAAAATTCTGTAGCTGTAGTCTTCTGTCTGGTCTTCTTCAAACTTACTACCAAATATTACAACCAACTTCCGTGCAAGTGACTGGAGAGTCTTGTTCAGTATGCCAAGGCCAGAATCACCATTTGTGATGATCATCAGATGTCTGGCCAGCTTGTCCTGTATGTTGTCGATAATAATGTCTTCAACGTTCCATCGGAAATGCTTTGGCACTTTAACAAACTGTTTCACAATGTCATTCATGTCTACAGCTAGGCCTCCAAAGTTTCTGCATAGGCCTCTTTGAATGACGTCTTCATGACCATCATATGACTCTTCTTGAGTTAGTCGACTGATGTACTTTATCAGAGAGTAGTAATCTCGCAAACCGTGAAAATTTTTTACTATTTGACAGGCCTGGTAGTTAAAGTAGCCATCAGCTAACGCCTTCAGAGTAGGCCTATCAACTTCCACTCGCCTACCACCACATGCGGGTGATGCAGTAGACGAACTTATGGACAAGCCAGTTTTGAGAAGCTCTTCTTTGTCCATTTCAGGTCGCGAAAGATGAACTGCACGATTCATTTTTGCAGCATCCAAGGACCAATTTGATATGCCAACCACAGCAACGTTAGGTAGTTCTCCAGTTGCAGGCTCAAGCAGGCCATGAAGAACTTTCAGCGGATTGAACTTTGAAGCTTCCGCAAGACCAACCTCATCAAGCAGCACTACAGGCAACACGTCTTCGTGCTGATTAGCTTTTCGGTATTTGTCAGCCTTCTCAAAAACTTTGTTGATGCCTTCAGAGGTCGAAGATTCTGAGCCCTGGTATGACACGACATACAGATTTGGCAATGTTTGGAAGTATTTGTCAGAAGAATCTTTACCTCGGAGGTTGCTTTTAATCAGCTGAACAGCTAACGACTTACTGCAACCAGGCTTTCCAACAACGAAGACTGGAATTCGATTCAGTATGCACACCAAGATGACAAAAACGTTCTCACACAATGCAGTATTTTTTGCAATTCCTTGAGGCAAATCCATGCGGTCCAGCAAGTCCATCTGCTCATGTTGTACAATGAGAGCTAGTTTTTTGGCATGAATCTCAGACCCATACAGAACCTTGCTGCACTTTTTCCAGTACTCCTGTCGCAGCTTGGTTGTTGCAAGTCTTGACTGATAACAGTGAGCAAGAGAAAGAACAACTGAGCAAGTGCAAATGTCATGTTCAGGTTTACCTTTGCCATGTTCAGATTCATGATCCTTAGCCTCTTTGTTCATTGATGTCAACATATTGTAGAAGAACTCAATCAAAATTCGGCAACGATGCACATCACGTAAACTCACACAATATGAGTTCTTGGATGCAGTTTTTGAAAATTCCTGTGAGACAATCAGTAGCTTTGTGATTGGCTCACGCCACTTGCCATTTTCAGATGCAGCATCTGGTATTTGCATGACCATTTGTTTAATGTATGACTTCTCATCGTCACTGTGCAATGTTCCATAATCCCACACGTAATCAATCATTGTCTCTGGCAAAGGATGAACACGGTAGACTAATTTAGAATATTCATCAACCTTCAGCTTTCCGTCAAGACCAGCAGTTGCAATATCTTTCTGCTCTCTCAGTCGATATGGATTGCAAGCTGCAATAAGCACCAAGTTTCTGGGAAGATGTTCACCACTGCAAGAACGATGACAGATAATCTCTGTCAACAGCCCCATGTGATTACAAGTATTTATCTCATCCAGAAACAACCACAGCTGTTGTCTGCTGTCTGTCTTGCACTGTTTGCTGCAAACTTGGACTTTGTCTCTTATCATACTGTCAGTGACTCCTGCATGAATGCTGAAATGTTCAAATTTTGTGTCACATGTGTGAGCAAGAAAGCGAACAAGTGAGGTTTTTCCACAGCCAGTTTCACCCATGATGACCACAGGAATATTGGCTCTGATTCTCATATATATCAGCACCATTTTCAAGAGATTGTCTGGCGTCAAGGCATAGAAGTTGTCTGTGTCAGTTAACCTCTCTTTCTTTGTTGTCGTCTTTGTTATGCGCAGCAAAATTCCAAAGAGATCGTCCTCACTGAAACTGCTGAAATCATGCAAATCCTTCATCTGTGACTTGAACAGCTGTTTAATATGCAGAGGAACGTGTTCAAGACATCTGTATAATGGTGACACACTCTGTAAATCGTGATTAAATATTATAAGCAAATGGTTGCTGTCAGCCCACTGCAACATTCCTTCAACTCTCTTTGTCATTTGATCAGCTAATGTCACCTCGGATGATTTCTGCTCAACACCTTCTGCTGTCTGTGCAGCTGTCTGTGTTGATTTGCAAGAATGAACAGATCTACAAGCAAATTCTTTAGCAACTTCCATCAGTGCCTTCACTAATCCAGACCGAACATCATTGGTTTTGTCTGTACCAAGCATTGCCCGCAAATTCTTGGTGGTGAAAAATGTGCTTGATGATAACTTCAGTAGCTGACCTGCAAACACACTAAGAAATATCTCTGTAATTGCAAATGAATTATCAGCACTTGCAGAAAACACGTTTCTCAGTAACATCTGACAGTTAACTGCTGGCAAGACACTCACTGCATTTGGGCCACTGAAGGCAATGTCTTGCAAATCCAATGTACCATTATGAAGGCCATGTAAGTAATGGCAAACAATCTGAACAGGACTAGTTACTTCTTGACTAACAACAAAGTTGTCATAGTTCTGCCATTTGATGTGCATCCGCTTAAAGCAGCTCAGCATCGACAGTGAGTCTCTTAATCTATTGCTAACAGTATTAGCGATTTCAATGAAGACTTTCTTCGTTGGCCGACAGGCAATGTCTGTTCCTGATGACAAGCAGCCTAGCACAAGGAATTCGAACAGACAAATATCTAAGAACTCAAAATCATCAACCAATGCAATGTTGATATGCAAAACGTCACCGCTGTCAACCGTAAGCAACCTCAACTTCGACACCAAGTTTTCTCTCGTGACTGGGCCACTGATGTGAATTGTCTTCATCCTGCAACCTGCCTCAGCAGCCTTGTTTCGTATTGTTTCAGTTTTTCCCAGTCCAGGCACAGTCGAAGTAACCATTACAACTTCATTCAGTGTACTTTGCAAACAATCAGCCATACCTGCAGTGTCAAGACCTTGTATCTGGTGCACATAAGAAGAGAAATAGTCCAGAATTGGGTGATGAAAGCCACCTCGGCATATGAGAGCTAGTCGATGTGGTAAATCAGGTAAATGAATCAACAAATTTTCCAGTTCTTCGACAAGTTGATATTGTATTGCATTTGATAACTTCTCGACATAAGCAATGCAATGCAGCTCTGAATTTGAAATCTCTGCTGCTTTAATACAGCGCTGAATGATCAAATGAACTTCCTCCCATGAAGTTCCATCGTGACACAAAAGCACTTCACTGGGCAGTGGAAAATAGCTCATAGTATGTGCACAAAGAGACAGCAGTACTGGAACAGTTTGTGTACTGCTAGCCTCTAAATTAGCAATGTACAACTGACCATGCTGAACCACTGCAGTCACATTCTTGCTGTGTAGAAACTCCTTGGTTTCCGAGAATGGAGTTCGTGAAACGGCGTGATCCTGTTTTACCCTGTCCAGCGTTTCTCCAATCGTTTGAAGTTTGCCTTTTAACGAAGCCTCGTGTAACTTGACAGTGTGTTTGGCATCTGTCAAGTGCTGAATGCTGGCACCTGGATGAATAAAATATAGAAGACTTTTCATTTTTGCAGTAATGTCTCCATCACCTGCAGCAAACAGGAAAGTACTGATAAATGGTAACTGGTCGGAAAACACAAAGTTTAAAGAAAGATGGTTCGTGCGACAATCTGCCAAAAGGTTCTTCCATGCTGTCAGTTCTTTTTGCAAATATGTAAGCACATCAGACATTTCTTTCTGCATGTGTTTGGAGCCAGAGGCTTGCATCTTATGCTGATATTGACAATACTTGAAATGGCCAAGATGATGCAATTCTGTGACAACTTGGGCAATATCTTGCACTCGAGCAATGATATATATAAAGTCTTTCATGTTTGCTTTATTCTTCTTTGTTTTATGCAAATCACCGTCTGCTTTCTTGTCTGATGCAGAAATAAGAAGTGCTCGACTTTTTAAGTCATTCATTTCGTCGGCTTTAATACTGAACGTTTCAGTTTTATTATTCTTTGTAACTTTGTAACTGAGTTCCAGTGTGCAGGTACCTTCCACCAAGCACCATCTGTAACAGCCTTTCTCTAAGGCATTGGCAACAATTTCTTTAGTCAGCTCTCCTCTGTTGGCAACATGCTGATACAATGCCATTAATCCATGGACATGAGTAGCACAATTATTGATGCGAATGGCCAAGTTCTTATCCTCTTTCTGCACCGATTTCTTCAAGTAGTCTAAAAACTCTTCTGGCTGACTGAAAGTTTTCCGCACAAGTGGTTGGAAGAACTGCTTAACTCTAATCAGATCAGACACAGTTGACTCATCAATTGTCTGCTCACTTCTTTCCTCAACAGCATCGATCAAATTCCTGAAGTCATCATCGATTGACTGTTTTAAAAATTTGATTAAAACAGAAGACTGAGAAATTTCACAGAGTGTACCCCACCATTCTTCAGTTGGATCGTTCAGCTGGTCCTGCAGAACATTCATGGTTGATACCAGTTCTCCAACTGTTACTTCCTTCGGCTGTGCCAAACACTGAAGAAACTTTGTCATTGCATTTTCCATACAAGTATCTCCTTTCAAACCAAAAAGAGACAACACCTTCTGAATGTACTTCACTCGACCTGCACTGTCATCAATGCTCTGTAGCCACTGCAAACTGGACACCAACTGGTGTGAAATATGAACATCAAGTATCTTTGCAGCACCCTGCAATTCACCGCTGACATCTTTGTAGCTACCATACTTGCACACATATGCTAATGTTGCTGTATCAGTAAACCCCTCAAGCCAGTATTTGTACTTCGATATGCATTCATCAGCTATGAAGTTTGCCACCTTAACAACATCAGCATCACTCGATGACTCTTCTGTATCCACAGCAACTTCATCTTCTTCCTCACGGAACAGATTAGCACAACTGGTGCTTAGGCTATCGTCAACTACAAAAGACTGCACTGATGATGTGTCTGATGATGACCGCATATTATTAGACACAGCAGTTTTTGTCAATTCATAAAACGTACTGAATTTTCCAAGCTTTTGAAGTCTTTCTGAACACGGAAGCTCAGCAAACTTGGTGAAGAAGCCAGAACTGCTCAGTTCAGCTATTGACACTGTACTCTCACGACTTAATTTCTGTGTCAGCTGTGCAAGTTCATTCTTTAAATGTTCCACGTTGCTGATTTTTACTGAATCCTGCAGTCTCAGCAGAAATCTGTTAAACAGTGACTCAAGCAGCATCAGTTTTCTACACGCTGTTTTGTATTTGTCTGTCAGCTGCTTCCAATGCATTTCAAAATCTGGCTTAAATATGCCGGCAAATTGCATGATGTGTGACATGGACTCTTTGTGTTTCTGAAAAAATTCTGTAAGAAGATGATAGTCACAAACAGAAATGTGTGCCACTTCACAGCTGTCTACAGTAGCTTTCATGATTTCTCTAACGGCTGTCACTGCAGCATGTTTCTGTACATCAAACTTATCAGTGAACAGTGCTTTCCAGAATGAAGAGTTAGTCAAAATACAGATACACTTTGCCACATCAGATATTGGTCTGTTGAGATACATCTCAGCATGATCCAGCAGAACTTTCAACAGCAGACGAGTGCGTCTAAGTACAAAAGCACATCATTTCAGCACAGCATTAAATTTAGCATTACACAATATAAATAACACATGCAGTACACCAACAACAATAACATGTAATAAGTATTAAGTCAGTGCACTTATATAGCCCATAAAACAATTAATACTAAAAACTGCAGTTTATCCATTGTGTTAAGGGCGACAGATCAAAAATGTAAAAATCATTAAAAAGGTGATATTACCCACAACCACATCGCCTGAATGTCAAAGTGACACGGAGTAATATGACCTTTTTAATGATTTTTGCAGTTTTTGATCCGTCGCCGTTAACACAATGGATAAACTGTAGTTCTTAGTATTAATATTTGCTGTTTTATTGTCAAAATTGTGTAATGTGTCATTGTGTAATTACAAAGTATATTAAAGCAGTTTTTCGATTCACCAGATGGCAGCGATCTGCCATATAAGATTGTTGAAAATTAAAAATTTGAACTTTACGTCAGGTGCTGGGGACCAACATGCATCGTCGTCCCAAACTTAATCAAAATCGGTCAAAAGGTTGCAGAGATAGGCTGATTTAACGGTTTTCAGAATGGCAGCTGTGCACCATCTTGGATTTTTGAAATTCAATTTTTTTTTACGTTCTGGAGGTTAAGAGACCAATTTTGCACCATCATACCAAATTTTGTAAAGATCGGTCAAACTGTTGTACAGATATTGCGATTTTTGTGATTTTCAAGATGGCGGCTTCCGCCATCTTGGATTTTCAAAAAATCAAAATTTTTATGGACGATCTCCTGAAGGGGGTCAATATGCGTCACCATGCAAATTTCATGAAAATCGGTCACACGGTTGCGGATATGGCGATTTTAGGTTTTCAAAATGGCCACCTTCCGCCATCTTGGATTGTGAAATTCAAATTTTTTAACGGTCGGAGAGGTTAAGAGGCCCATTTTGCATCAGCATACCAAATTTCATAAAGATCGGCCAAACCGATGCGGAGATATCACGATTTTTGTGATTTTCAAGATGGCGGCCGCCGCCATCTTGGATTTTCAAAAATTCTACATTTTAACGGCCAGTCTGCTGTAGGGGGCCAATATGCGTCACCGTGCCAAATTTCATCAAAATTGGTCACACGGTTACAGAGATATGGCGATTTTACTGTTTTCAAAATGGCGGCCGTTCGCCATCTTGGATTTGTGAAATTCAAATTTTTGACGGTCGGTGAGGTTAAGAGGCCCATTTTGCATCAGCGAACTAGATTTCGTAAAGAACTGTCATACCGTTATGGGGATATTGTGATTTTTGTGATTTTCAAGATGGCGGCCGCCGCCATCTTGGGTTTTCAAAAATGCAAAATTTTAACAGTGCATCCGGTGCAAGGGGCCAATATTCGTCACCATGCTAAATTTCATCAAAGTTGGTCGAATGGTTGCAGAGATATGGCTATTTAACGGTTTTTTTTCAAAATGGCGGCCGTCCGCTATCTTAGATTTGTTGGGCGCCTATTGGGACCACCCACGACAACCACTTGGTGGTATCTATCGTTGTGCCAAATTTGGTTAAAATCGATGCAGTAGTTTCGATAATATGAAACTTACAATATTTTGCCCGTTTGGCTTGAAAACGCCTATTCACGCCCCAACAAATGGGGGGGTATTTCACAACCAAAATGGGGAGCAATATCAACAAAACCCCCAAAAGGCACATCCCTGCGCGAGTCCGCGTCGTTTGAGCCATCAAGCATTAAAATCCGTCAACGGGTCTCACCTGTAGGTGAGTTCATGAAAAAAGGTATAAAAAATATTTTCGTTATATTTCACCATTTCCCAGAAGCCCCAGTGGACGGATTTGCACCAAATTTGGCAGAGCCGTAGGGGTCGCGGACGTAATCACTAGCAACAAATTTTTTGGTGATTGGTCAAGGGGTGTGGATTCTGTGGGGGTCAAAAATTGTCCTCTCCCACTGACAAAGCCAGTCGCCGTTAACACATTTCTACTTGAATTTCTACCGAGCGCAGCCCGTGATAAAATATTATTGTCTCTAATGCGCTAGGTGCGATATCTGCTGGAGTAAAAAGGTAAAGTTTTCCCATACTCGTTACCAAGCGTTGGGCCCGGAGCTGATCCCGGTGTACAGGCAGGTGACGTTAAGCGAATCATGCCATAGACCCGGCAGTAGGCTGCCGTTACTTTCTGCCAGGCTGCTGGAGTAGAAATGTCTTTAGTGAGCGCTTGAAGATGGCTATTGATGTTGATTGCCGGATATGCTCAGGAAGTGAGTTCCAGACGTAAGGAACGGTGAAACATGACACACGTCGACCATAGTTTGACATGTAGCGAGGAAAATTCAAAAGTCCTCGGCTAGCAGAACGTACTTGATGGCGCCCGGCAACATCCACAACCGGAACGCACAACTTTTTTCAGTGCTAAGCCGTGCAGACATTTATACACAGTCATGCACAATTTGAAGAGGACACCTTGGGGAACATCCAACCAGTGAAGGTCATGGTGGAGGATGTGACTAAGACCGCTGTTGAATTTCCATGTACCAGTGATGACACGGGCGGCAGCATTCAAGACCTGCTGTAGTTTCTCAGTCCATATCTTTGGCGCATTGGCGAGAAGTGCGTTGCCGTAATTTATACGGCTAGTCACAAATACACGGACTATCACGGTCGAGTGAACGCCTCACGTCGCAGCTGATGCAACTGAAAGAAACACTTGGCGCCGACGGATGCGACTTGTTTCTCGAGCGCGAGATCCGATGTGAAAAGCATACAAAGCACCCATATCACGTCCATGGCCTTAACAATGTCCACTCCAAGTGTCAGCCTCAAGTTGTGGTTGCAGAGAAGAAGATATGCGATGCTGTATCTGGTGCCAGCCCACATCAACTCAGTTTTTTTCGGCGTTAGGTTTCAGCCTACTGGCTGACATCCATTGGCTAATTGCAATAATGCAGTCATGTACTTCATGCATTATAAGGTACATGTATGGATGCAGTGTAGATAACACTGTTGAGGAGAACTCCAGCGTTTTCTCCATAATCCGAATGCGGCCATTATGCAGGTCATCCTGCATCAGCCGACACCTCCAGTTAAGAACTGGTGCAAAGCTTTACTGCTTGCATGCACTTGCTGACGGCAACCAGCGCTTTCGGATTAGGGAGAAAACCCCGAAGTTCTCAACAGTGTTATCTACACTGCATCCATACATGTACCTTATAACACATGAAGTACAAAATTATAAATATTAATGGCAACAAGAAGCTCAGCTACCACACAGGGACTGCACAAGCATGCTGTGTCAGTTGAAATCTTGTCGACTGCTGCACAAGTGCAGGTCTACGAAAAATCCACCCGAAAAGACTTTCAACAGGTTATTGACCTTGAACGTCATTCAAGTTCATTGGAACTGCCACTATTCGATAGGCCACATATCACTTCCTAGTAGCTATCCATAGTAACAAAAGTTATCAAAAGGTCATAACAAAGGGCAAAGTAAAGTGCTGACATATCAACCAAGGGTCATTCACAATAACATTTATGGTTAACATCAGGCCTACTGATGCACAGCTAGCAAGATGAACTAAGGGAAGTGCTAGCTGAACATATAAAACTGGGCATGTGTAAAGATGTTACGACCCCGTTCATATTTTTGGCTTTGTATATGTTAAAACATAACTGCCGACACCAGTAGACAGGTATATATTCTGTATATATATATGTCTATAGCATCGAGATCTCACCAAATTATCAACTTTTAGTGAATTTACATACAAACTGGCCGCAAAAGAATTAAAAGCACTTGTTGATATCGGTACCTCTTTGGGTTATACTGGTGAGGACCTGAAACAGTGGCTGAATGATGAGAGGATGAGAATAGACAGAGAGAAAGAGAAGGTTGAAGAACTAAAGCGTCAGGAAGAAGAGAAGAAGCGACAGGAAGAGGAGAAGAAGTGTCGGGAAGAAGAGAAGTGTCAGGATGAAGAAAAGAAGCGTCAGGAAGAAGAGAAGAAGCGGGATTTTGAGTTAGAGAAGCTCAAGATTGAGGCCGAAGCTGAAAGGGCAAAGATTGAAGCCGAAGCTGAGAAGGCAAAGATTGAAGCTGAATAGGAATCAGAACATATGAAGTTAGAAGCAGAAGCTGAAAGGGCAAAGATTGAAGCTGAAAAAGAATTAGAACAAAGAAGACAAGAGTTTGAACTGCGGAAGTTGGAAATGGAGCATGATCTGAGATTGAGAGAAGTACAGGCAGCTGCCCATATCCATCAACAAATGCTGTGCTATGCATATTGGCAATAACACTATATGTAGACCAGTGAGTATAAATGGTTGCATTCTACCAGTATTCAGT
>Ga0126328_10000123_pt1 | contig 18037 bp, 5 predicted proteins | sample InaspJWI13metaG_FD_97003 | JGI IMG/M metagenome (GOLD analysis project Ga0126328, IMG submission 97003) | Marine gutless worms symbiont microbial communities from Oahu, Hawaii - Inanidrilus sp. 1 OAHU.JWI-13 metaG | ecosystem: Host-associated > Annelida > Digestive system > Unclassified | place... | reverse complement strand
GTGAGTACAGTCAGCCTGAAACATCTGCCCGTGGACCCATTGTTGAGCCAGAGGAGCACTTTGAGCCTGGTGGTGAAGCTGTAGGCATATGTAAGTGGCATGAACCAGCTGGGATCTTACCGACCTCTGGTCAACAGGTATCATCTGAGTTGGGAGGTTACACGCCATTGCTGTCTTTATCGTTGACTGCAGTCCATCATTTTGCTGGTGACTACATTTCAGCTTCAGCTGCTGAGTAAGTAAATACACGTCTTAGTAGTCCTTATTATCTGCATTTATTTTACTGACCATTTTCCAAGTGAACCTGGGCTAGCTAGTTCTTTCTGAAGTTGTTCCAGACCAAATCATTGCAGGTAAGTGGTATAGGTAATTGCATGGGCCAGATGCCACTCCCGTTACCCAACCAGCAGTGTCAGAGAGCACAAGGAATCTGTATGTCCCTGTTGCTAACTGAAACTTATGGTTATGCTTAGTTACTTAAAACTGTGTGTGAGGATGATGCCAGTATATCACTGTCACAAGTAAGACTTGGCTATTGCAAAGGGACCGAGCTGTACTTCTTTGAATATTTTTAGATAGATTGTTGTTCTTTTGCCAATATTAAGACTTTTTGTTAAGTGTTTTGGTATTAGTAGTACCTCGTCATCAGTGACACAGTCTTTATTTCTTAATTTTTGCCCACACAGGATTGACAGAATGGCAGACAGAGAAGATGCACAAACTATGCTAAAAAAACTTATATTTTGCTAACCAACATAACGTTCCCATATGCTGTTTGAGAAAGCAAATACGAGTTGCATTAATTATTATCATGGCAGTGAAAATTGTTTGCAGAGAGATCACTAATGCGACGCAGTCGTTGTCGAAGGAAACTGCTGAATTGAAGCCAAGTGCTGGCAGCAAGAGGGACACGCGAAGTCGCCGCACTGAAATTCTTCTTGCTCTGGGAAAAAGTACGACAAAATCTGATGTCACCGAAGGTTTTGATCATTTTTGTTATTTAGAGATGCAGCTGTTATTGCCATGTATTTACTTGTGCATGACTGCTAAACCTCTGCCGAGTGTTCATAGGTCATATATAGGAAGTCTGTGGATGCTGTTTGTGTTTTGTTTGTGCCCATGATCTGTACAGAATATTCATTTTTGAACTTTTTCCAGCAACTAAAGAAGAAATTTCTCGATTAAAGCAAAAACCATACATATGTGATGGTGTTTGTTTTCATTGCTAATGTTCATTTTCTGTAAAGCCTGTGGAATAGCTAAGACTAGCCAGCATTATATTACTTTGATTAGGTTATTGATTGCAAGGATCAAGTTATGATTTCTCTTACGTTACTAGTTTCTTTTGTTACAGAGAGGTTCAGAAAGGTTCTACTACTCTTGCTAGTAATTTTATTAGATGTTGACTGATGTTCAAAGGTTTTACTCTGAAGCTCAGTAGTAAATTGTTAATAAAATCGTCATTAAAGGTTTCACCATGCTATAAATATTGCTACACTATCTTGTGAAACATTCGACACTTTTTGACTCAGTAGTCAGTAGTTCCTTGTGTCACCCTGTATTTTGGTAACTTGCCTGAACTCAGAATCTTTACAGCTTCGGCACTGTTTGATGCTATTTGTCAATCAGTACAGTGGGCATCTAGCCTGTAACAATGCTGCTTCAGCAGCAGTCTCTATCTATATATCACTTTAGTTTAAACATTGGTGACACAACGGGTTGGACGTTGGACTTGTGGTCAAGAGGCTGTGGTTTGACTTGCAGTCACGGCACATCTGCATAATGTCTCTGGGCAAGTCACTCACCTTGTTGTGCCTGTCACCAGGCAGTATAGTTTTAGGTACTGGTGTAAAGCTGGGGAGATAGTGGCAGGTTATGGATGAGGTGTGGTCTACCGTACTGTCCACAATACCGGGAAAGCCCACTGCCGGCTCAAGGCCAGTGAAATGGAGATGATCATACCCTAGCGTTGCATAGCTGTGTGTGCAGCTATGCTGACCAATGGGCTGCTTTTATATATCCTCTGTTACATGTTGTTTGTGTTGCAGTAACACAGCCTTCTGTCTTCACACCGCCTACAGTGAAGCGACGAAAAAGACGGGTTCCTACTGTTCACGACACGACAGACCCTGACGCCCAGCCGATGAGTTCTGATGACTACGCTGCTTCGTCTGCCAATATTTCGAGTTCTTCTTCATCAAATGAAGAAGATATTAGTGCATCATGTGAGCAGCATGTTGTCAGTAAAGAGGTGCTATCGGACCGCGACAGTGCCTCTGTTTTCTGGATTCCCAATTCAGTGCCACCGAATGATGGATTTGTGAACTCCACGTCCACGCACTCGAAGGATTCGCCCATTGATTCATGTCCGTTGTTGCTAGGTGAGCAGAAGGTGTACTTGGGACAGTGCAGCAGTGATCCAGCCCTTGTGCTTCAGAACTCTCGCTCTCTAACTGATGACATTGACCTTACAGTAGGCAGTGATACATTTATGGAAGCGGGCAGCGTTGAAGAACTGCAGTCAAGCACACAGCTCGCGAGCTTGCCTGTTGCAAGCAGTCAGGAAGTTCAAGAGCAGTCAGTAGAGAGTGAAGATCTTTCATTAGTGTTGTTGTCTGACAGACACATGCTTGATAGCTATGTTGAGCATGTGAGTAATGAAGATGGTGATGATAGTGTGGAAGTCTTTGAACTGCCTGGCATTGAGAATCTGGTGGCTGTTGAAGTAGAGCATGATGGTTCTTGTGATGTAGTAGGTCACACAGTAAGTCAAGAAATTGTAAAGGAGGACATTCTGTCAGTAAATCATCCGAAGTCACAGAAAGCTGAAGTACCAAATGAGTGCATGGTTTGGAGTGAAAGTAACCAACTGGATGATGAAGGTGATGATGATGATGACACTCATTTGCATGTTTCTAGACCAACAAGTCAAAGAATTGCCCATTCTCAAACTGCTTTTGAGCCACTAACGTCCAATGAGAGAACAACAACCTCATCACTGTCTCAATTATATCGCCAGTCATTGTATGACACTGACAGCATAGAGAACTCTTCAGTGCTACACAGTCGTCGAGCAGGTCAAATTGATTGTGGCAGTTGCCGGAGAAGAACGGTAAGTATGCCAGAACTCACACTGGTTTCTGCTGAAGCTAGGTCACATATCCAACAGATGCTGGAAAGTGCATTATGTGGTAAGGTCCACCCACGTGGAACACATGACATCTCTGGAAACTGCCCACATTGGCCGTCTGTCGAGAATGTATCTGTTTCAGTGACTGAAGGATGTGCAGTTCTTCCAGTCTCGGACGCAACGGTCTATGAGAACTTACACAGTATAGATGTAATGGTAGGCCTTCCTACTGGAGGTTCAGATTCAATATGTCACATGCATCCAGGTCCAGATCAGATTGAATCTTATGAGTTGGATTTTGCAGGACAGCACAAAGAGCAGCAGAAAAAACTGGATGCCACTGCCTTGCTGCAAGATGATGCTGAACAACTAAGTTTGCCAGAAGTAACTAGTATCAGCCATATTGCAGACTCACATAGAGTGACTGATGGTGCCTCAGATCTGCATCCGGAGCTAGATGTACAGGAGAAAATCATAACTTCTTGCCAATCTGATGATCAGCTGAAGCGTGAAACACATGCAGATCGTCAGCATTTGGACACAGTCTGTGACATTACTGACAGAGATCAGTTACATCATCTGGGAGGTGACAGAGTGGAGTTGTTTGATGCGTTGTTAAACGGAAAGTTATTTGAGGATTTTTTACCAGTTTCTTCAACAGCCACTGATGCAGACATTTATTATACAGTGATGGAAGACTTAACCGGATTAGACGACAATAGGTCCAGTGCAGAGTGGAGAGAACCAAATGATGAAGAGGATCGTTGTCTTGGAGTAGTAGCTAACAGAGAGGGAAGTTGTTACGATGTGACAGTCAGTGTTACGCAGCTGCAGCAACTTGCAGATGTAGTAGGCATCAGTTTTCCTGCTGAATGTGTTGGCAGTTATGTGGACAAGTCTGAGAATGGTACTCACCACATGGCAGAAGTCTTCTCGCATCAGTCAGAAATGCTTGCGGAAGCTGGTGACACATCGTACGTGACAGCACGTGAAGAAGTGTTGCCAAATGCATGCACAAATGTGTGTGAGGTGCCAAGTGGCAAGTCGCTGAATGCAGCCACAGATACGCTACCGAGTGTTGCTCAGATGGGACGAGAGATGCAGCAGTTGGCTGTTTGTTCATCTGTTGGTGCAGCTGACAGGCAGAGAACTGCAGACAGTTCTGCTATTGAAGTTACAGTAGACGCTGCTGTTACTGCACCACTGGTTCATTCCAGTGATGTCAAAATGCCTGAATCTGGAACTGATGAAGCAAACCAGGCTTTTGCTACCAATAATATTAATCCCGACAGTCATCTTGCAGACGAGCGGCAGCTGATGTGCAAGTCTCACAACACAACTGGATTGCATGATATACACGTAAGAGAAACTGATGACTGGATAGATGCAGACGTGGACCCTGATGAAGATATGGTGTTGCCCATGCACATTGGTGCTACTGTTGAAGCAGCTGGCATAGATGAGCAGGCTTTCTTCAGTAACGGTGATAGGGAGTGTCATGTGGAGGCAAGTTTTGCAGATGGAAATATCATAAGCCAGTTAGTGTTCAGATCTGAGAGCACAGCATATCAGTCAATCACAGAAGAGTCAAATGCCAAAGAAGAAAGCACAAGCTCCGAAACCCAATCAGCTACATGGGAAGTGTCTGGTAAAGTTTCTTACGTGTCAGTTGGGGAATCCACTGACATTGATGCTAATGATAAGGAAAACAGAGATGGCAAGCACTTGTTGGCTTCAGAGACTGCTGATATGCATGCAAGTGTGACAGAGAGAGCTGTGGTTGAAGCACATAGTGGAACCGGTACTGATGACAGTGAAGACGTTCACAGTTTTGATGATGGGATGTCATCAGAATTGCTGGGGCTAGACCAGAGTGAAGTAGCAGTTGATTTACTACTTGACCAGTTAACTCTCGGTACTGAAACCAGCAGAGAAACAGCGCTCAAGGCACGAGATGGTTGTGAACTCTCAGAGGTGGATGAAGATGAAGTAGATAACACTGAACCAAGGCCTTCAGATGTGGCTGGAAGCATTGGAGGAAATTTCTTGGAGCAGAGTGGCAGTACAGTATTTGAGACGGCTGATTCGTCTTTGCAAGTCTCCACAGTGAACATGACCGATTCACATGAATTTGACGGACACCTGTTGAAAGGCGATGAATCCTCTAATATGTCACCCATCACAGAGGCAGCAGAAGATAATCATCAACGCAACAGTGTCACGGTTCTATCTTTTGAGAACACCACTCAGTATGAAAATTCACATTTATGTATTTGTCCTTTGGGAATGACTGAAGATAGCACAGCAGTGAATGTGCATGCTCTGGGAAAAAGTACAACAGAATCTGACTTGGTGAGTAGCATAAACGATGAGTTCGGTACAGACAGTGATCCTTGCGCATACTTGAATAGTGACTTATATGCAGGTGCTAATGAGCATGATGTGAATATGGCCGGCAGTTATTCAGAGGAGACCCGTGAGCCACACATTGACATTAATACAGACAGCAGTGAAAGTGCTGAGCCTCTGGAAGAATTTGAGCACAACGAACAGCCAGTGTTTCCAGCTGATGGCTCACCTGTATCAGCCTCTCACACACCTGGTAGTAGCTCAGTTTCATGCGATCACTTGTACGATGCACTGTCTGGTTCAAAAGACTGTGATACACGAAAACCACCGAATGATAGCCGTCCGACCATACCAACATTGGAGCCAGTGGCCAGTGGATTTTGGAACAAAACAATGACTGATTCTTCAGAGTCCGAAGCACAGCACATCAAAAGCAGGTCTGCTGTTGAGTTAGATGCTGTGAATACAGAAGTTGGAAATCTAGCTGCAGTTGCTAACATTGAAAATCGGGATGAAACAACTGTATGTGAACAAAAAGCTGTGACTGTTATTGCCACTTGTGACAGTAGTACTGTGATTGACTGTGCTGTTACTGAGCCAGTAGTGGATAGGCCAGCGGTGTTTCTGCTTGAGAATTCTAATGATGATGCATACCACGATATTGCAGAAATTGAAAAAGATTATGTGAGTGATTCGGGTGAATTGAATGCCTCTGGCTGCAGCACTGTTGTCGATGTTGTTAACAGTTCACTACCAGTGGAGAATGTTCTGCCAGTATTTGATCATTGTGCAAGTTTTGGATCAAATTTAGTTTGCCACGTCCAAAGTACAGTGGCAGTTGTCAGACCAGAAGAAAACGGAAAAGAAATTGGTTCAGACATGAGCACGAAGGTTGTTATTAGAGATTATGCTGAGTGTGAAAATGTACAAGTATTGACTAGTGAGTTTGTGTATGATATTCCCATGACTTCAGTAGTTTCTGAAACTGTCAGTGACCACAAGAGTGCAGAAGCAGTTGATTCAATACAAAGTGAAATAAGTGGTAGTACACAAAGTTCATGGGATTTGAGTACTGCTGTTGTTACAGATGGCCACAGGATAGTGGAACCACTGAATACTTTGTCAGATATTGTGTTGAAAGCTGAGTTTGAAAACAATAATAATGAACAGCATGAATTTTCCAGCGAACAAGAACCTGTAGCCTCAGCATCTGTACCTTCAGATGATGCTGTGAGAAAAGTAGTAGTAGCCTTGCAGAATGAATGGGCAGTTTTTGAAACTGATGATGGCAGTAAGCAACAAGAAATTGTCCAGATTCCAGAGTTCTCAGCAATGAAGCACTGTGTTCCTGTTAGCAGCATTGCGAGTCAGTCAGAGTTAAGTGATTATAAGGAGGCAGTAAGTGCAGAATTAGTGCTGGCTGACAGTGTGAGAAGTGGGCCCATGTTTACAGATGATGAAGGCACACTTGTTGATATCGCTGATATAAAAGACAATGGCACCTTTGGCACTCAGCTAGAGCAAGCGCTAATTATTACGGATTCAAGCTTGCCTGTGGAATCTTTGTTTGAATCAGTGTCAGACAAGCCAGCAGTTCACGAAGAGCATGATCGATTGTTGTATAGTGTTGGCGTTGCAGTGCTGAAAGACGGCAGTTCACCTGAGAAGGAGCAGACAGATAGCGAGACGTTCGAGTCTGATGTGCTGACGGATATCATCCTTGCCAGTGAACACGGCTATGCAGAGCACTTACCCACTGCAGTTGCTGAACTGTCAGTCAGCGGCCCAGCCTCAGTTACTGAATTTGATGTTGCCGATCTGCAAGCTGACTCACTTGCTGAACGAGTTGACATTTGCCAGAACGATTCACTGCCGAGAACAGTTCCAGAGTCTTCAGTGCCGCCAGCTGCTGTCGATCACCTAGAACACTGTATGAGAGTAGCAGTTGTCACACCAGAAGAAATTGGTCCAGGCATAATCACGAATGTTGTTGTTGGAGATGTTGCTGAGTGTGAAAATGTACAAGTATTAACTACTGACACAGAGGGTCAGCATGAGGAAGTTGCAGCTCAGTGCCGAGATGCTGGGCTCTGTGGCAGTGACATTACTGGTGATGTGTTGAGATTTTCCAAGTTTCATGCCATTGCTGTGGGTGCGGAAACAATGATTACATTCTTGAATGATGAAGGAATCAATTCCAGTGCCACTGCTGAGAAGTTTGACAGGGAGAGGCCAGATTTGATGCTAGATTTGGATAGTAATTCAGTAAGGCTGGCAAATGAACAAGCACCTGGTGTATTAGAAAGTTATCAGTGCACACTTGGATCAGTTGAAATACAGGGAGATCATCTCATGAAGGACGATTCTCCACTTGCCAGCACAGTGGATCATGCATTCTTGTTGCCAGACAGTGATATCAGTGTTTCTGCTGAAAAAGGCTTCTGTGATGTGGATGCTGATATGATGATGGTTGCTGATGCTGCGGAGGATAGCAGCATTGTGCCTGCTGGCATAACTGGAGATACAAATGTGTTTGCCGTGGCTAACACAGCAGTAGTTTCTGTTGCTAGCAGTACAGATTCTGGACTGAAGACTCATACAGGTGGTGAAATAGTGCTTTCTGTGGACAGCTCGCAAGGTGCATGTGCAAGTGAAAGTGCTAGAAATAGCAGTGATCTATCAACAGTCGAGACGCATGTTGAAGGTGATGATGGTGGTCCCAGTAGCAGTGTAGTTAAGTCAGACGAGACTAGTATGCCAGAATCTGTTAGTGTAGCTGACCCACAGGAAATGGTTGAATCGTTTAGCTGCTTGCTGGTGAAACATGCAAATGGCACTGGGAGTGTTACACACTGTGATGCTACAGAGCAGACAGTGGCAGTTAATGATTGGTCTGTTGATGACACCAGCTTAGCAGCTACAAGCACTGACACAGATGCCTTAGGTGTAGCTTCTATAGCAGAAGTAATAAATGAGGCTTGGAAGACCACTTCAGTATTGCATAATGCTGCCACTGCAGCTTATGTTAACTTTCCGTGGTTACATGGTGAAATGTTCGTCACCGAATCGATCACTACTGATCTGTTAGTGTCAGCTAATGATGCTTCTGGTCAAAGAGAAAGCACTTTGGTAGCAGCTGGTGGAGTAGAAGAGACGGAAGAATACATAGGTACGGTTGGGCAGAATGCTGCTGCATGCTGTGTTCTTAGCCTTACTGAGCCTGCTACTTTGCTTGGACCATCAGACCTTGACGTTGCTCTTGTAGTTGGCACATCACTCATTGCGGACAGCCTTGATGCAGATCCTGGGACACATTTATTGCATTTCAGAACAGAAAAGTTGAAAGAAGATGCAACTATCATGAGCATATGCAGTCAGATTTCTGCTGTAGTTAGTGGCGGCGATGATGGATATAAACATTTACCAGAAGTGATCTGTGTTGAGCATAGTGCAGAAGGCCACATCCACAGTGGTGTCAGTGACTGTGAGAATGAGGCCACAAGAAGTGTCGCTCGAGTAAATAATGCCAGCAGCCTTTGTGCAGCTGAAAGCGTGCCTTGTCTAGCAGTTGATGACATTATTGACGAGAAGAGGCATTCTGACGTTTCTGAACAGGAGCCACGAGTGGGCACTGCAGTTAGTACAAAACAAACTGAATTAAGTAAGCTACCAAGTGGATTGGATGGTGCTGAAAGTTGGTTGTTTTCTGTGTCTAGTGATGCTGATAACTGTGCAAATGATAAGGAAACTGATCACCGAGGTATTGAAATTGCTGCTGAGAAAATAAAAGGTGAACAAACTGTTGTCTTCTCTGTACCAGTAAGATCAAATAATGACAGTGAGGTTCAGAATATTGCTGCTGGTGATGAGGTATCAGCAGCGAATTGCAGTGTAGCAGTCATTGTGGAGGAGAACTCGAATGAGATCACAGAAAGCAGTGTGGTGACTGTTGTTGGAACTGTAAAAGCAGTGGATTCGGAACATAATTCTCTTCAGTACGTCAGTGATGCCAGCAGGGTAGCTACCACAGGGATGTACCCCAGTGAGGAAACTTCAGATCTCAGAAATAATGTCTGTGATGAGAAATCTTTAACAGTAAGTGGAGTTGAACCTATGGCTGGTGACTTTGAAGCCTGTAATGCAGTTGACTGCAGCAGAATCACGCCTGATAGTGCAGTTGCTGTGCTAGTTGACAGAAGTTTGGAGCTACCAGAGTCAGACTCAGAGACAAAAGCATCATCTCTTGAGAGTCATATGGCAGATGGATCTGCTGTCACTTTGCAGAGGGAACTCGTTGAGAGTTTGTTGTGTGATGGTCATGACTTGGGTTCTGTTGATCACAGTTTTGTCACTGACAGTCAGGACTTTACTGCATTGCCCACTGACAGTCGTAAGGTAGTTGATCAAGAAGCTGTGACAGTGAAGAATGAGAAAAGCAGTGTGATAGCAGACAGAACAGCTGTTTTCAGTGTTTCATCTACTGCTTGTGACAGTGATAGTCGTGGCAGAGTAGCTGAAACTGCAGATACAGCAGTTAGTCAGAATTTGATGAAGAACAGTTATGATATCGAACCAGGTGAGAATCCTCTTGCTGCTGCAGATGACGGAGAAAATAAGATATTTCAACAGCGGTGTTCACTGAGTGATGGTAGACCTGCTACCAATCAGTCCATGCCAGGTGTGATACATTCTACAGTGGAACATTCTGCTGATAATGTGTGTGGTCTGAGTGAGACTGCATTGATCACTGTTGTGGACACAGCTGAGCAGCCTCCAAGTGCAAGGCAGAAAAGCCGAGATGATCAACGGCCTGCCAGCTCTGTAGAGAATATGGTGCAGCAATCCGAAGCTGGTATTGCTATGTCCATAGATTCTTGTGTGGTTGGTGCCTCACACATATTGGATCAACATCTTGTAATGTTTTGTCACAATCCGTCAGTGATGTTCTCATTGGAGACTCCAGCTTCACTGCCTGTTGTTCATAATAAGCGTACTGAGTCACAAATGTCTTGGCAAGATGAAATTCGGCTTCTTGAGACCACAGATGCTTTTTTAGGACATTTGTCAGACAGCTTGCAAGCTGACGGCATTACGGTTTCTGATCAGACATACTCTGATGATAATGCCCAGAAGAGTCTGAGAAATGTGTCTGTACTGGAGGAGGAAGACGGTCATGTGGAAGAGCTGCTGAGACAGAGTGAGACAGGGACATCGCCTACTTGTGTGAGTGATGATTTAGACATACTGATGACAGAAGGTGCCACTGTTGGTATAGTTTCTGCAAGTGGTCTTAATGTCATCCACATTGATGCAAAGTCACATGTTGATAAGCACGGTAGCATCGGGCCATCACCAGCAGTTGTCGGTGATGCAAGGTTGCATCCATTTTCCGGCCATACTGGAGTCCTGACTGATGGTACTTGCAGAATAGTAGGGAGTACAGAAGATAAGGATGGAATGACAGATGACTTGATGATTGCAGTGTGTGTGCAGCACGATACAGCAGTGGCCAGCAAAGAACATTTACCACTTACAGATACTCAGCATCAAAACCATGAAAATGAGGGAATTTGTGCAAATCATACAGAAGTTGTGTTTAATGCTTTGTCTGTAGATGGTGAATGCCGTTGTGTGAATGATCAAGTAACAGTTATAACTAACAGCTCCTCAGTTGAACAGTTGGCTGCAACTGCAGTAGACAAATCAGTGTTTTATGAGCTACCACATGCCACTAGAGGTGATGATACTTCAGACTTTCACTTTAGAAACAGTGCACACATGGCCAAGAAGAATGTAGCAGCTGTGGGCTTGAGTGTGCCTGTTACACAGAAGACCACTGTAGCTAATTTCATTGGTCAGAGTGCTGGCGTGATGTCTACAACCATAACAGATGAGGCTTTGGATTTTGATGGACGTGCAAATGATGACTGTGCAGATGTTTGTGCTGAAAAAACAGTGAATGATGATGTGCCAGTTGTTGCTGATTCTGATGGCAGAGAGACACAGAGAAGCAAGTCTGTCGATGAAATGATGGCAGAAAGTAACCAGAGTTTGCCACTGGCAGATGTTGGGTCCAATTCTCAGACTGTCTGCAGTCAGCTGAACAGTGACGTGACAGCACAGAGGTTAGGTGACAGAGAAGACAGCTGCAGACTGGCGTCAAGTCAAATACAGCCACACGAGGCAGTGTCCCATCCTGCACCAACTGAAAATGTGAGAACAGGGGGCAAGCAGGTATCTCGAAGTAGTGGAGCAGTGCATCACTCGTCATCATCCAGCCAAGCTACACAGTCTTCGGTGTTTCCAAACTATATGTCACTGCCGGTGAAATCTGTTGACTGCAGAGTGCAAAAACCACGAGATTCAAACTCGAAGAAGAGAGTCGCTAAACTGACCGACACCGAGGTGCTGGGAATCGATCTGGAACCGGAAAGACAGTGCAACAGTGTAGAGTCCCGGTTGCAGCAGTCGTCTGATGTTGAAGTGGTCATGAGCGGCCACTCAATCTTTGGCCTCGGCCAGCAAACGGACTTTCAGTATCAGTCGATTGGTCTGCAGCCGGTTGGTACTCAGCGACCGCGATTCATACCTGGTCCAGAACAGGTACTCCGTGACGAGGTGGCCGAGCAGTATCCTGAGAGTTTCTCGCATAGTGCTCTTGATATTGAGATCAGACCGCAAAAAGAAGATGACTCACACATGATTGGAAATGATGTCAGAACACATAAAGCATCCTGTAGAAGTGATGCTGTTGTTCGTAGAGAAGTGCAAGACTGCACGACAGTCGCCCAGCAGAGATGTGGTCCAGATCTGTTGAGAGTCACACGTCCTGCTAGTGCTACCAACAGAGAAACTGCTGGACGACAGTTGACAGCAGGTGGTGAATCGCGTATATTTAATGACAGTCTTGCTGAAACTTTGCAGAGAGCATCCGGCAGAAATGTCGAGTGTCGCAGCCTCAGAGTCAACCGTGAAAGTTCACCTCACAGTGCGGCCAGCTTACAGATTTCACATCAGTGTCCTGCATCACAGTATCACATTGGCAGGCCTCAGATTTATGATATTGGTGGACTTGATTTATTTCGCTGCAGATCGTTGGAAAATATGAACTTAAGAGATGTTGAACGAGAAACTCGGCTTGTGCGTTCACATTCCGACAAGAGCATCATATCTGCTCGCAGAAACTGCCTAAGCCATAGGAGAAGACGTCTGGCACAACGCACACTGGCCGACTCCAGCTTATCAGCGAGTGACCACGAACTGCTTGGTAGCACAAGTACACTGTTTGAAGACCTGTTGCCGAACTTCAAAGATCTTCCATTCTTTTGGTCATTAAGTGGCAGCAATACAGATACCGAGGAGGATAAACTAATTGGAGATCAATTTGACCAGGTTCATTTCTTGCCATGGTATCACAGCTTACCGTCCGTGCCAGGAAGTGGTGTTCACAGCAAGACGTCAGATAGCTGTGGGCTTGATTCTGCAGCAAGAATCAAGAGACCTAATGTGTTTGACATGCAGATGACTGCTGAGACTGATTGTAATCAGCCAGTTGTGGTTCAGGCAAATGACAACAGAAATTCCAGAGATGCAGCTGATATTGAAATGAGTGATGATGTCGTGGACGGAACACAGTCGATGGACAGCATAACATACGTGTTTGTTGGTCATGACGACAACAGCCTCAAAGCAGTGGGAGATAGTCGCTGTGGCATGATACGATTTTCTTCTGAGCCACTATCCTATCCCTGGGAAGCCACTGTGGACATACAGCGTCACATACCAATACACTCACATGTTGGTGGTGTCCTGACAGAGTGTTCTTCGGAAAATTGCTTGTTTGCGGCCAACACAGAGTGTTCTACTCCAGTCCAGCGATCACTCTCTTGCACTGGTGCGGATGACAGAATTGCTGATAATGGAGGCTTTTCTGATGACTTCAGTTCAGATGTCAGGACTGGGCATCAACAGTTGTGCACCGTTCCATTCTGTGATCACTTCGGAGCACATAATGAGTCCAGTACACGAACATTACACGAGTTAAGACTGTCAGATGATGACATGTCGTTGCCAGCTTCTGGTCATGCTAAGACTGCTGTTCAGACAAACAGATCTTTGGATGAAAGATATGCCAAACAGCCTTTGTTGTTACTTCCATCTGTCGGAAGAAGTCGGGTAGTAGCAGAAACCCAAACACATCACAGTCACCAGCTACATCATGATGAGTATGGAAGTCATCTAACCATGAAGAAGAGCCACACCGTTCAAAACTTGACACATGATGATAAATCAGCAAAGCTTCATAGCACTCAGTCTTTACCATACAGGATGGATGATCAAAGCTCACTGTCAGCTGAACCAGTTTTGCAGTCATCTGGCCGAACAGTTGAAACCCAAACTTATCCCGAGAAGCGAGTTATTGAAACACAAACTCCAAACAATCTGAAGTCATGTGGAACACAGACGACGCATTCAAATGATGTCAGAAATCAGGATCAGATTGATCTGTATTTGAATGTTCCATTAACTGATTCTGGATCTCTGTCAAGCCCAGGCTTGCATGCCACACCATCTAATAGGCCGAGAAGTGAATGTTTATCGGCTGCTGAAAGTGATGTTGTTAATTCCAAGTTAATGCTGTCGGCTGCTAACAGCACGCCCATTGAGATCACATCTTATTCCAGTCTAGAGAATATCTCAAGCCCTGTTCTTGGTACACACTCTAGCATCCATATGACTGACCCGTCACTGATAACTGCCACTAACACTGCAGTCGACCAGTTGCAAACTGTTATGTCACCAGAAACAGATTGTCATGCCACAAACACTGCAGACATGTGGAGTGGACGTCCACATGAAAGGTCGCTGTTCACAAGAGTCTGTGCTAATTTGTTGTCTTCTCCTCTTAACCTGTCACTGGATCGTGGTTTATCACACAAACAGGCTGATCAAACATCTCAAGGAGGTGACATCTCGTTGTCTAGAGAAGGCCTGTCATCATCTGGGAGTGAGTTGGCAGGACATCGCAGACATATCCACAACAGCACTTCTGCTGCCAGTACTAGACTCACATCCACTGACTTGCCTTCTGGTGTTCATCGCACTCAAACATCAGTTAACGATAGAAGATTATTAGCAGTGCACACAACACGTGGAAGCTTGCAGCATTCTGCCACACTTCCCGAATTAGCTGAGCATGCATCTTATGGCAGAGACAGACTGGATGTCGTCTATCGCGGTGGAAATAGACCGTCAGCTTCTAGCTCCATACAGTCAGTGTCGAATACTCGGTCACCTGCCTCCAACAGCAATCTGGAAATGGTCAGAACCCAAGAGTCTCGGGGAAGTGGGACCTCAGAAGTGAAGGATGATGGTAGGAGCAACTTAAAGGCTGAAAAAATTCTGGAGAAGTACAGAATGAAAAGGGCCGCAGAGGCACTTCACATGGGAAATGTTAGCAGTGTGTCTTCTCCAGAGTATGATAGCTATGTCTGTTCACATGCATCCTCATACAGCCACGTGAATGACTCCGGCATTGTTGACAGCCAGCATAGTCTGTCTCCACTGACGAGGACCTTGTTGGGATGCAGTGAAACCAGCTGTGACAAATCGACTGCCACAGAGCCCAGCAGAAGAGGAGCGACTGCGGGATGGGATGCGGAACTGGAGAGACTTCACCGAGAACGGCAGCTGATTGTCGACATACTCACTCGCGAAGTGATACCGTCCAGGATCCAGGTAGAACTAGCAGAAGCTCATCTGAGTTACCTCATGGGCCAGACAGATGCACTGCTTCAGCAGGCCAGCGAGCCACTAATTGGACTAGATTTCCGTACATTTTGCCGCGCGAGGCTTGAGGCATTCCAGAGGCACATAGAGGCACAGATTCAGCAGCTGGAAACAGGTGGACAGAAGGATCACACGAACCGTGGTCGACTGGCTGCGAATTTAGACATTTCTGCACTGAGAGATCTGGCAGCAGATGCTAGAGAGCGTCATTATTCAACAGACTCGCCTGACTTGCGTTTGCGTTCATCTGCATGGTCTCCAAGTCAACGAGAACAGTTTCTTTTAGGCATTAGACGCGAGATCGTGTCGGCAACTGCATCTGAGCCAGTGACACCAGTCCACACAGGCAGCCGATGGCATGCTACGCAGAATTTACGACGTTCCTGCCCTAACAGAGAACAATTGTCAGCACATTCGTCTTTCCTCAACCTCAGTCCGGATAATTCAGTACATGAAGAGGAGCCTGGATGGTGCCAGTCATCTTTAGCTGCCACGCCTGCTTCCTCTCTACGGCAGCTTGACTGCTGGCGGCACGATGCTGCAGAGCCATCGTTCAACGATGAAATAGATTCGCTGCTGACAGAGTGCCAGGAAGCACGTCGACGAGCCAGGATTGAGATCGGCCGAGCCATGGATGCAATACAGCACACTTCGCCAGCCTGGACAAGTTCACCACTTAGCTCTCGCAGGTATCTCATGATACCTCATTCAGATCAAATCAAAAATAGATTTGTACATTGCCGTATGTTGTAAGCGAATCAGAAGCTAACGTGGTATCTGCCATGGTCCTGTCTGTCTCTGTTTGACAAGTCAAAAATACTAATCTTATCATTATGCAAACAGCGTCCCGTGGTAGCCCAGGGACTCTTAATTTTCTGCTGTCAAAAGATCTTTCTGAAATTCCAATGGGATCACCTCCAACAGGGTACCGTATTTGTGTAGGGTTAAATAGTGCGACTGTCGACAACAACCATCTAGAAACAGTACAAGATAGACACCCATTCTTCCTGTGAAATGCAAAAAAAACAAGTCGTATTGCATTCCATCTAAGGGTGACATTGTCAATGACCGTTTAGTGACCTTTACAATCATTCATTTGTTGCTAGCCTTTTTGTATAGGCGTATGATTATTTGTACTGTTGTGTAGAAATCAACACGACGTCAACCAACATTAGGTGTTGTGTGGTTCCTCAGCAGTAGCTGAGCTTTTTGTTTTTGTCATTTACTTATTTCATATTATTATGGTAGTTTTAATTAAAGTTGTGTGTTTGTCAACTGCTGTACTAATAAACGAATATGAATGTGTCGATCATGTTTATCCATTGCATATTCCTACTAACAACTTTGCACTGTATTTCTCGATTAACTGACTAATTTTACCTAATTTACTGTAATTTTTAACTGACTGTAATTAGAATGTTGTTTTATGATGTTTTGTTAACTTTTATATTGCTAGGCTATTTATTGCTTTATTCTATGTACACCTGCAGTTTGACAGTTGTCATTAAACGAATATGTTATGCTATGTTATGTTGTCATTATTTTCGTACTCTTGTCTCAATACTCAGAAGTTAACTGGTCTTGTTAAGGTAGTTAGTGTGTGTGTTTGTGTAGGCAACTTTCCTTCAGTTCACCGAGGCTGCTCAATCACAACCATGACGAGTTATTTCCAGCTGGATTGGGTTCATCGTCACATCAGCCACGTAGTTTCTACTCAGCTTCTTCTGGGAGACTGGACAGTCGGCAGCCTCGAGTGACTGGGAAAATTCATGCGTCTTCAGTGGACAATTTCAGTGACACGGACACTCGATGGCGCCAGTTGTCGACTCGGGGCAACATTACAGGACGTGCTCGTGACTCTAGGTTTTACTCAGACCGGTTGGCACCTACTGTAGCTAGCACTACGCCAGTGCAGCCAGCTGTCAGAGAACCGAACCCAGTCTCATTAAGGCATTCCAACCTGCCCAGTTCGTCCGACTTTGTCTCATCACCTTTTACTAACTCTAATCACACATTCAGTGACTAGTTATTTGAGATATTATTTAAGCAGGATGTCATTTATACTGAAGAAGGTTTCGAAACAGGAGTGATGACTATGCTAACAACTAACTGGTCAATGGTCATGTAGCATAATGATGTTAGACATAGCCTACACATTAAAACCTGTTTGCATAATTTTACGTTATTAATTAATTTTAGGATGCATTCACTTTGAATGAGTATTATAGTCAGATAGTCGAGGTAGTTTGTCTCAGCCGTCATGTTGATGTTATTTTTTCGTAATTATTTTGTTAACGACTATTCCACCGCAGTGTCGCTAATCTGGAGAGCTGAATGTCTGGTGTCCGTCCTGTCTGATTTATTACTGATGCAGTATTTCCATTTGATTGCTTCATTTTAATTAAGATGAATCAACATTTTGCTTTCGTGTTGTTGCAGTCATGCATTCTCAGTTAAATCTTACTATTAGTGAAGTCGTCCAATCTAGTTTACACCTCTTTAGTCAGATTTTTTACTGCTGTTTAGTACTTACATGTTGTCAGCAGTAACACTTATGTGCCTTTACAAGTGTTTTACTGTTACAGCCATTGTGACTTTTCACTTATTCACATTAGTGTGGGTATTGCTGTTAGTTTTGTACATTGTGTATGAAAGCTGCACGACTTTTTGGTAGGTTCAAAGCTGTAGCTGATTTACTTGTCTTCATAAATGGTATAGATAATGTGAATTAGCTGTGATAAAAACCGATCTGTTACTACATCGCTGCAG
>Ga0126328_10000115_pt1 | contig 19446 bp, 12 predicted proteins | sample InaspJWI13metaG_FD_97003 | JGI IMG/M metagenome (GOLD analysis project Ga0126328, IMG submission 97003) | Marine gutless worms symbiont microbial communities from Oahu, Hawaii - Inanidrilus sp. 1 OAHU.JWI-13 metaG | ecosystem: Host-associated > Annelida > Digestive system > Unclassified... | reverse complement strand
GGGAGGGGGGGGGCGGAGAGGTGACGGGTCAGCCGGCAGCGACCCCTTCATTCGCGGCGGACGGCGTTCGACTGCAGCGAACGTAAGAGTTATTAGCAGTCGCAGATTGCTGCTGCTGCTGTGGCTGCTGATGGCGCGCCGCCATTATGCGCATACAATTCAACTGCGCCGCTGTCTCCCGTCCGTCCGTCCGCCCGCCCGTCCGCTGACAAATGCTTGCTTAATTCGACGGACGACTGACCGGCCGACGACGTTGTCGTCGTCGTCGTCGTCGTCTTCCCGATTAGTTTTGCACTTGTCCGAGAAATTAGCCACCGCCGCCGTCCGTTCGCCGTCGGATATTAACTGGTGGAAATTACGGCACGCGGCGATTATCGTAAACACGCGACAGTCGATCGGTAAACGGTTTCAGCTGCTGCTGCCGCGTGCTTCAATCAGGACTATCCATTGATTACCACCAACAACTGTGACTATGTTTCTATTGAACTGAGATGGAAGTGAGCTTAATTTTAATTTCAAAGCTTTTCAGAATTTCGCGACATCAGCGCGTAACAAGAGGCCGATGAATCTGTCGATCCACTGAGATTCATTCTGGTTAAAATAGAACAACAATTCATCCTATCACACCGCTGCAACAACAAGTAGTGGAGTTTCACAAAGTTCCAGTTTTATCAATGTTGCTGAAATTCTGAAGCGCCAGATTTACAAATGTGGGTCCCTGTAGGATACACGTGTGGCCTTTATTCCTTTCTGTTCATTTTTACTGCTTAGCAAAATAGCAATGCTCTTCTAGCGCTGAAAAAATGCATTTCAGAATGTAAACAAACAGTCTAAGCACTCCTAAACCCGACCTTGAATTTTGGAATTACGGCGGATGCCACGAGGAAAGTGTTTGCGATAGAGAAAAGTCACTGATGAAGACTCAAGAGAGTACAGATAACGCATGATAATCAATACCGGGTAGGCCTACATCCATTTCTATCTTGCACGATCTCAAGTAATAGAAAGAGGACGGAACAAAAATATTGTACATAGAAGGAAGTATGCTAATAAAGATTTAGTGCTGACCTTATTTTCTAACCTATTTCGTGGGTCATTTGCCATTCACGTCATAGGGAAATATTCCGACTCCGATTAGTTTGAAACTGCTGATTCTCAACGTCTTACAATCATGAACTTGGGGCTTTTGGCTCGCTTATTGTATTGTGGAGATCGCATACCTTCAGTAGTAACACGGCCACATTTATGCTACCGATAGGCCTACTGATTTTTGCGCTCACGGTTGCTAAACTCGTTATCAGTTAAGGAAAAAGAAGAAAACAATGTGTGCAATTCTGTAGCCTATATGCAATTCCAGCAGTAGCGACAAAATACAACAAAGTGCGGACGACCGCGTCTGAATTTCAAGTACATACGAAAGCTCTGTGTAAAAATTACGTTATGTCGTTACCAACAACATTCAAGTCACAGTGATCAATTTCTGTGATCTTTCCATGTCTATAATTTACTTTATTTTACACACCCCTCCCGTAGACCGCGCCGACTAAAGGTATGTTCACATTGCAGCAACTGAACTGAACTGAACTGCATGGCTATAGTGCCGTTCAGTTCAGTTCAGTTTCGCCGATGCTAACCGGTTTCAATATATTAAATTGTAAAACAACAATACTTGTATATCTCCACGAACATAATTGTAGTTAAGTGACTGGGAATATAAGTGAAGTCATCCGGTGTCTTACAACCACGTTCATATTACCCGCTGAATATGCTTTAACTGTTTGGAATTCCCGATGCAGAGCATCCAATGGGTTAATCTCTTGCGGCGATACACACACCTTCATGATCTAAGATTTAAGAAGGGGGTAGTCAGGAGGCTGGAGGCAGAAGTCCCCAGTGTGTTTAGGGTCAAAAACTGACAATGTATGTGGAAGCACAGTCCCTCAAATGCTGGTGATCTTCTGCTGCAATGACACTGCCGGTACTGCAGTGATTATATTTAGAGAAAGCAAAGCAGACACGCAACGGACCGACAGCTCCACTTGGACCAGCGTATAGTGGCCGGCAACGACTGGCCTGTTACGTCACACGATTGACTACTAACGCTTCTAATCTTATCTTCAGTTGAGTTTTCCTGGCCAACATGTATGTTTGTCTGTCTGGTCATCTAGTTCGCCATCGGGAACAGTCGTCGGTGACACATAATTGATGGATTGGCTGACATGTAGCGCCACGAAATGTCAGCTCGCGGCTACCCACTTACGTCCACTCCCCGCTGTCCCTCCGCTCTTCTCGATGTGGATAACGTTGTAGACGCGGTCTCATGAGTACTCATCGGCTTCTTCAAACACTGCTCTCGTGCACATGCGGCGTAGTGCGGCGGCATTAGGCAGACGTGTCCAGCAGACAGCTCAGCAGCATCGTTGCCGTCCGACTCTTAAGGTTAGTTCACAGCACATGAACTGAAATGAACTGAACTTATCTGCAACAAGTCGACCCAGTTATACCCAATTCACACCGCCAGGCCAGACCCGACAAAACAGTCCTGTCTGTGTCGTGTCTGCCTCGGGGGTGTGAATTGGATTCTCGACAACTCAAGACTGTAGCCGACAGAAAAAGTGAAGTCTGAACACGTTAATAACAAGTGCACTTCACAGCGCCACGCCAGACACGACCCAGACAGGACTGTTTTGTCGTGTCTGGCGGGCGGTGTGAATTGAGCATTACACGACGCGCTAATTGGTCACGTGCGTCAGCGTCACGACTTGATTGGCTGCAGCGAATGTCCTATTCGGACGTCCGGTGCTCAGTCAGTTCGTGCGCTGTGAACACTTCCATTAGAAACAAGTGTTCAGACCTCCAGTTCGCGAAACGGAGTTGAGTTCACGCGTTGTGAACAAACCTTTACAGTGTGACGAAATGATGTATCGGCTCGCTTCAAAGCTGACGGGAAGCCAGCTAGTCTACTGCACGAGACCAAAGCATTAAAGCTAAGGAGAAAATTAGAAGGAAACAATAAAAAATAACCTGTTACCTGACGCCGACGTCTGTAGCAGAATCTGTAGCAGCACAGTTTATGAAACATGAAAGTTCACACAGGAGATGGGAGGTCTTCCGTGTCGGCGAAATGATCGATGCCACCGACGTGATAAATTGAAGTCGCGAAAAGACCTCAGTGAGCGTTTAATAGAGAATTCGCTGCTTCGATGACGGTTCTTGTTCGTATAGATTAATACAGCCAGCTCGGATAGAGTGTTTTGTTGGCTTTTCATAACTAACAACTGGGAGGACTAAGAATCGAAAAGCAAAGTGAAACGGAATTTTCGCAGAACAAAAACCAAAAGGACTGCAAAGCATTCTCACTAAACAGATAAAGATGATAATTGGAAGTCAGCATTAACAGGAAGCTATAATTGTGTTGTTGCACATATGCATGATAGCAATAGGCCGCATCGCCATCGTTACACACACCTTCTTCCTCATGTATCATCGGACCTTCTTATACCTTTCAACGGGAAAAGGTCGGAACATGTCCTCTACAAAGGGTTCCTTGAGCTCACACGAGTCTATACATCCCAAGTGGCATCTCGATCGGTTCGTCCGTTTTTGCAGGTTACGCCAGTGGGACAAACAGACAGACGCGTTTCCGGTTCAACACTTACGGCCGCCGTGCGTTCTCAGTCGCTGGCCCGATGGCCTGGAACTCTCTCCCGGATTTTATACGGGATCCAACGAACAGCACAGACTGTTTTAGGCATCTACTTAAAACGTACTTGTTCGCGCGATAATAGTGCATCCAGCGCATTAGGGATTCTTAACGATAATGCGCTATACAAATCCACACACCCACTAACTGTTTTATTATAGATGCACTGTAAATGATCAGTAGTCTGTCAGAAGTAAATGTGTATTATTAGGCCGCCATGTCTGTTAGTGCTCTCACGACAGCCTTGACATTGGTATGTTTATATTTAAAAAACAAACACAGAGACCACGCTACTCCGCCTGTAGCAATACATCGCACCTTATGTACTGCATTGCAACGCGGCCCAATAACTGGGAGAGTTGAGAATGGCGGGGGTAAAAGAAAAGCGCTGAACACGGTTCGGAACGGATTGCAAACGTTCCTGTACCTGTGATAATGGGAAATCAGCGTTTGACACATAGGCTATCCTTCTGGCCATCGTTGTAAAACGTTTTTACGTTTTTAACGTTTTTAATTTTTAAACGTTTTTTTAAAAGCGTTAGTACAAATGTAACTCAAAATATAGTTTTCTAATGATATTTTGCATTGTTTGCTACGTCATTTAAAACAGATGGGCAACGTAACATGATACAGGAAGAACAGAGACTAATACAGCATGCAAGAAGTTACGCTGTTTCACGCTGAGAGATAATAGACGTTTTTTATCGTTCTAAAACGTATTTTCCAAATTTTTCCACGTTTAACGTTTTTCTTATATTTTCTCCAACGTTTTTACATCGATATTTCTGGCAGAAAAACTGAAGCAACAAGCTCCTCAGCCTCATCAGCACGACGCGCTCGCTCACTGTCGCTGTCGTGAGATGTTTTCTTGCGAGAGTTGAGTGGTGGCACGTCGGCGGTGCTCCGTGGCGACGTGAAGGGCTCGTGGTCGGTCCGCCGTCGCCGTCGTCGTCGGTCACTCAGCGACCGACGACATGTCACCGATGAAAATCGATCGTCGGCCACCGACGTCTCGGCGTTGCTTGTCCGGAGGCCAGTCATCCGGGCCGGTAATCCACAGCCCCGGTCCATTATGAGTGGATTAGGAAGATAATCGCATGCTCATGTGCAGACTAAGGACCATACAGGAGACTCCTGTCCGTTGACGAAGCTCGACGGTGGTCTGACGCCTCTGCGCGAAGCTGAAGACGATGCTGTCAACGGTGGTTGAATTCTGTGGCGACTACAGCGCTCGCGAAATGCAAGTAATGAGTGGATTAGGAAGACAATCACATTAGATGGAAGGCGGCGCGCCGACAGCTTTGTCATTTTGCCGTAGTCGACTCGACGCCCTGTTTTCGCGCCTATCTTGGCCCGGGCTAATTGGATCCGGCCCGCTCAACTGCTCAGCGCCACGCCACAATCTAATACATGCCGTCGCTGCCGTAATATTTTAGTCGGGGCGCGCGCGACGACGAAGTATATAAAATTTCTCGGCGACCGGTTGACGGAAGAGCTTGCGGCGAACGACACGGGCCGCACCCTCATCGATCTGGATGTCGCTTTCTCGTCCTTGTCGTACAGCCGTGCCGGAGGCTAGCCACGACTCGATGAATAGGCGCAGAGACGAGCAAGTTAGCGCTCGTTCACAGCACAACACTGCGCCATACAGGCCAACACAGCCTTCGACCCGAGAAATGAGTAACGGCCCAAGTGCGATGACGTGGAGTATTTAGAACAGGATGGCTGATTCCACCTGTTGATAAACGTGTGGATGGCATGTAAAACTGTGTGATCCCGTTAACAGGTGTCATTCTGAGCGATTTAGTGGTGAGTCAGACTCCGTATGGGTGAAGTGACGTCACAGAGTCTATGGTCACGATACGATCGCCATTTTGTGGGTATAACGCGACATAAGGCGTTCAGTTATATGGCGAAGATTTATCATGTTATTCAAATAAAACTGAATCATAGTTTAAGAAAATGTTTATATGATCATTAACTTACCAACAAAGTGCATTTAAACGATATCACGGTGACAAACATTTCTCAGAGTTTTAAGTACAAGATGGCGGCAAAAATCAACTGGCATAGATATGGAACAACATTACGTCATTGTCACCCTAGGCGCTGTGCAAAATAATGTCTTGTTTACTTACATAAACTGAACTGAAACTGCAGTTCGCGACGCGACGAACTCCAGTGTAAACAACTCCATTGATGTTCAGAACTAAGCGACCTGCTAGTTTGCTGCAGGATCTGTATTTATAACTAATCAGTACGAAGTACGCCATAACGTTGAACGCTTTATGTAACTGGGCCGACTTGTTTAAATCAGTTCACTTCAGTTCAGTTCATGTGCTGTGAACGAATAGAGACGTATGCTACGCAATGCGTAATACATAAGGATGTCTGTGGCTGCTGAACAATACACACCAGCCTAAGTGAATATCTAGCATATGCGACACAATTAAACAAAAAGTAAAAAAATTGTGCGACTGTTATCGGGAAAAGTTAAACACGTACGAATCGTCGTGTTGACATAGTGTTCGAATTTGTGTCGAAATGCTCAGCACGCATGGCAATGTATCAAGTTTCTGGTTACGCGATGCTTTTTCCAGTTACGCCGCCGGCAAACTGCAACTCTATCGCTTTCACTAAACGAAAATCGCCTGCTAACAGGAACTGTGCGTCGCTCTGTCTATACACAATGTTGACATGTATAATATATTGTATCGTATATACAAATTGTTTATATTGAATTTCTTTCTGGATTTTCAGTCACACGATGAATGATCACCACCAGAAGAACTAGTTCGGTGGGATAGAAAAGTAAAGCATCTTTTGACTTCCTACTTTGCCAGTAACACTTCTGCCAAACATCATCAAAATCGACTCATGTACAGCAGGCCTACACCAAAGTTATAGCCAGCAACCGTAAACTTGTTTTCAGTGACACAGTGTAGGCCTATAAAAAGTCCCCAGTTTAAACGATCATGACCAGGAACGAAAGTGTGTTGATACAATTGGCATAGTGCTGGTTTCCTGGGCTGGCAATTTCCAATGCTAAAATATAAATATATTTTTCGAAAAAAATATACGGAAGCAATGTTATCAAACAACACTCGGAAACTACCATACCATACCATATTCGTTTAATAATGTAGCTGACATATGCAATTTAAAACAATACTGTTACGGTTTGAAATTAGCAAAATGCTGATTGCAGTTTAAAAACTAAATTTATTGTCATTTATTATAATTTTCGGCACACTTGCGTTCCCTATTATTCTGATACGTTTACGTTTACTAACTGCACGCTTAGACTGACGTAACTGGTAACGAACTTATTGAGAAAGTACTTTAATTGCAGCGCTCGAAATCGTAACTTTAGGCCTACATTGCAGTTTACTTGATAAACGTGCGTTTTATTGGCGACATACCGTTTCCGAAAAAAAGAGTTAGCCATGTTCCGCACACATTCCGTGAAAAGGATTGATGGAATGGCAAAAGAAATTTCCCACAAACTTTCATTTTGTTTGGCAAAAAAAGTTGGGGACGACAGACAGAGTGGACAGACATCACGTTCAAGAGATGCATTATACTTCAGCTGTGATTGAGCGACGTGTACGCAGACACGCGGACTCGGGCAAGTTGAAGGATGTTCTGTCGCACGACGGTTACCGGCCGTAGCGACCTGTGAGCGGTCAACTGAAAGAGTTCGCGTCGCAGTCAAGCTACAGAGTAAATAGAGCCAAAGCTACGGACTCATTGTATCGTTACGCACGGATGACGACTATGGTCAGTCGCGGTCAGTCCATTAGAGTCATCCTGCAGTGGTCGACAAAATGGCGCGTTGCCCACTTTCTTTGCGTCAGCTCAGATCCTTGAAGCCTCATTCACGTCACATGAACTGAACTGAGTCGGTAAAATCATTCCGAACACGTGTATTCCAATGGCAGTGTCCAGTTCGCGAACTCCAGTGTAAACATCCCACCGGAATTTTTTGTTTAGAACTATGCGGATGTACTATTTCGCTGCAGTGAGTATAGCCGATCAGTACGAAGTTATGAATATAGCAGTTCGCAGTGTACATTGGCACACCGCTAAGTAGGTCGACATGACTTTGTGCATGACCTCAAGCTTTACGTTTTCGGCTACTTGGTGTAACTGGGTCGACTGATTCAATTCAGTTCGAACGATGTAAACAAGATTTTATAAATAGCTGTACAACTATTTGAGTCATACTGGTGTCGTCAGTCACGAGTTTCCATTGTTGATGTCGTCTCCGGCTGCTTGTACGAACTGTAGGCCTACAAATATTTCTCGCAAAAGCTGAAGCTTTATTTGCTAAAAGATACAATTCGAGTCGCAAAAAGGCACTTTTTGCAATGTTAGCAACGTCAAGGCATCTGTTAGGTGAAGGAAATGCGGTCGCACAGCGCTAAAGGTTCCCTGCTGTGTGGTCTCCAGCGCAGTTCGAAATAAGCTCAGGCAGGTTAAGTATAGAGCCTATTACGAAGGAATGGTATACCAACGTTGTTTGCACTGATTAACGTTGATTAGTTGCAGATGACATCACTTAGCCCCCACCATATTTACGTATATATGCGTTTTTCTTACCACGAACTAATAGCAAAAAACAATAATAACCATAAACACGCGTATAGCGACATCTGCACCGATTCCCGAAACTGTATCAGTGGTTCGAAAATTATTGAATAAACTTACACGAAGAAGATCTCATCAGTCATCACTGCCAGTAGACGAATACAACGTTCGGTGTCGTATGGCCGATGCTAATTTTTTTTTACAGATATCGCAATTTTTCGTTTTTTTTAAATGCAAAAATTCACTAAATGATCGGATGCGAAGTCGTATCTGGCTGTTTTCAAAGGTCCTGTACTTTTGAGTTATGGTTCACAGGACTCCGGACTTGAAGTGGTCTATTTTGATCGTCAACGCAAGCGAAATTATCCGCGCACACGCCTCCTGCTGATCAGAGCGGCGTGTTTGGCAAGAAGAAACGAGCGTCGTCGTCGCGCTGCGGGTCGCAAGCGTGCGCGGATGGAAGCAATTTGGTCGCGATTCACGCGACGTGACTTGTTAGACGTATAGATACGCGTACGACACGACTCCTAATGACGGTTATTACCGCGCTCTTAACTACGTTCCCTCGCCCACGCGCAGTGTTTTCTCGGTGTCGTAATTCGAATATAATGAGAGCGTTAGTGCGGAAAACAGAGTGCCAAAACTCGAAACCTATGAACCCAGCTGGACGTAGTTATTGTACGGCAGATAACGTAAAGTCAGTACAGCGGTACTCAGCATATATGCGACACGTCTTTTTATGAATTTAACGTTGCGTTTACTTTGCCAACGATTTATTTGCAATAACACGTCGTCAAAGTGGGACGCAAACATTAAAAAATTCCAACGAGAAGCACTGTCGAAAAACAGCAGAAATATTATTTTTGTTACGTATGTCAATTAACCTGAATTATTCTGACTAGCCACGCTAGACTATCAATCAGTCACTTCCAAGCTCTTTACATACTTATTACTTGTTCGAAAACACGCTAATAATAACTGCAAAATTCCGTGTCGTAGTTCAACTTATCTTGCACTACGGCTAGCCAATAGACATGTTAAATGTTAGTATATGTATGTAACGTTTACAAACTTTGTCGCGTTTTTAACGTTTTTTGTTGTTTTAATTTTTATTTCACATTTTATTTCTACGGTACTCACAGTGTTGCGCATATAAGTTAGATTAATAATGCTTGAGCACGTATGGGGTCTGTGTGATTAAGGGCAAAAAACGAATTAAAATGAAGTTGAGATCGTTTACCTCTGCGACGGGGACCAACAGATGTCATTATCAGTAGCAGCAGCAGCAGCAGCGGCAGCGGCGACAGCAGTAGCGACTTGTCCGGTCTGTCCATGCCAGCGTGTATCGAGCTACTGTGAAGACGTCGCAAGCCGCCGGCCGGCCGGCGACGACGGTCGATCGCTGCGGCGGATACGAAGATGCTGCGGGGGCCGCCGCCGCCGCCGCTGCTGCTGCAGCTGATGTAGCGTACGTCGGCTCGACACGCGTCACTAATCCGTCAGACGACGCCACGCACGACGCTGACTACTGAATTGTGAGCGCCCGACCGACCGGCATCGTCGCAGCGCGCTAATCCGATACGGTGTATGCGTCGAAATGGCCGTCTCGTGGTGCGCGGGCTTTGCCGGTCGCCGCCGAACGTACAGATATTTGTCCCCCTCCTCCTCGGAAGTCATAATCGCGGACATCCCCCTTCCTCGTATCTGAACCTAAAACCAACCTAACGCTAAACCGTAACCTTAATGCTGTCTTTAATAACCCAACCGAAACCCCCTAACACTAGCCGCCCCTAACCCCTAACCCAAATCCCTAACTCTGACGTTAATAACGTTAACATTACCCTAAACAGTAACCCTAGGACTGTAAACCATAGTTTTAACCATGGGGCAGATGTCCTGGGCAAGTGGGGGAGGGTAAATGTCCGTTCGTGGTGGGCGCCACGTCCGGCAGACTGGAGTAGTCTGATACAGCGTCTGCGTCCGCCCAACGACGACCACATCTTTGCCACGATGCGATCTTGCCGCATCGCTCAACAACGTAATGATTGTATCGACGCGCTCGTCTATGAATGTTTCTCTGTTGACTGTACAGCGTCATTGTATAATTATGCCTACTCCTCTCGTATAACTTCATTCTCACACCGTGCTATACCTTCACTTTAGCAGAATAATTGCTAAAATTACCACAGTCACTGTATTTTGCTTCTGATTCCATGGAGAGTGCGGTCGTTTTTTGTTTGCTGGCAGTCTGTTTTAGTTCGATAGTTTTTAATGTCAGTTTTTGTAGACACAAGAGTTTTTTTTAAATTGAATGTTATTCACATTATTTGTTTCCGCTTATTTTCTTGCCGCATTTACGTTGAAAATTTGGCCGCACATCGCACTAAAATGTCTTCCACCTTGCTTATTAGAAGAACCGTATACAGGATTTTAAGCGCTGCGAATTATGAATTCCTAAATAGCCACTGACCGTTTTCGATAGTCAACAAACAAAATCCTAAATAATGTTATAACCATTATGCAGATTAACAATGTTGACATTGCTTTAAGTACGAGAACTCCTGGCCCGTGAGCATTATGCGATGCACGAGTACATGGCCGACGTCGCGAGGTAGTTTCCGGCATAAAAGTCTCTAGGGAGGACTTCTTGCCGAAATGAAATCTCCGGGGAATGTTCGTTCAGCAGGAAGAGACTTCCGTGTGGGGAGACTTTGTTGCGCAAAACTGACACCAAGTTATCGTAGAATGGACCAAAAAGTGAGCAAAGTTAGCGCATGATAGAAACACAACGACATGAACGATGCAGTGTTTGTAGACGATGAGGCTTCAGCACACTAGAACTAGAATGTTTTGAGTTGCTGATTGGATAATTTTGAGTTGTTGAGACATGCAGCATCTTCACATTAGGTCTTCTGTGCCGCTAGTTAATAGTGCCAATATCGTGTTGTTATCGAGATAGTGTGTAGCAACAGCTGCCATGCTACTTCCTGTAAGATAGAAAACGAACATTATTCTTCAGTGTATACACATTCATAGAATGTTAGTGAATATAATCTGAGTAAAAGAAACAATTAACATTACCACTACACTACTACTACTACTACTACTATACCCGTTTAACGGCCTCTTTTCCAGGACAACCTGGGTAAGCCGGTACCAGAAAGGTAAAACCAGTCTGGATTTAAATGAGGCAAGAGATTATGGGATTTGGGGATGCAGTAGCATCAGCTGGACCATATGCAAACTATCTGCACCTCGCTGCAAACAGATATCCACACCAACACCTCATGACTCTAATTTTTGCAGGCCGGGTGCTGTTCCTGACACCCAACAAACAGTGTCAAAGCACTGAAGGCATTAATCAATTAACACTGAGAAATTACAGCGTATATACTGCAGTCCGTATTGAGAACGGTTTGTACAACGAAAGCGATCGCCGTATCTAGGATTGCATGCACGCTGTCGTTGTGTAAACGACATCGCGTCATATCTACAGTTACAGTCCCCCGTGTGACATCGCGAGTTTCAGCGGCAGGACAGATAGGAATCGTGTCTTGTCGCCACGATCTGTCGGCGCTGAGTGACTGTGTATCGACGCGGCGTCGTCAGTCTCTGTCGCTCGTCGGCGCCGATGCAGTGATATTCACCAGGAGAAACGACGACGCGATTGCATCCACGTCAGCTTCGTCATCTCGCCTGCTGACAGCGTGCCTGCCCTGTCAAACAAGACGGACACGGCGGACTGTATAACGGCGCGGTAGTGTAGGATCGGATCTCCAGCGGCACAGATTGCTACTTAGCAATACGGCTATAACTGGGCTATACACTTGGCTATACTCAGACATACAGACACACCACAGACCGACTGCACTACCTTGACCATAGAATGGTCGGTAACTACAAATAACCAGTCGCTACAGTACTAGTAGCCAGAAATCGCATCGCTGCTACTCCTTGCGACTCGCGTTGAGTTTGTTGACCAAAGGCAAGCATGTGCTGCCGCCTTTCGAATAACGTTGAGTATATCGCCGCGGGCAAGTCCAGCTGTGCTCATATGTGTCTTCCTAAAAGTGTCCATTTTCGTGGAAGATTCGGGTCGCCCATTTAATAGCGGTTCGTAGAGCCTACAGGAGTTCACGCCCGAAACCGGCTTACTTGCGGTTCAGCCGTTTTTTGCAGCGCTCACCGTCGTGAACAACACACAAACAGATCACGCTACTCGGTCTGTAACACTAAGGTGCAGTGCTGGCGATGCGGGTTGGAATGAAGGTACCAGAGCGTCTTAAAATCTGCATGGCCGATGAGTGCATGGTCGAAGGAACGCGGACGACGGGGAGTGTGGCTGGGGAGGCTGCATGAGGAAAGCCATCAATACATCCCAGCTGACTATCCGTCAGTCTTCGTTGTCGCCGCCGCTGGCTCATGCGACCCGCAACTATGTCTGCACGTCCCCAGACGCCCCTGAGTCCGGATCCGAGTCCCGCCTGGAGTCCGCGCCAGAGTCCAGGTCGAACTTCGGGTCCGGATCGGAGTCCGGGTCCGTGTCAGAGTTCGCAACTATTTTTCCACGTCCCCAGACGCCCCGAGTCCGGATCCTGGCTCGAAGTGCAGATCCGAGTCCAGGTCGAAGTCCGGATGCGACTCCGGATCGAAGTCCGGATTACAGTCCGGGTCCGAGCTCGCAACTATATCTCCACGTCCCCCGATGCACGGAGTCCGGTTCCAAATCCGGGTAGACGTCCCGGTCCAAGTCCGAGTCCAGGTGGGAGTCCGGATGCGACTCCGGATCCAGGTCTGGCGGGTCGGAGTCCTCCACTATGTCTGCTCGTCCCCAGACGCCCGGCCGTCGTCGCCCTCACCTCCGCTCGCTCGTGTCCGGCGGCGGCGGCGGCAGCGCGATGTATATATTGATGAGACGTTAAAAGGAAAATCTCTCTGAATCGGCGACAGCACGACGACGAGGATTTGACACACAGTCCAGCTCGCGTCATAGCACTCGTCACGTGAACTGAATCGAGTTCGAAACGCATGCAAACCAATGGGAACGCTCACATCGCACGCCAACTGGAGTTCGTGAACTATGCGACCTAGTTCACTGTGTCTGCAGCCAGTCAGTACGAAGTAGGTCGACGAGTAGCTGGACGAGGATTTGACGCGTCGACACCGTCAGCGACTTAAGATGCGAGCGTCGACGAGCGAGCGTCAAGGACGAGCGATGTAACTGACTCATGCGCTATCGGCGTCTAATAGATGGGAAATTACCTAGCATACTTAACATTTGACGTCGTTTGCGTTATGTTTGTTTCGATAATCGACCGTGTTACCCCTGTACCTGATGGGACTGGATTTAGGGTTAGTATGATTACGGTTAGGGTAAGTAGGGTTAGTGCTGGGGTTAGTCTTAGGGTTTATTGCCGGTTGTCAACAATGTCAGCGACTTAAGACGAGCGACCGTGGAGGACGAGTCCGCCGCGAGCGACGCCCGCCAGCCCGACACTTAACGACGACTGACCCGTACAGCTGAGAAGAACGGCTCGAAGCTGTCGACGACGAAACACCGCAACGATGCAACATTTCACTGCACGAAGTCGACGGTGTCTAACGTTGTTACACTCCTCCGCGAGTTTCACTAGCCCACTTCGATTTGTTCTTCGACAACAAGCTGGACACTTAACGAAGACCGACCGAGCGACGTTCGACGGGCTGCAGCAGCTGTAGCGCTGATTGGCATCACCAAGACGAATAACGGCCAGCTCAACGCTTATCGGCCACTCACGACTTTTCGTTAGTTTTCCGTTATAAGTGTATTATTAGGCCGCACAGTAATGCACGACATACCGAAGACACATGTAGTCGTGTAGTGTGAGCCCTGCAAAAACGGACGAACCGATCGGGATGCTGCTTGAGATGTGGACTCTTGGGGCCCAAGAAGCCATGTATTAGGTGGGATCCTTCACGGAAAGGGGCGTTTTTTTTTTGGGGGGGGGGTAATACTTGGGTATGCCCGCGGTCGATATTCTCAACATTACTCGCAAGGGCAACAGCGATGCGGCCTCTGGTTACCGGTACTGTAGCAACTTGTTCCAATATTTTCGTGAGAACTGAAAAGGGTCACGTGATCGGAACATTAACTCATTGGGGGTAATTATCACGCATGGCTCGCACTCGCCGCGATCAATTTGCTTACCAAATTTGACGAATTGACGAACGACAGGCAACTCAACGGTCACTGTTAACAGTTGCACAGCGGCTGCCGGGATGCGTCCGAACAACAACAAACGGAGAGAGGGAAGATATGTCCAGTACAGTATACTGGAGTGAAAGTTCAGAGAAACATTTCCAGTTGCTTAGGCCTTCGGTGACAGGAATGGATACAAGTATCAGCTGTCGCAGATGGACGTGCTGGCCCACTTGCATTGTGCTGTACACACAGAGGTAAATGCCCAGTGCGACGAACTGTCCCAGCTCATCGGTCGAACCTCCACTGTTGCAAGGATGATCAACTGAGTTCGACCGACGGCGGTCGCTAGTTTATCGCAGTCGCCGATCTTTGTCGAACTAAGGTGACGCCAAGTTGCGACGATTAATGGGCGGCAGTGAAATTTTTCGAGCCCAGAGTTTGGGGACATAGTTTTAGAGGTAAATGCCCTTATTTTTGCAGATACCTGAATTCGTTATAAGACAGGGTAGGATAAGTCGACGGAAGTCTCCATATCAAAAACCAGTTTGGTCCATACAGCTGTTTCGACAGAACGTTGACTTGTGACAGACGGACACACAGATACAGGCTAATTGGTAAATTTGCAGTAAACTGGTTACTAAAAAATTTCACCACTCTTTGCCTATGTTGTTACACACCTTGTGAAAACATTATTTGTCAGAAAACAAGCGATTAACGATAAATTACAAGGTAGTGTACCTAAATATTTAAAGTGTGATGAGGTTGTTGATAACCAAATTAAGAAAGGTTTATTGCTACGTCTGTCAGTGAAAAAAATAGTTTAAAATCGGTGAATATTTGGCAAAGTTACAAGCAAAAGGTGGTTGTCTCCTGTACCTTGTGCACTTGGCCACCTCACTGCTAAAAGACGAAGAAAGTGAACGAAACAACCACGTTATTGCTGGTAACTTTGCTACCGATTCAGCGATTTAAAAAATTTTTTCACTAACTGACTCAGCAATAAACTTTTTTTAATTTGGTTACTAACAACCCCACCACACTTTAAATATGTAGCTACCTTGTAATTTAAAGTTAAAGGCTCGTTTTCTGACATCAATATTTTACCAGGTAGCGTGGCAATACGCAAGGAATGGTGGGATTTTTAATAATCAGCTTACTGCAAATTTACCGAGGAATCTTCCAGTGAAAAAAATTTCGTAAATCGGGTAAGATTTGACAGAGTTATGGCCATGAGCTCGTGGCCTCACTTTTTTGGCCCATCGTGTAGGTGTGCAGTTGATCTAACTAGTTTCTGACATCACGACGACTTTCATCTGCGTCAGGCGTGTGCAGAAAGTGCGAAAGTCAGTGCCATTAGCGTCGTTGTCACGTAGCAAAGACCAGAACGACGACAGCGACAACGCGTGTGGCTTTATTTAACCTCGTAATTAGAGTCGCCATGTTTGTCCAGCCTTGCCGTCGACCCAACGCCAGCACGTCGTCCATACCGCGGTTCAGTAGGCCCTGGATGAGAAGAACGGTTTTCAGTTCGCGACGACAAAACATTGCAAAGATAAAGCCGCAGTATGCCTACAGTGCGTGAGTTGATGCTGTGTAATTCTCAAACTCCGTCACTTCGATGTGTTGTGGATTTGTTGTGAATTTGTTGCGGTTTTGTCGCGGAAGTAATGCCGTTGGAATTTAAGCCTGTTGTTCCTCGATTTGTCGTGGAGTTGTTGTAGGCCTACTGCAAGCTGTATAACAAATACACAGTAAATGTATGAGTCTACACCGTACGAGAATCGTGCAACATGTTGTACATCCTGTCTCTACAACAAATCGAGCAAAGCTGGAGTTTGGTCCTGAAATGAGATGCATCATGCAATGGCAGAGACGTTGCAAAGATTAAACTAGTCTCGGTTTCTGTAGAGATGCAACCAACGTTAAAATCTTTTGGCGCACTGAGCGAATTGCAAAACCCTTTCGACATTTATTTACCGAATGAATTGGCAAGACACGGATGACTTGCATGCCGAGATATGTGTGTTACTAACCTACACGTTGTGCACTGCACTCTATTTAGTACTTTGCATAAGTAGAAAAATGGCCGTCTATATTCACATGCTCTAAGCGACCATTCCGGTAGTTGCTGATCTCTTGCGTTACTATATCGCAATCCTGTCTATACAGTTGCCAAGTCACGTGAAAGATCTATCTTGTTGCCACGATGTCCTGACTAAAGCTTCGTTCACGCCAATGGGAATGTATTACATCGTCGTAACTGTGCATTTGCGCATGTACGTTTATAGTATGCCTTTACTAAACACTTTGACTTGACTTCTGCATAGCACGAACTGAACTGAACTGAACTCGAGTTCTGAACATGTGCATTCCACGCCGGCGTAGATCGCGCGACGCGAACACTCCCACTGGAATACACCGAACGCCGTCGCGTCACGTGCTCGGAATAATTTTGCCAGTTGGCCGAGCAAGTTCAGTTCGGTTTATGTGATGTGAACGAAGCTTGACAGCGAGTGTCGAGACGCGCACGTTCGTTGACCGCGGACGCCGCGGCGGCCATGATGATGACGTCATCACGTGGACGAGGTTGCCAGCGTGCAGCAGCAGCAGCAGCCTTCCGTGACCGGACATTTGCTCTCTGGTTAGAGTTAGATGCTGGATTTAGGACTGGGTTACGGTAAGGATATGAGCGTTGGACTTGCGAATCAACGTTCGCGGGTTCGACTCCCGGCCATTCCGCTTTTAGGTACCAACATTGGGCCAGTTGTTCGCGCACATGTGCTTATCTTTCTCCGTGTAAACCGCTGGTCAATGTTGTTATAAGCGGACTTAACTATGAGCTATGAACTATGCCACCAAGCAGTATAATTTGGAACCGGTCAAGGGGCGGTGATGCCATGCGGCTTGGGAGGTAACCGTAGGTCTGGCGTCACACTGGCCATGCGTCACAGACTTCAGTGGTTTATCCACCTACTCAGGCTCACGGCCTAAGGAAGGGAGATGAGCACCCTGCCTACATTCCTCGTGGAGTATGACACACTCTACGTTTACCTTAGGGTAATGGTCAGGTACGCGTGGGTAGATGTCCGCGATGCTGATTTTCGGGGAAGGACAAACATCCTGCATTGGACACGCGCACGTTTGTTGACGGTCGACGCCTCAGCGGCCATGATGATGACGTCATCGGTGGACGCACAATGTTTCGAGCGTGCAGCAGCAGCAGCAGCCATGTACGTGTGTGACCACGTGACCGTGACAATTGCCCCCCCCCCTGGACATTTGCGCCCCGGAAATCACCAACGCGGACATCTGCCCTCTGGTTAGCGTTAGCGTTTGGGTTATACTGTTTAGGGTTACGGTTGGGGTAATTAACGTTAGAGTTAGGGTTGAAGTTATTAAGGCTAGGCTACGGTTAGGGATCAGGATTGGGGTCAGGTACGGAGGCAGATGTCCACGACTGTGATTTCCGGGGGTGGGCAGGTGCTCGGGGAGACAAATGTTCCTCATCCGTGCGACCATTAACGTCGATCTGCATCTCCGTGCGAACGGTCATCCATCACGCACGTACACCCTTGACAAATATTTGCCGGCCGTTAAAGGCATTTTAGTTGCCGACATTCGAGCGCGGAGTGTCAGGGAGGCCGGTGCACCGGCCCACGGCTCGGCGCCCCGGTAAAGTGGTTGGATCGACGGAAAACGCAGGACAGAACCGTAGTTGTTCCAACCTTTGTGTGTTCACTGACGCACTAAAATTGTCAAAAATCGTGAAAAGGCAAAAAAGGTGAATTTACGGTACGAAGTAACCAAGTTATAAGAAAATTTAAAACGTTGAAGAGACGGCTGGCATAGCAACCAGAACGTATCTCCTCCTATCGATCCAACTAAGATGACTGCTATTGCGAGAACGTATTTTTAATCACTATGATGTTTTGTTTTTAATTTTGCACAAATATCCCGATTTAAGTACAAATAGTAAATATTTTCTCGTTTATATTTTGATATGTTTGTATTTTACGGCCGGTCATTTCAACTTAAATCTGTGTACATTGACGAATAAATATGAGTTTTTTTAACTTGAGCCTTAATTTCCAGCGACTGTGTTGTCTTTTATGGGAAGTGGCATATGCGTTGTATGCGTTTGAGTCGTTGGTCACGTCCGCCAGTTGCCTCCAATGTCGTCTCCCGAGACTGTCCTGTATTTAAGAACCGAACTGATTGTCAGCGACCGCTGCGCTTCAGCAGATGGATTCTTCCACGCTGGCGGATATGTTCGTGCGTGTGACATCGGTACGGCGTCAATCGTTGCCGGTGGTTGGCGATGCGGCATCGTACGAGTCACGTCTTGTGATGCGTCATTGCTCAATCACTTGTCACCTGTTTCTTCAGGTCTTCTGTCCGAATTTAGCGAGTGTTCACAGCGCACGAACGAAACCGATCTGAACTGAACTGATCTGCAACAAGTCGTCGACGCGTTTATTGTTCAAGCGCGTCAGCGTCACGACTTGATTGGCTGCAGCGAAACTAGGACGGTTGGTGCTCAGTCAGTTATGAATACATTTATTTCAACGCGACTGGAGCTCGAGAACTGGAGTTTAGTTCATCTCAGTTCGAGTGCCGTGACCAAGCCTTCAGACATAATCCGAGGCATCTGCGTTGCAGCAAACCGCCCATGCAGACGATCGTGGAAGCTGCAGCTTTTTGTTGATGTCGTTATACTTGAACGTACGCTGCCCCCTGTTGAGTCACTTTGAGTATACGCCTTTTTTGCGTCGTCTGTTTCTGGCCATTATTTGCAAACATGACGTCATCCACAAAACCGGAAGTACATAACGTATCGCAGCATCGCCAGAAGAAGACTGAGCCGCACAAAGATTTGGTGACGATTGAACGTGTAGTTATTGAGATATGCTCGCGGACAAACACACACACACACACACACACACACACACACACACACACACACACACCTGTC
>Ga0126328_10000106_pt1 | contig 20470 bp, 24 predicted proteins | sample InaspJWI13metaG_FD_97003 | JGI IMG/M metagenome (GOLD analysis project Ga0126328, IMG submission 97003) | Marine gutless worms symbiont microbial communities from Oahu, Hawaii - Inanidrilus sp. 1 OAHU.JWI-13 metaG | ecosystem: Host-associated > Annelida > Digestive system > Unclassified... | reverse complement strand
TAGTGGAACAACCGCCGTTGCGGCCGAACAACTCAACCTGGAATGGGTTGGAATTGACAAATCCCCCACGTATTGTAAAATTGCCCAGCAAAGATTGAAGAGGACTGCTGGGATTTTTTAATTAAAACCCCTGAACCAAAAGATGTAATGCATAATCTGGTCCGTACTTGTGGCTGGCTCGATAGTCATGGACGTACAAGTTTTAGGCATACAATTTACGGAAAATCCCCACGTGGCTTTAAGGTGGTGAATAAGACTAACAGAATAATTATTAGAAATGAGCAATATCCTGATATGCCACTCCCTTATTGGACCCATGATACCCTGATTAATGCCTTTGCTTACAAGCTTAGGCGGATGGCTAGTGAACGGCTCTGTTAGTAAAAAAAACAAGACAGTAACCTACAGATCGGTTCATTTGTATGCGGTAGAGAGATTTTGAGAGACCACCACAACGCCAGCATGATGCGAAATTAAACCCTAATCAAGGATATGATTCAAGCAACTCTAACATTTCCGCTGTCGCCTCGACCGCCGCTTCACTAGCCGCCTCCGTGGCGGTTATCGCCGCCGCAGTCCCAAACACCCCAAGAAGCAACACGCCAAGCACAGACAGGCCCACAAACAAGAGCGTCAAAAATATCTTCCAACCCGTTTTGACTTTTTTGCTTTTTATCAGTGCATAGACGCCCAGCGGCCAAAACAGCATCAGGGCCAAAAATATCAGGCCCCTATTATTGTACCACTTCTTACTCTTCTTCTTCTTCTTTTTCTTTTTCGGCTGCGGCACGTCCATTGCGTTTTCATTCATTTTGGGTTTTCCTCCCCTAAAGAATAAACTGCCCCTAAACCTATCACAGCCATAAAAATCTGACAAGTATTGACTCTTTCCCCGCAATGCCGTATAGGGAAATATGAATAGACCAATTATAAGATGTGCTGTATTGGCAATAATGGCCGCCATAATGCTGCCTGCCTGCCAACCGCCGACGGGCGGAAAAACAGAGGAAGATTCGGAAGGCCAATCAGGAGAGCAACCAGGGGGACAAACAACCCCGCCCCAGCAGACCGCCCACCAAAAAATTGTAGGATTTTACAAACAATCTAATTATAGCCCTAGCCGGCACTACAGCGTAGACATCTGGGAAGGCGGGACACTAGGCATTATGTATGTCTACAACATGGAAGGGATAATAGCGCTATACAATATTGATATTACCTCCCCCGGCCCCCGACCAGAAATACACCATCCTGGCTATGTAACCTCTTTTTATTTTGGGGTGCGGCCAAGATTTAAAGGGCTGCCTAACCCCATAGGGGCGCACTACTATCAAGACGTCCCAAATGCCAACGATCACTTTGTGCTTGATGCCTGGGACCCGGTTGTAACCCCCGAAAATGAACAACCAAAAGAATTAATTAAGGTCCGTGCGCGTGATGGGGTATTACAGCAATTTATTGATAATGATACTTGGATCAGAAATTAAAGAAATACATCATGCAGATGGGTCAGCAGTACCGATAAATGCAAACTCGCGAGAACCATAGATATAAGCAAGCCTTGATCCCCTAATCCGCAAATCCCCCGTCCTAGCCGGAAACTTTGCCAGTTCACGGCCATCTGGGAAACGTATATACCTAACATAAGTATCCGGATCCATGAGACCTAGGATTATCCTATCGCCAAAATGGCTTATCCCTGCTGACCACTCGCTACCGCTGGAGCTAGGATTATGGAACCGCTGAATTTTTTGTTTAACACGACTAGAAATACCATCAAACCTATAAATAAGATCTGAAAGACCCGTTCGCATTAAAATCAAATCACCATCCACAACATCAATATAACGGCCCCCAGAAATCCCTAGAGCAAAAGACCTATAGTTACCAATTGGCCGCGAGCCGGTGTATATACGGATATCATTGCCCGTAAGGACAACGAGCTCGCCCGCCCCTGCGCTGTAATACATAGACAATATATGATCATTAATAATCCGAGGCTCATCAGTCTTTTGACCAGAGACTAAGTCCAACACCGAGTATCCCCAAGTGATTGGATACCTCCTCTCTTGGTAACCGACCACACGGATATATGCTATAGACGTATCACTAAGATATGTCATTGCCCCTGTTACCACAGGCACCCTAGACCAAGTTGGCCGGAAATAAGTAAACGCATATGTCTTTACAGGACAGTCCTTGTAATGCCACGGGATAACATCCTGATAGCTGGCATAGCCATAGGGCGGTGTAGCGATACCGTCAAAAGGACCAACATGCCCGGGGGGCGAAAGCCCTGGCGAAAGCCTATATAGGTTAAGCATACTACCATCACACTCGATGCCCCAATTCAACACACGATAATTTTCGGCCCCCGTAAGATAGCAATTGCGCTGCGCCGAATAACTAATACTGGCGTAGTCCACAAGCTCCAAATCCCGCTTATTATTTGCGCTGCCAGGCTTTAAGGCTATTGCATATTTGCTCTTATTGCCGGTTACTGTCAAAGTTTTGGACTGCTTGACTGCAAACAGAACCCCATTGTCATCTATCGGCCCGGATATCTCCACCCTAACCTGGGTATCTGACACCCTCGTAACGTGGCTGCTGTCCATACCCACTCGCACAGACTCCGCGGATGTATTCTGGGCCTGGTATCCGGTAGACACCGCCGCAGGCGCCTGGTCCACCCATGAATCCCCATCTGCGGACTGTGTAACCATCTCTAACTCGTCAGCCATTAAACAACCCCCTCTAATAATAATGTGTCTTGCGCCGGATTAACCTTGCGAACAATAAAGTGATTGCCCTTCGCAAGCCTGCGCCCATTAATCGTTATATCCGTTACTACGGTATCTAGTAGGTTAATCTGCGATGTGTCGTATCCCGTAGATAGATGTATTAATTTTGTTTGCCGCCCAAATCGGGCAAGCAGCCGAGCCGCCAAAGCCTTTACATCGCCCTCATTTTTTAGGCGGGTCTGAAATTCCTTGCGCGCCCGCTTGCGCCACTTAAGGTATATTCCCCTCTCCTCGGCATCGTGTAGGTAGTAGCCGTTATAGGTATTGCTGTCCTCTTGATGCAAATACTCGATGGAGCATGACGACATGAAATATTTAGTGTCGCTGGTCTCAATTTTGGGGGGCTTGGTTATCTGCCAGGATGGAATCTCGTGACGATCATAATCCACCCCCCATCGGCGGAGGGTCAGTCTGCCGTCATTTTTTACGATTAAAAACGCTAGGTCGTTACGCAATATATCACCCACTAGTTTTTTCACGGCGCCGCCCTTGTGGTAGATGCCTACTTCCGGGCAAATATCGATATATTTATTAGTCTCCGTTACATCCCAAAGCCCCTCAACATAGGCGATGTCAGATATCTGCGCGATCAGCGAGGTGATTATCGTCCCTATCTTTTTTGGGCCCGCGGTGCGAAAAGACACAGGCTCCTCTCCCGAACCGGAAAATGAAAAATCAGGATTGCGAGTAAAACCTGTTGCATCTGGCTTATAAACTGGGTCGCAAAGAGCAAAGCGCGTCTCACCTAGCGCTATTCTAGGGGCCTGGTCTATCTGCCCCCATGCGGCCGGCATTTTCTTGCCTGCTAGGTCCTCAGGGAGGTCAGCAAAAACCTGCCCGGTGTACGGCTTGCAAACCTCCTCGCTCAGCGTCGTATAAGGATCTAACGCCTTGATAGTTATAACCTTAGGCGTGGTCGTCACCGACTCGATTTTTCCAACGCGGATTGTCTTGAAATCCGCCAGGGTTGGATTATCGACATTACTTTTTAGGACGTCTATCGGGCGGTTCGCGGAATCCACGATCTTGTAATCGTCAAAATGCCCATCCGAATTTTCTAGCCCCACCGAAAAAGAGGGAAACAGCACCACCCCGTTAATCGGGTCTGGCAGGGATGCGTTAAGCGTCGAGGACGGCACCTGCAATCTAACCGGGTGTCGTACCTGCTGGCCAATTGCGTTAATATAGATATCGTTTGATGGCTTGTCCGGATTGGGAACCGTGGAGGAATATGCCTCTAATTTTTCTATGGTCCCCTCATCGAAAAAATACTGCCAAGGATACTTGGGCGTGTTGATGTAAACAAACTGCCCCGTCACGGTGTAACTCTCGTCGGACAAAACTAGGGCAGCTAAAGACGGCACGCGCTGCAAATACTTGCCCAAAAATATTGTCAAGTTGGGCGTGGGGGGAATATCGTACCACCCCCCCCAGCGGAACCAATATGTTTCCCCCGCCGGGGCCCTGGTCTGGATCACGCTTATAATTTTGCCCTTGTTGTCGGCCAGCGGCGACGAGCCCAGCGCAAGATGGGGGAGAAAACTTGTAAGGCGGTAGGTATGAACCAAAAATCTAATATTGCTGGCCAGAGTCCGCCCCATTAAAAACACTCCACAAAGTCGAATTTGCGGGAAAATAACATGCCGTTAATCGACGATTGCAAGGCCCCCTTGCTTTTGTCGCGGGCGTACAACCGCGGCCAGGGTACCCAATTGGCCTCCCGGTCAAACAAAATAAAATAAGGGAAGCTGCGCCCCATACTAGCCGCGCTTAAATCCGCGATCATCCCCGCCGTAATCCGATAGCGGACATCGACGCTAATCCTACGCCTGGACACCTCGCCAGCCGGCGGCAGCAACTGGCCCGATACCGTTTCGCGGGGCTTGGGGTCTATATATCCCGGCTCCCGGCGAGGGGATATCGGGATATCGTGCGCCAATCCTAAGCCCAAGCGCCCAATATAAGTGCCGTCGATGGTTACCTTAACCACCGACCCTCCACGCTTGTCGATTGTGTACAAACCGCTATCGGTATATTTGATGGTCTGCGATGCCGCCCCAGATTCGCCTATCTCTATTATGACATTGTGCGCGTCGGTATAACCGATGCCGATGGCGTTGACTTGCTTTTGTTCACCTAAGTCGATTGTCAGGGATGTGCCCGTCCACTTGTCCGCCAACGCCGGCGACTTAAGAGCATCGGGTGCGTTAGATGTCTGGACGTGATCTAATAGCAATATCCGCATATGCCCCCCATTACGATGATCCCATCACGACACCCTCAGGTTGTCGGGGCTCACCTCGATGATGCCCTCGTCGATGCCCTGCTGGGTTATGGACCAGATGACCTCCCGGTCGATGTGCACGTTAATGGTCGTGGACCTCTCTTCATCGTCCCCGCGGGGCGTGACATCCACTCGCTCCCCTGGGTTGACCCGCAAGCCAACGTTATCTACCCCGCGCGCCTCGGGCACGATGAAACGTCCGCCGGTCTCGGCGGGTGGGGCCGGTATGGGGGTGGATGCGATTACTGCCACCTGGGTAGCCCCTAGCGCTATGGTCGCCGCAGCCGCAGCCGCAGCCAACACGACATTTATCCCGGCCAGGGATGAAAACGCCGCCATTGCTGCCTTGGCGGTGGTTATTATTGTGCTAGCCATATCCACCGCTTTCTGAGCGACCGCCATTTTCGCTTTTTCTTTTGCGGCTTTCTTCTCGATGTCTAAGATTCTTTTTTCTGATGCAGCTTTGATTTTAGAGCGCTGCTCCTCAGTTAGAGCCGCATTGGCTAGTAGTTGCGTGGTTTTCGCCTTTTCTGTTGCAATTTCCTGCTGTGCCGCATTGTCCATAACGGTCTGGATGTTCCCGAAAATCCCGCTCATATTTTCCAAAAGGTCATTGACGGCTTCCCATTTTTGCTCGCGGAGCAATCTTTCCTCTTCGGCTGCCTCTCTTTGAATTTGAAGAATTGTATCTTGCACCATCTGCTCGTTAACTACTCGCGCGTTTCCCAAATCCTCTAGTGCTGCAATTTTATCCTTCGCAGCAACGTCCTCCAAGCCGGCGATAGAATCAATGACCGATTGCGTAGCGGAAATCCGCTCGTCGCCCGTCAGAGTTTCTAGGGCGTTTATCCTATCCAACTCATTCCCCAAAAAAGCGACGCGCTCATCGGCGGCGACTTTCTCCTGGTCCATCCGGGCCGAAAGGAATTCCCCAAAAGCCGCCAGTCGCTCATTGTGCGCGACCGCTTCCGCGTTTTGCAAGACAGATAGTTTTTCTGTGAGCGATACGGGTTCCTTGGGTTTATCACCGTCACCGCCGCCGCCTCCCCCTCCATCGTCCCCTCCGCCATCACCGCTTCCACCATCACCGCCCCCTCCATCACTGCCTCCACCCTTATCGACCTCGGCAAGGCCTGCAATCTCCGCTTGTGCTGCTTCTTCCTCTAGGGCGAGGTCCTCCAATCTCGCTGCTGTTTCTGCTTCGATGTTTCTTATTTTTTGTTTTGAAAGTCGCATGGTGAGACCATGTTCGTATTTTGCCTGTTTCATTGCCTCATTGGATTGGTCTATCCAATCATCTTTTAGGTCCCTGACCTGATCGCGAACCCCTTGGATTTTGTCAGCCCAATCCTTGAACATCCCCCCCCCCGGAAGCGCAGAAAGGCCTTCTAACAGTGTCTGGACAGGAACGAGCAACCTCTCAAGTCGCCTATGCACAGCATCTATAAAATATTTCTTCACTGCCTGAAACACCTTGATAAAGGCTAATTTAATTGTTGCTGTGAACATTTTAAAATATGCTCCAAATTTCTTGAAGAAGGCAGACACCCGTTCCCAGTGTTTTACGATCAAGTAAGCGCCGGTCACAATAGCAGCGACGGCTAACGTTATCAAGATGGTTGGGAATATCGTTTGCATCGCAATCCCGAGCCCGAATGCGGCTATCTTGGCAATCGCCATTTTCCCGGCCAAAGCGAGGAAAACACCGCCCAGGGTGCCCAAAGATATTATCACCCCGTCAATCATGCGCTCTAATGCTTTTGGGTTGGCCAATATCTCGGAAATTCTGTCGGCAACTTCGCCGATCATAGGCATCAATTTCTCACCGATAGCGATTTGCAGATTTTCAACCGCGACCCTCGCCTGATCCATGCTATAAGCCCCACTTGCGATACCTTCGGTTTGCCGAAGAAACGCCTCGTCTGCCGCGCCAGCGCTATCTCCGAGGGCCATTAGAGCCTCTTTCAGTAATTCGGAATCCTTGGAGGCTAATCCCAATGTGCCTTGCAAACCTCGCAGATTAGGCACCAACTTAGCTACTACATCAACAGCCCCCCCACTAGCCGACATCAATAGGTTTATCGCACCCTCGAGGCCCTCCGCCTTCAAAAGCGCCTCACCCGAGGCGTAACCTGCTTCCTGTAATGCTTCTGATAGCTTCGCTGACGGTTTCAAGAATCCGTTGACAACAGCATTTAGTTGTGTAGTGGCCTCGGACGACGACACGCCTACCTTCGTGAGCGTGGCAAACCCAGCACCCAACTGTTCGATCGGGATTTTCGCCGCAGCAAAGAGCGGAATAGACTGACCTATGGATTGTGCAAGTTGCTCGCCAGTGATTTTCCCCTCATTAATGATGGAAAAATACACATCCGCAGCCTCCTCAGCGTCCAAGTTGGCCCGACCGTAAGCATTAGTAGCGGTCGTTAGAATATCTGTCGCTATAGCAACATCCATTAAGCCCCCACGGCTCAGCTTGGCCGAAGCCTCTACCGTTTTTAATGCCTCGTCAATGCTGTCTCCGGCAGACACCGCCTGATAAGCAGCTTCCGCCAGATTCTTTTTGCTGATTGCGTATTTCACGGACATTTTTGTGAAAGCGGCATCTACAGCCTTAAACTTCGTCTCGGAAATGTCCGTCAGTGTATGCAAGTTAGCAAGAGACTTGGAGTATTCCGCATATGCCTGTACCCCCTTCGCAGAGGCGGCGGCAGTAACCGCGGCTAATGCCGCAAACGCTATGGATGCTGCACGGGCGGCCTTGGTGTTCATTTCCTGGGTTTTGGTGTTCATTTCCTGGGCTCGCGTGGTGGCTTCAATTTGCGAGCTTACTTGCTCATATTGGGCTCGTAGGTCTTCTAAGCTCTCAGACTGCGGGTCAATCCCAGACTTGATAGCATTCTGGATATTTCGACCCAAAGTTTTCTGCTCATGCGCCAGAGCGGCTACTGGGCCCTTGACAGCCTTGACGGCGGCGGTCGCCAACTTAGTTCGGTGCTCAAACTTCTTGAGCTCTTCGCCTTTGATTTGGTTTAGCGCTCGCACCATCTTATCGCTCTCGTCCTCAGTTAAATCGCCCAATGCTTCAATGTCTTTGGATGCAGCAGCGAAGTTGGTCCTTACCGTCAATGTGATATTAGCCATTAATACTTCGTACCCCCTTGGGCCTCCTTATAAGCTCGCGCCTCGATAAAGTCCCGGAGAACCAAATACGCTTTTTCCATCTCTCGAATGATATCCGCCACCTCGGGGATTTCGTGCATCCATCCCCCCCCATGCGGCAATGTGCCAAGGAAATGGGTATTTTCCCATAATTCATGCGCCCTCGAAAACTCGCTAGCCGTAGGGGGGGCGATTTTAGTGCCATCTACTAGCTCGTAGGGTTTATATTCCTTGGCCTTCTTTAATTCCTTCTGCGTGATACACATATCAGCCGGGAGCCTTTCAATCTTTTCCGCAAAGACCTCCGAAAAATCCAGATCGTCATATAAATTCATGATGTACCAATGGATTTGCAACGCCCTTAGATAGCCGCTTTTTTTTTGTCATCCGGGTGAATGCCGCAGATTTTCATGTAGCACTCTTCCATTAACGAGCCAAACTCTAGGTATTGTTCCTGAAGCTCAAACAGCTTGGGGCCGTCTATTTCCTTCGGACCTCCTTCAAATTCCAAATTCCGCACCTCGATAACGTTGTTCTCGATGGCCTGCCTGTAATCATTATCTACATACACTCTTCCCTCGTTGCGACCAACCCCGTGAGTGATTTGCATGTAATTATCCCTCTGACGCCGTGAGGCCACCCGCAGCCGCACCGATATTTGCTCGGTTTTGGGCAATTTGCGATTGTCCATATCTTCAAATTGGACATCTGGGATGAAGATCACAGTATTTCCACTAACTTTCTTCTTTAATTTCACTATGCGACACTCCTTTCATAAACGAATGGCCGGACCAACTGTCCAGCATTAAATGACATGTTAAAATTCTGCGCACCTTTGATCTCTTTGCCCATTTCGACGCCAGTTAAGATCACCGAGAACCCCATCCAGGTTTCTTTCTTGCCAGTTCCCGTTGCTGTAGAATCCAAAAGGGCCAGGATAATTAGCTCATCGTCGTTTTTGGACGTTAGGGAATATGTGGTGTTCCCATCATCCGTGGAAATGTCAAAAAACCGCCCCAGCAGGGCCTTAGTCTCCGTTCCAAGCGAGCGATTTATTGAATCGAATTTTAAGAATGCATCTATCGACCCCGACAAATCTACAAATCCGTCAGAGATGTACTGGGTATATCCGCCGGAGCATGAATCTGTCACCTCGATGGTCCCCTTACTCGCCGACGTCGAAAAATTGCCCACACACATTTTCGTTAGCGTGATCTTCCGCACCGAGTCATCAGACACCAGCGTGATCGCTGTATTAGTCCTAAAAACAGACCCCACCTCCAGGGGCAAATTGGAGTTAGTCCCCTTTGCGTCGACAACATACCATGCCGCCGCATCTAAATCGCCAGATGTTACTGCGTCCCCGATATCCGCCGAGTGTACTACACACTGCTTGCCGCTAATTGCTACCGTTGCCATTTATTTCCTCCTCTTCTTCTTCAAATCCCTCGAATACAACCTCCGGCGCCGCCTCTAGGGCTGCCTCCATGCCGGATTTCCTTCTTTTTCGCTTGATTCTGTCCGGCTCTACCTGCCAGACTATGGTCCGCCCGTCTTTTCTTATTTTCATATTTCCTCCTCAAAAACAAATTTCCCGCGCCAATGTTAGTTCCACCACGATAAACGATGAGTCTCCCCCGCTATTATCGCCCGAATTAAATGGCACCATTTCACATCCCACATCAACAACATCAAAACTGCCTGCATCTAGATGTGCCGGGATATAATCGATTAACCCATCTAGATAAGCAGTGGCCGACACCTCCCCAGGCAATTGAAATTCCAAGTAAACTACTAGCTCCTCGATCTCTCCCCGGGTGTAAGTCCCGGGGAAAATAAACACGGTCTTGTCGTCTGTGGTATGGGGCACATCCAGCAGGATTTTTCCAAATCCAGCCAGGCCGCTAGCCGCCAGATGCGTGTTTAGGGTCGCATCCAAGATACGCTTTATTTGCCCTGACGCATCCTTGATTCTCATACGTCTTTCAGGGCCCCCGCCAGCACTCGCCGATCGAAACCGCTAACCCAGCCTTGCAGCTTCGCATCAACCAGGCTTTTCAATTTGCGGGTGATGATATATTTCCCGGGTTCCTTGCGCCCGGATCGCAGCAATCGCCCCCGTTCAAATAAATTAACCGGATAGCTGCGGATCACCACGCCACCCCCCCTAACACCCGAGCTAGTAATGGTATAGCGCCCCTTCTTATCGCGGGGGTGCGCTACCAGATTTATTTCCTGACCGCTTAAAAGACGCTCTTTTAGCAATAACCGAGCCCGTTTTCCGATGCTGCTTTCCAATCGATGTTGTAATGCTGGCCAAGTCAGTATGAGGTCCCGGATGCCGTGTGATATAACAAGCTCCGGGGCTATGCGAGCCATATGACCCCACTATAGCCAGATACCACTATCTGACTGATGCTGTAATTTTCTGTTCCGATCACCAGGGTGCCGCGGGAATCCGAGGCATCTCTTAAGGCTATCGCGTCCGCCGCGCTGCAACGATAGGTTTTTCTATGACTACGCATCTTTACCGCCCCATCGGCACCGGTGTCCTTAATCTGATAGCTGGCATCCAAGATGCCCGATATTTCCAAATCCCCCTCCTTTAGCCGCGCTTTTTGAGCGGCTGGGTGAACCCTAAAGTAATCGGTCACCCAGTTACTCCTAGCCTCATGCGCATCAGCCATTAACTACCCGCCAGGGGTTGCCGATGGAGTCCCCGATGGAGTCCCCGATGGAGTCCCCGATGGAGTCTCCGTTGGGGTCTCCGTTGGAGTCTCCTTAGGAGTTTCCGCTGAGGTTTCGCCAGTGGCGAAAAGGCCCGAGATTACCGCAGTATGGTTGATATTGGCCGGAACAAATGCATGCCTGGACTGACTGCGGATGTAGTCAATTATTGGGTCCGGGGTAGTATAGGTATCGGGTGCAATCTCCTGCGCCACTACCTGCGAGTTTCCGCTAGGATCAAAAACATCCATCCCGCGATTAATCCGATATCGGTCCGACTGCAACGACAATACAATCGCCTTGTCGTCCGGGATGTACGGGGTGCTTGCGTCTACGCCCGGAGCCACATAAGGCACACGAGGCGTATAGGCACATAGGCTAACGCCTGTAATCATATCCAGCCCCCTATACATTGCCAGTAGTTTTAACCCCTCGGTATTTCGCACATTTTCTGGTAACAACGACGTGGCCGTTAGCACATTTTGCAAATTGAAGGCCTGCGACCGTTGGATGTCTGCATCCCTGGCTATGTAGGTTATCCATTTACCGCCAAGTAGCACGATTACCTCGTCCAAGGGTGCGCCAAATTTGGATAATTTCCCAAGCGCCGCACTTAAAGCGCCGCCAACGCTTGCGGCAGTAGGCTGCGTATCGTAGGTAAAACTAAGGGAATCATCGCGACTATAGTCGATATCCATATCTAGATCGGCGTCATTCGACCCACGCGCCCGGAATTCCCCCTCCAAAAAAACGTCAAGCGCCTGCTTATTTTTGGTCATATTGATTGCGGCAACGTGCGTCTTGGTGATCTGGCCAATCATCTGTATCTCTGCTGGCCCATATCCGGCCGCCGCCTCCACTCCGGCGATAGCCTTGTCCTTTAATTCCCGGCTGATTGGCGTTTTTTGCGCCAACCGCGGAGGCTGGACATGTATACTGCTACCCTCCTGGTAATTTAAAGTCACAGCCGGCGATGATGAACTAACATAAGCCACCGCCGTCGGGGTTACCGAATACCGGTCTAGCAAAAATCCGGCTGATGTATTGGTATCCTCTAACGAGAATAAAGTGGTGTATAACTGCCGGTTAATCTCTTGTAGATGTACCTCTTCGTAATATTGCAACACTGTTCTGTTAATTGTCTCGATAGGCATAATTATTTTCTCCTCTGTTTCTTATTGTTCTTCGCGATGACGCTGGAAACCAACGCCTCTAAGGCCATATGATTTGCATCCGTCTCCCCTGGCTCTTTGGCCGTACTAATATTGGCGATGGTATCCTTATTGGCTTTATCCCCAGGGGGAATGGGCGCTCCGTTGCAAACAGCCTCCACCATACGTGCCGGGAGCGCCACACCTCCCTGGGCTAATAGTTCTAGCGCTTCAAGCCGGCCTAATTTTTTAGCTGCTTCAAGTGCTGCGGTCTCCGCTCTAATTGTCGCGGCCTTCTCCTCAAGCGCTGCAACACCCTGGTCGTCCGGTTGCTTATCTGGTTGCTTGTCCGACTGCTCCGGGCCTACCTGCCTAGGGCTCTCCGTCCCCGGATTTGCCGGCTCTGGATTTGCCGGCTCTGGATTTGCCGGCTCCGGATTTGTCGAAGTCTCCGTTTTTGCCGGGCCTGCCGCCTTCGCCTGTTTCCCCTCTTGTCCCCGTGACAATACCTCTCTCAGCACTGCCAGTTCCGATTTTGTCATAAATGCTCCCTCCTCATTGCCCTCAATCTTGTCGATCAATCCTATTTTTTTGGCCCGACGGGCCGTAATAGTCCTGCCGTTTAGCGCCCGTATCACTGACTTATCGATGTTCCTTGCATCGACTATTCGCGATTCCAAGACGCCATATATGTCATCCACTTCCTCTTGCACTATGTTTTTCCCCTCGACTGTTCCTACATCGGGCCGCTTAGCCTGCGAGCCAGTGTTAACAATGATGTGCCGCTCGACGCCCCGCGCTTTTTCCGCCTCAGACGTATCGTAGATTGTCGCCACTATTCCGATTGCCCCGATTAGTGCGCCGCGAGATGTGGCGATTACCCTATCCGCCTGCGACGCCAGGCCATATGCGCCGCTAGTCGCCATGTTATGTATGATTGCCGTAGTGGGCTTGGTGGTCTGGGCGATGCGGGCCATTGTTTCGTCCAGCGCGTGCCAGCTTCCCCCCGGGGAGTCAATATGCAGGACAATCTCCGTTGCGGCATCGTCACTCTCCGCCTGTCCTAGCGCGGCAATGATATCTGCGTAGGTTGTGCTGTAGCCATATATGTAGGCCAGTCTGTCGGGGGACAGCACGCCCTGTATCCATATATGGGCTGTGCCGCCTGATATCTGATATCCTACCCGATTTATCGCCTCATCGGCCGATTAGCCTGATGCCAGACTGGGGAAAATCCCCGGATCGATAGCGTAGTACTTATTCATTTTTACCTCCGTTCAAGCCCTTGCGAAATTCATTTTGCTGCTCGTGCCACTCTTCTATGTCCGCCCAATAATCATGCCCATATTTAGTTGCCACATCACTTCGCAGCCGGACGGCCCCATCCACAGCGGCCAAATCTGCCTTGATTTCTTGTAGTGGGTTCACATGTCCCGGGACCGGCCCAAGATAGGTGCCGGCAAGATATGCCTTCTGCGCGGCCCGCGAGGTTAAAAATTGCGGCCGCACCTTTAGCTCGCCTCGGTCGATGAATTTTTTCAGCAATTCAAAGTTCACCACATCATCCACAATGCGCGTAACAGTCTTGCGTTCTTGTAAACACCGTTTCATCGCGTCATTCAGTGCACCTCGATGCGCGGTATAACTGGTCGAATATTCGCCAAGCAAAAACTCTGGCGGATAACCCACGGCCATAGAAAACAGTTTTAAGGTCCATTCGTTTGCAAGCCCAAAATTGGATGATGGCGTTTTTAGGTCGGTAAAATTAAGTCCCTCTCCGCCCCGCAGCACGTACATGCTGCCGGGCTTCATCTGGGCGGCGCCGGTAAGCTCCTCAATATGCTCTGATTCTCCGCCGGTGGCGGCATTAGCCATCCTCCGGACCTGCGCATCGACGACAGCCGACGAGTTGACGGTAAACGATCCTATGTTAATGGCCTCTTGCGCCATCCGGGCAATTGTCGCGTCCCAAACCCGATCAATGTTTTTAGCCCGGGCAATTTCAGAGTAAAAGCAGCCGTACCCCCGTACCTGGCCGGCCCTCTCGCGGAAAAGTAGCTGCACAACATTTTGATTGCCATCGTCGTCGCGAAAAGGAATATAGCTGTCATTGATGCGATAAACACCCTGACGCCGGCCAAAGGAATCGACTTGTATCCCCAGTATTACCTGACCAGGGATTGATTTACGCCAATCAATATCATGCCCCCCAGTGGGCACCAAGTCTAAATCGTTGATTTCGGTGTCTCCGCGCCCCTCGCGGAGAAAATATAAAAACGCATCGCCTGTTATCTTAGCTTCTTGATATAACAGTGCTTGCTTTTCATAATATCCGAGCGCAATTTTTTCCCGGTGCAGAAGCTCAGAAAATCTGCGCCCCCAATCTTTCGCCTCGGTCTTGGACAGGCCAAGAAAATCGCCGGAAATTGCCGACCGGAAATATAGGCCATCGCCTATTACATAACTAGCAGGTTTTTTGACGCACGCCCGGGCGAGCGCTGATGTGTTATATAGTGTCGCGTTGCAGGCGGCTAGCCGCCCATAGGAGTAACGGATAAATTCATGCGGGTCCGGGTTATGGGTCAACCAGGAAGCAAACTCGCCCCCAGTCTTTTCGCCGGTATATTGGTGCGAACCAGATAACCCTACTATCCGCCCATCCGGGGTGATTACATGGGTCACCACCCTGCCTCCATCCGGATAAATCCGCCGTTTTCAAGGCTGTTTCGCTCCTGGATTAAGAGCGCAAGATGTTCGCGAAGGCTGGCGAGTCGCTCCTCCGTTGTGTCAATCCCCACACCACCGGCATTATCTTTGTGCGATTGTCCGATGAGCAACACCCTGCTAATAGCTCGCCTGGTCGCCCGGATTTCATCGTTGTATTCCGCTACCGTGTCATATAGCATTAGTCACCCCCAGAGATATTCCGATTATTAATCCCACCAAGATCATTCCCCCCGCGCCTATCGCCATCCCCTTCCACACCGATTGCCGGATGTCCCTCTCGATTGATTTTTTCAATTCGGTCAATGAATCCGCTGATTTCGCTAGCTGATCCTCTAGCCGCATCGAGTGATCCCTGGCTGATTGCAAGCTCGCCTGCGAGATCGTCAGAGATTCCGCCGAGTTCGCTAGCTGTATCTCTAGCATCTCCAATTTGCTTTGCAGCTTCGCGGCTTTGGCTTGCGCCGAGGTCAAGCTCGCCTGCGAGGCCTCGAGCGACATCCCGAGATTCGCGGATGCTGTCCTCAACTTCCGCCACTCGGCGAAGGGTACTATCAGATGGGGCTGTGAATCGAGCGAATAAGGCGCTGGCTCCGATACCGACCCCAACTCCGATTGCAAAACAGATGGCTCCTGCGACCATAACCCGACGCAAACCAGGACCCCGAGCAAAAATGGATCTAATATCTGCCTGCTCATTTAGCATTTTGGGGTCCCTTGCCCAGTCGAACTATATCGGCGATTATTTTTAGCTCGCCTTCCATCGTTGCAAGCCGGTCCAATAAGGCTGTAAAGGTTTTTCCCTCCAGCTGTCCAACCCGGTCATACAGCCGGGAGATATCCGAAGAAAACCGCTCGTTCATTGCCTCTAGCCGCTCGGAAGTTTCGCTCGAGTATCTTGCCAGCTCGTTATGAATCAATTTTTTGACCCGTGCGACAAGCGCCTCTTGTTCTTCTCGCCGGGATTTCGTTAAACGATGCGCAAACGAGAAAAACGCGATAAAAACACCTATTAGCCCAATAGCCGTACTAATGATTTGCACTAACATTTTTTCCCTCCTTCGGTTGGCCCCTAGGTTTCTCGCCCCGCAACGCCCCCCCCTGAGTTGGACTTGTCCAGGTTGCAATCTTGTTGGCCTTGACCCCGCCTATCATGATGCCGATTATTCCAACGATTCCCGGGCCTAAAAATCCAATAGCTAGCTCTAGGTTTATGCCGGCAGTCCTCTGGCGGAAAAACGCCAACGCGAGAAGCGCGCCCGTGAAAAACATAGTCACCCAGTATTTCCAAGCGTTTGCACGCTTATATTGTCCCACGGGCAATGCGGCCGTGGTCCGCACCATCGCGCCGATGTCTAGGGCGCTATAAGCACTGGCTGCCAAAAGATATGCGCCTGCCATCGCACCAATAATCCGGGCACTATCCAAATACAAGATGCTTAATCCCGTAATTACCGCCGCAAGCGCGAGGAGGGAGAGCCGTTGTAATCGAGGCTTTTTGGTCATACACGCCCCCCGACGATGTGTGCCCATTTTTGCCGCGCTTTGGGCTGCTTGATTATTTGCATAAAGTCCCGCGGCAATATTGGCACATCGTTACCCTGGTGATCGTTGTATCCAGTGTGGTAATTGCCATATGGATCATCGATGTATAGGCAATCCAGGTCGCCAAACCTGGCATCGCGCCGGTAAGCCTTATATCCCGACAGGCTAACCACGTGGTTTAGCTCGCCCCCGCGCACAGGGAAAGAGCCAGACAAAACAATCCCCGCCCCGCCAGCTAAATGACGTAAGATTTCGTCCACGTCTACATCCATTGAAAAATCAACGACACGCTTACCGAGTAATTTGTTGACACCCCAAGCCAGGCAGGCGTGTACTTCGTTGGGTGGGTACAATATCCGCCCATCTCCCCCAACCGCCCAAGGGGCAAGTCGGGCAAGGGCGGCTCTGCCATCAGGGCCTGTTAGATATGCTGTTAGATGATCTTCGGGCTGGACGCCTGCGGGAGAGGGGAGAGAGTGACCAGCCTGCACCAACGCCATTACCATCGCGGTAGTGTTGCAGGAGGAATGCGGGATTAGCGCGTTATTGCGCTGGGTATGATAGTTACTATCTTCGGAGAATCTGTAATAGTTAGTGGGGCGCTGCCTCCTTTAGTCCTTGGACGTATGCGGCCCAGGCATCCTCATCCCAATGATTTATCCCTTCGGCATATGCCATACCTATCGCATATATGCAGGTATCCCATACCTCGTTCCGATCGTAGATTTTTTTCCAACCATATTTCCCCGGAGAAACTTCTTGATATCTCTCCGACAAAAACTGACGGAACAATTCATCCCCGACATAACGCTTTGTCTCGCCTTGCCTCCTCCACTTCGGAAAATGTAGCGCCATTGGGCCTGCCACATCGCCGATATGGTCCATAATCATCTCTTTAAGTATACCAGTATTTAAGTCAAAACGTCTAGTGATTCCGGAAAAAATTTTAGTTTTTTTAATAATATCGAACGAAGTTCTGATTTCGCCCGTACCACGAATGGCACAGAATATATCCTCTTTGGCATGGATATACTGATAAACCGTATGTGGTTTAGCCCCCCAATCCTTTGATCGACCCTCTTTAGGGTCCCACCCGCAATCGATTGCAACGATACTAATTTCGCATTCCACACCCAGTATCCTGTACTTTCTTCGAGCGGCCTGTTCCAGGGAGACCCAACACGCAGCCCCTAGGTCTGACGTGTCCCCCGTAAATATGTGGTAGTCAATCAGCCACTGTTCCATACCACAACCAAAACCCCAGACCGCCATCTCTAATCGATCAGCCTGGACATCCACACCCCCATATAATCGTAGCGCCCCCTCCGGCACCTCGCCCATTGCATAATCCTCCGCGCGATCTCGCAAAATCTCCCAGCTCGCCGCGCTTTTGACCGCCGCCCAGGGATTGCCCAAAGAATTGATTGTAAAATCCTTAAACAGCAGGACCTCCTTGCCGAATTTGGTATGTATGAATTGCTGGCAAATCCGCTCCCACGATAAAAATGGCGAAATAAGCCCCGAACTGTGATAGGAATATCGGCGTGGATTGACCGGCTTGGCCGTGGGTCGCCACTCTCCTTGCCTTAACATCTGAGGCTTAGAGGCCTCGTAAATCTCTCCGCCGCAATGCTCACAGATATAACGCACCGATCGCGGATTTAACACCTCGACGCCCTCATCCTTTTCCAACGCGAAAATTAGTCCTGATTTCTTGCCTTTGTCACTGGCCTGTTGTCCAAGGGTTAAAACTTGATACGCCCCACAGATAGGACACGGCACGTAGTACTTGCGTTGATCGCCAGCCAGATATGATTTATAGATTCTGGACGTTTCCATTCGCGTAGGCGTCGATATCTCCAAAATCTTATATAGCTTAGCGGCCATGGTGCGCCCCTCGATGACGCCGGCAATATCTCCCTGGTCTGATATCTCTGGCGGGGCCTCGTCCCATTCATCCGCGATTATTAATTGAAAGATGTTAGACTTAATTGATTGTACCGACCCATACGACGCGATTTGCAGTTTAATCCCACCCTCGAATTCTTTATACAACGCACTATCTGCGCGTTTCTGCACGACTCGCCTGCTCATGGGATTGACCAGGTCAGCCATACCTGAGTCGTCGATAGTTGTATCAATAGACGATGACGATCTAATCCGCCCAACTTTTTCGCCTGAAGTAAGATACAAAATACTCCCTAATTTATAACACACCCACAAGACAATGCCGTTCTCTGCGACTGATGTCGTAACGCCAGATTGCACTGATTTCATAATCGTAACATGTGTACAAGGATCATCCGGATGCAACCTATCCATTATCTCAACTAGATGGGGCACCGAGTCTTTTTTCCATCGCCCGTATTGCTCGCTCACTCCAGCACGCAAGTAGCGTCTATTCTCAGCATTATCTGATACTGATGGGATTTCTAATTGGATGGGCAGGGCTTCCAATGTTGATACTGCACGACTAATGCCAAATTGCAAGACTCGGTCCCCTAAAGGATTTTTCAGGGGCACACTAATAGTCGGCATTGATTCCATAGTCCTCTAGCTTTTGCTTATGCTCCGCTATCACCTCGCGAAGAATTTCCTCATGTTCTGCATCTATTAAATCCAGCACTCCTTTTGCGTCCCCGGCTTGCACCATGTTTTTAACCCGTTCGCCAATTCTGCGACGCATGCCTGTTAGTTCGGTGTTTATCCGACTCCAGTAGCCGTAAAATGCAAACTTGGCAAAGTCCGTATACACGACGGCCCTTTGTGCGACCTGCAATTTTATCTTTTCATTTTCTGATCGATATTGGGCTGCCTGGGCATCGGCAATCTTTTTTTCCAAATCAGCCCTCACAGCATCCTCGGTCAAACCTATCAAGTCTTTCGACTTAGATTGCACATCCTTTGATCCTTTCAAGTTTTGAATTTTGGGTTTGGATTTTTCTACAGAACGCTTATTTCCACGTCTGAATTTCTGACGCAACGAACCAGCCTTATCGCCGACCCTCCGGACAAACGATCTACGCGCAAGATACTCTGCCCAGCTAGGATCATTAACATCAATCGCTTTACGTCCGTTGTTAGTCAAATGAGCAAACGAGGGCCACTCCTCTGCCGGGCGTCGGAACATCCGATAGAGCGCCTCCGGGCTTGGTGTGCCGGGCAACTTCGCGACCTCCCGAACCTTAACCAATTTCATCAACCCGTGTCCTCAAATGGCTGCGTGCTATTAAGCACGGGGGTTTCAGCCTTTGATACTAAAATTTTAGTCCCAGAACCTATTATTTTACTAAAAAACAACAGGAGCCAGAGGAATCGAACCCATCTACCAACACCCCAAGCTAGCAGGCCTACCAAGGCATGGCTCCGGCTGGCATAGTGTCTAACGTGATATTCATTCACACCGCGACCTCGTCCCAAGTACGACCAGCGAGTAAACGTCCAGCCTTTTTCTTGTTGCGCCCGCCCCACTGCTTAAAAAAGAACGGCACGCCAGAATCGAGGCACTGATCCCTGATATCTATAACCCAAGCCTCTTCCATCGGACGAGATTTAGGTCCCGACTCGCCGCCCACGATTACCCAGTCGATCCCGTCGAGGTTCAGGTCCGGCAGTGGCCCAAGTAGAGGCTCAAGCGATAAAAACCTGACCGCCGCATTAGTCTGCCGTAGATAATCGATACGATATACAAACTCCTGGGTCTCGACGCTGACACCCATCCAGATATTTGACGGCCAATCAAAGCCTTGCCCTAATTGTGCAAGACGCTTAACGTATTTGGTGAGAATCTGAAAACGATGCCAGTGAGCACGACGTATGACATCAAGGACTTGCCTAATATAAGATGCCGGTACGTCATCATGAAACAAATCACCCATTGAATTTACAAAGATGTTTTGCGGTTTTTTCCAACTCAACGGAAGCTCAAGCATCTGCGGCTGTAACGTTAGCTTAAATCCATTCACATAATTTGCATGCCCCATAGCTTGTAGTCGCTTGGCCATGCGTTCGGCATAACAGTGCTTGCAACCGGGGCTTACCTTGGTGCAGCCAGTGACCGGGTTCCAAGTGGCCTC
>Ga0126328_10000102_pt1 | contig 20836 bp, 24 predicted proteins | sample InaspJWI13metaG_FD_97003 | JGI IMG/M metagenome (GOLD analysis project Ga0126328, IMG submission 97003) | Marine gutless worms symbiont microbial communities from Oahu, Hawaii - Inanidrilus sp. 1 OAHU.JWI-13 metaG | ecosystem: Host-associated > Annelida > Digestive system > Unclassified... | reverse complement strand
CATTTCTGAGAGCGGATCAAACCACTCGCGGAAGCCTCAAGCCGAGGTAGCTCAGTCGGTAGAGCAGGGGACTGAAAATCCCCGTGTCGGCAGTTCGATTCTGTCCCTCGGCACCATGTTAGGTAAAAGGTCGTAACTTTAATAAGTTACGGCCTTTTGGCTTTTTAGGGTGCGCATAGGGTGCGTTTCAGATTTGAGAAGAGTGCTTCCAAGGCGGGATACAAAGTTCTGATTATCTTGGGGAATCAGGTGCCCGTATACATCCATGGTGATAGCGATTGAGCTATGGCCAAGCTGTTGACTGACCATCTGAACCGGGGTGCCTGCACGGAGGGCCAAGGTAGCGAAAGTATGTCGCAGATCGTGAACCCTGAACTTTGGTAATCCAGCTTTTTTGAACATCTGGCCGGCCACATTACGCACCGAGTTTTGATGTATATGCCCACCATCTTTTGAGGAAAAAAGCAAAGGGCTGGCCTTTCCTTTCCCATTTCTCATCCTGGCGGCTTTAAGCCTGCGAAGGATTGAATACACCTCACTACCAAGTGCAACCTCTCTGGCTTTATTGGTTTTGGTTGAGGATAGCTGCCTGCGATAGCCTTTATTGATACGGGCGGTCTTGGTCTTAAAATCAATATCGGCCCAGGTAAGAGCAAGTACCTCGCCTAACCTCATACCAGTACCGAGGAGAACCGCAAATAGCTCATAAAACTCAGGCCGGTGCTTCATGCAGGCTGACAAAAATGACTTGGCCTGATCTACGTCCATGGCTTTAAGATTATCGGAGCCCTTTTTACCCCTATTCAGTCGTAACTGTTTAAGAACGCCTGCAGTTGGATCCGAGGCTATTAGCCCCTGGAAGATTGCTAACTGCATAGGCCCAGAAATGCATCCGCGTGATAGATCGATGGTGGACCTACTTAACCCCTTCTTAACTATTTCCAATAAGATTTCCATCACCTGCTGCCGGTCAATCCGATCTATGCGCTTTCTGCTAAGGTGGCTTGCGATGTAATCTCGATACATCTGTTCATAGCGCTCAAGAGTTGATTCCTTGCAGGAGTCTGATAAGATTTCCAACCACTGCTTGACCACAATCTTGAAAAGCGGTTTAGGCTTTTCGCGTTCCTTAAACACCTCGTCGGGGGCGTCAGCCAACCGAATCCTTAGCCGCTCAGCCACCTCGTTAGCCACATCCAGACTACCTGCCTTCAGTGAGCGGCGCCGACCTTCGTGATTGATAAAAACCCAGAAGACACCTGTTCCTTTCCTTTTTTCTCTTACTCTTACTCCCATTGCATTCTCCTTTCAAATATGAAACGCGCCGTAGCTGTCCCGGATCCATGCAGGTCCTGCGGTCCTTTCGGATATCGCCAGCTTAGCGCGTTAACCTTAAATAAAATCAAAGTCTGCATGGGCTTGGGTAACCATGTATCAATGTATCAATGTATAAAGATATCGTCAATCGATATTTAGTGATACATTGATATGGTGATATGTATGTGGTATTTAAAGACATGAAGAAAGAACGAAAAAACTATAATACCACCCTCCGCACAGATCTGATTCGCGATCTAAAAATCTTATCTGCTACTATGGATAGACGTGCCAATGATTTACTGGAAGAGGCTATCCAAGACTTATTGAAAAAGTACTCGAAAGAGCTGGAATCGAAGTAGTTGTAAAGCTGTTGAGAAATTCACCAGGGAATCCAAAAAAGATGGACGAAAGGATTTGTTGGAAGAGACAATGGCCGACCTCTTGTAAAGATACTCAGAAAGAAAAGAGATCGCAACAAACTCATTTGATAGATGAATCCATCTTGGCGTTTACAGTCGAGCAATGAAGTTAAATTATCTTGATAAGCGTAATTGCCATGAGCTTTTGCCCATGGGGAACGGATTGCCCTTGATGGCGAGACTCGAAGTGTGTTTACGTGGGATCAACAGTCAACCAGGCGCAATGCGCGGATCGGTTGAAGCACTAATTCAGCAGAACAAGAGTACGAAAAATCAGAAATCTGGCTCACGCCGATTGATTAGCTCACCCATAGAGATTGCTCAGGCATCCAATCTCGCTGACCGTTCCGTGAACACTATACCAGTTGAGCGGCGATTTCCTGGCCCGGCTCATTTTCATACAATCCTCGGATACCAGAACGGATTGAGGCACAAGACGATCGTGCCGCTGCAATTTCTTCTCAAAGGATGGGGTGATGCCTGCCGTGGCTTTCAGTGCTACGTCCACACGATCTCCGAGAATGCAGTACGTCCTCCTCAAAGGATTGATGAGGCTCTGCAGAACATCCTGCCAGCCATCATGTCTGCTACGGACTACACGTACGTTGGAATTACCGGACGTAACTGGCTGCACCGATTGGATGAACACGTCAGGGAAATGAATAAGGGTAACAGGCGACTCTTCTACCGTGCATGGCGGGAGAGGTGCGGTATGGAGGGTGTCGGCTTCATTTCGTACCTAAACGAAATCAATTTGTCTTACCAGGCTGCGATGGACTGGGAAGAAGAATATGTCGAAAAGATGGCGTCCGATGAGTTCGGGCTGAATATGATTCCAGGTGGATTCAAAGGTCTCAGGCTTCTTCACGAACACCGAATTACCGATCGTGTTAACATTCCCCTCCAGGATAGAGATAAAGCGATTGCCGAGTTCGTCAGGCGGAATCCAAGACAAGGTGTGCCAAACCCATTTATCGCCGAACTTTGGAAAGATGACGAGTTCTATCTCAAAGTAATCACGGCAAAGAAAAAGAACCTGTCACCAGATCAAGTCAGGAAGATACGGAAACTTGCCGAGTTGGGACGAACAGACACAGAGATCGTCAAGGAAGTAGGCGCAATAAACGAACGGCAAGTGCGAGATGTCATCTCAAGAAAATACTACAGACGAATTAAGTAGTCGGCGCATATAGCCAAGATAATCGGGTGTAGTGGGCATTGAAACCTTCTTTTGTCACTGTGAAGCTTGATACGCTTACGTGTCAGGAGGCGTAGCTCAGCTCAGTCTTTAAGCGTACGGACATCAAGTATGTCGACAAATAATAAAACAGATCATGCTTTGGCCCTATTTAAAGCTGGTGTTTCAACTGTACCGGTTGCAGGAGGGGCTATTGCAAGCCTGATTAACGACTACATTCCCTCTGCAACCGAAAAGTCAATAATTAGGGCAGTCGAACTTCTTGAAAAGAGATTAAAAAAGCTTGAAGAAAGGATTGAACCGGCGGATGTTAACAAAGATCAATTTGCTGAACTATTTAAATCAAGTTATTTGGCAATCATAAGAAGTCATAATGATGACAAACTCAGGGCAGCAACTAACCTGATTTCTAATATCTTTCTTAAAAAGGATGATACAGAAAAATTGTCATACACTGAGCTAGATCATTTCGCCAGGTGTGTTGAAAATTTATCAAGTGGAGCTGTTGAAGTCTTGAGTATCGCCGTAAAAATGGCAGAAAAAGAAAGAAAAATTGTACTTGAATATAGCGGTTTTAAAATGAATTTTAATGATTTAAAGGAAAGGTTTTCAGATATGCCCCCCTCTCTTCTTATGGGGCTAATCGGCGAACTTGATTCTGCCAATTTGTTACATCGCAAAGGCACACCAACTATAACGGCGGGTGCATATGGTAATTATCCAATTGAGTTAACCCCTTTAGGCGTACGTTTTGTAAATTTCATTTTAAAGACCACTTAACATCTGGCTGCAAGGGATGGCGTAAAATTACCGCGGCACCCAGGGTCCAGGACATTAAATGTATCTTATACTTATCATAACATTTCAGGTGGTAGTGATATGTAAATGTTCTGGCAAGTTAACACCAGAGCCAGCAACTATCCGCATGCTTTTAAATAGCCCCCTTGAATTGACAAAAATCCCAGCATAATTAGCTTTTAACATTCCGGGAAATACATTTCACCCTACCAAGCATGGTATCTCTTTCAAGGAGTGGACATGAAAACTGTGACGAAACAGTTAGCTATCTGCATTGGGATAATTTTGCTTTGGTTACCAGGGGGCGTTTGTTTTGCAAAAGTCGCGAAGAGTGCCCTGGTAATAGGAAACAGTTCCTATAAATCAGCAAGGCTCCTCAACCCAGTGAATGATGCCAAGGACATGGCATATACCCTCAAGAAACTCGGGTTCAAGGTAACATTAAAGACCAATGCGAACCAGAGGACCATGGAGCGGGCTATTCGCGATTTCGGCAAGGAGTTGCGTAAAGGTGGTGTGGGACTCTTTTACTTTGCCGGTCATGGTATTCAAGTTAAGGGCAGCAACTACTTGATACCCACTGGGGCTGTCCTTGAGTCCGAAGGTGACGCAAAATACGAGGCTGTGGATGCCGGTCTTGTATTGGCAAAGATGGAGGATGCGGGTAACGGTTTCAATATTGTTATTCTGGATGCCTGCCGTAATAATCCATTTAGCCGCAGTTTTCGCTCGGCAGAGACGGGACTTGCCAAAATGGATGCACCCAGCGGGTCAATCCTGGCCTATGCGACGGCACCTGGGTCGATTGCCGCTGACGGCACCGGACGAAACGGGCTTTATACTGCCAAGCTGTTAAAGCACATGGTGACGCTGAATCTAAAAATAGAAGAGGTTTTCAAGAGGGTCAGAATCGATGTTGCTTCAGCTTCAGGAAACAAACAGACTCCCTGGGAATCATCCTCTTTGATGGGCGATTTTTATTTCAATTCAGGGCGGTCCATATCGGTGGTAAAGCGGCAGCCTTCGGATGATCAACCCACTATCAAAACAACGCAACCAGAGAGACCATCGAAACAGCCTGGTAGCATGCAGTTTAAATCTCGAGATCTGCGCTATGCCAAGAGTCTATACGAACGAGGTAAAAAAGCCGAGGCAAAAAGGATTGTCAGCGGTCAGCTGCAGCAGGATGATGAGATGGTTCTTGCGGAGGCAATGTACGCTCAGATTTTGTGGGATTTTGCAGACAACGATAGAGAGGTCTTGGAAAAGCTCAAAGCTTATTATCCTGACTCAAGATGGATTGCAAGTGCCGAGCAGGTTGTAGCCGAACGAGAAAGTCTTGGCATGAAGTTCGTGTACATCAAGCCGGGCAGTTTTATGATGGGCAGCCCGTCGTCGGAACAGGGTCGTGAGTATGACGAGCGGCAGCATCGGGTGACTTTGACCCAGGGTTTTAAGATGCAGACCACGGAGGTAACTCAGGGTCAGTGGCGGGAGGTCATGGGGTCTAATCCATCGCATTTCAAGAACTGTGGGGACAACTGCCCGGTGGAAAACGTATCCTGGGACGATGTCCAGGCGTTTATTCGCAAACTTAACAGTAAGGAAGGGCCGGGCAGATACCGACTGCCGACCGAGGCGGAGTGGGAATATGCGGCTCGGGCCGGGAGTACGACGGCCTTTGCAAACGGGGACATTACTGAGCTGCTCAAATGCGGCTATGACACAAATCTGGATGCCATGGGGTGGTATTGTGGTAATTCTAATGAAAAAACACATCCAGTTGCCCAAAAGAAACCCAATGCCTAGGGTTTATACGACATGCATGGGAACGTACAGGAGTTGTGCCAGGATTGGTACGAGAAAACATATCCATCCGGTTCCGTCACTGATCCGGAAGGCCCACTATTAGGTAGGGCCCGGGTGTACCGCGGCGGCAGTTGGTTAAAAAGCACCAGTGGCACCCGGTCGGCCTTTCGTGGCTATAACTGGCCAAAGGAAAGTAACTATACCCGGGGGTTCCGGCTTGTTCTTGATTCAGGTCAGTGAGTCAAGGCAAGCGCGGAATCGACCGCCGAAGCCCCGGTAGGCCATACCAGAACAGGCCGGACGAGGGTGCGAGCGCTTCGATGGAGCGCGAATCTTTCGCGGTCTATTTAGAGATGATTTTGGGAGGTTTGATTTCTGCTATTAATCACAGGTTTATAAAACTTTGAGATATCTTGAGTATATGACACGGCCACCTAAGCGATGACCGTGCTCCTAATTGTCAAAGAGCTGTACCTAACCGGTGCCCTGGTAACGCTCCAGGTAATTTCTATGGCGCCCCATTCAGGGATTAATTTTGCACCCCTAAAAAAGGGGAGCGTTAATCCCAGTTCAGATAGTCGACAACGTAGTTCTTCCATTGACCGCTGACCTCAAAAAAGTCTGCTGGATCCAATTTAAGATATGGCGCTGCCTTCGCTGTCGCGAAACCATAATTGTTAACGGCCTGGACCAAATCCCCTGCTGAAAACCGGCGTAAGTGAAGAGATATGTTCTCAATAGCGCGGTTCTTGTTTTTTCTGGGAGGATATATTCTTGAGATATAATGACCGTAAATCCGCACACCCTCCACGATATTGTCCATTTCTCGGGTATTCGACCGGACTACGCTGAAAATAGTCTGAACCACCTTTTTGTCCACCTGCCGGGCAACTTCATCTGGTAGGTGGGCGACATACACGTACCGCCGACCACGCTGGCCAGATCTACGCACTGGGGTTTTTATAAGCCAGCGTTCCTCGACTGAGTCATTCAGACGAGGGATTATAGTACTGCGGGAGAGTCCGGTCATGCTGGCAATCGCGCCTATTTGTGTAGTGCAGACGCCGCGTCGAGGCCCCATCCCCAATGACAGGGTGAGCAAAATGTGGCGAGTAGTGGGAGAGGTAGGGCCATTTAAAGAGGCGATGGATTCCCTCCAGACATCCAAAAAAATACTTTTAGTGGTCATTTTTTCTCCGTGTCGAGGCCTTGCTTCGACACCGACCTGCATAGGTTTTGGATTCACGACGTTTTTTACGGATTGGGTGCGCCGGCGGTGCGAAATCAAGATCACTGCGTCCCCATTACCTAAACGTCAGTTGGAACTCAGTTCATAGCTAAATCCGACGGCTTCTTAATCTTTTATTCTTGATGCATCTTATGAGTTGCATAGTCTTAAATTCGTCCTTAGAGCGACCTCCTCACGCTTTGTGCCAGTCTTTTGTTTGAACAAAACGACAGCCCTGGACTATTTTATAGTTGACTTGAAGATCTTTGGGGTTCTTTTCTGTCGCCCAATTTTTTCCTTTCACGATCTTCAGATATCCGTGGCCCATGGCAAGTGCTAAACGAGGCTTTTCAAGCGACCTGAATCCCCCAAGACCCACATCTGAGCCAGGGTTCTTTTGCAAAGCGACAATTGCTATGGCGCCGTGTAATTTTCTGTGGATGTCGGACAGCATGCCGCCCACCTCGTAGAAGTTGTCGTGCAATTCAAGGAAGTCGATGATATTGATTTTGCCGTTGCCGGGCTTAATTACATCAGCAAACCTGGAGGATCGCTCATATGCTTTGAAGTTCCATTCCTTCAGTGTGGTTTCAGGAGCAAATTTTAAAAGTCGCTTTTTCAACTCACTGGCCCCCATCTCACTGTTGAAATAGTGGATGTCGAACTTCGACATATTGGCCTGGATTATATTGAGCAGAAGACCGGTCTTGCCCGCGTTTTGGTCGCCCGCCACCAGAATAATGTTCCCAGGCATTGTCTCAACCAGGTTGTGCAGCTTAAATGGCAGCCATATGTCCAGAGTTTCCGTGTCAGCACCTAAAAAGTCCATCTGGTCACAATCGTGTTCAATTCGTCTGTATACCCCGGCTTGATTACCTGTTCGTTCGATCAACCCTTCTTTGACCAGCCGGCCTAAAATTACCTGGGCCTTCTTTTTTTCTTCGCGTGTTGTCAAATGTTGGCAGCTGTAAACGAATGTTGTCGAGATGTTACCCGATGTTGTCATGATAAGTTCGCGCAGCTCCTGGGTGAGGTTCCTGTTTAGTTTTGCAGCGCGGTCGAATGCGGATTTTATCTTAGCTTCTACTTCCGTGGGTGGGAAGGGAGGGGTGCAGTTTTTCGCTAATTGATTCAAGCAGCTACGAACAACATTTTCTGACTCTCCTCCCTTTACCAGGCTGTTAGCAATGCGGAAAAGGGCCTCATCACGCCCGCCTTTTTTAAAAGAAATGTTGGCATTTGTTGGCAAATGTGGGCGGGTGTTGTCACGATCTGGAGTAGGGCCCCCCTATAATCTGTATTTATACTATTCTTAGAATGCGTACTGATGCGCGCTCCTGGCTTTCCCCCCTGTTGCAAGACATCGAATAGCACATCCGGCATGTCCGCCAGCGGGATTTCCCCCAGCATGCATTTCGGCATGAACTTATATTCGCCCTTACTGTTTTTTGAGGGTGGGGCTATGATATATCCGCCGGTGGTCCTTATATCGCAGTCAGCCAGCACCCTTGCCTTGTTGACGAGCCCTGGTTTATGCCGAAAATAGTAATGCCAGCCGCCGCCTGGGGTACGCGATACTGGTGTGTGTAAAGTCTCAGGTAGGAACTCGTTCAGGGCCTCGTGGCCGGCCGCGCTGTCAACATCGATAACATCAACACCGGATATAGGGCCGGTAACGATACCAATGCCAGCCTTCGGCCATTTCTCCCACCAACTTTCAATTTGCTGGTTGGTTGGCCTGCTTTCTTGGTGCTTAGCCCATTGGATGTAGGGCTTCTTATTAGGCCTAATTGGAATCACCGAGAGCCCATACTTTGCATACCAAAGAGCCGCATTTTTCATCGTACCAATCCCAATAAGTGTTCAATAGCTTCTAGTTGATGGGATAGTTCGGGATCGAAATCGGTGTCATTGATTTGGGTTTCGAGATTTGATTTAACCTTCTCAAGAGCTATCTGAAGTTCAAGGCAATAAATCTGATCTCGAATAACTTGAATGGCCTGCTCCTTGAGCCCGATCCGCCGTTTCAAAACTTCCTTTGACGTCATGTCTTTTTGCCCTTTTAAATCCGTTTTAGAATTTCATCTGCAGCAGTCTTGACTTCTGGGATTGTCCTCCGGTTGATTTCATACTGCCGCATATAAGCGTCCAGGTCATCAGGATGAAACCGTCTGTGGCCGGATGGAAGCCGCACAAAGGTAAGCTGGCCAGAAGCCACTATACGCTCAAATACTTTTTCGCCTACTGCGATGTGTTTTCGAGCTTCAGCAGTTTTAAGCCAGTGATTTTTCATGATCAGGTATCACCTTTGAAAAGCTCTTCAGGCTTACAGCCAAGAGCCTTGGAATAGATTATTTTACGTCTGTCATCCGGATTCCAGACACCTGTGACGATCCGTGAGACTACACTCTCATGATCTCCCACAAGCTTGGCGAGGTCTTTCTGACGCAGCCCCTGTTCACGAATTGCCTTTAATAATTTGAAGTTCATATAAATCGCCTTTGATACGTATTAGGTATTATATAGTCTAAAAAAAATTACCGCGCTAATTTCGCTGCTTTGTTCCTCAGGTCGGATATATCAATGACTGTTGCGCTTTTACGGCCCTTCATTTTCACCAGATAAGTACCGTCCTTCTTTGCTGCTGTGAACGTGACACTTCCATGATCGGTATGCCCGTCGTAGATCACCATGAGCTCATTTCCGGGTCCGATAATCTTCCATTTTGAAGATTGCCTTTGCAGGATATTTTTTATAGTCTCAAGATCAAAACCATTCTTGGCCAACTCTTGGATCAAAAGCACTTCATAGAAATTTCTCTCACCGAACCTGTTCAACATTCCCGGTCTTTCAGGCAGTTGTTCTGGGATTATTATCCCTTTTTCTACATAATGGCTAATTGTTCGCTTTGTGACGCCCAGTCTTTCAGCGGTTTCACCAATTTTGAAACGTCCGTATGACATTACCCCGCCTCCTTTTGAACTTTAATACGTTTCACGTAACATTTTGGGAATTAGTTGTCAATAAATAAACTAATAAGAATTCTATGGGGAGGAAGAATGGATAAAAATCAGGCTTTTTGTGGGGCGCCTCTCGTCTAAATCGTTAGTCAATTGCCACTATTTCATAGCAATCGCTCAAAACTATGGCGGGGTTAATGTCCTTCTTCATAGTGCCAATCATTGGCATCTAACCCAGCAACTAACTGTTTGATCCGATCTCATGATTACCTGGGAATATATGTTAAAGCCGTGGCAGCTGCTTTGAGTTTATTAAATTCACTGATCAAATCCAGTATGTGCATCCTCCTGTGACAGTTAGGGCAAAGCGCAATTGTATTCTCAATAGTATCTTCGCCACCTCTGGATAACCATCTAATGTGGTGAGTCTCCAAGAAAGGATCGCCATTTTTATCGCTGAAAGGCGCAGGTTCTCGGCACAATTGGCAAGTACCATCCGCTAGTCTTTTTGCTGACTCGGCAACGTATATATTCCTCTCGTAGGTTTCTGTTTGAATGTGTCTCTTACCAACGCCTTTTCGTGAGAGCCGTGATCTATTAAACAGATCATCATCGCTTAGCCTTTTAGCTTCAAGTGTCAGTTTTCTCTGTTTCTGTTCAATCGTATCGAAAGGTATTGATGGCGCTTTGCCATTCCCTATTATTTTAAGAGGAAAGATCCAAACTTGCCTTAGGACTTCATCCTCACCTGGCTGTTGCTCCTGATAAGGTTCCTGTGCAAGCTCTACCTGCCCGATAAAGAAATAGTTACCTCTGTGGAAGACCTCAAATAGAAAGAGGTTTACGCCATTGGTTCTGGATTGAGCCACAGTCTTGTTCTGCATAAAGTCAAGACTCTGGTCACCAGTCAGGCCCATACCAGTGTAGTGGAACACATCATCAATCCATCTGTCCTCATAGATAGAGCGTGTGTGATTAGATACTATCACCAGTGAATTGGTTCGGAGTGACCTTCTCATCCCTCCCTAGGGACCACATTTGAATATCCTACGTAACTCATTGTTGTCGATAATTTGTCCAGGTTTAAGTCCATGTTCAAACCTCAATATCACCCCTCCTTATCTTATCGATGATAGGTATATCTGCTGGAGCGAAATCGTATGCACCAAGCTCAGACGGAGGCGCCCACCGACAATCATCATGGGCTGACATGGAGATCTCACCGCTATTCCAGTTAGTCCTGTAGGCAAGTAGTTCGATCGAGATATGGTTATAGTGGTAAACACTTGATGCAAGGAGTTCACCTACCGTTACATCAATGTCAAACTCCTCTTTCATTTCACGTTTCAAACAGTCCTCTGGAGATTCACCACGATCGATTTTACCGCCTGGTAATTCCCACTTGTTTTCGAGGGTAGTACCTGCCGGGCGCATAGCAATTAATAGAGAGCCTTCTTTAGAGAGTATTGCAGCAGTGACTTTTACGAGTTTTTCAGCCATTAAGCCTCTCCTTCAATTTACCTGAACACTGAAATACAATCACCTTCCTCGGCTTCAGCATCATTGTCTCACCTGTTTGAGGATTCCGGCCCTTACGTGCTGACTTCTCATTGACCTTGAACTTACCAAAGCCACTGATCATTACATCCTCACCATTTGCCAGCGTAGCTTTGATAAGTTCAATTGTAAGTTCCAAAAATTCATTTGCCTGCTTTAAAGACACACTTGTCCTCTGCTGGATAGACCGTGCTATCGCCTTCTTGGCAAGTGCCATCATGGCCACTATAGGTGAATCGTCACAGTGGAAGGATGTTGTTTAGATACAGGGGTTTAAGAACCTTGTCAAGAAATACTAAAGAGACACTAAATTTGACCTTGACACAACTCCCTGATTAAATTACCATTCTAAATATCCAGGTACTTCCACGATCATCATGTATGAAAGTGAGGCCTGATCCATGAAAACACCTTCCTATCTTTGCAGTTGCTTCTCTAAATACATTCACCAGATAATTAGGCGAATGGTAGAATGACAAATACCAACAGATGTCACTTGAAGGGAACAATTACTGTGCTTTTACTGATCATCTTTTTTGCACTGGCTCTAAGCATGTTCATTGAGTTCTTCACCCTTGATCATGGCATGGAAATTAAACGCCTTAATAAAGAAGCTGAGAGATTAGCTACCAGATTATATTTTGACAAAATGACGACATTAGCACAATTAGCAACTGCACTTCTTGGTGGGTTATGGGCATTTTTATCGTTGGCAAAAACAAAGGTAAAGATTAAAGGCTGCGCTACAATTACTTGTTTTATTCTTGCCAATATATCACTTTGTTTATCGCTTCTCATTTACGCCTTTGGATACAATTTTATCGTAGAAAGAATCTTCTATCATGCATGTTTTGATATAGATGCACCCATCGTTAGATTTGTGCAGAATTATCAACAACTATTTTTTTTGATTGGTAGCCTTTGTTTAATACCTACAATCATATTCGGGAGGGAAACACCATGAAACCGTTTGTTGTTTTAACCACGGTTTTAATCATCTCACTCTCGGTATCATATCTACATGCAGATAATTTGGATAGAAAGGTTAGAAAAGATGTAATAGCAGCAGCTGTAAGGGCTAAGATCGAAGTTGACCGCTCGTTAATCAATGCTTTTATAGAAATGGGGTCCCATTACCCAGATGGCATGAGACATGTCTATCTGCGCGTGCCATCTGAGAAGCGGGTAAAAAGACTGGCAATGTACTTTAAAGCGAAGTCTGGTAAATGTGGCTTTCAAAAATTTGATACTCCCAGCTACGTGGGAGACTTTCATTGGAGCTATTTGTCAGATGATACTGTCTATAGTTCATTTTGCTTAGATAGCCCAAGAGCAGCAAAGTTAACAAAATTGAATCGCCTTTCGGTGTATACCATTTCATGCCATGGGGGGAAGGTATTAAATCAGGCACTCCAATCGTTTTGCCTGCCATCGCTAACTACAAAGCTGCAAATCTATGTGCTACTTTTAAGATAGGTGCAAAAAAGGCTATCTGGACTGGAAACGTCGATGTTGACAATATGACGATTGCCTATGCAACAACAAGTAGGGGATGCGAGATATTTATTAACTCAAAACCGAAAAACGCCAATGTCTTTTTTAATGGTAGGCACTATTACCGCAAAACAGACACTTCAGCTGTCCGAAAACCTGGATTATTGGAAGTGAAGATTAATCTCGATGGCTATCAAGAATGGCGTGAGAAGAAGAAACTTGGTGCGGGTGAGTCATGGACAATAAATGCACTGCTTATTAAGAATTGAAATCTTTAAGCCTTAGTTCTAGTGCATTTCTGACCATATGCAATCTTTCCATTCGCTGTATTGGACATAAACTCCCTTGGCATACGCTTTGCCCAGTCCTCCAGGAAACATTAAAGGGGGGCTTAACTATGAACACCCCCAACAAGATCTGTATCCACCTTTTCAGCGACCTGTTCCCTTGCCCTTGGCTTGACCACCCACAGCTTGAACGTGCCAGAAAGTGGCTCCAGTCGGACATTAAACGCATTAGAACAACCATAGCTAATTGCTCTACTGAAGTTTCCACTGAAACCCTATCTCCTCTAGCCACGCTATACGGTCAGGTGAGAGTTTGCCATTCTTATAAAGCTTGCGTTGTGTGCTGACCCATCGGCCTAGTTTCGGATCCTCACTCCACCCCTGTGGAACGTTGCAATTACCAAAGCGCTTATTGTAATCGATAAGCGCCTCAAACATTTTTATCCAAGCATTCTCGAATGTGTCCCAAATAAATCCAAGTTCTTCCAACCTCGTTTTACGCTCGGGAGTAAGTTTGCCTTTCTTATTGGCCTGGCGTTGGTGGCTACACCAAACCGCAAGCGCCGGGTTTTCGCACCACCCGACTGGGATCCTGCAATTGCCGTAACGATTCTTGTAGGCAACAAGCTCTTGGAGTCTCTGATCCCAGACACTATCAATCTTATTCCACACAAACCCGAGCTCATCAAGCCGCTCGATGCGCTCGGCAGGAAGTTTACCATTTTTGAAGGCCTCGCGCTGACTGGAACACCAAACCCCAAGTTTCGCGTTTTCATGCCACCGATTTGGGACATTGCAGTTACCGAAACGCTCGATGTAATCAACTAGTTCCTTGAATCTCTTCTCCCATATCGTCTCGGCCATATCCCACACAATCCCTATCTTCTCTAGCTGCGCTATACGGTCTGGCGAGAGTTTGCCATTCTTAAAAACCCTGCGTTGCGTGCTGATCCATCGACCTAGTTTCGGATCCTCACTCCACTCCTTTGGAACACCGATGTCACCAAACCGCTCTTTGTAGGCAACTAGCTGGACGAACATTTCCTCCCACTCATTATCGTACGTATTCCACACGAACCCGATCCCCTCCAGTTTCGCGACGCGTTCCGGCGAGAGCTCTCCATTCTTGAAGTACCTGCGTTGTGTCCTGCACCATTGACCAAGTGGCGGGTTCTCACTCCACCCCTGCGGGACATTACAGTCACCAAAGCGCTCTTTGTAGTAAAGAAGCGAATGAAACATTTCTTTCCAGGCGCTCTCGAGCGGATCCCACACAAACCCGATTTCCTCGAGCCGCGCGACACGTTCCGGTGAGAGCTTGCCATTGTTCCGGAGCTTACGTTGCGCCACACACCAATTCCCTATCGCCGGGTTTTCTTTCCATCGCATTGGGACATCACAGTTGCCGAATCGTTCCTTGTAAGAAGCAAGTTCTTGGAATTTTTGTTCCCAGGCTGCCTCGATCGGATACCATATAAACTCGATCTCCTCGAGTCGCTGGATCCGCACCTGCGAGAGGCGGTTCTTCTTGAAAAAAGCCCGTTGTCTCGAACACCACTTGCCTAACGCCGGATTCTCGATCCAATTAATCGGGACATTGCAGTCGCCAAAACACTCCTTGTAATCAAGAATCGCCCGAAACATCTCTTCCCAAGCGCTCTCGAGCGGATCCCACACAAAACCGATCTCATCTAGCCGCGCGACTCTTTCAGGCGATAGTTTTTCATTTTTGTAAGCCGTTCGTTGGTCTTGACACCATAGGCCAATTGACGGGTTTTCGTCCCACCTTTTCGGAATATGTATGTCGCCAAAGCGCTCTTTGTAATCAAGAAGCACCCGAAACATCTCTTCCCAGGCGCTCTCGAGCGGATCCCAGTCAAACCCGAGATCGTCAAGCCGCTTGATTCGTTTCGGTAATAGTTTGCCCGACCTGTGAAGCGTACGCTGCACTCCGCACCACTTGCCAAGTGCCGGATTTTCACTCCATCTGTGTGGAACATTGCAGTCGCCAAAGCGCTCTTTGTAGGCATGCAGTTGCCCATACCGTTCGTCCCACGATACACCGAGATGCTCAACGCACTCGGTGGTTATAGCTTCCCGAATTAAATCAAGTGTTGTCGCCGGCCCCAGCACCTCTACTCGATCTTTAAACCTCAAATCGCTATAATCACCTGTTCGTCCTCGATCTTCTCGCATCTGTCGAATGATTTCAGCGAGAACATCATCCTGTTCTCGCAGCGCTTCAAGTACGTCCCATACTGTATCAAAGCCAGTGCGCTCGACCGCCTGTTTTATGCTTTCGTTCTCTGCTTGTTCGAGGTAGACCGGAACCAGTACATATCCGAGTGCCTTGCCGCCACTCTTTCGCATTGCGCGCCCTACTGCTTGCACGATGTCTACCTTGCTCTTGCGCGGTGACATGAATGCGACCATATCTACCGCTGGCAGGTCGACGCCTTCGGTCAGACACCGCGCATTTGTCATAATGGCATTTTCAGATTCATTAAACTCCCGCATTAGGCCGTCGCGATCGACAGTTCGCATCTGTCCATTAACGTGAAGGGTATTGAACTTAGGCAGGTGCGCGCCGATGCCTTCACCACCCTGCGCAACAAATGATTTGGCAGATGCGATTTTAGGGTGGAATGTGAAAATCCGCTTGATGTTGAACTTTTCAATCGCCTTCTGTATGGCGATCTGGTTGGCGGTCTGCTGGACCTTGACGGGATCGCCCTTGATCAGCACTTCCCCGTGGCGCAGAAGATACTCATTCACCATCTTTGAAGTGACGACCGAGATTAGGACTTTGTAGTCGCAAATGATGTCGCGGCGAGCCGCTTCGGCGAAGGTGAGCTTGTGGACGACCGGCCCGTATTGTTCCGGCAAATCCATCGAGTAAATGAGTTTCTTGTCGCCTTCCTTGTCCTTTTTGCGTACGTCGTAGTGGCGCGGCGTTGCGGTTAGAAAGAGGCGCTTTCGGATCGGGAGATTCTTGTCGCTCAGCGCATAACCAAATCGCGCGCCCACGCGTCCAGTGGTCTTGTGAGCTTCATCGAAGATCCCAAGGTCAAAGGGCGCAAGCCCCTTACTTCCGTTCGCGACCACTTCCGCCGACTGATAAGTTGAGAACACTATCCGCACCCCGACGAATGGCCGCTCGAGAAATTTCTTAACTGCGGAACTCTCTGTCGTGACCGGAAAGTCCAAATCCGACTGCTGCACGATGAGCTCATCCGTCACCTTGGCGACCGTAGGGTCGGAACAGACACATAGATAGGTAAATGACTGCCAGTTCGTCTCACGCAGCCACTCATGCAGGGTCTGGCGGATCAGGGCGAGCGAGGGCACTAATACTAGCACTGTTTTGTAGCCTGCGCGCTCGGCAAGCCAAAGTTCAACCAGCGTCTTGCCGCTTCCGCAGGCCATCACGGTAGTTGTACGATCGTGCAGTTTCAGTCCGCTCAAAAGCGCGATTAGCGCCTCTTCCTGGTGAGGCCTGGGCGTCTTGCGAGTGATGACAGTCTTACCGCTCTCGAGCCAATGCTGGATGGCCTCGAAATCGCGCGCCTCAAGTCGATCAAGGTCAGCCCCGCGGATGCAGAAGAAGCCGCGTCGCTTGTTGATAACGGGTGGCAGGTCGTTTGAATTCGTAAAAAGGATTCGCTGCTCGGCCTTATCGCTGAGGCCCATGAAGGTTGAAAGCTCTTCCCATGAGAGCGCCGCTCTGCCCGTACGAAACTTCACCTGGTAGGCGTCATGTGAACCGAGGGTGGTTTCAATTACTCCATCGACCCCCATGTCGCGGTTTACGAGGCCAAGGGCGAATCTAATAACGCTGGGTACCTCAGAAAGCGGCCAGACCTGCTTAGTCTGGGCAATCGGCTGAGTCGCGAAATAGGCTTCGGCGAAGACCTCAAAAGCGTCGCCTCGCTCCAGCTTGGTTGAAAGCGCCGCGATGCGCGCTTCGAGCTCAGTGAAGCTAGGAACATCACGAAATAGGTCGCTGTGTACAAACCGGTGCGCCTCTGCGTGGCGTGGTCCCAAAAGTATCCCCACATTAGTAAGCTAACCGCTACAGTTAAATTGCGGTTTTCAAATTAACAACCCAGATAATATACAAAAATTGTCATATCCCCGATAATACAGAAATTGCGTATTATATTTCTATTTGTAACATATCTACTTGAAATATCAACGTAAACGAAATTTTATTGGTGTTTCCGACCTTTTGTTAATCTTTTCATTCATATAAAAAGTACTACTATTGATACCAAAAATGCATGCGTACTTGTCTGCAATAAAGCAACTAAGTAGTAGGTAATACTGCTATTTCTGCTTCGGTTTATTGAATTTAGAATTGAAGGGGATGAATCAGGTCGAACAAGGGAAATTTTTGCGGAAACTTTGATATGCATTTCAGATGCGATTATGCAGCCAGAATCGTACAATTTGTTAGTTAATGGCACTTAATGACGCTTGAAATTATTCAACTTATTGTTTTCATTGTTAAATAATGGAATCCGGCCTTCGGCACCACACTTTTTAAAGTGAACAACATTGGCCTCACCATCTTTTTCGTTTAAATATCCGTTCCTCGTTAGTCAGGGGCGCCTACAGCACCATTAAGAAGGTCCAAGTGCTGGGATAGATAGTCTCGTGCCCAAGGCTGAAGATTGTACGGTGGGCCTTCAAGGATATTAAATGCATTACTGGAACGGTAGATAATTCCCTTCGCCACCAACCCTCCTGCGACACCATCTCCCATTGCTACGTGGATTGTATTGCGCTTCTTTATGATGAACTGTGCTAAATATCCCTTTTCCTCTGCCGTCAAGCTATGAAGCTGCAAAAGGCGTTTGCTTTGATATACCCTCCTTTTTCGGATATTAATGATTGATAGAATAACTTTAGTAGTGAAAAAGCTGACTACAACCAAAAAAGCAGGGCCAAGAAATTTCCTGTATGAATCCCGAAAAACTCTGACAGATAGTGTTTCCGCAATATCCGCTGGTAAAAAAAGAAGTAACGCCAGGACAATTGACAGAGCGAGGAGGAACCCAGTAGGAACCTTCCTTAGCCTTTCTAATGCACTTAGAGCTTTATCAATCATGATTTTAAGGCCAACGATAGGCTGCTTCGCGGCAGGGTCCTTGCTGCCCTGACCAACGGGATGTCGGGTGGGCTTAATATACTTTTTCTTGTTTGTGATCGAGCTTTTTTCTTATTATTGAAAGCATACTATTTATTTTTAGCAGTATCTCAGTGCCAGTACTCCTCAAATTCTCTATATTATCTGATTGAACCATTTTCGAAATTAATAAATTTACATCTTCGCAAAAAGAATCTGCATCGTTTCCTGGTCTCCTTTGGAAATAGCCCCTGTTCTCCTTAAGAAATAAAATAAAGTCTTGCACCTCTTTAGCGTCATTATGAGGCACGACACCCTGCAGGCTATTTTGTGTCGATGCTGGGCCATATTTAGTCATTGTTACTTGAGCTTTTCTACAAAGTGCCAGTAGTTGTGCCAATTCAGATGTTTTGCGGTGATGCAAAAGCTGTAATTTTACTTGATTTGCTTCAAAAGCCGATTTTCTCGAACTTTTGGCCTGCCATACTGAGATAACAGCTCCAATTATCGAAGCTACCGTTCCTATTATAGCTATTAGGGAGAAAGTATCCAATGCTATGCCTTTACAATACTAATGATCGCATCTCTCGATAGGTTATGCCTGTCATCATATTTCTTCCATTCATTTAACATCCTACGGTAACGGTCCAGCATTTCAGAGTGGCTATTAAAATCAGCATATTCTGAACCTCCTCTTAGTTCGTCAAACCTCTCCAAATCCATTATAAAATAGTTAGTGTAAGAATATTGCCTTGTCTCATTATTTCCATCGAATCCAGGAAACTTGATCTCACTCTCATCAATTCCTGATTTATCTGAAAGCTTTTGATAAGAAAAAGTTAGAGATCGATACATATTTAAGATATCAACCACCTCTTGGCACTCATCCTCTGACATTTCGTCATATATATTTTCAATAATCCACTGGTAGTGGAGTTTATAACCATTTTCCAGAGCTTTTCTATTTTTTGCGTAATACTCTGCTTCTTCTGGGTATAGCTTTTCCAGAATTTTAAATTGGTTTGCTATGATTAAACGCTCGATTTTAGTTAGATCCATTTTTTGCCTCATTTTGGTTGTTGCCAACGTAGAATCCAGCAGGCAGCTTTGCCGATCTGTTAGAATGAAATGTTGGGCGATGCATATTTTGTATGGCCTATGCTAAAATATACTTATAATTTCATCACTAATTCCTGCGAATCTTTCCTATTAGATGGTATAATAATTCTGGTCATCAAATTCCCTTAGTGGATTTCAGTCTGAACTGACCCCGTATAGTCAATTATCTTACCTCCTTGGGATAATTTTTAGTAAAGCTGAGTCAGAATTAACCTCTATGAGCTCTACATAGTACTGCGATCCCAGAAAAGAGATTAGCTCTCTTCTATCTATATAGAGGTCCCATCGAAACAGTTTATCACCAAGGTAGCCTTCAAATAGTGCGTTTCTTAATGACACATAAGTATTTGTTAACTTTATCTTGCATTGGTCTTCCCAGAAGAAGAAAATTTTAGATTGCTTAAGTTGTAGAGATGTGGTCGGGTATTTTCCTTTAGCAAAGGTACTTTTTTCAGTTACAACAGATCCAGCACCATGAACCGTGACTGTTGCTTTGAGCGATGACAAGCGCTTCAATAGTTGATTTTTCGCTTCAACTTCAACTGCAATCTCAGATTCCTTATCTTTGACTTTGCGACGTAGGTCATCAATAGTTGCGCTATAGCGCATATCGATAAAGAAGGCACAGATTCCGAGAAGAGAGGCAAAGATGCCGATTGAGATCCAACCGGAATGCGCTGCTATCCACTGGGCCAAAGCAAGTTGAGTCTTTTTATCCGCCATCAAATCCCCTTGTATGCATCGTCATCTAATTTAGATATTATGTTGAAGCATCATTTCAGAAATAAAATGCAAAACTGAGACATCTTACTAATGAAATTGATGTAATATTTGACTTGGAGGGCATCAGATTGGCGCCATTTCCCTCTTATTTGGGACATTATGATGCATTACAATAAGTATTGAGAATAATCATTTAAGACACATTTTGGGTTAGAACAACTTGCCATATTCTCTATATATTAAAGAACCTGAAATATATGTGATATTATATGGTTATGTCAAGTCTGCGTCTACCCATCTTCGTTTGTAACCTTTTTAATAGAGGTCTTTTTACTTTTACCCTTATTTTTTTCAAGACTCTTTTCCAGCACTCTCACTGCAGCTTTCAAATTGTCAGGTGCCAAATGAGCATACTTTTCAGTCATGGCAATTGTGGAATGACCCATCAATTTCTGTACGGTATACAGATCTACACCATTTTGGACTAACCAGGATGCATAGGTATGGCACAGTGTGTGCGGCACAGCAATCATGATGTGCACCCGCCTGCAGAACGGGTGCAGATAGGGTGCGGAACCATAGCAAAACGGCCCCCATTTGACGGCCGTTTAAGTATGTAAGCTATTGATATTACGCTAAATCACAAATCTGTCCCTCGGCACCATGTTAGGACAAAAAAGGGTAGCTACACAATCAGTGTGGTTGCCCTTTTTATTTTCCGAATTCAGCCCCTATTTTGTCAATGTGTAGGTCTGACCCCAATGATATTTATACTCAACTTTCAAATTCAATCTAT
>Ga0126328_10000088_pt1 | contig 22642 bp, 21 predicted proteins | sample InaspJWI13metaG_FD_97003 | JGI IMG/M metagenome (GOLD analysis project Ga0126328, IMG submission 97003) | Marine gutless worms symbiont microbial communities from Oahu, Hawaii - Inanidrilus sp. 1 OAHU.JWI-13 metaG | ecosystem: Host-associated > Annelida > Digestive system > Unclassified... | reverse complement strand
TGCATTATGAAGAATTTTTATTTCATCTATTGTGCAGTGGCGCTTTCCCTGCTGGCTGGCTGCAAAATGGCGTCTAGCCCTAGTTCAGATGGCCCTAGTTCAGATGGCCCTAGTTCAGAGCCTGGCGCGGATATTTCGGGCAATAGATTCTGGTCATCCATTGCGATGTCTTCCGATGGGGAGAAGCTTGCCGCGGTGGTGTGGAACGGCCATATCTACACCTCCTCGAACTCGGGGGCGAAGTGGACTGATCGCAGTGGTACCGGCTCTGCAATCGCGGGGGATAAAATCTGGTCATCCATTGCGATGTCCGATGATGGGCAGAAACTTGCCGCGGTGGCGAATGACGGCCATATTTATACTTCCACGGACTTAGGGGCTAATTGGACTGATCGCAGTACGGCAACTGGCTCTGTAATCGCGGGGAATAAAAACTGGACATCCATCGCGATGTCCGATGATGGCACTAAGCTTGCCGCGGTGGTGGGTGGCGACAGCGGCGACGGCCGCCATATCTATACCTCCACGGACTCGGGGGATAGTTGGACTGATCGCAGTACAGGCGCTATCGAGGGCAATAAAAACTGGATATCCATTGCGATGTCCGATGATGGGCAGGAACTTGCCGCGGTGGCGAATGACGGCCATATTTATACTTCCACGGACTCGGGGGCTGATTGGACTGATCGCAGTACCGCTGGCTCTGAAATCGCGGGCAATAAATACTGGACATCCATCGCGATGTCCGGTAATGGGGAGAAGCTTGCCGCGGTGGCGAGTAGAGGCCATCTCTATAGCTACACTGATGAAGAGTCTACTTGGACTGACCGCAGTACCGGCACCATCTCGGGGGCTAAAAAATGGTATTTCATTGCGATGTCCGATGATGGGGAGAAGCTTGCCGCGGTGGTGCTGAACGGTAATCTCTATACCTCCACGGACTCGGGGACTACTTGGACTGACCGCAGTACCGGCACCATCTCGGGGGCTAAATACTGGTATTCCATTGCGATGTCCGATAATGGGGATGAGCTTGCCGCGGTGGTGTTTAACGGCCATCTCTATACCTCCTCGAATTCGGGGGCTACTTGGACAGACCGAAGTAGAGCCCCGAACACCGGCGCGCCATAGTCTACAGAAGTTGGAATTTCGGCTGTTCGAATACTCAGGCGTATCGCCCCTCCATGATTCTATTAGCGCCCTCCCGATGTTGATGGGCGCTCCGGCTGAAAAAGGCGCGCGATGGGCGCGCTCGCCCTCTCACTTCTGAACTGGCCAAGAGCCCAGCCCGAGCATCTCTGGGCGCCGGCTAGCTATCGCCCCTGCCTAGTTCGGCGACCCGCGGCCGCGGTATTGCCCGAAAGTGCAAGAAAACTGAGAATACGTTGTCAATTCGATTTTTTGTGATTTTTGTGATATATATAATAAGCATTATGAAGAATTTATACATCATCTATTGTGCAGTGGCGCTTTCCCTGCTGGCTGGCTGCAAAATGACGTCTAGCCCTAGTTCAGATGGCCCTAGTTCAGATGGCCCTAGTTCAGAACCTGGCGCGGATATTTCGGGCAATAAAAACTGGCAGTCCATTGCGATGTCCTCCAATGGGGAGAAGCTTGCCGCGGTGGTGGGTGGCGCCAGCGGCGACGGCCGCCATATCTATACCTCCTCGAACTCGGGGGCGAAGTGGGCAGATCTTAGCATTGTCCCCGACTCTGCAATCGCGGGGAACAGAAACTGGTATTCCATCGCGATGTCCCCTGATGGGCAGTACCTTGCAGCGGTGGTATTTGGCGGCTATCTCTATACCTCCTCTAATGGAGGGGCTAGTTGGACGAACCGCAGTACCGGCACCATCTCGGGGAATAAATACTGGATGTCCATTGCGATGTCCGAAGATGGGAAGAAACTTGCCGCGGTGGTGTATTATGGCCATATTTATACTTCCACGGACTCGGGGGCCACTTGGACTGATCGCAGTACACCAACCGGCTCTAGAATTTCGGGCCCTAAGAACTGGCAATCCATTGCGATGTCCGAAGATGGGAAGAAACTTGCCGCAGTGGTGTATGGTGGCCATATTTATACTTCCACGGACTCGGGAGAAACTTGGAGTGACCGCAGTGGTACCGGCTCTGATATCGCGGGGAATAAATACTGGTATTCCATCGCGATGTCCCCTGATGGGCAGGAACTTGCCGCGGTGGTGGGTGGCGCCAGCGGCGACGGCGGCCATATCTACACCTCCTCGAACTCGGGAGAAACTTGGAGGGACCGCAGTACCGCTGGCTCTGAAATCGCGGGCAATAGAAACTGGTATTCTATTGCGATGTCCGATGATGGGCAGGAACTTGCCGCGGTGGTGGGTGGCTCCAGCGGCGACGGCCGCCATATCTATACCTCCTCTAATGGAGGGGCGAAGTGGACTGATCGCAGTACCGGCACCATCTCGGGGAATAAAAACTGGATATCCATTGCGATGTCCTCCAATGGGGATGACCTTGCCGCGGTGGAGAATGACGGCCATATCTATACCTCCTCGAACTCGGGGTCTACTTGGACGGACCGCAGTAGAGCCCCGAGCACCGGCGCGCCATAGTCTACAGAAGTTGGAATTTCGGCTGTTCGAATACTCAGACGTATCGCCTCTCCGTGATTCCACCGGCGCGCTCCCGATGTTGGTGGGCGCTCCGGCTGGAAAAGGCGCGCGGTGGGCGCGCTCGCCCTCTCACTTCTAAACGGGCCAGGATCTGGCCAAGAGCCCAGCCCAGCATCTTTGGGAGTCAGCTCGCTATCGCTAGTCATCTGGCTTCCTAGTTCGGCGACCCGCGGCCGCGGTATCCCCCGAAAGTGCAAGAAAACTGAGAATACGTTGTCAATTCGATTTTTTGTGATATATGATTATATAATAAGCATTATGAAGAATTTATACATCATCTATTGTGCAGTGGCGCTTTCCCTGCTGGCTGGCTGCAAAACGACATCTAACTCTAGTTCAGATGACCCTAGTTCAGAGCCTGTCGCGGATATTTCGGGCAATAAAAACTGGACATCCATTGCGATGTCCGATGATGGACAGTACCTTGCCGCGGTGGCGTGGGGCGACGGCGGCGACGGCCGCCATATCTATACCTCCTCGAACTCGGGGGATAGTTGGACGAACCGCAGTACGGCAGCCGGCTCTGCCTCTGTAATCGGGGGGAATAAAAACTGGACATCCATTGCGATGTCCTCTGATGGGACTAAGCTTGCCGCGGTGGTGTTTCCCGGCAATCTCTATACTTCCACGGACTCGGGGGCTAATTGGACGAACCGCAGTACGGCAGCCGGCTCTGGAATCGCGGGGGATAAATACTGGCATTCCATTGCGATGTCCGATGATGGGGAGAAACTTGCCGCGGTGGTTAATGGCGGCCATCTTTATACCTCCTCGAACTCGGGGAAAACCTGGATGAACCGCAGTACACCAACCGGCTCTGGAATCGCGGGGGATAAATACTGGCAATCCATTGCGATGTCCGGTAATGGGGAGAAGCTTGCCGCAGTGGTGTTTTATGGACATATTTATACTTCCTCGAACTCGGGGGCCACTTGGACGAACCGCAGTACGGCAGCTGGCTCTGAAATTGCGGGGGATAAAACCTGGACATCCATTGCGATGTCCGATGATGGACAGTACCTTGCCGCGGTGGTGGGTGGCGAGAGCGGCGACGGCCGCCATATCTACACCTCCTCGAACTCGGGGGCCACTTGGACTGATCGCAGTACCGGCACCATCTCGGGGAATAAAAACTGGACATCCATTGCGATGTCCGGTAATGGGGAGAAACTTGCCGCGGTGGCGAACCCCGGCCATATCTATACCTCCTCGAACTCGGGGGCTAATTGGACTGATCGCAGTGATACCGGTGCTATCGCGGGGAATAAATACTGGACATCCATTGCGATGTCCGGTAATGGGGAGAAGCTTGCCGCGGTGGCGTATAACGGCCATATCTACACCTCCTTGAACTCGGGAGAAACTTGGAGGGACCGCAGTACAGGCGCTATCGCGGGCAATAGAAACTGGTATTCCATTGCGATATCCGATGATGGGCAGGAACTTGCTGCGGTGGCGAACCCCGGCCATCTCTATACCTCCTCGAACTCGGGGGCTGATTGGACTGATCGCAGTACGGCAACCGGCTCTGGAATCGCGGGCAATAAAGACTGGTATTCCATCGCGATGTCCCCTGATGGGCAGTACCTTGCCGCGGTGGCGTATAACGGCCATATCTACACCTCCTCGAACTCGGGGACTAATTGGACTGATCGCAGTACGGCAACCGGCTCTGGAATCGCGGGCAATAAACACTGGACATCCATCGCGATGTCCCCTGATGGGCAGTATCTTGCCGCGGTGGTACGGGGCGGCCATATCTACACCTCCTCGAACTCGGGGGCTAATTGGACTGATCGCAGTACGGCAACCGGCTCTGGAATCGCGGGCAATAAAGACTGGACATCCATCGCGATGTCCCCTGATGGGCAGTACCTTGCCGCGGTGGCGTGGGGCGGCCATATCTACACCTCCTCGAACTCGGGGGCTAATTGGGCTGATCGCAGTACGGCAACCGGCTCTGGAATCGCGGGCAGTAAAGACTGGGCATCCATCGCGATGTCCCCTGATGGCACTAAGCTTGCCGCGGTGGAATTTGACGGGCGCCTGTATACCTCCTCTGACGGAGGTGTCACTTGGATAGACCGCAGTAGAGCCCCGAGTATTGGCGCGCCATAGCCTCCGAAAGATGGAATTCCGGCTCTTTGAATAGTAGATAGCGTATCGCCCCTCCGTGATTCCACCGGCGCCCTCCCGATGTTGGTGGGCGCTCCGGCTTGAAAAGGCGCGCGGTGGGCGCTGCTCGCCCTCTCACTTCTGAACTGGCATAGGAGTCAGGTCTAGGCATCTCTGGGCGCCGGCTAGCTATCGCCCCTGCCTAGTTCGGCGGTCCGCGGCCGCGGTATTGCCCGAAAGTGCAAAAAAACTTGAGAATATGTTGTTAATTCGATTTTTTTGTGATATATATAATAAGCATTATGAAGAATTTTTATTTCATCTATTGTGCAGTGGCGCTTTCCCTGCTGGCTGGCTGCAAAATGGCGTCTAGCCCTAGTTCAGATGGCCCTAGTTCAGATGGTCCTAGTTCAGATGGCCCTAGTTCAGATGGCCCTAGTTCAGAACCTGGCGCGAGTATTTCGGGCAGTAAAACCTGGACATCCATTGCGATATCCCCTGATGGGCAGTACCTTGCCGCGGTGGAACGGGACGGCCATATCTATACCTCCTCGAACTCGGGGGCGAAGTGGGCAGATCTTAGCATTGTCCCCGACTCTGCAATCGCGGGGGATAAAAACTGGGAATCCATTGCGATGTCCGATGATGGGACTAAGCTTGCCGCGGTGGTGGGTGGCGTCAGCGGCGACGGCCGCCATATCTATACCTTCTCGAACTCGGAGGCTACTTGGACTGATCGCAGTACGGCAACCGGCTCTGGAATCGCGGGGGATAAATACTGGGCATCCATTGCGATGTCCGGTAATGGAGAGAAGCTTGCCGCGGTGGCGTATAACGGCCATATCTACACCTCCTCGGACTCGGGGGCCACTTGGACTGATCGCAGTACCGCCGGCTCTGTAATCGCGGGCAATAAAAACTGGTTTTCCATTGCGATGTCCCCTGATGGGCAGTACCTTGCCGCGGTGGTGAATGGCGAAATCGGCGACCATCGCCATATCTATACCTCCTCGGACTCGGGGGCCACTTGGACTGACCGCAGTACGGCAGCCGGCTCTGGAATCGCGGGCAATAAAAACTGGTTTTCCATTGCGATATCCGATGATGGCACTAAGCTTGCCGCGGTGGTGTATGGCGGCCATCTCTATACCTTCACGGACTCGGAGGCTACTTGGACTGACCGCAGTGGTACCGGCTCTGATATCGCGGGCAATAAAGACTGGAGATCCATTGCGATGTCCGATGATGGCACTAAGCTTGCCGCGGTGGCGAGTAGAGGCCATATTTATACTTCCACGGACTTAGGGGCTAATTGGACTGATCGCAGTACGGCAACCGGCTCTGTAATCGAGGGGACTAAAAACTGGACATCCATTGCGATGTCCTCTGATGGGCAGAAGCTTGCCGCGGTGGCGAACCCCGGCAATCTCTATACTGCCACGAACTTGGGGGCTGATTGGACTGACCGCAGTAAGTAAGAGGCAGCCTCCGGAAGATGGAATTCCGGTTCTTTGTGAATAGCAGGTGCATGTAGCCCCTCCGTGATTCCACCGGCGCGCTCCCGATGTTGTGATGGGCGCTCCGGCTGGAAAGAGCGCGCGATGGGCGCTGCTCGCCCACTTCTGAACTGGTATAGAAGCCAGGCCGGAGCATCTTTGGAAGCCGGCTCCTAGGGCCTCTACAACAAACCCTGCCCCTTGAGTATGTCTCTTAGCATCTTGGCGGTTGCATCGCTTGGAGGGCAGAGGGGAAGGCGCCAGACCGCTTCTATCAGGCCCATTTGGGCTAGACAGGCCTTTACGGGTATGGGATTGGTTTCGAGAAATAGTCCTTTGAAGAGAGGCAGCAGCTCGTAGTGCATGGTCCGGGCCTCCTCGAGATTGCCCCCGCGGGCGGCGCCTATCATCTGGCGCATGTAGCGCGGAACTATGTTGGAGGCCACCGAAATTACTCCCGAGCCGCCGAGCAGCGTAAGCGGCAGGGCAATGGCGTCATCGCCGGCCAGCACCGTGAAATCCTTGGGTTTGGAGCTGATTACATCCATCATCTGGGATAGATTTCCCGAGGCTTCCTTCACCGCGATGGCATTTGGGTGCCTAGCTATTCGCATCAGAGTCGAGGTTTCGATATTTACCGAGGTGCGGCCGGCAATGTTGTAGATAACCATGGGCAGATCGACACTATCCGCGATGGTAGTGAAGTGACGATAGAGCCCTTCCTGGGTGGGCTTGTTGTAGTAGGGGGCTACTTGGAGGCTCGCATAGGCGCCCAGGGTTTTTGCCAGCTTAGTCATCCTGATTGCTTCTTCCGTGCTATTTGAGCCAGTGCCGGCAATTACCGGAATTCGGCCCTCGGAACGCTGTATAACGCGTTCTACGATTTCTATATTCTCCTCGTGGCTCACCGTGGGACTTTCGCCCGTGGTGCCCACGGGTACTAGGGCATCCACACCGTGCTCTATTTGAAAATCTACGATGCGGTCCAAGGCGCTGATATCCAGCTTGGCATTGGCGTCAAAGGGGGTTACTAGGGCGGTTAGAACTCCGGAAATCACTGCTTGCCTCCTTCCAGTAGGGCATTGATGTATGTTTCAACCTCGAACCAACCCCTTCTACCCTCAAGCCATTCAAGGGCGCGGACCGCTCCGAGGGCAAAACCTCCCAGGCTAAGTGCCTGATGTGAGATTGTAATGAAATCTGCCGCTGAGTCCATCCTCATTTCATGGGTTCCCGGGGCAGCCCCGATGCGAATCGACGCCACCTGGAGCGCATTCTCCGGGATTGGGGAATTTGCGGGAAGCTCCGTGAGCACCTGAGTTTTCCTTTTGATTTGGGCAAGGATTATATCGGCGGCGCTTAGGGCTGTTCCCGATGGGTAATCGGCCTTTTTTCCGTGATGGTATTCTATTAGGGCGGTATCGTACTCATTTGCATTGTTGATAAGTGAGGCCGCATGGCCGCAAAGGCGGAAGAAGATATGTGCGCCCACGGAAAAGTTGTTTCCGTGCATGATCGGCCCCCTTGCAATGCGATATGCATTTTTTGCGGCCTCTTGCAGTTTATCCCAGCCGGTGGTGCCTATTAGCGCCGGGATGCCGAGTTCGGCATAAATATCGATTCGCTTCAAGATGTTCTCTGCAAGCGCGAATTCGATAATGCCGTCCGCGCCAGCGAGAGTTTTCCTGCTTAGAACTTCGGTATCGCCGTTGCCCATGACATCGATTCGAATCTTCACCCCGTGTCCCCGTTCTAAGAGAACGGATTCTACTTCCCGGCCCATGCGTCCGTAACCGACAATTGCAACGTTCATTGAGCCAATGTGGCCGCGCAGGTGCTAATTATGTCTCTAACCGAAGCGCCGCGCGATAAATCGCTAACCGGTTTCGCGAAACCTTGAAGAAAGGGGCCATATGCACCGGCCCCAGCAAACCTCTGGGCAATCTTATAACCGATGTTGCCGGCTTGCAAATCTGGAAATATGAAGGTGTTTGCTCTACCGGCAACAGTGGAAGATGGAGCCTTCTGCCGCGCCGTAGTTATATCAATCGCGGCATCAACCTGCATTTCGCCATCAACTTCGAGATTGGGTTCCCGCTCTCTAACTATACTTAGCGCTTGCAGCACCTTATCGACTAGGTGATGAGAGGCGGAGCCCTTCGTGGAAAATGAAAGCATTGCGATTATAGGCTCGACATCCAAGTAGGTTCTGCAGGATTTTGCCGAGGCCAGGGTTATTTCGGCCAACTGCTCAGGGCTTGGATTGGGTATGGTAGCGCAGTCCGAGAAAATCATCAGGCCATCCTGGCCCCATCTCTTGTCCGGGAAGTCCATAACAAGGCAGGAAGATGCGGATTTCACTCCCAAGGCCGTTCCGATAATGGTAAAGCCCGCGATAAGCACCTTGGCGGTGGCGTTTTCTGCGCCTGCCACGATAGCGTCGGCATCCTCCCTCGCCGCCATCATCATACCCCAGTTCAAGGGGTCGGCAATTTTCTCGCGGGCCTCATCCAAACTCATTCCCTTATGCGCCCGCAATTGGTAGTAATGCTCGGCATAGGCATCAAAATCCGGCGACTCTTTAGCCTGTACAATCCTCATTCCGTAGAGGTTCACCCCGGCTTTTTCGGCAGCCTGCTCCACCTTCGCCGGCTCTCCCAGCAGTATAACCTCCCTGGCTATTTTTTCATCGATAACAGTTCTTGCGGCTTTCAAGATGCGGGGCTCCGTGGATTCAGGCAGCACTAGGCTTCTAGAGAGTCTGCGCGCCTTCTCGCCAATCTTTTCGGTGAAATTCATACATGGCTCCTATTTCTCCGGTATTATATCGTACTTGGCGCAGCTAGGGGAGGGGGTGCTGACTTAGCTGAATCTAGGAGTGTATCTAAGGGGCGGAGTTCGATGCGGGGGGATTTCATCAGGCCAGCGCCCGAGGCTCTGCCGGGTTCGAAAGCCATAGTATGTTCTCATTATCTACCGCGCCCGAGGCTTTCCGCGGGCTATTTTGGAGATGCAAAGCAGCCCAAAGCAATCTCCTTCCTACCAAAAAAACCCCTTACTTTCCCATAGACTGCCTCGGATGCTATGATCGGCGCGAAGTATGGAAATAGGCGTTTACGGACTTGGCCGATTTGGAGGATTTTGGGCCTCGCAGCTTGCCGCCTTCCACACCGTGTTTGGTTGGTCGCGCAGCAAGGACAGGCCCACCCCCCCTGGCGTTCTTCGGGTTTCGGAAAAAGAATGCCTTGCGGCTCCGGTGGTGATGCTTTGTGTGGCAATCTCCGCGATGGAAGAGGTGCTTGAAAGAATTGCCGGGCGCCTAAGGCCAGGCACTCTTGTTATGGATACCTGCTCGGTGAAGGTATATCCGGCAAGCCTAATGCTCAGACTGCTTCCTCCGGAAATTGAGATACTTGCCACACATCCGATGTTTGGTCCAGACTCCGGAGTGGGTGGCATCGCATCACTACCGATGGTATTCTCGCCCCTGCGGGTGGATGAAAGCACTGCTCGATTCTGGCGCGCAAACTTCAAGGCCATGGGCCTTAAGGTGATAGATATGGACCCTAGGCAGCACGATGAAGAAGCGGCTTTTTCACAGGGAATAACGCATTTCATAGGTAGGGTTTTAGGTGAGCTAAGGCTTAATCCGAGCATGATAGGAACAGCCGCCTACAGGGATCTTCTGGAAATCGTGCGGCAAACTTGCAACGACCCCTGGGATCTATTTGTCGATTTACAGCGCTTCAATCCACATACCGCGGCGATGAGAAGCAGGCTTCGGTCCGCTATTAACCTGATGCTTGATAGATTTGAATCCATTGAACTGCCGGAGGACATTTGATGGCCGAGATACACGAGAAATATGTCAATGAGAGTAAACTCGATACCATTCTTGCCGAGGATTTGAGCTTTGAGGGCGAGATTTCGTTTACTAAGGAATTAATGATAAAGGGACATTTCAATGGCAAAATTCGAGCCCGCGGCGATCTTTATGTAGGACCGAGAGCCAATGTCGAGGCGGAAATCGAAGCGGCATCGGTTTACGTACGCGGCAGGGTTAGAGGCAGTATTAAAGCAAGTTCGAGAGTGGAGCTGCAGGGCGATGCCGAGGTGATTGGAGATATCACTGCGCCAAAGATAGTGATGGATACTGGTTGTCGATTCGACGGTGTGAGCCACATGCAGGCCGCGAAGGAAGGCGCAAAATGAGATATGCGAATTGGGGCCCGATTGTCCTCTGCCTTGCTGGGCTTGCAGTAAACCTTCACGGGCAGCAGAGGCAAGATGCATTAGAACTCTATCGCGAGGGTGAATATGCCGAAGCGGTGAGGATTTGTTTAGAGGAACTGGAGCTATATGGAGCGGATGATTCTAGAAACAGAATGGATTCCTACTCGGTTCTTGGCTGGTCTTATATTCGAATGGGCGAGTATCAGAACGCCCTGAACTACGCAAGAGCGGCGCGAAACGAGGTTCGCGGCGATCCTAGAATAATCGAAATCGAGGCGGAGGCGCTCTTTTACCTGGGCCGGAATCTCGAGTCGCTCGCCCTTTTCGAGGAGTACGTCTCCTTGAATTCTACAGGAAACCGGATCGATGTGGTCTACTATTTCATGGGGGAATTGTTTCTTCGCATTGCCGAATTCAATAGAGCCGATATAGCGTTTTCAACTGCTCTCTACTACAGCCCTCAGGTTGCCAGTTGGTGGGCCCGGCTTGGATACACCAAGGAGCAAATTCAGGATACGGAAGGCGCGGCCCAGGCTTACACCCGGGCTCTGGAATTGCTTCCCTCGCTAGAGGCGGCCCGAATAGGACTAGAACGCATTCAAGGCTAGCTTCCATCCAGCGCGAATAAGCCCCCCTACCTTCTTCATAAAACGCCGTGCCGGCTGGCCTGCCTCTGCCCCACGCCCTCGCCGCTGCCTCTATATTCCGAATCCGGATTCCGCGGAAGAAAACGTTGACACGGAAGAGGGTCCTGTATAGATTCTTAGCCCGCGGGGCCGCTAGCTCAGGAGGTAGAGCAACGCCCTTTTAAGGCGTGGGTCAAAGGTTCGAATCCTTTGCGGCTCAAGTCCGCTTCAAGCGGAGTACCTGTCTCCATCGTCTAGTGGTTAGGACACCGGGTTTTCATCCCGGCAACGGGGGTTCAATTCCCCCTGGAGATGCTTGGGCGCCCGGTTCGCTCACTGCCCATCTTCCCGCCTGCTCAATGCAAATTTCATAAGGCGCTTTTAGCATTGTAAAGTCTTTATTTATAAATAAATTACAGTTTATTAGGATCCTTTCTTATGAATTCTTCATACTAGCCGACCAATTTAAGGTTATGGGCTCATTCGAATATAATTATTTATAGATAAAGGAAATAAGCTAATTGGCACGGAATATGCTCCTGAAACCATATAGGGATTGCAAGGAGTTAACCGATGTCAAAGAGCTTTTTATTTGGATTATTGATTCTGAATGTGGTATTAACAGGCTGCGACAACTTCCTACAGATGCTAGGAAGCCAATCGGAGTATCATGGTTCAATCAGCGCATCGCCTACGATTTCCGGATTGAGCGCGGACGACCAATTGGGCAAGGCGGTTTCTATTTCCGGAAATCATTTCATAGCCGGGGTTTCTCGCGATGCAAGCAAAGGCTATAAGGCTGGCGCGGCCTATATTTTTAGTAGCACCGGCCCCAATACCTGGGATACCGGAACCAAGATTGTGGCCCCGGATGCGGAGGCAGAGGATTATTTCGGACACTCTGTCGCGATTTCTGGGGATTATGCAATTGTAGGCGCCTACTTGGAAGATGATGATGCCCCCAATTCCGGAGCGGCGTATGTTTTTAGGAAAACAGCCAGTGGCTGGGACAGCATAACCAAATTGAAGCCGCAAAATGCCGCAATAAACGATAATTTTGGCTGGTCTGTCGCGATTTCGGGAGATTATGCAATTGTGAGCGCCCTTACCAACATCGACACAGGCACCAGTCCTGGTTCGGCTTATATCTTCCGCAGAACCGGCCCCAATAGCTGGGATGAGGGTTTTGAAGTTACTGCTCCCGATGGAGCAGAATTTGATTTCTTTGGCAACGCCGTTTCGATTTCCGGAAATTACGCAATTGTAGGTTCATTTTTCGATACCCCGAACGGTCCTAGGTCTGGATCGGCCTATATTTTTCAAAGAATAGGCGAGAACACCTGGGATTCCGGTACTAAAATCGTTGCTCCCGATGGCGGCGCAAAAGATCATTTCGGTTACTCCGTTTCGATTTCCGGAAATTACGCAATTGTGGGCGCCTTGGGATACGATGATGAGGGCATGGAAGATATTGGAGCCGCCTATGTGTTTCATCGCATAGGGCCTAATTCCTGGGATGCCGGTACAAGGATTCTGGCTCCCAATGGCGCGGAGGATGATAATTTCGGCTATTCCGTATCGATTTTTGGAAACTATGCAATGGTGGGCGCACACGGACATGACGATTTCGAACTAGGAGTTGATTCCGGCTCGGCCTACCTCTTTGTTAGAACAGGCACCAATAGCTGGGATACTAGCATCCAGTGTGTGCAGGTGGATGGCTCGGCGGGCGATGGTTTTGGAGCCGGGCTTGCGATGACGGATAACTACGCCATTATAGGAGCCGACCACGCGGATGATGGCGGCGTTGATTCTGGAACTCTTAGAGTGCTTGCCTACGAGCAAATCGACTTTGGCGACTCCCTCTATAGAACGGCGTATGCCGGACGCCCGCCCTTTTTGAGAGATCTCTGGCGTCAGTCGTCTCGCATCCTTGTAGTTGAAGCAAAAATGAGTGCATCCGAATCAAGAAAGATATAGAAACCGCGAGGACGTTTGTGAGAAGATATGAGGAAAACAGGAGCAAATGTAGTCGACAAATGTGGATGGGAGCATATAATAAATCCAAGCACTTGATAGGATTCCTTGCCATTTGAACGATATGATAACTTTGAGAACTGCGGATTTGGATGGCTATTTGAACGAGTCGGATCGTGAGAACATCGCGCATCTCCATCGGTACTACAGTGAAGCAATGCGCTGCTTTCGGAAGCTTTCCGCGGGTGAGGCCAATCTGTCTTTGGTAAAAGGAGAAACAGACAAGATTATAGCTCTCTACGAGAAGATGGGGAAGTTCATGCAGAAGGTTACTGCAAACGAATCCGATTTGCATGTTTACAGCTTCGAAACCCCTCCGGTTCAGCATGGCGAGGTGTCGCGCCTGATTGCGAAACTGAGAGATTCGCGGACGGGCAACGAGGAGTTTGTTTACTACATTCAACGGGCCTATGAACTGCTTTTCAATCTCGCCTGGGGCGGCGCCGGAAAGAGGCGGAAGAATCATCTGGTAGTAAAGACGCCGGTAACAAATCCAATTCAGAATTTTGCGGTGCACAAGATTCCCGATGTCGATGAGCTGATCAAGGACACAGTGATGTGCGTAATGCTTCGCGGAGCCTTACTGCCATCAATGATTTTGAGCAAGGAAATTCAGGAATACAGCTCCACCGGCATGGTTACGCCGTTTGCACTTTTCAGAATTAGAAGGGACGATTCGAAATCGAAGGATGATATGGAATATGTTCTGGATTTGGATATGTCCTATTTCAATCTCCGGAGCCTTGAGGATAAGAACCTAGTGTTTGCCGACCCGATGAATGCAACGGGGGGATCGATAGTTACGATAGTGAAGTATCTTCTCGAGCAGGGAATCCAGCCTAGATCTATAAAGGCCCTCAATGTGGTTGCCGCTCTCCAGGGCTCCTTGCAAGCTGTTAGATCGATCGAAAACATGGAAGTTTACATGCTGTGGATGGATCCAATTCTCAATGACTCGGCCTATATCCTTCCGGGGCTCGGAGATGCAGGGGATAGGATAAACGGTTCGGATGATGGCTCTCCCCGGAGCATGATTCAACTGGTGGCGGATTACGGCTCGAATATGGCCTCCCTTTACCGGTCGCAGGTTAGAGAGATTGAGAGGACGGTTTTGGGGGATGATGGGCTTCGCGGATAGCTTGGAGGGCCGCACCGCACCCACTTCGCCGCTTGGCATAAGCCCGCAGCTTCTTTGCGGCAGTATCACTGGCAGATGGCGGACAATCCGCCCGGGCCTCGTAAGCCTGCTGGTTTTCCTACTTCTAGGCTGCCGCACTCTGAACAGGGAACGGGCGATTACAGCCTACAATCAGGGTAACGCCCTTCGCGAGGTTGGCAGAACGGAGGACTCGATTCTTTACTACAGGCAGGCCCTCGAATATGAGCCGGAAATGGCTGCCGCCGCCTACAACCTAGCGCTTGTTCTGGTAGCCGATGCCGATAATCATGCAGATTCAAAGCCAACTGATGGGAGCGCCTCGCCTCCGAGCGAGAATGCTGAGGAGGCCATTGAATTGCTCGAAGCTTTACTTCGTCGCGATCCCGGGAATCTTACGGTACTGCGCGCCCTAGGATGGGTGAGTTGGAAGGGTGCCAAGCTAGATGCGGCTCTAAACCATTACCAAGCCGTATTAGCTGTTTCCCCTGTCGATGAAGCCGCCCTTGGGGCCGTATGCGAAATTTACGAGGCCATGGGCCAACCGGAAAGAACCCTCGAAAATAGGAAATATCTTGTGAAGCTGCTTGATAATTCCGAGAGCAGGATTGAGTTGGCGAGAATCACCGCGCTGCTGGGGAATAAACAAGAGGCCTTGAAATTATATATTGATTCACTTTTTAATGGCGAAAGCAGCCAGGCGCTCAAGGGGGCGGCCGAAATTTCCGAGGAATTGGGCCTGTATCGAGAGGCTGTGGGGTATAGAATTCGATTGCTGGATGCCGGCGGCGACTCTGCTGAAACTTGGTGGCACATAGCCCGCCTGAGATTGAGTAGGATTGAAAACTACGATAAGGGCTTCGAGGCGTTGGAGCAGGCGCTAAGCGAGGGTTTCTCCGATAAGGGACTCATAGAAGAACTCGCGAGTGAAACCCCGGAGGCTGTAAATAGAATGATTAGAAAAACCGTTGAAATCAAACTCGAAGAGCTAGAAGCCGCAAAAGCAAACCCGTGAGTCTTGACTAGGCTAGCTTACCACTATCTCCCTTATCTCCTCGAAAACCGCATCCGCTTCCCCTGAGCCATTCACAACCCGAAGCAGTCCCCTCGCTCTGTACCAGTCGCTTAGGGGCCAGGTTTCCTCCGCATAGAGAGCGAGGCGTTTTTTAACCGCTTCTTTTTTGTCATCTTCCCGAATATACAGGCGCGCGCTGTCGTCGTCGCATATGTTCTCCACAGCTGGCGGCATCGAATCCACATGGTAGATGCGCCGGCATACAGGGCAAGATCTGCGCCCTGTTAAACGCCTGATTAGAACCTCCCTAGTGCACTGAAGTTCGATTGCATAATCGATATCGCTAAATTTAGAAAGGGCTTCGGCCTGGAGAATGGTTCTTGGGAAGCCGTCGAGAATGAATCCACTAGTGGCATCATCCAATTCAAGCCGGGTTCTAAGCACCTCGATCGTTATTTCATCCGGCACCAATCCGCCGGAATCCAGGATTTTTTTCACCCTCGTACCCAGCGGTGTTTGCCTCTTGATGTTCTCTCGAAAAAGATCGCCTGTTGATACATGTGGGATGCCCACCAAGGCGCTCATTCTGGCCGCCATAGTACCCTTACCGGCCCCCGGAGGGCCGAGGAACAGCATTTTCACTTCTCACCTCCCTTCCGATACTGATTCGGGATTCGCGGCAATTCTAGTGGCTTCGAACAAATCATGATTCTGGAGCATTCTGCTGGGCAAGAACCATTCCCGCCTAATTGTGCCGGCGCCGAAATACCCCGCGAATTCTATAGGCGGCCAGATGAACAGCAGCAGAGGCTGCTTCCGTATGCGCAGGCGCAAGATGTCGCTCAGCATGAGGCGAGTGTTTTTGAAAACGGATTGCCAATTCCCTCCGATTCCATTCTTCGATAGAATCGGATAAAAGTCAAATCGCAAAATAGCTGATACGGCATTGCAAGGCAATCACGGATTCCCCCGCCCCGCGGCGATTACCTGATTCCTAACGGATGCAAAGCATGCTATACTACTATCCGCGGGCACTTGGAGGAACTCAATGAAAACTAATGGTTCAATTGTTTTTCAAAGTGACTTTGGCCTGTTGGATGGCGCGGTTTCATCAATGTATGGAGTTGCGCACTCGGTATCCTCGAACCTGAGGCTCTACAACCTTACCCATGAGATACCTCAATTCAACACCTGGGAGGCCTCTTATCGCCTGATACAGACAATAAAGTACTGGGCGCCTGGCACGGTATTCGTATCCGTTGTCGACCCCGGGGTTGGCACCGAAAGGCGCAGCGTAGTCGCCCTAACCAACAGCAGGCACTATATTGTAACCCCGGACAATGGAACGCTAACCCATGTTGCCCAAGTATTGGGAATTGCCGAATGCTACGAAATCGAAGAAGAGACAAACAGGCTGAAAGGATCCCACTATTCTTATACCTTCCACGGTAGGGATTTGTATGCCTACACAGGCGCGAGACTTGCGGCCGGGAATATAGCTATCAGCGAGGTTGGCCGGAAAATCTCCCCCAACAAGCTTCTTTCCCACCCTCATGTGCCCCCTGCCTTCTCTGATTCTACGATCAAGGCAAGTATCGATATCCTGGATGCCCGATATGGCAGCCTCTGGACCAGCTGTCCGCGTGAGATGTTCTCTAAAATCGAAGTGGATTATGGCGAGTATGTAAGCGTTCAAATCTCTCATCACGGCAGAGTGGTGTATGGGAACGATCTCAAATATGTGAAATCCTTTAACAATGTGAACATAGGAGTTACTTTGGTGTACATTAATTCACTTCTCAATGTCGGTGTTGCAATTAACCGTGGGAATTTCGCCAAGGCCTATGATGTAGGCGCTGGGCAGGATTGGTTGATAAGCTTCAAGAAGGGTGTTGAACTTTGAAAGAGTGCGGATTAGCAAGGCGCCGCAGGGCATGAGCCGTACCCCGAACTCAATGGGCTGCCTCCGGAATTTGCATACCCCTCCCTTGATACGGCATTAGGCTGCATGGTCCGAGGCTCGAGAGCTTGCGAAATGGAACCCGTAAACGGAATTTTGGTTTTTCAAAGCGATTTTGGCCTGCTGGAGGGCTCCGTTGCCCAGATGTATGGCGTAGCTCTGAAAGTTGATCCGAATCTAAGAATGTTCGACATAACCCACAACATCGAGGCGTTTAACACCTGGGCTGCCTCATATTCCCTTTTTCAAACCTGCCCGGTTTTTCCTAGCGGCTGTGTCTTTGTTTCGGTGGTTGATCCTGGAGTTGGAACTAGTAGAAGGAGTGTGGCAGCATCGACAAAGGCGGGCCACTACGTGATTACGCCGGATAACGGCACACTCACTCATGTATGCAAGCATATCGGAATCAAGGCGCTCAGGGAGATTGATGAATCGGTGAATCGTCTTCCGGGAAGTGAGAAGTTCCATGTCTTTCACGGAAGGGACGTGTATGCATACACAGGGGCGCGTTTGGCTAGCGGTGTCATTGGCTTTGAGGGAGTAGGGAGGGAGTTGGATGTAGGGAGCATCTATTGTCATCCGCTCCCTGCTGCAAAAATGGTTGATGGCGGAATCGAGGGTATGATCGACATTGAGGATCCCCACTTCGGGATGCTATGGACAAATATTCCAATCTCGATGCTTGAGGGTATTGATTTCGGTTCGAGGCTTAAGATTGAGATTCGATACAAGAATGAGACTAGATACCAGAGAGAGGTGGTTTACGAAAAATCCTTTGGAGCAGTTGAGGCAGGCAGAGACCTGCTGTACAACAACGAAATTGGATTTCTAGCGCTCGGCGCCAATAGGGGTAGTTTCACTGATAAATATAATATATCATCCGGTTACGATTGGACGATAAGTATAGATTTCCGATGAACCGGAAAACGGAGGTAATTGCTATGTTCAAATTCGATGTGAAGCGGGTTGTAGCTACTGGGATCGGAGCGGCCCTATTCATGGTGCTTTTCATGTTTGTAAAGATCCCTTCATGGGTTCCGGAAACGCAGTTTCAGTCCGCCTATGCGCTAGGTTCACTTGTGGCGGTTCTGTTTGGTCCCATTGCGGGCGCCTTGGTACAGTTCATAGGCCATGGAATTAGCGATGCAATACAGTATGGAAGCCCATGGTGGAGTTGGGTAATAGCAAGCGGTGTTAGCGGATTTATTTTCGGTTTGGCATATGGAAAAACCGGACTCGAAAAGGGAGAGTTAAAATTCAAAGGCATTCTTAGGTGGAATCTCATTCAGATTATTGGCAACGTTGTGGCTTGGGTGGTCATCGCGCCGGTGCTCGACATCGTTATCTATGCAGAACCAGTGAATCTGGTGTTCACCCAAGGCGTATTTGCGGCTATTTTCAATATAATTGTTTGCGGAGTATTGGGAACACTGCTAATGCTTGCTTGGTCCAAAACTATTCCTAGGAAGGGAACACTTGAATAGCTTCCGGGGTGGAACCGGCAATCATATTCGATAACTATTCCTTTAAGTACTTTGCCCAGTCGAGGGCAACTTTGAAGGACATAGACTTGAAAATACAGGCGGGGGAGAAAGTACTGATAATTGGGCCCAGCGGGAGCGGTAAAAGTACGCTGGGATACTGCCTTAACGGACTGATTCCCTCTGCCTATGCCGGCGAAATTGAAGGCTCGCTTGTAGTGAAGGGCCGCGAGGTTAGAAACCTTGGCATCTTCGAGCTATCGAAGTCTGTCGGCACGGTTATGCAGGACACAGATGCCCAATTTGTCGGGCTTTCCGCTGCCGAAGACATCGCCTTTGCACTGGAGAACGACTGTATCCCGCAGGATTCGATGCTCAAGCGGGTAGCCGAGGTTGCCTCGACTGTTGGTTTGAGCGCTTTTCTTAAGCATCCCCCCCAGGAGCTTTCGGGAGGCCAGAAGCAGAGGACTTCCCTGGCTGGAATTCTGGTGGACGATGTGGATATCCTGCTCTTCGATGAACCACTGGCCAATTTGGATCCCCAAACCGGGAAATATGCGATTGAATTGATCGATCGGATGCACAAACTTGGGGCCAAGACGGAACCTAGAGAGTCTAGAACAACGATAATAATCGAGCATCGTATCGAGGATGTACTGCATAGGGAAGTTGATAGGATAGTTCTAATCAATGATGGACGGATAATAGCTGATAAGCACCCCCACGATATGATTGCATCCGGACTCTTGTCGGATTACGGATTGAGAGAGCCTCTGTATGTCACTGCGTTGAAATATGCGGGGATTGATGTTACAAGTGAAATGCTTCCTGCCTATATCTGGTCGATGGATTTCAAGTCAGTAAGATCGAGTTTCATCGATTGGTATGAAAGTATAAGCGAAAAAGAATACAGGGTGGCAGAGGATGAAGTATTGTCGCTTAAGAAGCTTGATTTTGCATACCTCAAGGGCGCGCCGGTGCTCACTGATGTAAATTTTTCTGTTAAAGCCGGAGAAATGCTTTCAATTGTAGGCAAGAATGGCGCTGGGAAATCCACCACCGCGAAATTGATATGCGGATTCGAAGAGCACGGTAGTTCCGAAATATTCTTCAACGGAATCGATGTTTTTGGTAAACCGATTAACGAACGGGCCTCTTTCGCGGGCTATGTAATGCAGAACCCCAATCAAATGATAACCTGCTCGCATGTATACGATGAAGTCGTTTCCGGCTTGAGGCTGAGAAAGACTCCCCAGAAGGAAATCGATGAGAAACTGGATTATGTTCTGGAAATTTGTGGACTTAGCAGATTCAAGAAATGGCCTATTGCGGCGCTGAGTTATGGTCAGAAAAAAAGGGTTACGATAGCGGCGATTCTGATATTGGATCCAAAAATAATAATACTGGATGAGCCTACGGCGGGTCAGGACTTCCGCCATTACACGGATATAATGCAATTCCTGAGCCGAATAAATAAACTTGGTATAACGATTATTCTAATTACGCATGATATGCATCTAATGCTCGAATATACGAGGCGGTCGATAGTTTTCTGCGAGGGCAGGATAATCCAGGATGCCGATCCGAGTGCGGTCCTTACAGATCCCAAGATAGTTGGCGAGGCCAGTCTTAAGGAAACCTCGCTTTATCATCTAGCGGGCGAAATGTCTATTCGGAATCCGAAATCCCTGGTTGATAGATTTGTTGACTACGAAAAAGCGCTGTGACCATCTTTGACTATCGCTTCAAGGACACCGTTGTTCACCGTCTCTCGGGACTCTCGAAATTGCTCTGTTTTTTGCTATTAACCAGCGCTGTAATGTACACCTACGATATCAGATTCTTTGCGGCGGTTCTTGTTTTCTCGTTCACAGTTCTTAGGCTGGCAAAAATCAAAATCAGGGAATTGAAGCTTATTTTCATATATGTAGGGATTTTCCTGATTATAAACCAGGTGCTTTCGTTTATTTTCGCACCCAACCACGGTACGCGGATTTACGAATCCCACACGCTTTGGTTTCGCATCTATGGGAGGTACAATGTAACCTATCAACAAGCCTTTTACCAGCTTTCTAAGCTTTTTAAGTACAGCTCCGTTATCCCATTGGGGATAATCTTTCTGTATACAACCGATCCGAGTGAGTTTGCCTCGAGTCTGAATGCCATTTTTGTGCCCTATAAAGTTGCCTTTGCCGTATCGCTAACGCTAAGGTACTTTCCGGATATCCAAAAAGTATACCGCGATATTTCCAAATCTCAGCAGGCGCGGGGTTTGAATATCTCGAAAAAAACCTCGTTCTGGCATCGGTTCAAAAATGCAGTTGCCACAATGGTGCCCCTAATCTTCTCGTCGCTCGGTCGAATAGACGTGATTACAAACGCAATGCAGCTTAGAGGCTTTGCCAAGCATAGAACTAGAACCTGGTATAGTCGCCGCAAGGCTCAAAAGAGCGACTACATCGCTCTGGCGATATGCTTCGGTATGGCTGCCGCGGCAATCTGTGTTGCAATTTTTGTGAATCATGGCAGGTTTTACAATCCATTTATTACGGTAAGGCCGATCAGTCCATGAGAATACCGCTATCGCTTGGCTCCGAGAGTTTCAATATTCGGTCTATCGTTTTGAGTGCAGTATATCCGTCTTCCAATGAGGACTTGCTTGCCTTACTAGGATTCATCCACAGGGAAACCACGTGGCTCATCATTCCGGAGAAATATTCAGTAGCGCCCTTCCATTCTCTTTTCTTCCGTACCAGCGACCGGAAACCGCTATAGTAAGACGATTCCTCCGATTCCCAGACTTCGTATGTTCCATTTCCAATACGAATTCTTCCCGATGTAAAACTCAAATCCAATTCGAACACTAGATAATCGCGTCTACCCGAGATATCGATAGTTACGTCGGTTTCGCCGATTTTCGCAATGGCGAGAAGCCCTCCGCCTTTTTTCTCCGAATTCCCCAGGACCTGCCGAATGTCGATTTCCGCATCGCAAAGAAAGCGCATGATGTCAATCATATGGGTGCCGTCGTGGTAGATTACTTCCCTACTGGATTTGCTTTTGCCCATGTAGAGCCGGGAATGCAGAGATAGCAGCCTGCCCAGCGCGCCGCTTCTAATAATCCCTTTGATAGATAGGTAATCCCGCGAAAAGCGCCGTTCGTGATTTACAACCACGCGGGTCGATTTAGACCTTGCCAATTCCATCACCGGTCTGATGTCTGCTACTGAATTGGCCAGCGGTTTTTCGCAAACTATCACGGGAATTTGATAGCGGAATCCCATCCTAAGCAATTTTGGATGCGTATCGGTCCAAGAGGCTATGTGAAGTATGTCAGGACTCTCGTTGCGAACCATTTCCTCTGCATCGTCATATACTTGAACCGAGCCCCAATCTACTTGAAATTCCCTTCGGCGCTCTTCCGATGGATCCGCCCCCGCGGCCAAAATGGTATGTGGATTCTCAACGATCGCTCCAGCATGAGCCGCCGGTTTCTCCCTTAGGGCGTCCTTTTGGAGCGTCGAGCCTATTCTACCAAGACCGGCGATTGCACATCTTAGCTGACGATTTCCCTTTCGCATCATTTGCTCCGTATCATTGCATAGTGCGGTAAGTATTGTGAATTACGCCGCTTAGATTGGCGAAGCCCAGACGGCGCTCAGCTCTATCTTAAGAAGAGCGTGACCGGGCAAGGCCTAGGGCAATTGCCCTAGGTTTAGCAGTTTTTTTAATTTTGTGGATATGCGCTTGACATTTTTTGGTAGTGTGGGTAGTTTGATGTTTCCCTCTGGGGTACAGAGCCGCATGGTTAGCGGATCTGTTTAGATCTTTAAGAGAGTAGGGAAGGGAAGGAAGAGACCACGTTA
>Ga0126328_10000049_pt1 | contig 32643 bp, 27 predicted proteins | sample InaspJWI13metaG_FD_97003 | JGI IMG/M metagenome (GOLD analysis project Ga0126328, IMG submission 97003) | Marine gutless worms symbiont microbial communities from Oahu, Hawaii - Inanidrilus sp. 1 OAHU.JWI-13 metaG | ecosystem: Host-associated > Annelida > Digestive system > Unclassified... | reverse complement strand
CCGGGGGGCATCCCGTCCAATCAGCTGCCGGCCAAAAGATTCCGAAGCAATGAAATAATCGCTGTGCTGTGCCAGACTCTGCATGCCGGGTCGCAGCGTGCCGGCGTCCACGACAATCGGGAGATCGCTGCGGCGTGCGACCCGAGCGGCTTCCAGAGCGGCTTCCATAAACAGACCGTCCGTATGCAACACACGGGCACGCGTGATCAGAGCGAAATCGATTTCCCCGGCCCCCAGTGAAGGCCCTTGGGGACGCTGCCAGAAGATATTCCGCCGTCCGGACGCTTGTTCTACAACGATGAAAGCAATTTGCGATGTGCTCTGGGGGCGAATCTGTAAACCCTTGATGTCGATTTGCTCTTTTTCCAGGGAAACCCGAATTTCTTGCCCGAAGGAATCATCGCCGGTAATGCCCATCATGGCACAACGCAGGTTCCAGCGGGCCAGGGCCACCAAAGCGGTGGCCACCGGTCCCCCGCCTTGTATGGTGAGCCCGCTAGCTTCACACTTCTGGTCCACTTCCGGATAGCGCGCAATCGTGCCGATAAAATCCAGGCAGCACTGCCCCAGACCAACGACGTCAATTGTATTTGGCGGCACTGTATTCATCCTTTCAGCTGGATCCAATACCGGATCGGTTATAGGCGTCCTCAGTATAGATTCTCCAGGCGACCAATTCAAGTCTGAACAGCCGCGCGGCGCCCTTGACACAGGCCGGGCGGGGAACCACTTTATAGTCACAAATCAAACACGTTCCCCTATGTCAGAAGACCAACCAAAAAACACACAGGACCCGGTGACATGCTGAACAAGATGATTGTCCATACCCTGCCGCTTCTACCGAAAGAGTTGATCTGGTATTTTTCAAAAACATACATTGCCGGTGAAACCGTCGACGCTGCCATCCGGGTATCAAAAGAACTCAACAACAAGGGCGCCAGCGTGACCGTTGATCTGTTGGGTGAGTTTATTGACGATATTGAAATGGCCGCTATGTATCTGGAAGCTTACCTTGAGCTGATCGATCGATTTGCCGCCAGCCCGGCCCAGGGAAACTATTCCCTGAAACCCACCATGTTCGGATTGCTGATTGATCCCGACAAGTGCTATACCGCCGTGCGTAAGATCGTACAGGCCGCGGCAGCACGGGACAGTTTTGTGCGGATAGACATGGAAGACTCCCGGTGTGTCGATCTCGAAATAGAGCTTTTTAGCAAACTGAAAGAGGAATTTCCAACGAACGTGGGGTTGGTACTGCAAGCCTACCTGAAGCGTACCCAGAAAGATCTGGAGAAATTGAAGCGTAGTCATATCGCGGACGAGGCGCCGCTCAATTTCAGGCTGTGTAAAGGCATCTATGTGGAACCGCCTCAGATCGCTTTTCAAGACATGTCCGCGATCAACCGGGCGTTTATCGAGAACCTGGACTTCATGTTGCGCAACGGCATATATGCGGGCATTGCCACCCACGACCGGAAACTTATCGAACAGGCCGAGCACCTCATTTCCCATTACGGTGCCACGCAGGATCAGTATGAATTTCAGATGCTGTATGGGGTTACCCCGCGTTTACGTCAGCGCCTCATCACGTCCGGCCATAAGATGCGTGTGTATGTGCCTTTCGGAAAAAGCTGGTTCGGGTATGCCACCCGGCGACTGAAGGAGAACCCGACCTTGGTAAGACACCTGCTACGGGCCTTGCTGATCAAAGGCTGACCCATTGGGAGCTCTCATCAAAGAAGCCAAACTGCTTGAATTCTAAGGTTTATTTTGGTAGGCTGGCTTGTAAACCTGCCAGTAAAGCGGACCAAATAAATGAATACCCGGACCTTAAAAAACGGTTTGACAGTCCTGATCTGCATGCTTTTCATCGGCTTTGTCGTTATATACGAGCTGCATTCCCGCCGGCAGGCCCAATTAAAAATCGAAGAACATGCGGTGATAATTTCCGATTCACTCTGGAATTTTCACTACCAGGGAGCGGCTGAATACCTCAAGCTGGTAGCCAATGCCCACAACTATAGGACCCTGGTGGTAACCGACCACAGTGGTGAAATCTTTCAAAAGACGGGGGCCGACGAGGCCGGGACAATCGAAAAAACCCTGATCCGTATCAATTTGATTCCTGAAGTTGGACTAAAGGCCGATGTCCTGTATGCCGGCAATGTCATCGGGCGTATCGTGGCTGTCTGGCTTCCCCGGACGATCTATACCTATGCTTATTTGCTATTTGCTTTGATCCTGGTGATCACGGTTATCCAGCTCTATTTTCGAATCGTGCGTCACAAGGGACTGTTGGAAGATACCGTCCGCAAGCGCACCGAAGAATTGGCGGAATCCAACCAGTCGTTGCAGGTTGAGATACGGGAAAAGAAGCAGACCGAGGAAACCCTCCGGGAAAGTGAAGATAATTTCCGGAAGCTCTATGAAGAGTCCCGTCAAGCGGAGGAAGTCTATCGCTCCTTGCTCAATTCATCGGCCGATGCGATTGTCACCCACAATATGCAGGGGCATCCGGAATACCTGAGTGAATCTTTCACCCGCATTTTCGGCTGGACCCTCGAAGAAGTCAAAGGCGATTTTATTCCGTTTGTACCCGATGCGGAAATGGAGAGAACCACGCAGATCATCTCCGATCTGGTCCAAAACGGGACTTCCTGCCAGGGATTTGAGACCCAGCGCTACACCAAGAACGGGAAGTTGTTGGACGTTAGCCTGAGCGCCTCCCGATACAATGATCATCGCGGCCAGCCGACCGGTATACTGGTTGTCCTGCAGGACATTTCTGCCCGCAAACGCCTTGAAAGCCAGCTCCAACATGCCGACCGCATGGAAGCCATCGGTACGTTGGCCGGTGGCATCGCGCATGATTTCAATAACCTGCTGATGGGTATCCAGGGGAATGCATCTTTGTGTTTATTGGATATGGATGCCGGCGGGGCGGTGTTCGAAAAATTGAAGAACATCGAAACTTATGTGCGTAGCGGGGTGGATCTGACCAAGCAGCTCTTAGGGTTTGCCCGGGGAGGCAAATATGAGACACTGCCTACCGATCTTAATAAAATTGTGGAAGAAGAGAACCGGATGTTCGGCCGGGCCAAAAAGGAAATTACGATCCATGAAGATTATGAAAAGGAACTCTGGACCGTGGAAGTCGACCGAGGGCAGATCAAGCAGGTCATTCTGAACCTCTACGTCAATGCCTGGCAGGCCATGCCCGGCGGCGGGCGTATTTTTGTCCGCACGCGCAACGCCCATCTGGAGGATGAGTTTGCCCGATCTTTTGAAGCCCGTCCCGGAAGGTACATTGTCCTGACAGTCACCGATACCGGTATCGGCATGGATGAAGAGACCCGGCAGAAGATATTCAACCCCTTCTTTACTACCAAGGAGATGGGGCGAGGGACCGGTTTGGGGCTGGCGTCCGTGTACGGCATCATAAAAAACCACGACGGTATCATCGATGTGCAGAGTCAACAGGGGAAGGGCACCACTTTCACCGTCTACCTGCCCGCCTTCCAAAAGAAGTCGGAACAGGAAACCCGAGACAGCCCCAAGATCGTTAAAGGGTCCGGTACGGTCCTGCTGGTAGACGATGAAGAAATGATTGTCGAAGTCGGTGCGGAGATGATCAGGGCCATTGGTTATGACGTCATCACCGCTTCGCAAGGGCATCAGGCCATCGATATATACAAGGATAAAGGCCCTGAAATAGATGTGGTTCTGCTTGATATGATCATGCCGACCATGGGCGGGGGCGAACTCTTCGATCAACTGAAAAAACTCGACAATGACGTCCGGGTAATCCTGTCCAGCGGCTACAGCCTGGACGGCAAGGCGTCTGAAATCATTAGCCGGGGTTGCAACGGATTTATTCAAAAACCCTTCGACATGAAAGAACTATCCGGCAAACTCCACCAGGTCATGCATGAAGATGAATACCAGATGTAACCGGGCCAGACTTTTACACCCGCCAAGTTTTCAGCCGGTTACCAGCATAAGCTGCAAATCACAAACATTGGTATTCGTGGGGCCGGTTTTGAGTAGCCGGTCTATGCGGTCAAAAAAAGCATAGGCATTGTTGTCATTCAAATAGGTATCGATATCGCAATCGGAGGCCCGGGCCAGGGCGAGCAGCCCTTTGTGCACACAGGCTCCGGCTGCATCCGTGGGGCCGTCATTACCGTCCGTGGCGGCTGAAAGAAAAGCGAGGCCCTCCGCATCCTCGGGACAGCTGGCGATTTCCGCCAAAAACGCCAGGGCCATTTCCTGGTTACGCCCGCCTTTACCCTGACCTCGAATCGTGACAGTGGTTTCCCCGCCGGCGATGATACACAGGTCGCCTTCACCGAGCAGCCTGTGCTTACGGGCGTCTTTACCAATGCCGTAGAAAACTTTGGCTACTTCCCGGGCTTCACCGGTAATCTGGGATGAAAGGATAACCGGTTTATAGCCCAATTGACGGGCCCGTTGCGCGGCTGCTTGAAGGCTTAAAAAATTGGTGCCGATCAGGAAGTTGGTAGTCCTTGTGAACAGGGGGTCGCCCGGCTTGGGTGTCTCTGGTACGACACCGGCCTGACCCAGCCGGACCAGCTCCTGCAGCTTGTCCGGCATTTTATGCGTCAATCGGTACTTTCCCAAAATCTGACCGACATCCGCGTAGCTGGTCGGGTCGGGGACGGTCGGTCCCGACGCAATGGCATCCAGGCGGTCACCCACCACATCCGACAGAATTAGACTGACGGAGGTGGCCGGCGCTATCGCCCGGGCCAGCTGGCCGCCCTTTATTCCGGACAAATGCTTGCGGATACAATTGATTTCATTGATAGTCGCTCCGCATTCCAATAGGAGCCGCGTAACCACCTGCTTGTCGTTTAAAGAAAACGTAATGTCGTGACCGGACGCGCGGTGGCGGCCGGGTAAGGGCAGCAGGGCGGATCCGCCCCCGGACATAAGATTTATTACAAGCGTGCGGGTATCCGCTGCTGAACACAGCGACAGGATTTCAGAGGCGCCCCTGACGCCGTTTTCGTCCGGGATGGGATGACCGGCTTCTATCATCGGGATATACTGCAATGTTTCCGTATGACCGTATTTGACGACGATGCAGCCACCGCTGATCCTGTTCCCGCAGATATGCTCGATTGCCAGGGCCATCCGGGCGGTCGCTTTACCAGCTCCGATGACGATTAAACCGTTCCAGTCATCGAGATCGAATACCTTCTGATTCCCTTTGCGACCAATGGTTAATAGAGAATCTGTCAATCGCACAGATTCGCAAACCAAGGCGTAAGGATCGACGCGATCCACACCGACCTTAAAAATATCTACCAGGTGATCACAGTGGGGTGGCATGGGGACCTCCATGTTCAGCGATGGGTATCTTCAAACGCCAGCGATAAGCTATAATGGGGCATGACCCTGTGCGCGGCCAACTGGTTGCTTATCAGGGTATATCCCAAGCGCTCCTGGAAGTCAAAAAAACCGACCTATACTTGGCGGCTTTTTGATCTTCGGTAGCTGTGCGGACAAAGGCAATCCGTGACTTTGATATGGTGGCATAAAAGGTTAAAAATATTTGCCTTGTTGCCGGATCACGTGTTATTTTTCAAGCTAATCTAAGCCTTGCCCGGTAAAATGAGAATATCATGACAGAGAAACCGACCAAGACGGAACTTGAGCAGCAGGTACGCCAGCTCAGCCACAAGGTTGCCGGATTGGAACGGGCTGGAAAGATGAATCAGACCCTATATCGGGTTTCCAGCGCCGTCAACACCACTGAAAACCTAGACGAACTCTACGCCTCCATTCACGCCATCCTGCATGATGTCATTGAGCTCCGTAATTTTTACATTGCCATTTATCATCGGGATAAGCGTTCCATATCCTTTCCCTATTATCAGGACGAACATGAAGATGATTTCAGTCAGATAGATGACTTTGAGGAGACCAGTTCCCTCACCGGTGAGGTCATATTGGCGGGGAGGCCTTTGCTGCTGAACCAGGCGATGCTGGACGAGCGGGCCGTTCAGAACAGGATAATGGGCACTGTCCCTTTGATCTGGATGGGTCTGCCTTTGAAAGTGAAGGGCGAAGTGATCGGCGTTATCGCCACCCAGAGCTATGATGATCCCCATCAGTACACTACCGCGGACCTGGACTTTTTAGCTTCCGTTTCCGAGCAAATCGCCATCGCCATTCAGCGCAAGCGCATCACTGAAGCGCTCCAGGAAAGCGAAAACCGCTTCCGCTCCATGGCCGCCGCCCTGCCGTGTGCGATCTACCGCTGTGCCTTGGATGTACACTGGACCATGACGTACATCAGTAAGCAAATCCTTGAAATTACAGGCTACCCGGCTTCTGATTATTTTGATAACGCTGTACGCAGTTTTGCCAGTGTCATCCACCCCGATGATATCGCGGGCGTGCACCGGCGGGTACAACAGGCCGTGGCGGACCGGCACGCCTGGGTATTGGAATACCGGGTCTGCCATGCGGATGGTTCCATCCGCTCGGTCTATGAAGAGGGGCGGGCCATTTACGCTGACGACGGTGAAACCCGGTTTCTGGACGGATTCATTCTGGATAACACCGAAAGGCACCATGCGGAAGAATCTTTACGCAAGAGTGAGGAGCGCTATCGGACCCTACTGGAAGCCTCACCGGACGCCATTGTGGCCTATGATAACAGCGGCAATATCATCTACATCAATCCGGCTTTTGAAAAGACCTATGGCTGGAGCGCAGCCGAGCTGGTCGGCCAGAGAATCGATTTCGTACCCGCACACGAAAAGGAAAAAACCCGCCGGGCCGTCATGCGCAACCTGAAAGGTGAAGATGTATCGCTCGAAACCCAGCGGCTCACTCAAGATGGCCGCCTGCTGGACATTCACTTGAAAACTGCAATATTTCATGATGACGACGGCAACCTGCAGGGATCCATCGTTATCCATAGGGATATTACAGACCATATCGCCGCTGAAAAGGAAACCCGTCGCCTGCAGAACCTGTTGGGAAATATTGTAGATTCCATGCCGTCCATTCTGGTCGGTATAGATGAAGCCGGCCGGGTAACCCAGTGGAACCGGCGGGCCGAGGAGAAGACCGGGATAAAAGCCACGGCGGCTGTGGGCCGCGAAATCGGAGATGTCTTCCCCCGGCTGGTGGATGAAATGGATAGAATCCGAGTGGCCATGCGCGAGTGTCGTCCTCAGCATGATGCCAAAAAGCCCTATCGGGGCGCGACGGAAACGCGTTATGAAGATGTTACGGTTTATCCTTTAACGGCCAACGGCGTTCAGGGTGCGGTCATCCGCGTGGACGACGTGACTGAGAGAGTGCGGCTGGAAGAGATGATGATCCAATCTGAAAAGATGATGTCCGTGGGCGGGCTGGCGGCCGGAATGGCGCACGAAATCAACAACCCCTTGGCCAGCATCATGCAAAATACCCAAATAGCCAGAAACCGGCTTTCCGGAGCCTCACCGGCCGATCAACGGACGGCCGCAGAGTGCGGTACCACCCTCGAGGCGATTAAGACGTTCCATGCTAAGCGCGGCTTGATCAACATACTGGAAGCCGCGCTGGAATCGGGCTCGCGCGCGGCCAAAATCGTGAACAACATGCTTAGTTTCAGCCGCATGGAGGATGCCTCCCTTACCCGGCAGAACCTGGCCGAGCTGCTGGACGCCACCATCGAATTGGCTCAAAGCGACTATGATTTGAAACGCAAACACGATTTTCGTAAAATTGAGATCATCCGTGACTATGCCCCCGATACACCCCTGGTCTTATGCGTCGGCAGTAAGATACAACAGGTCTTCCTCAATATTTTTAAGAACGGGGCGGAAGCGATGGCGGGATGGGAGGAACGGCCGGGCCCACCCTGTTTCCATTTGCTGGTGAAACCGGATAAGGCTATGGTCCGGGTTGAAATCAAAGACAACGGGCCGGGAATGGAAGCGAATGTTCGCAAACGGGTCTTCGAACCCTTTTACACCGCGAAAAGGGGTGAGGGCGGCACCGGCTTAGGTTTGTCGGTCAGTTACTTCATCATCACCGAAAACCACCATGGCTCCATGACAGTTGAATCTGAACCGGGCAAGGGGGCCCGCTTCATTATCCGTCTGCCTGTCGGATAGCCGTTCGCCGCCGCTTTGGTCGATACCCTTATAAATGTTAGATTCGTAAAGGAGTGACGCAGTGATAGCCCGGGATATTATGGATCGTCGGTTCCACACCCTGCATCCCGACCTGACCATTCAGGCCGCCGTGCAGGCCTTTCGAGAAGCGACTCGCAAGGAAGGCAAGAAAGTGTTCGGCATGATGGTGACCGATGATCGGGGTCACTTGGTGGGCATGCTGTCCATGTACGATATCCTCATCTATATTCAGCCCAAGCATGCGTCCATCTGGGGTGAAATGGAAGAATTGGACCCCGACCACCTCTTTCAGGAGCAGTTGCGGCGGGTATGGTCGGTCAAGGTTGACGACATTATGACAGCTGAGGTGGTGACGGTCCATCCAGACACGCATCTGCTGGTCATAGCCGATATCATGATTAAAAAACATATACGCCGGCTACCAGTGGTTGCGGATCGCCAGGTGGCCGGCATCGTATATGTTTCAGATGTATTTTACCAAATGCTGCATAAATTCTAGAAGCCATCTCAAAAAAGTCTTCTTGTCGGGCGTCTTGTGCGGCGTAGCCTACAGCGAAGACGTAAGCCTTTGGCGAAGCCTGAATAGCTTCTAACCGTTTAATAAGGAGCGCAGATGCCTAAGTTTCAGCCCCGCAGAGTCCTGACCGGCCTCCAGGTCAGGGAAGCCATGCGCCGCCAGGTGGTGGCGCTGGAAAAGGGCATTGCCGCGCGCGATTCCGTCCGACACCTGATCAAATACAAAATCAACGCCCTGCTGGTTACCGATTCCGGCAGACCCTGTGGGGTCGTTTCCAAGAAAGATCTGCTGGCCCTCATCTATGCAGGACTTCCGCCGAAAACACCTTTGGGGGACATGATGGCCGGTCCACCCGTGGCCTGCTTTCCGGATGATCTGCTCGATGACGGCCTTGAAATGATGCAAAGCTGTGGCGTGCACCAGCTTTTTGTGATCGGCGCCAGCCGGGAACGGGTCATCGGGGTCCTCTCCTATGCCGATATCGTGGGGTTGCTTTATCGGTATTGCCACGTTTGTCGACAAAGCACCCTCAGCAGGCAACCGGCGGACGATGGTTCACTACCACTGGAATTAGCTGTGCAAGAGGTCATGACCCCGGACGTCCAGTTCGTTTATGAGTCCGATTCGCTATACACGGTCATTGAAACCCTGACCGCAAAGAGTCTGGGGGCGATTCTGATCTACGCTGCGGATGAGCGGGCGGTGGGGGTGGTCTCCAAGACAGACCTTATTCAGGCCTGGTTTCACGGTGTCCAGCCGGATGCCCCTGCAGCTGAGGTAATGACGACACCGGTGCAAAGTTGCCGTAGCAATACAAGGTTGCGCTCGGCCCTGCAGCTGATGCTGCTGCAGGACGTCCAACGCCTGTTTGTAAGCACGGATACCGCGGATCACATTATCGGCGTGCTGTCGCTATCTGACGCGGCCCGGTTTAGATCCGGCTCTTGCCGGGCCTGCGTGGCTGGTCGCCTTTTGACCTAGCCGGGGCATGACGGTCCAGGCCCTCGTATTTTTTGATAACCGGGCAGTGTGATTCAGGCTTGGCGCCTGGTACCTTCCGACCGACAGAATCAAAAACGGACACAGTAAAAGGCTGCTTCCCCCTGGGGAAACAGCCTTTTTCTACCTGTGATAAGCGGGTAAGTGTCAGCCAACTTTCAGCACCAGGGCGCCGCCGGTATCACCAGCTGCACAACCGGCAAACAACAGGTAGCCACCGCCCGCCATGACAGTTTCCTCGATGCCTTCAATGATGGCCCTTCCCGCCGTGGGGGCCTGAGGATGGCCATATATCAGCGAGCTGCCGTAATTGTTGAACCCGTTCACGTCAATGCCCAACTGATCGGCCATGTAGATATCGTTGGCAGCGAACGGGTTATGAGTTTTGATCACCTTGACATCTTTGACTGAAATGCCGGCTTTTTCCATGGCCATTTGTGCGGCGGGTACGACGGCCATGGCCATGAAACCCTTTTTGGCCCGAGCATATCCGTAGGAGATTACTTGGATTTCCGTCCCTGGCTCGGCACTGAGCTCTTTGGCTTTTTCCTGGGTGGTCACCGCGATGCCGCAATGGCCGTCAGCCGGGTGGGTTTGAGCACCGAACGTGTGAACGCCTTCCGGCAGGACCGGCCGCAGCCCAGCCAGGCCCTCTGCCGTCGTGGGCATGATGCCTTCGTCGGCTTCTACCGTTATGGTCTTCTTTCTGGAAACCTGGATTTCAACCGGGAACATATAGCGCTTCTGGAAAGCCCGGTCATCGGCCAGAGCGTCCTCGTACTGCTGGTAACGTCGCAGAGCGACGGCGTCGCATTGTTCGCGGGTGACACCGGCTTCCTGGGAGACATTTTCAGCCGTCTGAATCATGGCACCCTTGGCCCACGGATCACGGTTAAAGTTGTCCATCATCCAGTTTTCGGAAAGCACTTCGCCCCCGGGACCGCCCGGATTGGGCCAAATGGTATGCGGGCCATTGGAGGCCCGGTCCGCCATCAGGCAGTAAGTGTTTTCATATAGACCGTTATCAACTCCGGCGGCGGCCTGGAATACACAGGTAGTGGACGTAGAACAGGCCTGTGCAATCAGCATACCAGGGCTGTTTTCGGACCCAATCAGGGCCGCTGCCCAGGGGCTGCCGTAGAACCACTGGGGCTGGCCGATGGTCATTCCCAGGAACACGTAGTCGATATTCAACGGTTCCCAGTTCTTCTGGTCAAACCACCGTTTGCTCGTGGCTGATGCCAGTTTGATGGCATGCGCCGTCGCCATGGAACCCTGCCAGCGGGCAAATGGCGAACTGTAGTAGCCTCCATAGGGGATAAACGCTTTCGTCAACATAACCTTGTACCTCCGCTTCTAATTGTTCATTGCACTACTTGTTGATGATCAGGCAAATTTCTCGCGTAGAATCCGGTGCAGGATTTTACCCGTTGCGGTTCTGGGCATGGCATCGGCTTCAATGAAAATAACGTCCTTGGGGCGTTTGTAGCCGGCCATTTTGTCTTTACAATACGTGCGCAGGGAGTCTTCATCCAGGTCGGCGCCGGCCTTTTTAATCACCACGGCGGCGACCCGTTCCCCCCATTTGTCATCCGGCAGTCCGATAACGGCGGTATCGAAGACCTCCGGATGGCTGCCGACCACCTCTTCAACTTCGCTGGGATACACATTTTCACCGCCGGTGATGATCATATTGTCCTTGCGATCGACGATTTCGAAAAAGCCGTCGGCATCCTTTCTGGCCATATCACCGGCCGAGAACCAACCGTTCACGAAGGACTCGGCGGTTTTATCGGGCAGTTTGTAATACTCATCGAAGAGCATGGGGCCCTGCGAGTAGAGTTCGCCGACTTCACCGTCCGCGACCTCTTTTCCGTCTACATCCAGGATCTTCACGAACTCCGTTCCAAGGGTTTCAAACCCGATGGAACCCAGCTTTTTCATCTGGTACTCCGGTTTCAAGACGGTGACGATGCCGGCCTCGGTGCTGCCGTAACCCTCGTACAACTCCACGCCCTTGAAATACCCCATAATGCATTCCTTCATGCTTTTCCTGACCGGGGCCGAAGAGCAAAGCAATTTCCGGATGGAACTTACATCCCTTTTCAGAGCGTCTGCCGGCGCGTTTAGAATCAGGTTGTAATGGGTTGGGATCAGGGAAATAAAGGTAATCTTCTCGCGTTCCACGATTTCCAGGATTTCCTCCGGCCGAAACGACTGGGCGGGATGGACATAGACGCTTGCGCCGATGTACAGGAAAATGAAAGTAAAGAACGTTGAGTTGATGTGGCACAAAGGCATGACGTTCATGCAAAAATCGTGTTCATTGAAACCGAAATCAACGGCATTGATCAGGTAAAAGGCGATGTGCGAAGCATGGGACCGAATCACGCCCTTGGGTTTGCCGGTGGTACCGGATGTATAGATCAGAATCCAGGTGTCCTCCGGGGCCACTGCAATCTCCGGTTCCGCTGCCGAGCCTTTGTCGATCAGGGCTTCATAGGGACGATATCCATCGCGCAGGGCGCCGACTATGAAGTAATTGTCAGGGCCGATATTGACCAGTTCCGTTTTGACCCGATCCACCTCAGCGGCGAATTCGTCGTGCACGATAAACGCCTTGGCGTCCGAGTTGTTGGTGATATAGGAGATTTCAGGGCCGACCAGGCGAAAATTAATTGGGACAATCACCAGGCCGGTTTTGGCGGTGGCCAGGTAAAGTTCGATAATTTCGATGCTGTTTTCCATAAGTACCGCTATCCGGTCACCCTTGGAGAGCCCGAGGCCAAGCAGGCTGCTGGCCAGCCGGTTTACACGTTCATTGGTTTGCGGATAGGTGAAACTGCGCGACCTGTCCTTGAGGGCTACTGTGGCGGGGAATTTTTTGGCATTGACTTTCAGGTTCTGGCCCAGATTCATCCAACAGGTCATAGGACCCCCCTTTCTCCTCCAGTGGTTTCAGACGTCAGACTGCCGGTAGCGACCGGCCGCAAAGCAGTGGCGTATCGCTACCGGCAGGTTGATTAGGCGCTTAAAGGCTTATCCGGGCATCTACCACGCAAGTGCTGTCCTCAAAGGCCAGGGTGGGATTCAAGTCAAGTTCCTGGATCTGAGGCAGATCGGCCAGCAGCTGCGAGAGACGCAACAGGACTTCCTGCAGGCCGGCCCGGTCAGCCCCTTTTTGACCGCGTATACCTTCGAGCAAAGGTGCCAGCCGGATTTCAGACAGCATATCTTCGACTTCCACAGTAGTCAGCGGCGTCAGGTTGAAGACCACGTCCTTGAGTACTTCCACGTAGATACCGCCCATGCCGAACATAACCAGATGGCCCAGGCCTTCTTCCGCCTTGGCCCCCATGATCACCTCGGTGCCGCCCGGGGTAAATTTCTGTACTAAAAATTTCAAGTCGCCAGCCGAAAATTTGGCCTGCATCCGTGTCACTGCGTCCCGGACGGCCGCGGCATCGGCCAGGTTGACGGCCACACCGCCCATATCGCTCTTGTGGATGACGCTCTCCGAGTTCGCTTTTACCACGACGGGGAAGCCGATATCGGCGGCGGCATTTTCAGCCTCTTCCGGGGTGTTGACCACAGCCCAGCCGGCTGTCGGGATCTTGTAGGCATCCAGGATGCCGTAGACATCATCGGCGGCCAGCATCTTGCGCCCGGCGGCGATGGCCTGTTGCATGACAGCGGCCGCACCATCCTTGTCCACATCGGCAAAGGCTTTAACTTCACCTGTCTTTTTTGAGCGAACCTCGTTATAGCGGACCATGGCAGACAGTGCCCGAGCGGCAACCCCCGGCAGGCTGAAGCAGGGAACCCCGCCGTCCTGGAGTATTTTCACCGTCTCTGTCCACTGACGCCGGTCGGTCATCAGGTTGCAGACAATCGGTTTGATACGCTGCTGGTTGACGGCCACAATTTCCTTGGCAATGCTGTCGGTATCTACGAAAAACGGCGTAACGAAGTTGATGTAGAGACAATCGTAATTTTCGTCCGCCATCATGGCGTCCATGCAGGCACGATAATGGGCGGCATTTCCGGTGGCCAGGACATCCACCGGATTGTTGACGGAAGCCTCCGGGTAGAGGTTCTCTTTGAGGAAAGCCTCGGTTTTTTCCGAAAGCGGGGGCAGGGTCAACCCGGCGCCGACCATGACGTCGGTAGCGATGACCGCCGGTCCGCCGGTGTTGGTGATCACGCCGACCCGGTTGCCTTTGGGAATCGGCTGGGTGGCAAATGCGGCCGCCGCCTGGATCAGCTCACCCTCATCCCGGAAGGAAAGAATGCCGGCTTTTTTGAAAATTAGGTCGGTGGCCAGGTCCTCTTTGGCCAAACCGCCGGTGTGGGAGGCGGCGGCTTTGGCACCTTCAGCGGTGCGGACGGCTTTCATGGCCAGAACTGGCTTTTTGGCAGCCACTTCACGGGCCACGGTCATAAAGGTTTCGGGGTCCCGCAGACCTTCCACATACGTCACAATCACGCGGGTGCCGTCGTCTTCACCCAGATAGCGAATGATTTCGGGGATAGTGACATCGCAGGCGTTCCCATTGGAAGCATAGATACGGGTACCAATGCCCATTTCTGAAAAGCCTTGATGAATCACTTCGGCAACCCCGCCGCTGAGGGCCACGATTGAAATGTAGCCCACATCGGGTTTGGTGAATGTAAAGTTGCAGTAGGCACGGATGTCCGGATCGGAATTGATGACCCCCTGGCAATTGGGACCGAAGATGCGGATACCGTATTTTTTGGCCCGTGCCAGGAAATCTTTTTCAATCGCTTCGCCCTCGGGACCAATTTCCGAGAATCCCCCCGAGTTGATGATGATGTTCTTCACCTTCTTGATACCGCAGTCTTCGACCGCCTGGGGAACGAACTTGGCGGGGATGACCATATGGACCACGTCCACGCCATCGGGGACATCCATAATAGATTTATAGGCTTTGATGCCGCGGACTTCATCCGCCTTGGGGTTGATTGGGTAGATAGGCCCTTTGAATTCGAAATCAACCAGATTGCGGATCACCCGGTTGCCGATGGAAAACTCTTTTGTAGAGGCCCCGATAACGGCCACCGATTTCGGTCTGAACAGGGATTCTAACATATCGCTCTCCTTATCGGTTTTCTTCGAGTTGCTCGATGAAAGCTTCAACATTGGTTTTGGTTTGCTCATCGGAGATGAGCCGCAGGTCGTTCAAATCACCGTTAATGGTCAGACTGGGGATCCCGGTCTTTTTTTCCATGCGCTGGGGCATGCCGTATCGGCAATTGGAATTGTTCGGGCAGGTCATGGCGTCGTGGTAGATAATGCCGTCGACCTTAAAGAAATCCAGCATGTTGCTGATATACCGCTCCTTGTAATGGTCACCCCGCACGATAAAAAGCTCGGTATAGGCCCGGGCCATGCTGGTAAAGGGGTCATCCGGATCGAGCGCCGAAAAGATCCAGCTGTTGCAGTAGGTGGAGGCCAGCACAGTCGTGTGCAACCCCGCAAACAGCTTGGCATGGCTGCTCAGGCGGCCCCAAACGGGCATGCCATCCCAGTAGATCCGCAGGCGCTCATCTTCGATGGCGCCTTCTCCGGCGGCGATACGGCCCTCCAGTTCCTTCAGCAGCGTGCGATAGCACTCGTTGGCTTTTTCGGTACCCCGGCCGACCACGGCCGCACCCATGAGGGTGGTACCGTCGAAGAAGGTCAGGGGCGAAGGTTTGGCGGCGGCACAATCCAGGACCTTTTTCCATAGTTCGGAACATTCGCGGGAGGTGGCCACGGTTTCTTTGAACCGGTCCATATCGAATTTAGTCCCGATTACTTCTTCGAGGCCTGGAATCAGGCTTTCCATCTGCTTCTTTATCGAGAGCAGGTAGTCATCAGTCACCTCTTCCACGCCGACATAGGAGTGTACGCCTAAAACGGGCACATCGTATTCCTTGCCGTAAAACTTAAACCAATCCTGCACGTCCCGGCACTGATTGGTGTTGAAAACCAGTACGTCCGGTTTAGGCGGGCCCTCGATGCCCTTGAAAATATTGGCCAAGGGTGACACGCCTTCCAGGTAGGCGCCGACATCAGCAGTTAGGTAGGAGCAGATATTCGGGGAATACCCGATGGCGTTGGCCTTGGGAATCAGGTCCGTGGCCATGCGTGACGACCCCAGCATGGCACTATGGGTTTCGGGAAAGTAGACCAGAAACCCCATCGCCCGCAGAATTTCCGCGGGGCCCACGCTGGTGCACCAGGCGATCTTCTTTTCACCGGATTTGGCCGCACCGTCGAGTTCGTAATAATAGGCGGCCATGAATTTGCCCAGTACTTTGGACGATTCAAGCCTTTTCAGTTGTATTTTTTTTTCGTCTGCCATGTTTATTCTCCTGTTCGTATGCGACCGCCGACCGGCTAGAGTTCAGCGGCATATAACGCGGCACCAATGGCGCCGGTAAGCTGTGGAAATTCTGGTACAAAAATAGGTTTTCCGGTTTTTTCCTTTACCATTTCAACGATATACCGGTTGTGGGCGACAACCCCGCCGGTCATCACGATTTTTTCGGTCAAAGCGTCCATTTCCAGGACACGCTTGATGACCGAGTGGAACAGACCCTTGATGATGTCCTCCACTTTTTTTCCGGCACGGATCTTTTCCAGCACTTCCGTAGCGGAAAACACCGTACAGAAGCTACCCAGTTCCACCATATTTCTCGACCGGGCAGCGAGGGCATTCATCTCCTCGAGCGGAATATCGAGCCGTGGAGACATCTCTTCCAAAAATGCACCGGTTCCCGCAGCACACTTGCGGTTCATCTTAAAGGACAACCGCCGGCCTTCAGGGTCGAGTTTAATAATCTTGTTATCCTGGCCGCCAATATCGATGATGGTCATGGCTTCCGGAAAATAGTAATGACATCCCCGGCCGTGACAGCTGATCTCAGTCCGGCTGAAGTCGGCCACGCTGATATTTTTGCGACCATAACCGGTAGAAGCCGCACGGACAATATCACCATAGGAAACGCCGGCCATCGCGAGTGAGGTTTCCAGGCAATTATTGGAGGCAATCGTGAAATCGGTCCCGGATTTTACCACGCAGTGGCCAATCAGGTTTTTGTTTTCATCGAGGACAGCTGTTTTGGTCCGAGAGGCACCGACATCGATGCCGACAAACACTGCAGGTCTGGGTGTCATACGGATACTTCCTAAAGAACTGTTTGCTGCTTTTCAAGCCGGATAGTGGTGCCGCTCGCCGTGGCCGGCGGCAGGTACCGCCTATGACAGCTATTTATTATGCTCTATGGCGGATTCAAGCCCTTTTACCAGCGACTTCAATGAGTTATTATAAGGTGTCTCGATGCCGGCCTGTACACCATACGCTACGAATTTTCCGTTGATGAAATCAATTTCCGTACGCCGTTTGTTCTCGATATCCATGAGCATCGAGGGTTTGTGATTCCCGGCATTGCTCATGTACTCAATAGCGTGCGGGTAAAAATCCCATCCCAGGTCGATTTCGTTGGCTCGGGCGACTTTGACGCATTCCTTTATCAGCGCGTCCACGATGCCGAAGACAATGGGGTCGGTCATGGCCTGAGCCATGGTCAAACCGGTTACCGCGCAGACGGGATTCATGCAGGCATTCAAGATACCCTTGCGCCATACCATGGAGATAATCTGGTCGGTATGCTCAGTGCCCAATCCACACTCGGTCAGTACGCCGGCAATGGCCTGGGCGGCCGGGGCTGATTCCGGGTCCATCTCCTGGACAAAGTGCGGCGGATGATGGAAAGGCATCATGACGTGGGCCGGACCGGCCAGCCCGCAGCCGTAGTTGACCACCGCGCGCATGACCGTTTTGCGGCCCAGGACTTTGGCCAGTTCCAATTCTGTATCGATGCCGTTCTGCCAACTGATGATGTAGGTGTTTTCATCGCAGAACGATTCCAATGCCGACGCAATCAGCGGCAGCGCGTTGGCTTTCACAGTGATGAATAAGACCTCCGGTTTGTGCTCGGCCAGTTCATCGACGCTCAGGCAGGTGCGGGTGACACCCTGCTGCAGACTTTCGGAGCCCTCTATTTTGATGCCTGGATCGATAGCTGGCGCCAGCAGGTCGGGGACCACGTCGCACAGCGTGACCTCATAGCCGCCTTTGGCTAGAAAAGCGGCTACAATGCACCCCACGGGGCCGGCCCCGACAATCGCAAAGGACTTGGGTTTAAAATCAGATCTATCTTTCATGGTATCTCCCTTTCGCTAAAAGGTAGAAGTGCCATTATTCCTTGGGGCGTTCATCTATAATGCGCTTGGCCTTGCCTTCGCTGCGCTCGATCAGTTTGGGTTCCATCAACTGAATGGCAGCGCTGAACCCGAGCAGTCCTTTTATGCGGCCGGCGATATTATTCTCAACTTCAGCACATTTCTCGGGTCCGGCGTTGTAAATTTCACGTTTGGCTTCCACTCTTACCGTCAGATGATCGAGATAGCCTTTCTTCCGCACAACCAGCACATACTGGGGTTCGACTTCCTCAAACTCCAGCAGCACCGACTCAACCTGGGACGGGAAGACATTGACACCGCTAATAATCAGCATGTCGTCCGTACGACCGGAGAGTTTGTCCATTTTCAACAGGGTCCGACCGCAGGCACATTCTTCTCTTCTCAAGCGGGTAATATCTTTCGTGCGGTACCTGATCATCGGCATGGCCCGGCGCTGGAGCGATGTGAAGATCAGCTCGCCTTTTTCTCCCAGCGGGACCGGTTGGAAGGTTTCCGGATCGACGACTTCAGCCAGGAAGTGATCTTCGTTGATATGCAGGCCGTCCTGGGCCTCGCAGTCGAAGGAGACACCGGGGCCGCAGAGCTCGGTCAAGCCGAAAGCCTCATGGGCCTTGATCCCCATGCGGTCTTCGATCTCTTTGCGCATGCCGATCGTCCAGGGCTCGGCCCCGAAAATGCCGACCTTCACGGGCAGCTTTCTGACATCGATGCCCATATCTTCGGCGGCCTCGGCAATGGTCAGCGCGTATGACGGGGTGCATAACAGGACTGTCGCCTCGAAATCCTGCATCAAAACAATCTGGCGCTCGGTCATCCCGGCACTGGTTGGGACCACGGTCGCACCAATCCGGCAGGCACCTTGATGAAATCCGAGTCCACCGGTAAAAAGACCGTGCCCATAGGCATTCTGGACAATGTCCTCCGAGGTTACGCCGGCAGCCGTGAAATTACGGGCCATACATTCTGTCCACTGATCCAGGTCCGCCTGGGTGTAGGGTCCGGTGATCGGTTTGCCGGTGGTACCCGATGATGCGTGCACGCGCACCACATCCTTTAAATCGACGGCGCATAGCCCAAAGGGATAATTGTCACGCAAATCGTCTTTCACTGTGACGGGGAACTTGGAAATGTCCTCAAGGCTGGTGATGTCGGCAGCTGAGAGCCCAGCTTCTTTGAACTTGTCTTTATAGAACGGAACCTTTTCTTCAACCCAGGCAACTGTTTCCTTGAGCTTTTCAAGCTGCAGCTTCTGCATTTCCTCTACCGGCATACACTCGAATTCTTTATCCCAGGGCATTTTTTCCTCCTTGTTTGGCCCGGTTCCTGCCAGGCAAACCAGCGGCCGTCATGAATGAACGGTTGTAAAAACTCCTTGTGATATTCTTCAGGTGCCTATGAACCAGCTGTCGCGGCAGACTATCCGGCTGCAGCGGCGGCACCCAGTGCAAACGCCTTCAAGTTTGTTTCAACGAACGCCTGTTTCGTCTTGGTGCGAATGGTCTCCTCTACCTTGGCGGCATCGATGGGAACGATGCCGGTCTGGACGAGGGCCCCCAGCAGCACCATGTTGACGGCCAGCACATTGCCGGCTTCGGTGGCCATTTTGGTGGCGTCGATGGCAATCAGCCTGGCGCAGCTGGCTTCCAGTTTGGCCGTTATGTTATCCAGGTCGGGATATTCGCCCAGCCCGATGGAAACCGTAAAGGGTGGTACCGGGGTCGTGTTGGTGATGACGACGGTATCCCGGCTGCATTTATTCAGGGCCCGCAGTGTTTCCAGGGGCTCAAAACCTACCAGTACATCGGCCTCACCGTCGGAAATGATCGAGCTTTTCGCATCGCCGAACACAAGGGCGGATTCTACCACACCGCCACGCTGGGCCATTCCGTGTATTTCGCTCATGTGCATTGGGACATTATTGGCCAGGGCCGCTTCGCCCAGGACCTTGGAGGCCAGCAAGTTGCCCTGGCCGCCAACCGCCACGATGATCAGTCTAGTTGTATCCATATGACTCTCCCTGCAATTATTTGAATGCTTCTAGTGTCTTCCATAATGACTTAATCCGCCATTCCCACAACGAGTCCGTCGGCTACCCGGTCTTTTTCAGCGGCGTAATGGCATTTTCCGGGCATATCTGGGCGCAGACCGCACACCCCACGCACTGGGTGGGATTTATCTTGACGGCCTCGTCTTCAATATAAAAAGCCGGACAGGCAATCTCGTTGATACAATCCCGGTGGTTTTTACACTTGCTCGTTACGGTAAACGCCCGTGGTTTCAGCTGTTTCAGGCTCTTGGCGTACAGGGTGCATGGCTCCTGGGAAATGATGACTGACACACCTTCATAAGCCAGGGCCTCTTTGATGGCACCAATGCTCTTTTTAACTTTATAGGGCTTGATGATGGTGACATGTTCCACGCCGAGGGCCCGGACAATGGCCTCGATGGATATGCGGCCGTAGCCGGACAGGTTCATGGCTTCCATATCCACCCCGGGATTGGGCTGATGCCCGGTCATGGCCGTGATGGCATTGTCGAGAATAACCAGGGTAAAATTGTGGTTATTGAAAACAGCATCCGCCAGGCCGGTCATCCCGGAATGGAAAAAAGTCGAATCACCGATAAAACTGATCACCTTCTTGTCCGTCACCTTCGAGAACCCGCAGGCCGTGCTTACCGAAGATCCCATACAGATGAGAAAATCACCCATTTTCAGGGGTGGCAGAAAACCCAGGGTATAACAGCCGATGTCGGTCGGATAAATGGTTTCCATGCCCTCGGCGGCCTTCTTGATTTCATAGAAGGTGGCCCGATGGGAGCAGCCGGCGCACAGCGTCGGGGGGCGCATGGGCAGCGGCGGAACATCCGACAGGTCAATTTTTGAATCGGCTTTGATTTCGAGGCCGAAATACCTGGCGACGCAATCGCGGACCATGGCCGGGTTGAACTCATAGAGCCTGGAGAGGAGGTCTTCGGCCTTGCCGTTGATCGGCATGGTGAAGCCGTGTTGCTGGGCAATGGAGCGAATGGATTCTTCCATCACCGGTTCGCCTTCTTCCACCACCAGCACCTTCTCGCAGTCCTTCAGGAAATCGGCGATGATACCTTTCGGCATGGGATTGGAGAATCCGATACGCAGCACTTTGATTTTTCCGGCCACATCCAGATCGTCCACCGCATCGGTCACATAGCCATAGCTGACCCCGTTGCAGACAATGCCCCACTGGCCGCTGCCCTCTACGAAGTTGTATTCCGAGGCTTCCGTAATTTCAGCGGCCTGGGCCTGCTTTTCCAGCAGTTTGACATGCAGGTTCCTCGAAACGGCCGGGACCGTGACCAGGTTCATCGGGTCTTTTTTAAAGTCTCCTTTGACCACCCGCGGTTTCGTGTCACCGAAGGTTACCGGTGCGTTGGAGTGGTTGATCCGGGTCGTGGTCCGGAAGAGGACCGGGACCTGCAACTGCTCGGAGAGGTCGAATGCATAGACAATCAGGTCCTTGGCTTCGGCTACGGAAGAGGGTTCCAGGACCGGCAGACCTGACAACTTACCGTAATAACGGTTGTCCTGTTCGTTCTGGCTGGAGAACATAAACGGGTCGTCGGCCGTCAAAACCACCAGACCGGCTTTGACGCCCACATAGGCCAGGGTCATCAGCGGATCCGCCGCTACGTTCAAGCCCACGTGCTTCATCATGCACATGGTACGTACGCCGGCGTTGGCCGTTGCGGCGGCGACCTCCAGGGCCACCTTTTCATTCGGACTGTATTCGAAGAAAAGATCGGATTCCTGGGAGATCTGAAAGTATTGCAAAGAAATCTCGGAAGAGGGGGTGCCGGGATAGGTGGTGGCGGCCCCAATGCCGGCCTCGATACCGCCCCGGGCAATGGCTTCATTGCCCAGTAGCAGGTATTTTTTTCCGGGTGTGTCAGAAAGTAATTTGTGCATACACGGTACCTCGCTTAATAGCTTTATGGAATCAAAATCGGACGCTGGAGGATCTCGCGGTTGTGGACTTTTTCGAAAATGGCGTTGATCTCATCCAGTGCAAAGGTCTTTACAAACGGGCCAAGCTCGACTTTTCCTGAAAGCACCAGGTCCAGCGTCGGCTTGTAGTACTCGGGAATACAGCCCCAGTTGCCACGGGCGGTGGCGTGGAACGCCATGAGGTTGCTCAGGCGGATATCCACGGTATCCATCGTGAAACCCACCACGGCCAGGGAGGCGCCGAACGTCATCAGTCCGAAAGCGGTTTTCTGTCCGGCGGCGGTACCGGAGGTTTCAAATATCTTCCACTCCGTCCGGCGGCGGCCTTGCTCCTTCACAAACCCGGAGACCGCTTTACGCAGGTCTTTGAACGAATACTCGCCGACATTGAATACCGCATCGACGTAGGGCTTGATGGCTTCGAGCTTCTGTGGGTCGATATCGATGGCAATGACGCAGGCCCCGAAACTCTTGGCAATTTGAGCCCCGAAACCGCCCACTCCGCCAACACCGATAAAGATGGCCGTGTCGTCTGCATCCAGTCCGGCTTCGGCGATGGCCTGGTAGGGCGTGGTGACCGCATCGGCGATGACGGACAGTTCGGCCAGGGAGAGCCCCGGCGCTCCCTGCGGGGTGTAATCGGCATCAACCGGGACCTCGCAGAGTTGGGCGGCCGGCACGACAATATGGCTGGCAAAACCGCCCTGGATATCGTTGCCGGGCATTTTCTGGGTCGGACAGATATTGCCTTTGCCGCGCACGCACACATCGCACCCGCCGCAGGGCATCACCGCCGGTACGATAACGGCTTTTTTATCCCAGCTTTCGGCACCCGGTCCAACCTTTTCCACAATGCCGCTGATCTCATGGCCCAGGGTCAGCGGCAGCGGTGATTTTGTACGAACACCGTCATAATAAAATCCCAGATCCGTGTGGCAGACGCCGCAGCCGACGACCTTGAGCAGAACGTCTCCCTCTCCGGGAGAAGGTATCGGCGACTCGACCCGTTCCAGGGGTTTCTTCAAATCTACCATTTGCCAGGATATCATGGTCATTTTGGTCACTCCTTTTGTTATCAATCAGATTGGCGGTGGCGGCAGGCTCCCAACCGCCGACCCAACCGGGTGTCGGTTTTAGTTTGCCGGTAACGTTCCCATCAGCTGCCTTTGAATTCGGGTCTTTTCCGTCCGGCTGATGAGAGACCTTCCAGAGCATCGGCAGTGGCAAAAATTTCCGATAGACGGCCAAGCTCAGTCTCGACCCCGTCCGCGATGGACTGGCTGGCCTAGGTATCAATGATATCATTGGCCATTTTGAGCGCCAGGGGTGCTTTGAATCCGACCACCTTGGTGGTTTTGGCCGCCAGGGCCTCGTCGGTGCCCGCCGGTGCCTGGCCGTCGAGCAATTGGTCGACATTTCCGGCTTCACACAGGGAGGCATAGGTGCTGTAAGGAGCCGGCAAATCGCCTGCCTGGTATTTGTCCGGTTTACCCTGGCTGACCAGTTCGGCAATCGCGGATTCGACCTCGGCCGGCGGCACCAGACGGGTGATAATGCCCAGCGCCTGGGCATCCGTTGCTTTTATAGGCGCCCCTGTAAAAGTATAGTACTTGGCCAGGGCCGGGGAGGTGTGCTTGGCAAACCGCAGCATGCCGCCCAATCCCGGGAATATCCCGATACCGGTTTCCGGGAAGGCCATGGAGCCGGCCGGGGTGGCCACGATGGCCTGGCATGCCAGGGCCAGTTCGCTGCCGCCGCCCAGGGACAAGCCGTCGAGCAGGCAGATCGTCAGTTTGGGGCTGTTTTCGATTTTTAGAAGCGTCTCATGGCCGGCCCGGGTGAAATCGACAATGTCCTGGATCTTGTCCGCCTTGATGTTCTGAACGAAATAGCGGATATCCGCGCCGGCGACAAAGGCCTTGCCGGCGCCTTGGATCACGATCGCATTAACCGCCGGATCATCTTCGGCAGCAGCGAACTTCTCGGCAAGCTGGGCAAAAACGGCTTCGTTCAGGGCGTTCATCGCTTCCGGCCGGTTGATGGTCAGCCAGGCCGTGTCGCCCTTGATATCGAGGTCCACCAGTTTGAATTCAAAGGGTTTGCCAGCGGCTTTCTGATCTTCGAGGATCTGCGGCATTTTAAAATCCGGGTATTTTTCACAGATAGATGCGACGCAGGCATAGGTCTTGTCGATGCCGATCTTGTTCATGATCTCAAAGGGGCCCTGGATCCAGCGTAGTCCGATCTTGGCGCCCCGGTCGGTGTCTTCAATGGTGGCGACTTCTTCGTCGACCAGGGCTGCGGAGACACCCAGGCAGACGCCGTAGAACCGGTCCATCAAGGCTTCGATTTTTGATTCGTCAACTTCACCGTCGAGGTTCCAGTTCTCACCTTTCTCCACCTGGGCGGCGAGGGTTTCGCTGGGGGCGTAAAATGGCCCCAGTTCTTCACCGAGCGTGGTGGCCGCGTGCAGGGCAATCGGCACACCGGTGACGTTCATCAGGACAAAAGCACCCATGCCGATTTTAAAGGCCCGTTTGCTGGCCTCTTCGATGGTCGGGATGTTGGCCAGGCCTATTTCGAGCATGCGGGTGGCTTCATTCAGGAAAGGCACGAAAAAACGGTTCACGGCAAACCCGGGGGCATCCTTGACCAGGATGGAAGTCTTGCCGTGCAGCTTGGCGGCCAACAGTGATTTTTCAAGGGTCTCCGGACTGGTGCCTTCATGGGGGATAACTTCGAGCAGCCGGTTTTTAGCCGGATGGAAAAAGTAGTGGTATCCCACGAAACGGTCGGGGCGGTTGACCAGTTCGGCAAAATCGCGGACGAAGAAGCTGGAGGTGTTGGTAGCCAGAATGGTTTTTTCCTCGCAGAGGGCATCGAGCTTTTTGAAAAGGTCTGATTTAACCTGCTTATCCTCGAAGACCGCCTCAATGACCAGGTCGGCGTCGGCGACAGCATTGAAATCGGTGGTTGCATTGATCCGGGCGACAATTTCGTCAACCTTTTCCGGGGTGAAGATCTTGCGCTCCACTGCCTCTCCCAGGAGTTTTTTAATGGTAGCGAGTCCGCGCTGCACGAATTCGTCCTTGATATCGATCATGACGACATTGATGCCCTCCTGGGCTATTTTCTGGGCGATACCGCTGCCCATATTGCCTGCACCGATTACACCGATTTTGTTGATCTGAGACATGCTATGGACCTCCCCTAGTCGTTGGTTAACAGTTTTTCCACTCAGGACGGCGTTTCTCTTCGAAGCTGGCGATACCTTCCAGGGTATCTCCGGTCTTCATGAGTGTGTTTAAAAACAGGTCATTGGCGCCCGCCATGGCTTGTGCAAAAGGTTTGCCGACATTTTGTTTTACGGCGCGTTTGTTCAGGCGTATAATCAAGGGGCTGCAGTGACTGATCTCCTTGACCAGGCCGGCCAGAGTAGCATCGAAATCAGCTTCAGCGACACAGTAGGCGGCCATCCCCATGTCTTTAGCTTCGGCGGCGCTGTAGCGTTTGCCGGTGGTGCAGATTTCAATGGCCCGGGCCGGACCCACGATGGCCGGTAATCTGACCGCCGCGTAGGGCGGAAAAAAGCCCAGCTTGATTTCAGGTTGTCCAAAAAGGGCTTTTTCAGACGCAACCACGATGTCGCAGGCGATGGCCAGCTCCATGCCGCCCCCCAGGCAAGCCCCATGTACCCCGGCGATGACCGGCACTTCGAGCTGCTCGATCAACTCGAAAATCCGACTGAAGGTGGCAATCATGTCATCCACCATTTCCGGCTTGTGGTCGGCAACTTCTACCCCGGCACACCAGCTGGGGCCCTCGCCCAGGATCAGGACACATTTGAGATCCTGGTCGTCCAACAGGGCCGCCAGCTCTGCATTGAGTTCATTCATCATGTTGATATTCAGCACGTTGTGTTTGGGCCGCGCCAGGGTGATGCGGGCCACGCCGTCTGCCGTTGCCACTTTCAGATGGTCAGGTGATGTCATTGGCAATACCTCGTATGCTAATGGTTTCCGAGTTGGTCAGGCTTTCTGGAAGACGTAGTTCAACTGCCCGTTGGAAAGCGTATTGACCACGGTTTTCATGGGCATGCCGATCTGGATGTCTTCTGGGGGCACGTCGTCGGCAATGCGCCCGAATACCTAGTAATCGCCGTAATCAAGCAACGCGATGGAATAGGGCAGGTCCTCTTCAAAACCAATCGGGCCGAATTTCAACAAACTATAGGTGACCAGATTGCCGGTGCCGGCAACATCGAACCATTCCAGGTCGCTGGATTGGCACCCGCAGCAATCCCTGCGGGGCGGAAAGAAGGAAAGGTCGCAGGCCGGGCAGCGGGTCCCCATCACCTTGCTGTCCTCAAGGTGGTCCACGAAATCATTGACCCCGGTGGTCTGGGTAAAGCTGACTGTGCCGAATTTGCTGAATCTGATATCTTTGTCAGGTTTTTTGCCCATGGTTATCTCCCTAAGATGGTTACATTACCGTAAATACCGACGCCGCCGATATTGTGGACCAGCCCGATTTCCGGATCGGGGACCTGAATATCCCCGGCTTCACCCCTCAGCTGCAGCACTATCGTCCGGATCTGCGATCCGCCGGTGGCACCGATGGGGTGGCCTTTGGAGAGCAAGCCGCCGTCTACATTGACCGGAATCTTGCCTTCTTTGTACGTTTCCTTGTTTTGAATCAGCTCACGGCCTTCGCCGGGTTTAGCAAAGCCGAGGTTTTCATAGGCCATCATTTCGGCGATGGTGAAGCAGTCGTGTACTTCGGCCACATCGATGTCTTGGGCGGTCACGCCAGCCATGGCGTAGGCCTGCTCAGCGGCCTGTTTGGCCACTGCCAGCCCGGTAAACAGGTCCCGGCCGGTGAGATTAACACTGGCTGAGGCCGCGCCGATTCCGCGGACCCAAACCGGTTTGGTGCTGAAGGCTTTGGCTTTTTCCGCGCTGGCTACGATCAGGCACGAACTGCCGTCGGCATTGGCACAACAGTCGCCGACCCGTAGCGGGCTGGCTACCGGATAGCGCATCCGGCTTTCTTTGTCCGTGAAGTCTTCCATGTTTACAGGTTTGCGGTAGACGGCCATTTCGTTCAGCTGCCCGTAAGTAGCCGCCTTGACACGGATAGCAGCCAGGTCTTCGTGGGTGGTGCCGTACGCGTCCATGTGGGCCTGGGCGTACATGGCGTAATAGGCCGGCATCATAGTGCCAAATGGGCTTTCCCATTGGATATCGGCCCCGCGTCCCATGCGCTCCTGGGACTCGGCTGAAGATATTTCCGACATCTTTTGAAACCCGAGCACGGCCACCACATCATGCAGCCCTGAGGCGACCAGCGAATAGGCCAGCTTGAGTCCCGTGCTGCTGGACGAACAGAGGGTTTCCACATAGAATGTGGGGCCGGGGTTCAGTCCCAAGTATTCGGCAAAAATACCCGATGGCGAGCGCTGCTTGTCATATTCCGGGGCGCTGCAGACCACGGATGCATCTATATCAGCAGGTTTAACGCCGGCATCCCCGATTGCGTCTTTAAATCCTTCAAAAGCAAGCTCACGTATGGAACCCGGATAACTTCTGACAAACTTGCTTTGGCCCACACCGATAATGGCAACTTTTTTCATATGTATCCTCTACTGGTGGGTATGGTTATGGTACGGGGTCTAGATGTACTGGCCCCCGTCGACCTTTATGATTTCACCGGTGACATGCCGCGCCCGGTCCGAAGCCAGAAACGTGACCACATGGGCGAGATCTTCCGGCTGGCCAACCCGTTTGAGCACAATTTCACCCATGGCCATGTCGATGATCTTGTCGCGGGCTTCGGATTCTTTGAGCATCTGGGTTTCGATCAGGCCGGGCGCCACCGCATTCACGTTAACGCCGAAGGCCCCCAGTTCTTTGGCAACGGCCTTGGTGTAGCCGATGATGCCCGCTTTGGAAGCCGAGTAATTGGTCTGTCCGAATTTTCCCCGCAGACCGTTGATGGATGTGACGTTGATGATTTTGCCGTATTTCTGCTCTTTGAACAGCGGGGCCACGTGGCGGGTGAAGTTGAAGTAGCCTTTCAGGTTGACTTCCAGCACCCGGTCCCACTGTTCTTCGCTCATTTTCCAGCAGACGCCGTCCCAGTTCATACCGGCATTGTTGACCAGGATGTCCAGGCTGCCGAATTCTTCCAGGGTGGTCTTGACCACGTTTTCGGCCGCATCGAACTGGGCGATGTCGCAATGCAGAGCAATGGCCTTGCGGCCCATGGCGACTATCTGTTGGGCGAATTCATTGGCTTCAGCCTCGTGTTTCCGGTAGGTTAGACAGACATTGGCGCCTTCGCGGGCAAGTTCCAGTGATGTCGCTGCGCCGATTCCGGCAGAGCCGCCGGTTACAATGGCATTTTTTCCTTCAAGCAGCATATGGCCTCCCAATTTAAAAAGTTAAAAGTGATCTAAATTTGAAGTGAACTAAAGCCCGCCCTGGTGCGTCTGCTATTTCTCAATTATAGACGCTGAATAAATTTCATTCTAGTTCAATAAAAGCCAATACCGGTATCCGGTCTGGGCCAGGGTGAAGGAATACTGCCTGTTTCGATTGCAGGTGGAGCAGAGCAACTCCTTAACTTTAGTCACTTTAGCTAACTTTAGTCTTTCGCGCTTTGGGTCATTTACTGAGGTTTCCCCAGGACGGCCGCCATGAATTCCGTATCAAAAGCAGCACCTTCGGACTGGCGACGACGATATTCAATGAAATCAATCGTGTCCTGGCCGGTTATCTTCTTGGTGTTGAAGGCGTTGAAGCCCAGGTAGGCTTCGTAGTTCATGTTGGCGCCCAGCCAGTGACGATTAATGACCTTGGCCTGATCCCAGAAGAATTTCTTTTTGAGTCGGATGCCCTCGACGCTCTTGATCAGGCAGCCTGGGAACAGGTTGGTAAAGGTGAAAAGGATCTTGTTGAGTTCAAGATCCAGCAGTTCAAAATCGGTCGTGGCCCCGATAACATACTCCCGGGCGGCCTTGGCATCCGCTCCGGTTTTGAAAGTGCCGTAGACGATCTCACCATCATCTAAAAAGGTATCGGTGATGACGCCCGGGTTACGGACCCATTTGTCTCCGTCTTTGATAACCGGCACGCACTTGGAAATGAGGCCCAGTTGTTTCATGCGGTAAGCACTCCACATTTCACAGGAGACACAATTCCACATGGCCAGTTCCATGGGCAGCATCCAGGGCAGAAAATCGGTGCTACCGCCGTCGGGAGCGCTGCCGTGTTTTGGGCCGGCCTGGCCGAAGATAGCCAGGTCGCTGGAGATGGTGATGTCACAAGCCATACCGATCTCCTGACCACCAGCCACCCGCATACCGTTTACCCGGCAGATAGTTGGCTTTTTGCAACTCAAGATACTGTCCACCATGGCGTTGAACAGGTCCATATAGAGACCATATTCATTGGGGCGCCCGGCGTAGTACTCGGCGTACTCTTTGGTGTTGCCGCCCGTACAGAAAGCCCTGTCGCCCATGGCGGTGAAAACGGCGGCCACGACGGAACTGTCGGCCGAGGCTTTTTGAAACCCGGCGATCACACCCTTGACCATTTCGGTTGTGTACGAGTTGTATTGTTTCGGGTTGTTCAGCGTGATCCAGGCCGAATAGACGCCTTCGATGACATTGCCCTGGTGATCGAGCACAGGTTTCTTTTCGTAGATGACGCCTGGAGCGGTGGAGGAAAAGTGTTCCTCTCCCCAGAGAAAATGGTTTTTGCTTCCGGATTCTCTCGGTAACCAACTTAAATCGGACATGATTTCCCTCCCTTTAAAAAGGTCGTAACTGAATTGGTGTTACATGACTAAAGACTGTTCATTCATTGGGGGACGTGTATTTATATTGAGGCTACATTGCAGCTACTCATTAATTTGTCAAGAAAAAAGATGGTAAACGGAGAGACCGCAAATGGCTCTCTAACGCGGTGTCATTCTTATATAATAGGAAGAGTGCCAAAATACCATGTATTGTCGGGGTTTTCTTCCGCCTATGTAAGAAATAGTCACAATATAGCCCATCTGTTTCGAATCCCGGAGACGGGTTTTCCCAGCACGCCGGTATGAGTCTAACGGTGTTTGAACGGTTTAAATTCCCTAATCGGGTGGATACTACCAGCCTTTGGGGCGAATTTGTAATGGCAAGCACCAGACTGAATGTGGCCGGTTGCAACAGTTTTAATTACCGGCGGAAAGAAACTCGACCTGAAGCCGTCGCTTGATTGACAGCCCGGAGCCGGTTTGTTAACTATCGATTGGAAAGCAGCTTGTTTTCCATTCCAGAGGACTTAACAGGATCCGGCCGCGGATCCTGTAGCGCTAATCCGAAACACATTCATAACCGAAAGGAGAGCCTCCGGTGGATCTTACTTTTCTCAAAGAACCTGCCATGATCTGGTTTCTGCTCGGCTTGGTCCTTATCGTTGCTGAGTTTGCCGTACCGGGCCTCGTCATTATTTTTTTTGGGGTGGGCGCATGGGCGGCCGCTTTGGCAGTGCTGGCCGTTGACCTGTCTCTTTTTCTGCAAATCGTCATATTTCTGGTTGTTTCTATCACGACGCTTCTGTTGCTGAGGAAACGGTTTGTGGCCGCGGCGGAAAACACCCCGGATTTGACCGATGAATTCGTCGGGAAAAGAGCAGAAGTCATCCAGAAGTTTACCAGGGGCACCATCGGCCAGGTTAAGTTCAAGGGGACGTTATGGCAGGCTGAGACAGCATCGGAGCAGGTGCTGGAGCCGGGCGATATGGTTACGATCGTCGGTTATGAAAGCATTATACTTAAAGTCGAACCCGTGACAGATTAGGAGGCAAAGATGGAATTATCAATTCTTGGCATCGGGCTGGTGGTCCTCGTGCTGGTGGCGTTTTTTAAAACTATACGAATCGTTCCCCAGAGGGTGGCCTTTGTGATCGAAAGACTGGGTAAATACAGCCGGACTCTGGATGCGGGTTTCCACATCTTGATTCCCTTTCTGGACCGGGTGGCCTACAAGCGCTCGCTGAAAGAGGAGGCTCTGGATGTGGCCCAGCAGACCTGTATCACAAAGGACAATGTCTCCATCGATGTCGATGGGATCCTATATCTGCAGGTGATCGATGCCCAGAAGTCCGCCTACGGAATTGAAGATTATAAATACGCCGTAGCCCAACTGGCCCAGACGACCATGCGGAGTGTCTTCGGTACGTTTGATCTGGACGGGACATTTGAAGCTCGCGACAACATCAATACCAAGGTGGTTCAGGCCGTGGATGAAGCCAGTGACCCCTGGGGCGTAAAGGTCACCCGCTATGAAATCAAAGATATTATTCCGCCACAGAGCATTATCGAAGCCATGGAGAAACAGATGCGCGCCGAGCGTGACAAGCGGGCGGCCATTGCAGAGTCCGAAGGGGACAAGCAGGCCGAGATCAATCGGGCCGAAGGCAAACGTCAGGCGATGATTGCGGAGTCCGAAGGAGAGAAGCAAAAACGCATCAATGAAGCTGAAGGCCGCGCCGCCGAAATCGAGAAGGTGCTACTGCCACCGCCCGTGGACTGATCAACATTGCCACGGCGATAACTAAAGAGGGCGGGGGAGAGGCAGTGAATCTCAGAATCGCCGAGCAGTATATTGCGGAGTTCGGGAACCTGGCCAAGGAGGGCAACACCCTCATAATCCCAGCTTCGCTTTCAGATGTGTCCAGCGTAGTTGCAACTGCGGGAAGGGTCCTTGACAACTTGAGAAAAGAGAAGGCGGTCGACTAATTCTAGCCAACCGCCGAATAGGGGGGCAGGCGCGCCTCGCTTAAAACCGCTTTATAAGATTGATAAACTTGCTGCGATCAAACCCCATGGTCTTAAAATAGGAAAGCAGGTCAGGGGAGTCCCACTGCACCGAGGTGTAAATATCCTGGAGGCCCGCCTCTTTGGCCATGCGAAATGTTTCCTGGGCCAGTTTTTCACCAATACCCTGCCCCATGTAGGCCGGAGCGACCCCCATGGTTGATATCCAGGCGCTTCTTTTTATGCCGAAGATGCCGGACATGATGGTGCTGATCATATAGCCGATCACCTCGCCGTCCAACTCGGCCACAAAACTCAAATCTTCTTTCTTGAGAGGCTGTTCGGTAAGCATCTGTACAAAATCTTCAGCTACGGGAGTCTGGGTGATGTCGGCGCAGATGTGACCGACTCTCAATGCGTCGTCTGTCTGCAGTCTTCTGATAACAAGCTTTTCCACTTTTTTATTCCCCTCTAATCGATCCTGATGATTTTTACCTGGTGTCCCACCCAGTTGGGGGGCAAGTAAACCCGACCGCTGTTGCCGCTGGACTTCACCTTTTTCTCTATCATTTCTTCGCCGTAGACTTCGAATTTAACGCGGCTCGGTGGTCTCTCCGGTGCTTTGCTTTCGGAACTCTTTTCATCTTCAGACACGGTCGTTACCTCGCAGAAATCAATTCATGGCGCATTTATATACATCGGGGAAACGGGAAATACATTTGGGAATCTCGTTATTGAGACCTGTCAAAGCATCTCTCTCACCATCCGGGCACATAACCACAAGTGCAGTTGTTGCGGTTAACCTGTCCTAAGATGACAGCAATTTGTGAAACTGTCCCACCGGCATCAGGTTCCCTGTGGTCGGATGATTACTAAATTTCATGGTATTTCCGGTGCTTATATT
>Ga0126328_10000047_pt1 | contig 33319 bp, 51 predicted proteins | sample InaspJWI13metaG_FD_97003 | JGI IMG/M metagenome (GOLD analysis project Ga0126328, IMG submission 97003) | Marine gutless worms symbiont microbial communities from Oahu, Hawaii - Inanidrilus sp. 1 OAHU.JWI-13 metaG | ecosystem: Host-associated > Annelida > Digestive system > Unclassified... | reverse complement strand
TATAGTTGCGCAGATGGTTAGAGAAATTTAAGCAGATGGAATAAGAAAAATCCAGCTCGATTTTAAACGCGAATCTCAGGCCGCAAAAAACCTGTCCGAGTCGGTGGGTCCGTCTCGACAGGTTTGTTTTTAGCTTCTCAACGGCTCAATTCGAGCCTGTTATTTCCTCCTCATTAACACTCACGCCAGATGCCACGCTCTAAATATCCGTGCCACCCGGCAATGTGATTTGTAACCAAGATCGATGGTGTTACCGTTATGGTCCTGTCTTCATGCTCAACCACATAATGACGGGAAAGGTTGGCATAGCCGGACTTAAATCCAGGCGGCTTGCCGTACCACTGGCCCTGGGAATCCCGGCCATAGTCCCCATCATTTAACGGCAGATGGCCGTTCTCGTCTGCATCAATTCGGTTGCCTTTCACGGCTCTTACCTCTTGATATAAAAGCCAGACATCCCAGGTTCCTGGAACGGCACCGATGTTTTCTTGACACGCTGGTTGCCGAAGCTGTCACCTTCAGGATTATGAGGATCTACGATCACCACGTTAACGGATGTCTCCCAGACGTGGATCACGAGCGCATTGTGCTCAGTCCCGTGCTTATCTACAAAAATACAGGCGTCTCCTATCTGCATGATTACCTCCACGGATCTCCGGTTGTGATTTCTTTAAACCTGGCCATAAACATGAACTTGGCGCGGTCTGAATCCCAAAATTGCACCCTGATACCCAGGGGCGTATCTGACACCCGCCACCAAGGACGAACGCAGGGCCTCATGGCCTGCTCTTTCTCATCAGCGGTAATATCGAAGTCGACCTTCTCAACCTCTGCCGGTATTGGATGCTGTATACCGAAACGAATTGCGATGGCCCGGTGAAGTCGGTCCTCAATCGGTTTGATGATGGGCTTAATCCGAGGATCACGTTTCACCGGGGCAATGATGTCTCCCAGGCCCAAGCCCTCCGGTGCGTCATGCAATAGGCCGTCCAACTCCATGCCAGCGGGGACGTGATAGCTCACGTGGAAACAGTGCTCAGCGACAGAATAGAAACGCTTGCAGGCTCCATTATACCGTCCTATTTGAGACAGGTGGTTAGCCAGATCTTCAATGTCGATCTCTTCCGGCCTGGGGTCCAGAGGATAAAAGCAATTGCCTGAAAAGGTCTGCATCCAATCGCCTGTTCTGGGTTCTTCTTGTCGGTCCACAATCCGGGGGCTGTGCCAGCTTGGATGCAGATTTATACTTTCGACCATTACATCTACACCTTCCTCGTTATCGCTCCAGCCGAAGGGCTTTTCAGGGCCACCAGGTTCCGTGCAGCAGCGAACCTCGTACCGTTGTCCTCGATCACCAGTTTTGAATCGGTTGCACGTGTGCATCTAAAAGTTCCTTATCAACAGCTCTTTGGCCTTGGTCGGTTTGTCCTTGGCCACGGTATATGTGAGCTTCACAGGCTGTATTTTGAATCCTTTAAACGCCTTTCGCATCTCCGGCAGGTCGTTGATGCTCAGGATGAACCTGCCGCTGATCCGCGCCAGGGCCTGGGCCATTATGTGATAATCCTCCAGCTCCAGGTTGTGCTGGTAACAGGGCGCTTTATAGTACGGTGGATCAAGGTAAAAGAACGTCTGCTTACGGTCATATCGTTTAACCAGGTCATACCAGGGCAGGTTCTCGATTTGCACATCAGCCAGCCTGAGCCATACCTCAGATAGCTCCTCTTCCATCCGTACCAGGTTGATGGCCGGTCGCCTGTCTGGTCCGGGTGCGCCGTATGTGCGGCCCCTGACGCGGCCTCCGAAGCACTGGCGCTGCAGGTAATAGTACCGGGCCGCTTTTTGTATATCGGTCAGGCCACCGGCCTTCTGCTGACGATTCCAGTCGTTGAACCACTCCCGGCTGGCCAGCATCCACTTGAACTGCCTGAGAAACTCCTCCAGGTGATTCTGGAGCACCCGGTAGAAAGCGACCAGGTCGCCGTCCAGGTCGTTGAGCGTTTCAAACTTCGACTTCTCTTTGCGAAAGAACACCCAGGCCGCCCCTGCGAATACTTCGCAGTAGGTCTTATGCTCAGGGATCATTTTAATGATCGTTTCGGCCAGCTTGCTTTTGCCACCGATGTACTTCAAAGGGCTCTTCATCTCACGTCTCCTTGTGGTCAGCGGCGGCGATGTGATATGTTCCGTTCGTTTGATGTACGGGGCCGCCTGATATCAGGTGTTTGGTTGACCAGCAAGCAGCCATTCGCCCCTGGGGAGCTGCTACTCACCAGGGGCGGCCCTTTGCATTTTGATCACTTGGCCAGTAGCCGGATCAGTTTCTCCTTTTCCTCCGGCAGCCTTGCACAGGCCGCCTTGTCACCGTAAAAACAATCCGCTGTCAGGTTGCTGACCACCACCTGCTGGCTGGCAGGATCTAAAGCCGGTGCAGGCTTTTTGGCAGCGCAGCCCACCAACAGCAGAGCCAGGACCACCAATATTTTAAGAATACATATCCGCGTAAATCCCATGTAAATACACCTCCCGTTCACTTGCCGATGCAGACATCAGCGGGTGATAGTTCGGCTTTTCAGAAAGCCTGGGCAGCCGGTCTATTTTATTGTCACCGGTGGTCTCGACGATCCACGGATCATCCGGGCTGTCCGGGTCCATCAAAAAAACCCAGGCATGGTTCGTGCTGATCAGGGTTTTGTAGCCACCCAGGACCAGACGCACGTGCGGATTACCGACTGAATGCAAGATGGACGCGGCGGTAATGGACAGGCCGTCGCAATCGTCATGCTTGCTCAGCAGTATCCGTTCAACATCTGCCAGATCGCCGGGCCAGTGATCAGTAACTCCGAATTGGTCCCGGTCCTTTTGATAGGTGGTGAACTCGGCCAGGAAGTTCCGGATGTCCAGCGGATCGGCCAGAAGGATGTTCCATTTGTCCAAGTCCAGCGGATAGACGTACTGGTACAAAAGGCGCTCATGCGGCCCGACCAGGTAAACCCTTGGCCGAGCCTGGATCATTTCGGAAGTGACAATTGCAGATTTCATAACTTTTGCTGCCGCCTATGTAAGTGTGTAATAACGGTCAATCTTTCGAATCGTCGCCACGAATGGCATCTCATCGGCGTATCGCTTCATTTGATCAACCAGCACGTCTGAGCCGGTAAATATGACGTGACGATCACCACGGTCATCGACAAACTGCAATGTCAGACACTTGCCGGATTTATTCTTGTTATATTTGCTCGTGGTTATCCGGCAGCCGACAATTTCGATTTCCTTGTTCAGCACGCTATCTATCGGCACCTTATCGCCATCCAACGCTTTTGGCTCTTCGGCGAAGTCAGAAAAACGCTTCTTTTTATGCTCCTGCAGGTTGAGAACTTTTCCGCCCATAGTAATATCACCCGGCCTTCAATGCTTCATCCACGATGGTTTTGGCTTTTTGCCTAAATGTCTGATAGGCGTCGTACTCTGCCGCGCCATCATCATCCAGACCCTTATTGTTGATCATGGCCAGCTCCGCGCTCTTGGAATATTTACTGCTAATGATCGCATCTATTAGGGACTCTCGATCAGATGATGAGGCTTCAATATATTCGAACCGCCAAAAGGTTTCTTCTTCGCCATCACCATTTTCCCTGACAATGCTCTCAAAGTTGTATCTGAGGATTACGCGGCCTCGGGATTGACCTATCGCCGGTAAACGGGTCTTGCTTTCGGCTATCATAATACGCACCTCCGTAGCGGGTTCTTGGTTTCGTTAACTGCCACAATATCAGCGACAATCTGTTTTACCTCATCGTCAATGACGGCCTTTTTCAGGTTCAAGCAGTTGGCATGGCGCAGCCACCCTTCGTAGCTCATTATGGTACTGAGCACTGTGATCGGCCGCATGTTTTGCCAGCCCTGTTTTATCCGCGCCACCTTCCTTTTAAATTGCTTTGCCGTGGATTTCCTCAAGAGCGTATAGCCATGAAAGAAGCGGTACCCGAGATAGTCGACCCCACGGCTGTCAACAGGAAATACCTGCCAGTTGCCTTTTAGCGCCAGGCGTAAACGCTCAGACCAGAAGTGCCTGGTTTTCTCTTTCAAGGCATGGAGCCACTTTTTTGTTGCTCCCAGGATCACTATGTCATCGCAATACCGAAAGTAGTATCGACACCGGTTGTCCTCTTTCATCCAGTGGTCATAGCCGCTCAGATACAGGTTGCCGAAGTGCTGGCTCAAATAGTTGCCGATGGGCACACCCTTTTCAGTGCTGTCTATGATCTCATCGAGCAGCTCCAGGGCGTCGGGGTCTTTTATTCTTTTACGGATGACGGATTTGAGTATGTCGTGATCCATTGACGGATAGAATTGCTTTACATCCATTTTTAGGCAATATCGGGTGCCGGGAATGTCACGCAGCGCTTTTCGAATTCGATCAGCGCCATCATGTATGCCCCGGCCAGGGATACAGGCGTAGGTGTCACGAATCAGCGTCTTGTACCAGATGGGCTCCAGGACCTGGACGATGCAGTGATGCACGATCCTGTCCGGGAAATACGGCAGTTTAGAAATCAGCCGCAATTTGCCGGTATCTGTCTTGACGAACTCCTTATATTTCCCGGTCCTGAATGCCTTGCTCACCAGCATGTCATGGATCTTTAGAAAATATTTTTCGGGATTGGCGTTCACCCGTTTTACCTCTTGATAATGCGCCTTGCCCTTGCGGGCGTTGTAGTGTGCCCGCTCGATGTTTTCGAGGCTGCAAATTTCTTCAAAAATGTTGCCGAATCGTTTCATCTGCTTATTTCGCCCCGGAGTCTTCGGATATTCCTACCAACACCTGTGGGGCCTTGCTTTGTGTTTTGCCAAGAGGCATGGAAGCTGTCCGAACCGACAAACTTTTGTAATTTTTAATAAGCATAGCCGCCTGCCGATATTCGCATTGGCATTCGAAGACGCGTTATTCGAATTCCAATAGAACGCGCCCGCTTTGACACTGTTATTCGCGTTGCCGCCGAACAGACAGACCTGCCAGCCTGGATCAACTCCCAAAATTTTTGTCGCGTGCGCACAGCGCTTAAAAGCAGAGCCGCCCGCCGACATTCGCACGGGCATACGAAGACGCGCTATTCGAATTCCAATAGAACGCGCCCGCAAGGACACCGGAATACGCGCCGCCGCCGAACAGACAGACCCGCCAGCCCGAGTCGTTATCGTCGTTATAGTAGGTATAGTAATAGTCGCAGATATACGTGCTTGATGACCCGCCGACTGATTTTGGCAAAAAGCCGTGCTCTACAGGGCACAGCTCGTCTACATACCCATCCGTCTGGGCCAGGTCGCTGGTGACCAGGTCGTAGTCGGTATCGGTATCATCGGCAAAATCATCGTAATCCGGGCAGACATACGCCCGGCTGCCATTTGCCGACGAGTTGTGGACATTGATGCCGTCCACGAACTTCCAGATGTTGCCGAACAGGTTTTCAATGCCCCGATACGACATATAGTCAGTATCACCCAAAGCACCGCCCTGAACGGCCCCTGTGCCATTGCCGTCACCGTTGGACAGGCCGGTAATGCCGATGTAACTTCCGGCAGTCCACGCGCCACCTGAGAGGGTTGTGCGGCCATTGCCGATCATCGTTTGAGAATCAAAGTCCGCATACTCGACCAGGTATAAAAGCTCGATTGCGCTGACCAGATAGAAGTCAAGCTGGTGCCAACCGGTGCCGCGCTCTTCGGCCATTGCCCGGAACTCGGCGCGGGTCTCATAGGTTTTGGGATACTGGCCCGCAACCGAGCAGAGCTTGTCACCGCTGGCGTACAGGCTGGTGTGGATGCTGCCGGACGGCGTCATGGCACCGGCTGAGTCATCGTACATACTGCCTTCGTAGGCTCCGACATAGCGGTAGTCAACCTCGACGCCGTTCTTGACAAAGGCCGGATGAACCTTGAATCCGGGGAGCTGCACATTGCTGATCTCCCAGGTATGGACGTTGCCGGTTTTGTCGTAGCGGAAGAAAAACTTCGGTATCTCCACCATCACCTGGCCATCGTCGCCATCGAGAACGGCGGTGCAAATTTCAAAGGTTTCGCCGATGTCCATGATGTCGGCACTGATAGACAGCACATTGTCGCTGTCCTTCGCGGTGATCAGGGCATAGGTATCGTCAGTGGTATTGTGGATGTATTTGCCCTTGTACTCGCTCTCAGCGGCTGTGAACACGCCCGCGTCACTAAGTTTGTTTGCGGTACCGGCATCGTCCGTACCGGTCACGGAGGGGTCTTCATCCCGCTTGTTGTACGAGTCATCGGGGTCGAGATAATACTGAACCACCCCGCCATCAGACACCACACAACGGCGCATGTTGCGCTGGATCGGCAAATTGGTATCGCCAGGGCTGGCACCGCAAGCCTCGCTGGCCAAAACACCCGTGCGGACATAGGTGTCGGCTGATTCGTCCCAGGCCACGCCGTAAACAGTGGCCCGGATGGCATTATCAATGCCCGCCAGGTGGGCGGCCAGATGATCCGCAGATGACGCCTCTGAGATACTGGTGTCCGGCGTATAGTTAGCCGGGTCCCAGTCAATGTCGAGCTGATCACCGTCAACTTCGTCTGTGCCGCCCCGCTTATGGGTGGCCGCATGGCTCGAACTGGCAGCTCCCGAGATATCTACCGTGCGCAGATCCCACAAGGTGGCCTCGTCCACATTGCCGCTTCCGTCTGTATCGAAACCGCCGATCTTGCGAGACGTGTCCGCACTCCATCCCCCAGCCGGATACGTGGAATTTTTACTGATCTTGAATACCGGATCGATACCGGACAACGGATGACACGCATAGATATAGTAAGTGTCGCTCGCATCAAAGTCGGCACCGGTATCCAGGTCTGCCACGCCAAGGTCCGTGTCAGTATCCACGCAAATTACCGCGTCATCCACTCGCACAAAAAATTCTGCATTTATCCGGATACTCTTGGCCGCCTCTTTGCTGAGATATTTTCCGGTGTAAGGCCCCTGTAATTCATAATTGACAGCCAAGGCGATACTGCCTGCGGTGTTGAATAGGATAGTGTTACCCATTGTCCAAACCCTTCATTGCCTGTTTTAAGCGATTAACTTCAACCCTGGCCGCATTAAGACCTTTCACGGCGGTGCGATGGCGCAACATGGCGATATCAGCATCCCGCCGACATTGCCGCATATAGAGAACGGCACGGTCAAAATCATGTCTGAGCTTAACCTCCTTATCTGCATCTTCTTCGGCACGCCATCGAAGTTCCGCCACACGCGCACACACAATTTGATAGTCCTCATCGGTCATTCCAATCCGGCGCAGATCTTCTGTCTTCAATCCTTTTAGAAATTCCTGCGCCTGTATAGGGGTTAGATCCATTGCGATGTTATAAACATCCTCCCTTGTAGCCACTTTCTTCGGTATACCCCTCATCGCCGTCTCCTCTAATTTTGTATGGTGACCAGGTCCGGGTGGTCGATTACGTTTCTGCGGCCAGATCCCAGCTTGTGGACCACCTTCAGCACTTCGACTACATAGCTCGACATCGAGTCGAGGTCGTGGGTCAGATCGATATAGTCCCCCGGTTCGATCTCGCAGTTGTCCAGGAACACCGAAAGGTGCGGCATCTTCCGGACCAGGTCGTAAAATGCCAGCAGAAAGTTGCCCACGCTGGTGACCATTGCGCTGGATTTCACGGCATCGAAATAGAGCAGCTCTTTCTGCTTGGGCTCCCGCTGCCCGTACCTGGAGATCGAGGTCGCATCCTCGAACTTTTTATTCCCGGTGTAGCTCTCATGACTGGCGGCGGGCTTTCTGTTGTCCCGGTCGTAGTAGATCCGGAAGTAATTCATGATGTCGTCGGAGTCGGTGTGGCGTACCTTGACGGAGCCCAGCTTCATCTCTGCCTTGGCAATGGCGTGGCCGCTGCTCTGGCCGGTCTGCCGCACGATCAGCTTGAACTTGCCGACCGGCGTCACCATGACCCGCGACCGGCACTGCAGGCCCAGCTTCACTATCAGGTCGCTGGCCTGGATGGGCTGATCGATGACCAGGGCAAAGGCGTATGAGTTCGTGTTGTAAAACGTGCCGGAGGCGGTGAATGTCGTGGAATCGACATCGCCCGAGGGGGCTGACAGCAGGTTGATCCAGATATGCTTGAAAACGTGGTCGCAGCGCTCAATCAGGCTGTTGGCCGATCCGGTGATGGTGCCGCTGCCATCGTCCTGATAGCCGTCCACATCCGCCGTGACCAGGCCGCCGATGACGGTGTCCGCCACACTGTTGCCGTTCAGGGTGACCGTGCCGCTCTTGGTGGCTGATCCGGTTTTGGTGGCTGATCCGGTTTTGCTCGCCCCCCCGGTCTTGGTGCCGGTAGCGGCATAAGTGACCACCTTGTGAACTTCATAGACGTTGACGTTTTCGCCACCCGCCGCAATGAATTTGATTCCCAGATTCCAAGCGGTTTTAGTCGATGTAAAACGCCAGACGGATGGCGTTGTTACGCCCGCCGCCATTGTCCCCAGGGAACTGCCATCCGAATCCTGGACGGTAATGTCTCCGGCAGCGCTTACTGTCGCGGTCACAAAAAATTGCTGCTCGGCAATGGTACCGTAGCTGGTGGATGGAAACGTCAAGGTCAGGATGCTTGAAAAGGATGCATGGTAGACCTAGGCGTAGGTGTTGCCGTTGCCGTCATACGCATAGGTCGGGTTAGTCACGTATGAGTTTGTTTGGGCGTTCGGGTAGCGGTCCTTGCTGGACCCGGCCACGGTTATGCCGATGTTGTCGGTCACCCCGATGCCGTCATTGACACCGATACCATCATTGACGGCAATGGTATCGGACACGGAGACGTTGACCTGTTTTGCCAGGGTCGGCAGCGTGGTGAATTTGATGCAGGCTTTCCCAGGATAACTGGCATGCTCATCGCCGGTCTGTCCGGTGTAGACCGTGTACCCGCTGGACTGCAGCACATCGTCCACGTAAACCGCGTTGATGGCGTTTACCGCATGCCCCATCAGGTAAATATACTCGGTCTGGATCTGGGCGACGGTAGCCCCCTTGTTGTGATCCACAGCCGTGGTGCTGTTGGCTCCGCGTGTGCAGCCGGTCAAGGTGGTGGCGGTTTTGCCGGTATAGGTGATCTGCTCGTCATCCACCTGGACGGTACCGCTGCTGTCCAGGGTGCTGGTATCGGAGATGTTCAGCGTGGTTACCGAGTCGTTGTGATCTGCTGACAGGTTGTTTCTGCCCCCGGCATCCACCGCCCGGAACACCACCCGCTCGCAGGAGCCGATTACAATGGGCAGCATCTTGCCGATGTCGTCAGGGTCGGCCCCGGAGTAATCATCCGCCGAGATGATCAGGTCCTCGCCGATCAGGCTGTCGTATTTCTTCCAGATGCCGCGCACGGTGACCGTGCAAGTGTCCAGGTTGTATTCCGGCTGCTTGTGGACCATGCCCACAAATATCTCTTCTTTTTCGTTGTCCAGCAGGCCGCCGAACCACTGGTACAGGGTTACCTCCACGCCTTCAAGCGGATCGGCCGTGGTGAAGTTGTCGGAGAACCGGCTGCTCTCGCTGTTGATGATCACGATCCGCAGATCCACCACCTCGATCTTGCCCAGCAGGCCGCGTCCGGGCGTCTGGTTGATGGCGCTGTCGATAAAGCCCCATGACTGGACCAGGCCGGAATGCGCGGACCCGCCTGAAGGCGTCACGTCCCGGTCGGAAATATAAACCGGCGTGGCGAACCCGAATTTCAACAGGTTGATCGGCGTAGGGCCGTCAGCGCGTTTGTTCTTCTCGGTAATGAAATTTGCGTTAAAGGATCGCATTTAAATTTCTTCTCTGAGCAGCACTTTGCCGGTAAACAGGTCCTTGTCGACTTCCCGGAAAGGATCTTTCTTGTCCATCATCCGCACCGTGTGGGTATTGCTGTCTTCATCCGTAAACGTAAAGGTGTTCAGCGGCCCCACGGCGGTATTCTCCAGCCAGTCAACCACGTTGTCCCGGTCGGTTTTGCTGGCGTTCTTGAATTCCAGGACAAAATATTGAACAGTGACCCCTTTGCTGTAGGCGTACATCTGGCGGCCCTCGGATTCAGCGGTCACCACGCTGACCTCAACCGGGTCCTTGATCGGGTAGACCCGCCCGCATTGAAAAGTGAAGTTGCTGCCGCCTTTTGTGAAAACCATCAGCGCCATTAGTTCAGGGCCTCCAGTTCGGGGATAATGTGTTCGCGGGTGACTTCCCGCCAGTACTGTGCATCTTGAGGCCCGCCTTCAACATGAATATGCAGCTCACCGACCGACACGCCGCCGCCACCGCTGCCGGTTTCGGAGCTTTCCACATGCCCGCCGGAGAACAGCGCCTCGTCCTTGGCCATCTCCCGGCGCAGAAAGTCGAGCCCGGCCTGGGCTCCGGCCAGTTGGTTCTGGGCTTGCCGTTTGCCCCAGGCGCGGTATATGTCCGTGGCCACGCCGTGGGTGCCGTAGTTCTGGGCAGCCAGGGCCACCCTCGAAAGCTGCTGGCTGTAGAGATCCCGGTACAGTTCCTGGATGTTGCCCAGGGCACCGGTCGCGGCCGTGGCATCGATGTTGAATTTCGGCTTGAGACCGCTGACATACCCGGCAAACGATCCGAACTTGCCGCGCATCTCCGCGATCTTCTCGGACAGCATGGTTTCGGTGGAGCCTTTGCCGGTGAAATTCACGCCCACTTTTTTGGGGATTTTTTTCAGCTTATCGATGAAGTCGGCAATTTTGCCCGCCGTTGTGCCGATCCACTCGCCGACCTTCTGGAACCCCTTGGCAAGCAGCCCCAGGGGCTTGAGGGCGTAATCGATCTTTTTGGAGATCTCGACAACGGCGGTGGCGGCATTTTTCAGGTAATCCACAAACTCCATTTTCATCACATCTTTATTCACGTCGTACCACTTGCCGACCTTTTCAATGACGTTATCGAAGGCCGGTTTCAGATCCTTGATGAAACCGAAAATCCCTTTTATCCAGTCGCCGACCTCCTTGGTGACCAGGTTCCGGTTCTTCACCATCCAGGCTTCCGTCTTTTCGATAACGTCTTTGATTTCCGGGGCGAGCTTCTCCCCGATCAGGATGGCCTGCTTGCCGATGGTATTCTTGAACGTTTCCCACAGAGAGGAGAGCGTGACCTTCTGCTTGCCGAACGCCTCATCGGTTGCGCCGGAGGCATCCTTCATGTTGTGCAGGATGGCGGTAAACTCTTTGCTCTGCTCACCGGTCAGGGCCAGCATGACGGAGAGTGATTCCATGCCGCCGAAAAGCTGCGCCATCTTCTCGATGTTGCCTCCGGTGGCGAATTTGACATCCCGCAAAAAGCCGTGCAGCCCTTTGGCCGCCAGGGCGGTGGCGTTGAATTCCAGGTTGAGCGCCTCGGCCATCTCTTTGGCTTCCGAAGATGGCTTGACGATTGCACCCAGGCCGGTGGCCAGGCGGGCGGATGCCTCGCTGGTGGCGAAGCCGCCTTTGGTGAGCGTGGCGATGGCCGCGTGCATCTCCTCGACGGATACTCCGGCAGCCGACGCGATGGGCGATATTTTACCGACCGCTCCGGCCAGCTCCTCGAAGGTCGTTTTGCCCTCTTTGACCGTGGTGAACATCAGGTCGAAGATTTTGCCCGCCTCCTCGGTGTCCTTGCCGAAGGCGTTGAGGATGGTCGAACCGGCGTCCACCGCCGTAAAGGTATCCGTGAGGCCCGCTTTGGCCGCTGTCGCCGCCTTTTTCAGAAACTCCAGGGCCTTGGTAGGCTTCACGCCTGCGGACAGCGTCTGGTACAATCCCTTGGTCAGCTCCGTGGCCGAGCCCAGGGCCGAGGGCAGCTTCATGATGCCGTCCTGGAACTGCTTCATGGTCTCCTTGCCGTAGTTGCCCAGGGTGGAGACGTTCGCCAGCGCCTTTTCGAACGCCGCGAACTCTCCGATGGCCCCCTTCAGGACAAACGCTCCGGCCATTGCGACCCCGGCCGCGCCCAGGGCGGCCACCTTGGTCGCCAGGGAGCCGACCTTCATGGCGGTCTTGGCCGCCGCGATCCCGGCCTTCTTGATGCCGGAGGCCAGCTTCTTGGTGGCGCTGCCCACTTTTTTCAGGGCACCGGAGGCCAGGTTCTTGGCGGCGATCACTATGTCGACGTTGTAATCTGACATCGGCTACTCTCCAGTCAGCCTTCCGGCGCACTCTTTCTGGCACATGGCACAGGCGGCCGGGATGCGGCAGGGCTTGCCGGTACCCGCAGGCGGCGTGGGCGTGCCCGGATCTCCGTACAGCACGTCATTTTCCAGGATTTGTATTTTTCTGAGAACCACGTGATCCACCTTGATTTCCAGTGAGTCCGCGACCGCATAGACGGCCGGGTAATCAAGCCTTACTTCCTCGCCGAGCAGGTTGTGCTCAAACTGGGTGCGGCAGGCCAGGAAAAGCTCCAGCGCATCCCGGTTGATCTCCAGCACTTCTACCGGCGCTTTTTCGCACGCTTCGCAGTCTTGCGCCCGGCACGCGGCGCACCTTTGCGGCCCGCCTTCCCGATACCAGTGCCAGGCGCTGAGGAGTTTTTTGACTGTCCCGGCGTTTCGTAGGTCGCCTCGACGATCCTGTGAAAAAGCTCCAGGGTAACCGTGTTAGGCTCTTCGTCGATTTTCTTTACCTGGTTGCCGAAGACCATATCCATCACGGCATCGATGGTGTCCTCGACCTCAACAGGGTTGTCCTCATCCATCGCCGCGATGTTGACGCCGTTCTTGCGCAGCTTTTTAAGCTCGCCTCGCGTCAGCGCCCTGACCTCAAATTTATCCGCTGCCGACATAGCTGATCTCCTGTCAGATGGTTTAAGTAAAAGCGAGCGAGATCTCGTCGTCGCCGCTGCTCCGGTTGAGCTGGCAGTCGATGCCGAGATTCCGCAGGCCGTCCCTGGCCGCCTCATCGATCTTGGTGTACTGCACTTTCGGCGCGGTGATCGTGCAGATGTTCCCGGCCGTGGCCCCGATCTGGGCGGTAAAAGCCCCCTCGTTGCCGCTGCGCAGCTTGCCGTAGAAGTCATACGTGGCCACCAGGACCTTTTCGGGGTCCATGCTCATTACCGGCACGCGGCTGGTAATCAGGGCGGACTTGTTGCCGCTGGACTGGTTGGCGTCCGGACGCAGAGCCACCTTGTTGCCGATGGCCATCTCCAGCTTCTGGACCAGGGCCGCATACGAGTCCACCGTCATCTGGGCGTTTAAAAATGCCGGGGGCAGCGTGCTCAGGTAAGAAACGCCCGAGAGAAAGGCCCCATCGGTCACGGAAAAGTCAGCCCCGGTGAAAACAAAGTGCAGCATCACCGGCTCGCCCTGGTTCATCACCAGCTTGACATCTCCGCGAGCACCCCAGATCTTGTTGATCATGCCGTCTTCGTACAGGGCCATTGTCAGGGATGGAATGCTTGACGAAGCGGGCGTGTAGGTGACGGACGTACCGGCCACGATGGTTTCCAGCATGCCGCAGGCTTGGAGCAGTTCACCGAACTCGGGAGGCGTACCGGCTGCGCCCGATCCCTTCAGCTCTACATCAAACTCGATCTGTCCGCTGCGAGCGCCCGGTACCGCCGAAAACGGCGATAGGGACGTGCTGCGCATGGGCCGCTGATGCATGGCGGTGTTGCCCATGAACTTGCCGTTGGCATGCAGGACGGCATCCGCAGCAACCAGCGTCTCAGCGATGCCCTCGACAGCTTCTGTCTCAGCCGCGAGTTGGGTTCGTTGTTCTAACATGATTTGGTCTCCCTTGTGTTGATCGCCCGGTTAACTTTTTCCGGGTGTTTGCGATTATGGGCCAGTGTAAAGCAGCGCCTGGGCCGTTTCATACTCGGCCGCATAGACGGAGATCCCGCTGCCGAACCACACCGGAGTCTGCCGGATCAGGCGAAACGGCAGAATCTCCAGCGAAAGCATCTTGCCGTAGAGATTGTCCCGGACGGCATCGAGCAGGGCGTAGGTGCCCGGATTCTGGGTGCCGCCGCGCCGGGCCTCATCCTCGGCCCGCAGGTTCTTGTCGCAGACGAAGTGGTGAAAGGTCATGAACTCCATTTTCCGGGAGCCATGCTCCTTGTACCGGCTGCCGCCGTAGACGACATAGATGGCCGGGAAGAGCGACACCAGCTTGCGGATGTCGCCTTCCTCCAGCTCGCCCTGGTAGGACTTGATGGTCCGCACGCCCTGGGCGGCTTTCAGGTCGTCATGGGCGGTGATCAGGGCGTCCTCGATCTGCTCGATGGTGTAGTGGGACATCTCGGGCCTTTCGGGTTAATAGTTGTCCAGGCTGCCGGTGGAGCTGTCCGAATCGCGGCCAATCGAAAACACGCGATCGCTCTTGGCGCTGGTGGTTTCGATGCCCGCGTCCGCATCGGCGGTCGGGTCCGGCACGTCCAGCTTCAGATAGCCCTTGGCGATCTGTTCGAGCAGCTTGCGGTCGGCGCTGCAGCGTTCCCTGCGGCTCTCCGGGATCTCCAGGTGCGGCCGCCGCAGGTACAGGCTGCAGATGGCAAGATCGACGCTCATGCGCCTGAGCAGAGCCGGTGTCGTATCGAACGGCAGGCTGTAGCGCATGGCGGCATAAGCATCGATCTCTTCATCCGCGTCGGCGATGGCCCGGTCCACGATGTCGCTGTCCACAGCCCCGACCGCATCATCGTCGGTCAGTTCGATGAGCGTGTCCTCCGGGATCTGCTTTTCAATATCGCTTTGCGTACAGTAGGCCATCACTCGTCTCCGCTGTCCTTCTGGAGTTCATCCCAGGCTTCGTCGCGCTCGGCGGCCGTAATGTCGAACTCCAGCAGCTCGATCATGGCCTTCACATCCGGCTTGCCGCTCCCGATGACTTTTTCCTCATCGACACACATCTTGGCAGCCGCCAGGATCTTGGCCTTGCGCTCTTCGCCGGTCGGGGCATCGGCGGAGCCCTTGCCCGAGCCTTCCACTTCCTCGAAAAGCTGCTTTGAGCTGGACTCAAGCAGCTCCCGCCCGAATTCGTTCGGGTACGTTTTGACCGCGTCCTTCAGGTGCGCCCCGAAGGGGTGAACGTTCACCTTGCGGCTGGGTCCCAGGTATTTGATATCCATTATGTCCTCCGTGCAAGGCGGGGCCGGAGCCCCGCCGTCAGTCAGCTTGGTTGCGGTTTAGGTGGCGTACACATCATTCCACAGGTAGCCCGCATCGGCAGCCACCTGGGTGATGTCGGTCTCTTCCGCCACTTCGTACACATCCTGGTGCTCGGCAGGCTCGCGCCAGGTGGACGTGCGCCGGGGGCCGCCGTTCTCGTAGGCGATCCGCACCTGCAGACCGGCCGTCATGCACTTGAGGCCGATCTTCTTGGGCTTGTGGTAGAGAAAGCCCATGCCTTTCCCGGCATTGACCGTCCAGATGTCGACGGCGTTGAAGTCGTCGCCCGCCTGGGTCTCTTCGGCATCGGAGTAGATCGCTTTGCCCACATGGACCTCGTCAAGCTCCAGCAGGGCGGCGAGCAGGTGTTTGGTCAACACGCCGCGCTCGGTGTACTTGATCTTTTCAAGGATCTCGTCCACTTTTTTCAGGGCCAGGTAGGTGGCGTAGTCGATGACCAGGCAGTTGGCGATCAGGCCGGTACCGTCCTTGATGGCTTTCTTGCCCGTTTCGATGTCCGCCAGGAAGGTGTTGGTGGCACCCGCAGGCGACCACAATCCTTCTGCGTCCACACCACCGGCATTGCCGTCCGCCCAGGTGCCCGCAGTGATCAGCCCGGCCACCCGGCGCTCTTTCTTGATGTCCACCTTGTCGGCGGCGAACTCGATGGCATCCTGGTCGGGCTGCACCGCCGGAGCGCCCTGGCTCTTGGCGAACCGGCGATCCTCGTCGGTGACTTCCGAGGCAAACGCATACTCATGCGTGGCGATGGAAACCAGGTCCGTCACGGGCTTGCCGCGCCTGGCTCTGGTACCGGGCGACCGGATACCGGCTTCGTCCCGGAACCAGTCCCCTTTCCGGTACTTGGTGATCTTGGCCTTGGGGTCCGCGCCGTCCAGGATGGGGAACACCTGGTCGGCGATGTAGTCCCGATTGCGATAGGCAACAGACACATTCGCCAGGGGTCCGGCGACGATTTGTTCTTTGATTGTCATGGTAATGTCCTCCGTCTATGAAAATGTTGATTTATCCAAAATCAAATTATTGCCGCAAATACTTGCGCTTAGTGCGTCACGGTCCCCAGGCTGTAGATCGTCACGGTGGTGCCCGAGGTGACCACGCACAGAAAACGCTTGGAGTTGTTCTGGGCGATGGTCATGGTCCCGGAGAGCGTCACCCCGGTCCCGGCCGTCACGGTGATGGTCTCCGCCGCGTTCGCCGTGTTGCGGATGGTGAACTCGAAGCTGTTGCCAGCCCCGGCCTGGGTGATGGCCGCGATGATGTTGGCAGCGGTGTCGGTCGGGTCGCTGCGGGCACCGCCAGCCGGATCGCGCAGGATCATCCCGCCGAGCAGCTCGGCCGCCGTGTAGGTGTGGGCGTCCGCCGTGACCTCGGTGGTCACCGTCATCTGCCCGATGAGCGCCCCGGCCCCCTGGGGGAACGGCCCGATCAGCCGGACACCGGCCAGGTCGTCTTCGGCCCCGGCCGCCTCGGTGACGATGGCCCTGGCCGCTTTCCACTGGGTACCGGCGTCGTCGCCCTTGCCCGCGTCGGAAGCGCCCACGTACTCGGGCTTGACGAACTTGCCGATGGCCAGGGCGGCGTTGGCGACCAGCTTGCTGATGCCGTCCAGCCGGATCTGGGCGGCCTGGGCGATCTCGGGGGCGTTCTGCAGAATGCCCAGGGCGATCTCGGCTTCCGAGTCCGGACGCCGCACCTTGCCGCTGGAGTTGAGGACTACAAACTTGTACTGATCGCTGGAAAGATCCTCCGCCGCCTCGAAGCTGAGGTCCAGGATTGCATTTTCGGTCGTCATTTTGTGTTCTCCTTGGTTCGAAAATTTATGCCAATGGTTTCAGCCTGTGAAAGGTGTTACTCGCCGGGCGATATTTCCTGCCGGTATTCGTCCGCCAGGTCCGGATTCTCGCGCTGCACTTCGGAAAATGCCGCGCCGTAATCCAGCTCCGAGTTTTTGGACATCTTCTCCCGCACCAGCTTGTCGAGCTTGGCTGCAGCGCCACCGGTTTTGACATCGATTTTCCGGTCGGCGATCTCCTTGAAGTCGACCACCTTGGGCAGCTCGGCGATGAAGTTCTTGAACCAGTCGAGCCCGGTGGACTTGTCGCCTTCCGAGAATTCCACCTCCTCTTCGGCATCCAGGCTCAGGCAGAACTCCTTGAGGCCCATTTTCATCCAGGCGGGCACGATCCGGCCCTTGTCGACCAGACCCTCGCACCAGTCGGAGATCTCGCCTTCACGGGCCTCACGCTGCCGCTGGGCCTCTTTTTCGGCGAACTCCGCCTCCGCTTCCTTGCGGGCCGTCGCGGCGGCTTCGTTTTTGGCGGCTTCGATGTCCGCCTCGGTGAAGGCGCTGGCGGCGGCTCCCTCCGGGATCGCATCCGGCAGGGCGTCTTCGGGCACCTTGCTCATGTCAACGCCCATGAATTCGAGAAAGTTCTTAACCTTGTCTTTGAAATTGCTCATAGCTTCCTCCGTTTCCTTTGTGGCTGGATCAGCGACGACAGTAATGCTTGGGGCACCACTGAAGCTCGGGACCGGCTCGGTTTCAGTTGTTTTTTTGTGGGACTCTGCGCGTATATTTTCGACATCCCATTCCGGGATGATTGCATCCGCCTTTTCGACGCCTTCTTTTTCGACGAACCACTCGCGCAGTCGCCGCATGATCATGGCCAGGCTGCCAAGGCCCCGGTCGTAAAAGTCGAACGTGATCGCTTCCTCGCCCGCTTCGAACTTGATGTTCTCCAGCCCCTTGACTGCCGGGGGAGCAGCGCCCAGAAAGCCCACGTGCTTGAGCCTGCCGTCCGGGTAGAAGCTGGCGCTGCGCTTCTTGTACAGGCCCTGCTTGACCGCCTCCTCGAACTCGGGAACCACGTCGCGGAACTTGGCCAGCAGCACGTTTTTTCCGTCGCGGGCCACTTTCTTGACGCCTTCCACCCAGGCAAACGCCGGGGCATTGTCCTTGGGGTGGCCGACCACGGCGGGCGGCTCATGGTCTGCGGCGTTGAACGTGCTCACCGCCTTGTCGATCAGGGCGTCGCCGTCATGCTCCCGGCCCTTGCTGTCGACCTGGGTGCCGCCCTTAAAAATCTCAATCCATTTGCCAAAACCGGTAAATTTAGCCATCTTGTTCACCTCGCCTGTGTGATGTATTCGTTCAGGGCCTCGCGCATCTCGGCCCAGTCTTCATCCTGGACCATCAAAAACGGCCGGGCCGGGATGTCACCCCAGGGGAGTTTCGCTTTGCGGGTGTGGGCCTTGACCTTGCGGCCCTTGCGCAGGTGCTCACGCACGTTGAAAACGAATTCCCCGAAGCTGCCTTTTTCCGCGCCGAACTGGTGGACCGCGCCGTATACTTTATTCGTGCCAACCGTGACGCTTTCATGGTCCGCCCGGTAATTGATGCTGGCCGCCAGTCCGCCTGCCAGGCCCTGCACCATGAGGACCTTGCCGTCCTTGCCGCGCCGCTTTTTGGTGGTCTCCGAATGCTTCGCCCATTTGTTCGGGCGTCCGCCTTTCTCGAAGTTTCGGATGATCGAGGCCCGCACGATGCTGCCGATGATCTTCATGGCCGGGCGCAGGTCGCCCAGGTTCTTGCGGATGCGGTCCAGCAGGTCCTGAACCTCCTGGTCATCGATTGAGACTGTTATCGCCGCGCCGCTCATTCCCTGTAGCCTGCCTTTCCCACATTGTAGTCCCAGCCGGGATCGATGCCTTCGGGGACCAGGTGGACGATGCCGGTGTCTTTGTCCTCCCACTCGTAATGCCGGATCTCGGGGGCCTCGGTTCTCACCGGGTTCGGGCCGTCCGCCTCTTCCCTGATCAGCCTTTCCACCTCACGGGCGGAGTGATTGACCACCCCGCACTTTCAGCCCCAGCCGTTGGGCGGGTAATGCGTGTCCCACCAGGGATGATCCGCTGGCAAAATCGTGTTCGCCCACGCCTGGTGCTCCGGGCGCGGGTGGGTTGCGCTGGAGCCCACGTACCGCAAATAGGGCCGGGCCTTGAGCACGTCCGGGTCCATCATCTGCCGGTAGTTGCCGGTGGCATAGGCCACGCTCAGGTTGGTGTTGAAGATCACCGCCGTGCGCCAGCCTTTGCCGCCGTTGTAGACCCAGCCGAATTTCTGCACGATCTCGTCAAAGTCCTTGCGAAACCCGGCCAGCGTCATGCCGTCCGCAACTCCCTTGTCGACCGCCGCCCGCAGGTCTTCGAGCAGCTCGTCCTGCATGGCCCCGGCCACGCTGAAGGCCCTGGCGTGCTGCTCCTTCCAGAGCGTTTTCCAGGTGGCGGTGGGCATGTTGAGTTTTTCCCTGAAAAACGCGATGGCCTCGTCAAAGGGCAGATTCAGATATTCAGCGCTGGGTCGCATCGAACCTCCCGGATAAGTTTGCCAGGGCCAGGGACCGGGCCATCAGGTCGACCAGGTCGGATTCGTCCATGCCCTCCGTGAACTGCGTTTTCAAACCCTCACGGAACTCCTCCAGGGAGCCGGACGACTGCAGCAGCTTTTCAACCGGCTTCATCAGGCCGCCGATGTCCGCCTGGGGTACGGTCTTCTTGCCCAGGCCCTTCAGGGTGGCGGTCGGGGACAGGTCCGCGAATTCTGCCGGATCGCCGCCATCAGTGGCCCGGCCCGTACGCTGAGGCACCACCAGGTCGTCGCCTTCCTCCGGCTCCGGCACCGCGTAGGTTTCATAGAAGTAACGGCGGCCCACCGGCAGGCCGATCTTGTTGACCAGGATCTCGTCGCGATCTGCCAGGTCTTTCAGGTCCTTTTCCTCATCCGTCCGAATCCAGAATTTCGGGTAATCGGTCACGCCGGGGAAGTTGTAATCGACCAGCCACCTGACCAGGGTATCGTTGAGGCATTCACTGAGCAGGTCCGCATCGGCCTTCAGGATGTCCTGGCGGACATTCTCCTGGGCCTCCTCGTTGCCGAGTTTGCCGGGTGTCCCTTCCGTGCTGGCGGTCTGCCCCAGGACGGCCTTGGATACCTGTCGGTCCATGTAGTCGCACAGGGTTTCGTAGGTGACGCGGCCAGACCGGGTGGCCTCCAGAAGTTCGATGGCCATCGTGTCCGGGATCTTGACGCCGGTTTCGTTCTGGATGGCGTCGATGGCGTCCAGCAGAGCGCTTTGCTGGGAGGGCTCCGTGCCGGGCGGGTACTTGCCGACCGCCGTGGGCATGCCGAATTTTTCCAGGAAGATCAGCCAGAACTTGATGCCGTTTTTCTTGAACCACACCGGCCACCAGAGCTTCTGCCCCAGGCCCTTGCCGTAAGGGTTGTCGGTGGAGCCGAAGGTGAAGACGATGAATTTACGCTCAGGTACCGGCTCTCCCTCGATCATGTTATGGGGGGTTAAAAGCCGCAGCCGCCGTTCCATCGAAAACGAAAACCGGCGCGGGTGCTTGCCCATGATGACCCTCGGCACCCATTGTCCGTTTTTCGTCTGCCACATCACCTCGGCCACGAAAAAGCCGTACAGGATCGCCTGCAGCAGCTCCTGGCACGCCTGGGTAAATTTGCAGTTGTCCAGGGCGTCCTTGACGAAGTCCGCGATGGTTTTGGCCTGCTCGGTTTCATCTGCCGGCAGAACCTCCCACTCCTTGCCGATTACGCTCAGATAGCGGGTCTGCAGAACCGATCCCGCGTGCGGGTCGCGGTCCACCTCGTCGTAAAGTTTCAGGCCCTTGCCAGCCGACTCGGTGCGCAGGGTCGGGTCCGGGTTTTCCAGGCGGTTGAGCCAGCCTGTAAATATGTCCAGGTCTTTGAGCGTGGTGGCAATTTCGTCGGTGATCGGCCCTTGCGATTTCTTTTCTTCGTCAGCCATTTAGGCCCCCAAATAGTTTCTCATTCTGGTAAATTTTCTCCGTCTGCGGGTGGATTCGAATTCCATCGGCCCCACCGGGCTGGCCGCCGCGTGAATGGCCAGAGCCAGCGCCCAGAAGCGGTCGGCATGGCCGTCCTGGGAGCGTTCCGCCGTGAAGCGGATGTTCCCGGCCGCCGTGGTCTGCTTGGTGACCGAGCGCAGGTCCGCTCGGACATGCGGGTCAAAGGGGATGCGCAGCTTCATGTCTTCCATCTTGCCGCGCACCGGGTAGGCCAGCTCCTCCTTGACACGCGGCGTGAAGGTCACCAGCTCCACCTTGTGCTCGCCGAACTCTTTTTGCGCATCATCGCCCCAGCCGATGCCCAGGCCGGTGTAGTCGACGCAGGTGCGGTACATGTGGGGCAGCCACGGCCACAGCGCCTTTTCCTGGTCCGGCTTGCTCATGTTCCGCAGGGTGATGATCGCCCGCGTGTAGAGCACGTCGCCGAGCAGCTCCAGCACCCAGAGCACGGTCAGGTCGTTTTTGCGGCCGATGTCCAGGCCCGCATAGAACTGCCCGCCCGTGCGCCCGGCAGGCGGCCGGTCCAGCTCCCACGGCTCGCTTTCGGGATACTCGGCCCCGGCGATCAGGTCATACTCAAGGAACGCCGTGTCGTCGTCGCCCGGAATGCACATGTACTCCTGGAGGAAAGACTCCTCGTCCGCGCAGCCGGACTTGATGAAATCGAAATACTCGGTTTCGTCCATTGCCTGCTGCTCGGCATCGGCGGGCAGCACCGACTGCAGCTTGTAGAGAAAGCCCTGGTTGAGCGCATCCTCCAGGGTCACCCGGTGCAGGCTGATGTTTTTCGGGTTGCCTTTTTCGCGGACTTCCCGGATGAGCAGGTTGAAAAAGTTGCGGCTGCCGCGATGGGTGGAGATCACCTCCATCAGCCCGCCCCAGGTGAGGCCGGGGTAGGCGATGGACCACATCTGCCGGGGGTCGTTCAGCAGGGCGAACTCATCCAGGACCCGGCCGCCGCGCTTGCCCGCCTGGGCATCCGGGTTGCTGCTCATGGAGTAGATGCGCTTGCCGGTGGCGAACTCAAGGACCTTGGCCGTGATTTTCTGCTTGGCGTTGACCACGATCTCGCCCAGGTCCCTGGCCGCCAGGTCGAACACCTTTGCCCACATCTTGCAGTCCTGCAGAAAGAGCTGGGCCTGGATCTCATCCCGGCTGGACACCCACTGGTCCCACCGTGCGCCTTTCTTGGCCGTGCGCTCGACCGTGGGGTAGGCCGTGCTCCAGGAGAGGCCGATCTGCCGGGCCTTCTCCATCATCTTCAGGCGGCGCATGTCCTTGATCCATTTCTCCTGGTAGGCGAGAAACAGGGCTTCCGGGTTTTCCGGAACTATTTTGGCGTTGCCTTTTACCGTCATTCCGCCATCCTCAATACATCGCGCCGGATCGCCTTTATCGTCTCCTCGGACACACCGGCCTCGGCGGCCGAGCTGCTGGCGGCCTTGGCCGCATCCTCCAGGGCCTTGCGCCGGGTCTCTTCCTGGATCTTCAGTTCGCGGTCCAGGCTGATCTTGCTGGCCCGCTCTATCCGCTGGGTGATCAGCGCCAGCTTGTTGAGCGTGTCGACGGAGAGCGGCTCCTCCTGGCCCTTGATCACCGCGTCGAAGATCATCGTCTTGACCAGCTCGGTCACGGCCCGGCCCAGGTCGGTGCTGCCCGATTCGCCCAGGCCGCCCACCAGGGCGTCGGCGGCTTCGCGGGCCTCGCGCAGCATGGAGCCCTGCTGCTCGATCTGTTTCGAGTAGCGGTTCAGGGCGCTGCGGCTGATCGGCGTGGCCCCGCGCTCGTAAAGCAATTCGTTGAAATGGTCGCGGATTTCCCGCTGGGTCAGCTTCCGCTCGCGCAGCGCCGCGTTGATGCCCACGCGGATGTCCTCATCCAGCAGGTCGATGGAGGAAATGCGGCCCCGGCTCGGTTTTTCCTGTTTTCGGGTCATATCAATGCCTCGGATTCGGTCGTTTGACGCCCGGTACCGTCACGCGGCCGGTGGCCACGTCCGCGCCGCGCTGGGTCAGGGTGGCTACGATCAGACCGCCCATGTCGTCGTTTTCCACCAGGCCCTGCTCTTCCAGCCAGGCCAGCTCGGTACGCAGCCGGTCCCGCGACGGATTGAACCCGAACCCCGTCGACAGATCGTTGATAAGGGACTCATTGAGTGAATAATCCGCCTGTTCATCGAGCAGGCGCAGCACCGTGATCCGCAGGTGCTCCTTCAAAGTTTCTTGAAAGCTCTTACCCATCACTTTTCTCCCTTGTTCATGAGATGGTCGAGGATCATGTCCACGCTGCCTCTGAGAGCCCGCACCCCCCCGGCCATATCGGATACCTCGGCCGCCACGGCGTTGATGCGTTCATAGGCCTGGGCGAGATCGTTGTGGCCCGGCGCATTTTTCACGGCGGCCTCGACCTTGGTCATCCGCCCGGAAATGATGTTCAGGCGCTTTAAGATTTCCGGGTGGTTGGCCGCCCGGCACTTGGTTTCTACCGCTGTGAGCCGGTCGGAAACTCCGTCGAGCCGCTTGTCCACGTCTTTTTCAGACGCGGCGCACTCCTGTTTCAACGCCGCCACGCTCTCGGTCATCTTGTCCCCCAGGGCCTGCAGTTTTTTGGATGAAACCTGGTCGCGCCGACTGATCCACAAAAAGACGGAAAGGGCGGATACAATCATGAATTGGCCGACCTCGAACCAGAACTTCCAGGCGTCGTAATTCACTAAACACTCCTATCGATTGCCGGTTATCAGACCGACCCGCTTGTTGGTGACGCCCCTTTTCTCGGCGCTGCGCCCGATCACCCAGATCGAGCAGACGCCCCCCCAGGCTGTCCAGAAATGCCCCGGCAGCGTGATGGTCGGCATATCGGTCAAAGGCTTGCCGGTGCTCACTAAAACAATCCAGGCAATCACCGGTAAAAGGACATGCACGATACCGATGGCGGCCAGGCCGAAATACACAATCGTGGGCCTCGCCCGTTTCGTGTAGTTGTCGGACTGGTTCATCTCGGCGACGATGACCGATTTCTGGGTGTCCAGGAGCGCCTTGTCGCGCTGGGCAATCCGCTCCTCGATCTTGCCCTGGGCCGCCGCTTTTTCCGCTGGCGTCATGTCCGGTGGGAAAAACCGGTCAACCAGGCCCTTGGCCAGGTCCGCGACTGAGCCGATCCCCGTTAAATCAAGTCCCATGAGTGCCCCCCTCTTAATCGTCCAGCCTGATCAGCCAGCCTGCCAGGAACCTCGGCTTTTTCAGGTTGATGTAATAATTCCCAACAATAATTCGTAGCGCTGATAGAATTGCCCCGGGAAACCTGTATCCGTTGATCCAGCCCAGGGAGACTGGCCCGATTGCGCCGTCCACCTTCAGGTCTGCCCCGAACAGGTTGGCCGCCATCTGGAGAAACTTGCTGACGCGCCCCACGCCGATGTTTACGCCCAGGTTGAACACCTTGATCGCCAGCTCCGCATCCTTGATGCCGTCAAATTCCGGCCTCTCCCAATAATCGCGCCGGTAGATCTCAGCCGCCGCCTCGATAGTAAGGTTGGCGATATCGACATCCGGGTAGGCCCGCTTCGAGATCCCGAACTTGGTTTCGCCGCCCGGATCTTCCGGATCGTTCACATAACCACCCTCATGGGCCAGGAGCTGCTCCAGGGCTTTGTTAAAGAGTTGTTCGTTACCTGCCTTGTCATAAAAAAAGCCGACCCTGCGCGTCTGAGGCGCAGAACCGGCCCGATTTTTTCAGTACCGACACCGGGTTTTTCACCCGATTCCCTTCAGGGGCAGTATGTAGTTGAGATCAGCTTACCACTTATGGCTTTTGTGCTGCACTACGCCGGTAATTTTACCGTTGTGGATCTTGATCTCAATGCTTCCGTAGTATCCTGCAACGATCAGCTCTTTCAATTCCTTAAATAATTTTTTAAGCTGATTGGTCATGCCGTCCTTTTTGCATGTTCTTTTTGCGGATATCCTTCATCCACGTTGGATCAAGCTGCTCCGGTTCCGTGTTCTCCCTGGCCGCCCGGTGATCCCCCCGGCGCTCGGCCTTATTGTTTTTCACCTCGGCGGCCTTGTCCAGCTCGTTGGCCACTTCGTAGGCGATGGACCGCAGGTACCCGTGGCTTTGCAGGGGCAGCCTGGCGGGCGGGCGGCTGACCACCCGTTCCATCGCCTGCCCCCAGGCGTACGCTGAGTTCGGCCTGGCCGGGTTTTGTTTCCACTGCACATAGGGCGCTTCGACCAGGTCTTTCAGCTCTGCGGTCAGCTTTAAAGCCCGCGACCAGGACAATGCCCGCGTACCCGGACGAAACAACGCCAGGTACTGCAAGCAGCGCACGCTCACCTCCCTGGGAAGATGGGCCACGATATCGAGCATCGTCCGCGCCTGGCCATCATTCGGCCAGGCTTCGGCGCTGTGGGTAGCTCCGCATGATGGGCAGATCAGCTTCATTAATGTATCGGCGCTCCCTCGCGCACCCCGATGGCCTTGATCGCCTCGATCACCTGGTGCGCGGTGTCGAATGTCAAAAAGTTCTCATGGTTGACCCGGAACCGTTTTTTCAGAAACTCCCGCAGGGCCGCGAACTTCTTGCCCGGATTGTAATAGCGCCCTTCGAGCAGCCACCACATTTTGTAGATCTTCCGGAGCTGGGCATCGGTCGCCATGTTGGGGCGGTGGTTTTTCGGCATCCTCATCTTGCTCTGGCTCTTAAACCCGCAGCCTCCGGCATGGGCCATCACCCTGCGGAATGCGGCCGGGGTCAGGTCCTTGGAGCTTTCCACGCCCCCGTGAACCTTCAGGACGTCACGATAGGTGTCATCGTCCCAGCCGAGCTGGTTCTTGGCGATGTGGACCAGAGCAAGTTGTTTCCTGTTTATCGGCATAGTGCCATCCTGATACGACCATACAACATCAGGGCGAGTCTAAAATTACCCCCCCCCTGAATCTTCCACGTTTTTCGTGTCGATGAGCTTCATTTCAAGACCCATGAGCCCGGTCAGCCTGTCAACCAGACCCTCGGCTGTCTTTCGGAGCATGAACCGTTCAACCATTACCGTACGGCCATCAACCCTGATCAGCACGGCATATCGCCGCCAGGGCACCCAGGTAATCTCGGGATTGTCGAAATCCATCAGCTTCCCCTGATTTCGGTCTGGTTCATGTCTAAAACATCTGCGGCGGCTTCCAGCTCCTCCAGAAGCGGCTCGGCCTCGCTGCCGTCGATCTCATGCTCTGTTTCCAGGTAATCCGCGAACGCATCCAGGTTCTTGCGAATAAACCCGGCTGCGTATTTGAGATCCTGGCTTTTCAATCCATCGCCTCCTGGTTCCGGATCGGCTGCACGTCATGAATGGAGATTCGCCCGCCAAACGCGGTGGCCACGACCACCTGGTCCAGCGTTTCAAAAGTGAGATCCTTGCCAAGCCGCTTTACCTCTTTAAGCTGTGACTCGCTGGCCTTTTCGATTATCATTCCGGGTATGAGCATAGAGCGTTTAATCCTCCAGGAGCCTGAACCGTTTGGGTTGATCGCGTGTTTCCCATACCGGCAAAACCACCGACACTTCCTGTATATAGCGATAGACAGTGCGTTTGTGGACATTCATCTCTAAAGCCAGGGTCTCAACCGTTACACCGCCCTTGCGCTGCAACAGTTGGATCATCTGGAATCAGCGCCTGATGATTTCACCGCGATTGTGAGATTCCTCTGCCATCGGTCCTTTTTCTCAAACCATCTGCAAAAATCAGGGTTTCAACTCGTATTCGAACTTTTCCTTTTCGACCCGCTCGGTACCCACCAGGGCGAGCTTTTCATCGTCCCACTTCTCGATCTCATCCCAGTTGGCGGTCTTGGCGATCCGGATCGCGCCGGTAAGTCCCTGGCCCTCCAGCCTGGCCACCATGTCCCGAATGCGCTTGACGCGCCGGGTGACGTGCATCAGCAGGGCTCCATTGTCCAGGTCGACCCGGTCATCGGCCGCAAAGATGTCCGCCTTGTTGGCCTTCATGAACTTGCGCAGGGCCTTGGCTTTTTCGCCCAGGTCGGCCCGGTGCTCCTGGAGCAGCCCGGCATAGGTCTGCCGCACGTTCTCGATGCTGGTCTGTACCAGCCGCTCGGTCTCCTGGAGGGAGCGCTCGATCTGGCCGATCTCTTTCAATAGGGCATCTGCCGCGCTGAGAGCCTCATTCATCACTTGATCTCCAGGGCCATCTGGCCCATCAGTTCGGGCATGCTGATTTTTTTGACCGCCGCGACCTGGGCGAGGATCTTCAGGGCCTGCTCCTTGCGTCGGTCGCAGTATTTTTTCAACTCGGAACCGGCGCTGGCCAGGTAATAACCGCCGCCCGTGCTGGAAGTTTTGCTGACAATCGGTACGCCTTCGTACCGCAGTTCGGTGATGAGGTTCCTCAGCGGGCGGGTGTCGTTAATTCGGTGATTCCAGGTCCTGTCAAAAACCTTTTCAAACAGCTCGCCCATGCCCACGATATTGGTTGCCCCGACATGCTGCGACATTTCCAGCATCAGCCGGGCCTTGAATTCCCTGTGCTCTTCCGGCGTCATCATGCCTTTTCTCATGGCGGACCTCCTTCAATTAAGCCATTTAACGGCTTCCTCGTATGCTTCCTCGAAGCCGCTTCCCACCGGGCGGTAGAGGGCCATCCGCATCTCGGTCGGCAGTTGCCGGTAGCAGCTCCAGCAGAGCGCCTGCCGGGGTTTCTTGTGCCCGCCGCACTGACAGCCGTTGCTGCGCAGCACCGTCAGGTAAAACCGGATATCGTTCGGATTTTTCCCAGGCTTGCTCATGCGTCCTCGCTCCGTCCCACTTTCAGCAGCGGATACTGCCTGTCGATAGCGTTCTCGATGTATGCCTTCGCCATATAGACCACCTGGTTCCCCAGGGTCCTGAGTTCACATGCGGCCAGGGCCTTGACCTGCGCCATGACCTTCGGGTGGTCGGCAAAAAGCACCGCCAGGGCCTGATCGGTGCCGGTTCCCACTTCTCCCTGGGGGGGGGCTGCGGGTGCATCCGGTTCCGGCCGCTTTTCCGGTGCGGCCACCGCTTCCAGCTCCTTGTGCCGCCTTTTCCAGTTGATGCCGGTGTTCAGCGAGATATTCCACGCCTCAGACGCGGCGGTTAAGCTCAGCTCGAACTTTGCGACCATCTCCATGAACACGGTCGCCCGCGCATCCACGATCTTCCGGCCGCGCAGCTTATAGTTGAACACCGCCTCGCTGCTGACACCCATCTCGCTGAGCCGCTGGTCCACGAATTCCCAGTGTTTGTAATCGGACAGCGGCCGTTTTTTCGTTTCCGGCACGGTGATACCTCCCGTGTTATGACCGGCATGGCCGTGCATCTTGCCGGTCAGGTTGGTCTGATCCGCCCCCAGGGAGCCGGGACCGGCCATGCTCTCTACATACGCAACCCGCTTGCTGCATTGCCTGCATGCCGGGGCATTCTTATCTTTGTCCCTGAGATGACAGGTGAGACATGGGCTGCGCATTGATCGTTCCCCTGGAAAGATTCAGGCGCTGCATCCGGGCCTCCAGCGTTTCCAGCTCGCGGAAGTCCTCCATCGCCTCCTGGAAAAACCGCACCATGACGATAATTGCGAGCACGCCGGTACACGCCAGCAGCAGCGGTCCCAACCACCACCAGCTTACGCTGATGAATTCGATGCAATTCAGAAACAGGGTTTCCATTCTACATTTTCCTCAAGATAGAGTTGATGGCATCCAGCATGGCCTCGGTATATCCCGCGTAAAATTTCAGCGATTCCTTGTCGGCCTTGAGTTCCCGGCCGATCCGGAACGCCATTTCGCGGAGCTTGGCCACATCGTTGTCGACCGCCCGCGTTTTCTTCTGGCGGCGCAGGGCGGGCCACTCGTCGTTGAGCTTTTCGTCCACCGCCAGGTAGACCGGCGCTCTGGTGCAGCCCACGGTGACCATCCCGGCTTTCTCTATAAAGCCTTTCTCCCGCAGGAACTTGGCATACCGCTGCGCCCAGTCCAGCGTACACCCGGCCAGCTCGGAAAGCCGCCTGACCGTAAAGGGCTCGCGGCGCTTGGACCGGATGCGGATCACCCGGACCATGCGGCGCTGGCTGGTGGTGTAGTTCAGGTCCTTCGGCTCACCGACATATTCAAAGGTGGCGGCCGCGACCTTTTTCACACGGCCGGTCCTGGCCAGGTCCCGGCAGGCGTTTGAAATGCGGGGGTAGTCATTCGGGCCATCGAGGCCGAGCTGATCACGGATGGTGACCACCCGGATACCGCCCTCTCCGGCCGCCCGGATGGCTTCCAAAACCCTTGACTGCAGGCTGCCCGCCCTGGGACTCATGCGCTTTTCCTCCCGACCGTACGCAGCTTCCGGATGTTGTGGGCCGGGAACCTGTCAGCCAGGTCCCTTTTTCTGGCCATTTTCTTGAGCAGGGCCTCCACCATCGCCATGCCCACCTGCTTGGTGCTGTTCGTCCTGCAGGCCGTCTCCAGCTCCAGGAGGTAGCCCACCAGAAAGCGCCAGTCGCCCTCGATGAAGGTGCAAAGGGCCTCCGCCGACTCGGGGTCGATCTCCAGGCCGCACCAGTCCTGGGCGACCAGGACACACTCCGGAGGCGACAGCGGCTTGAATTCAACGATACCGGCCGGGAGAATGCGGCTCCAAACCTGGCCGTGCCGCTGAAGTTTCATGCAGATCTCTTCCATCCCCACCAGGATCACCGGCACCCGCGTCTTGTCGTGGATGAACCGCACGACATCGAGGAGCAGGGGCTTTTTCACCAGTCGGTCGGCCTCGTCGATGAACAGCGGCTGCCGGAACCGGGTCAGCTCCTTGCAGAGCTGCTTCATGCGGTCGTCGGTACGGTGCTCCGGCGTGATGCGCATCTCCTCCAGGATGCCGCCGAGCAGCCCCCTGGCCGTCCACAGGGGATCGATCTCAACCCAGTTGATGTTCGATCCCCGTAGAAGTAATCAATCGCCTCCGACTTGCCGAGACCCCACCGGCCATATACAAGCCCCATGCCCGGAAGGCTCGGCTCACGCGATACCAGCGCTTTGACCGCCTTGGTCATTTCGTAGTAGTTGTTGGTGGGGAAGAATTTTTTATCCATTAACCCTCCTCTGGTGCTGGAATTTCATATAATTGAGTTCCGCCTCGAAGATGTGCTGCATGGCGGCGTAGTCCTCGGTATTCTCGTAGTCTGCGCGGAAAGCCGCATCTTCGGGAGAAATCGGCTCGCCCGTGGCCTCCTTGCGCAGGATCATCCGGTAATGCTCCTCGTCATCCAGCGGGATCGCCTCCGGTACCGGCACGTCTTTTATGGCGGTGGGAGCTGCTGTCTGCGCGGCTACCTCGCCCTGGTCGTCGGATGATCCGGTATCGGTGGACAGGGCCAGCAGCGCCTGCTCTTCCGACTCGATGGCCACCGGGGCTCCTGCTTCAACTGTTTCAGGGATTGCCTGTTGAGCCGGTCCTGGTATGCCTGGAGCTTCAATTTGTCGATCATCACCGGGTCGTCCGGCCGCACGAAAGAAGCCCGCTGCAGACGCCGCCCGTTGCAGATGAATTTGCCGTCCACGTACACCCGGACCATTTTGAAATCCGGGTCGTACAGGATCGTGGCCCGGCGGTTGATGATCCGGTTCAGGACCGCCGCGCCGGAAAGGTTGGTCGGCACGTCCAGCTCGAACTCGCGCTTGAGCAGGTTGAAGCCCCAGTTGTGGATCTTGACCTGCTCTTTTTTCAGCAGGGCAAAGGAGAGCAGCTCCGGATTGACCTTTTCGGGGGCACCGAAGGATGTGAACACCTCGTTGGGGCTGCGGTTATTCATGCCGTGGCCAGTGTGCGGCGTCTGGTGGTATTCGCGGGTGACCCACTGGTACCAGCGCTCGCAGAATTCATCGAAGTCCAGGATCTGCCCGCTCTTGATTTCAAAGGTGAGCTTGTCGGGCCGCTGTTCGTGGCCGCTGCCGCACCAGCCGGGCAGCGGGCGTGAAAAACCCTGCACCACGTTGCGGAAGAACCGTTCGACCGGCTTGGCCCAGGGATGGTAGGCCGTCGCGTAACGCTGGTGGATGTTGAGCCGGGCGTAAACACCGCCCACCCGGATGTCGCGGACCTGGTGGACCATCGACCCGCGCTTTTTCACCCAAGCCCGGCTGCCCGGATCGTACTCAAGATCGATATAGAAGGGGTCGATGCCCAGGGCGGCAAAGCGCTCCATGATCGCCGGGTAATCGACCTGGCCAATGCTTATCTTTTCACCGTTCAGGTATTTGGAGCGGTAGTCCTTGCCGTTGTCGATGTAGACGCTCCAGGGCAGCCCGTGCTGCGGGAAAGCGGCATCATCTTTTTCGGATATGGCGTGGGCCAGGGCCAGGGCAATGGTTCGCGAATTGGGGGCAAAAGAGATGCACCAGCCCATCATGCTGCGGCTGGCCATGTCCATCCAGGCGGTGAGCCAGGGGCGGAGAACCTTGCCGCCTGGGGCCTTGACGAACACGTCGAAGATATGGTGGTCGCCGCACCACATGAAATTCGGCCATATCGAGCGGTAATCCCGCAGGATCTTCAGTTTGCAGTCCGCCTCGTAGCGGTGCTTGCCCTTGCGGGACAGCACCTTGACGCTTTCTGCCGTGCGCCGGTCGATGATACGCTTTAAGGTGTCGTATGAGCCGACCTTCCAGCCCTGGATCTCGGCCTCATTGACCGTGAATTTATAGACATCGGAAAGGTTCAGGAACTCCGGAGAGTTGTAAATGCTGTCGGCGTAGGCGATAGCTTCATCCGAAAATGCCCGGCAGGCCCCCAGGTTGTTGCCGTGATCGGGTGTCAGGGCCAGCACCTGGGCCATCACCGCGTCGCGTCCATCGTTCTGGGCGGCCTCAAGGGCGGCGTCGGCGACCTTCATGTACTTATATAAGGTAGGCAGGCTTTTGCCCTGGGACTGGGCATAGCGTTTCAGGGCCTTGGTTTTGCCCTTTTTCGTGCGGGCCTTGATGGAGCGGGCCTTGTTTACCATGCCCAGGCGGGAGCGGGCTTCTTCCCGGCACGATTCCGGACGCTGCTGCCACTCTTGCAGGGCGGCATCGCCGCCGTTGCCGGTAACGGCCGGTTGGCTGTTGAACAGCGTTGGCAATGAATGTTCGGCCTGGTGTCCCATAATCAGCGCCTTGATTTCCTCTGGCAGCTCGTTGACGATAAAGAGCTTCGAGCGGTTTTTACCGTTCTTATAAGGCCAGCCTTCCTTGTCGGCCCTGCGGAAGATGGTGCTTTTCGTCCGGCCCAGGATCTCCGCGATCTCCAGGGCGGTCATTTCGGCCTTCAACGCATGCCTCCCGTTGTGGCCGGGCCGATGGTCTCCTGAAGTTCCCTGAACCTTCTGGCGGTGTTCTCCAGGAAGTTGTCCGGTTTTCTGGCTGGCGCGTGTGAAATCTTGCGCCGGGCCGCCCGGATCGCCTTCGGCTTCTTTTTCCATATGCGTCGTCTTTCCATGATCACACCTTTTAAATAGGCTTTATGACCACTTTCGGGTTGCAGTGGCCGCCAGGCCGGTTGCAGCTTCCTTCACCATCCGGGATACGGTTGCGGGGAAACTTCGGCCAGTCCGTGGACCAGAGGTCGCATGACCGGCAGTCGCCGGACACATCGGGCACGCCGTGCGATTGTTTCTGCTTTCTGGTCGGTTTTCTGCGTCCGGCTCGTTTACCCACTGTTAAAACTCCAGCTCGTTTTCGAGTTTCCGCAATTCACGCAGCGCCTGGCGTTTCTGAAGATTCGCCCTGGCCCACTTGAGCAGCCGCTGCTCCTCCTCCCCGATCACCTTGAATCCCAACGGCCGCACCAGGACATCCAGCGGGCTGTGGGTGCCCACCGCCGCGCAGAAAACCGGCAGGGCCTTTATACTGATGGTGTGGGAGGATTCGTTCGGGTTGAGGATCTTGTCCAGGGTGGCGCGGGTAAGCTGGCGGCCGTTTCCTTTGACCAGGGTGATGCCGTACTTGGCCGCCAGGGCGTTCATGCGGTCGACAATCTCATCCCGGCTCATCAGGCAGTCTTTTGCCGCCTGGTTCATGGCCTCGTGCAGTTCGCGGTCGACATTCAGGGTGTGCTGGTCGAAAAGTGATATGCGGTTCTCTAAAAAACTCCAGTAGTGCCGATCTGTGACCGTATCTGTCACAGACGGCGGTTATAATGGCCTCATAACCTTAAAAAGGAGGCCGCTATGACAACATT
>Ga0126328_10000017_pt1 | contig 58963 bp, 54 predicted proteins | sample InaspJWI13metaG_FD_97003 | JGI IMG/M metagenome (GOLD analysis project Ga0126328, IMG submission 97003) | Marine gutless worms symbiont microbial communities from Oahu, Hawaii - Inanidrilus sp. 1 OAHU.JWI-13 metaG | ecosystem: Host-associated > Annelida > Digestive system > Unclassified... | reverse complement strand
TTTTGTATCCATAACGCAATAGTCTGTCAAGTACTTTAGCCATATTTCCTTTTGTATCCATAACGCAATAGTCTGTCAAGTACTTTAGCCATATTTCCTTTTGTATCCATAACGCAATAGTCTATCAAATACCTTAACCATATCTTTTTTTTGTATATAAAACATGATAATTTATCAAGTACTTGTATATTAATTTCCAGGGCAATGTATGACGGAAGGGGATCATACAGAAACCACACAGAGACATATGGACATTTTTATCTCAACGTGTTATATTTCTTAGGAGATAGATAGACAAAACAAAATAATAGGGAGATATCTATGGAAGCGTTAAAAGAGAAAATAACCATGGAGAGAGAAAAGCGAGTGCCTGTCCAGGTCAACTTGCTGCCACCTGTGGTAGCTTTGGTTAACCAAATCAGACACGAAACCGGCATCCCAAGAGCAAGGATCGTCGAATATTTTGTCCGTGTCGGCATAGACGCAGCCGGATACGGGCCAACCAAGCCCACGCAACAATCCATAAAATTCGACACCAGCACGAAATCCGACATCGAAGCATTTCTCAGGGGATTATCACCGGAAGGATTAGAAGAGTTCGCCGAGTTGCTAAAAGATGTTGCCGATTCGCGCCGGTTTACCAAGATCGCGAATAATTAAATGTGCCGCAAATGTACCTACAATTTCGATTACGGCACAATCCAGCATAGCCCACTTAGCGGCCTATATGCCCCGCAGGCAACAAGTTAGGATTTAATAATTGTTGATATATGGTGACGCACAGGGTCCGCGATGGCTTAATAGGCAGGCTCTGTATGACTCGCTTAGTGCAGAGATGCTTAGTCAAACGGCGCGTAACTACTTAAACGATGATAACTACACTCGAGTAGTTCTCTATCCTAAGCCGGAAGATGGTTCTTAGCCTGCTCCCCGTGCCGAATAAATAACTCGGAGCTGCCTAGAGCGCTGAAGATGGGAGTGCCTGAGGCCTTGAGCACGAGACCCTTTTCGGATCGAGATTGGAGGGAGACGCCCCTCATGGGGAATACCCTTCGATGCTCTGCTATGTCCATAGTCTTTCCCTGTTCTTATAGGAGCTCTAAAAGCGATTGCCTGAGAAGCTTGGCGGCGAGTTTTTTTAAATTATCTCGAGTATGTCTTCAATCTCGAAAGAGTGAATGAGAAAACCCGATCCTTGCTGGGCAATCTAGATATTCAATTCGCTTCAGCTTGCCAATTGGAGGGGGGAGTATATACTTAAGAAGATATCCGCTGAACTGTGGCTAGACTAAGGTAAAAGAATGGAAAAGGTTAGCATTGACAAACTGATGTCACCAACTATAAAGGCTCTAAGAAACCTGGGAGGTTCCGGCCATATCTCCGAGATTTACGAAGAAGTCATTAAACTGGAAAAGTTCGACGAAGAGACATTGGCAATACCTCGCAGTTATACAAAAGATAACCGAACAATGGTTGAATACAATCTTGCATGGGCTCGAACCTATTTAAAAAGGGCTGGGTATCTTGAGAATTCATCTCGCGGTGTTTGGTCTTTAACGGATGAGGGACGGAAGGTAGGGGAAATAGATAGCCAGGAAGTTGTCAAAAAAAGGAAAATTCGCAGAATTTCCCAGTGGCCTAGTCGGGGATTCAGACTTCACACCAGCGGAAGATTCGAAGTGGCGAGAAGATCTCCACCATGTTCTAGTTAGGGGAATAGATCCAGATGCCTTTGAACGGCTAACTCAGCGAATGCTACGCGAATCAGGTTTTGTTCAAGTAAGAGTTACCGGTAGAAAGAGTGATGGCGGTATTGACGGGAAGGGCATCCTCAGCATCAACGATTTCATGAATTTTCACATTGCCTTCCAGTGCAAGAAGTACAAGAATCCTGTTGGTCCGGATAAAATTAGAGATTTTAGGGGCGCTCTCGACGAAGGGACGGACAGAGGTATATTCATTACTACAGGGAGATTCACTGTAGATGCCACTAAAGAAGCCAACCGCGACGGCGTCACGCCTATTGAACTAGTTGATGGCGAAAAGTTGGCCGACAAGCTCAAAGAGCTTGCCTTGGGGATTGAGACAAAGCCGGTTGAATATGTGAAGGTAAAAAAAGACTGGTTCTTGAATTTATGAACTACTACAAGGTGCGGTAAGCGTTGCATAGCAATGAAGCCTAGCCTCCGCAGACATCGGAAGCATTTTCCATCCAACTTCATTGCAAGTTTGTTTGTCCTTGAAGAAAAGCTATATAGCGCTCTAGAGAGTTCTTACGACTCGGTTCAAAAAGGGTGATTATTTCCTCGCTAGGATTGCATCGGTAGGCAGCCGAGACTAGGATAAGAGAGTCGGGATTTCCCATGATGCTTTCAAATAGCGAGTCCCAAGGCGTTTTCCCCTTGATCGAACTTAGAAATACTATTTTTCTAAGTTGAGAACTCATTGAAATTTCAAGTAGGTTCCAGTGGCCCTTCCATTTTTACGAAAATGATTCTAGGATGACTGGTTTTCAGTCGGGGCGACATGAATATTTGTATTGCAATTTGGAACTTAACTAAGTCTTTTGGTGGTTTGGGGAAAATCGCGTCAATTATCTGCTCGGTTCTTGTAAAAAGGGGGCACTCTCTAACAGTGGTGGTCAATTCGCCGAATATGAAGGCGAGACCCCGCTATCGGCTACCCCAGGGCACAGCGCTTATTAACAGTAGATGGATTGATACGGAAATTTGCAGAAAGAAAATTCGCGAAGCAATATTGGAAACAAGGCCCGATGTTGTAATTGCAATGACGGTGGGAGCAGTAATGAGATGGTGGCCGCATATCATGAAACACACGGATATCCCGCTAATACTATCCGAGCATTCGAATCCCTGGAAAATTGAGCAGGAAATGTGGAATCGCAGCGAAAGGCAGTTGGTTATGGCATTTGCCGATTCAATACATCTATTATTGCCATCCTATCGTGAGTCGATTGAAGAACATCTTAGGGATAAAGTAGCCATAATTCCGAACGCCATTGCGGATTCAATTCCTGCAAGTAAGGAAAACATATTCGCTAACAAAACTATTATCGCTGTTGGAAGACTAGAGGATGATGTTAAGCAGTTCTCGATTCTAATTAAGGCATTTGCCGCGATTAGACATAGGTACCCGGATTGGAAGCTTGGAATTATCGGTGGAGATGTAGACGGCAGTGAGAAGAAATACCGTGAATTAATACAGCAACTAGATTTAGCAAACCAGGTTGAATTGAAGGGAGAGCTTGACAATATTCAAAAAGAGTATGTCAGTGCCACATTTCTATGTCATCCATCGAGATATGAAGGGTTTCCGCTAACAATTTTGGAGAGCTACTATTATAGTTTACCTGCAATTGGGTTCCGTGCCTGCTCCGGAGTCAATGAGCTGATTAAGGATGGAGTTACGGGCCTACTTGCAGATAGTATGACGGAAACCAGTCTTGCCCGGTGTATGAGCACTTTAATGGGCAACGAGGCTATGGTTGAGGAAATGAGTAGGATGGCGAGGAAGGAAGGTCAGAAGTACAAAATTTCCAAGATATGCGATCAGTGGATAGGGCTTATTGAAAGAACAATCAGCGAGCGTGAAAGAACAGGAAGTGTACGGAAAAAAAACAAAGAACAGGAGCGTTTTCTTCGGAAGAGCTATTTGAACGACACATCCTTTGTAAGGGGTTTGATGAAAGAAATGTTTTCTCGGTGGCTGATTTTAACAAAGAGCATAGTTCGAAAATTCGCTGTTCACTAGATAGGTGTATGTTGCAATATGATTCCTAATCAGGCACATTTCATATGGATTGGATCTAATTTCCCTTGGTTGTATTATTTGTCGATCTATAGCGCGGCTAAGAATGGCGGTTTTGATAGGATATTCGTTCACCACAAGTATCTCGGCCCCGATGAGAAATGGTTCAATAAACTCGATGAATTACCGGGGGTTATATTGCAGGAGTTAGACTTCGATGAAGTCTTTTCAAGTGAAAATCAGCTTCTGTTCCGCCTTGGTAAGCAAAGAAGCTTAATTGAGAGAAATCCTCTAATCCAATCGAATGTACTAAGATATGCCTTACTCTATCTTTATGGCGGGGTGTATCTGGATTTGGATATCGTGATTTTGCGGCCATTAGGGGAATTGTTGCTCCAAGCAAAAAGAACCTCGTTTTTAGGTAGGGAAAAAATACTTTTCCCGGGATATATACGGCATCCAACAAATTTTCGCGATAGGCTTGGAAGGATTAGAAGCCTTCTGTTGGTGAAACTGCGAAATATATGTGAGGTAATTCCGCATGGCTATGCCCTCTACAACAAACTGGGGGCCTATGTTCCAACTGTCAATAACGCTGTATTCGGATCGGAGAGATCCGGAAGCTTCGTAATAGGAGTGATTGAGAAACTCAATCAATATGGAGCAGTGGAAATGAACACTCCATTGAAAGCAGGGCCCCTTTTGTTACAGGAGGCCGTAGCAGATCCAAATATGGTTGCTAGCGTTGAAATACTCCAACCCGATTGTTTTTATCCCTCAGCACCTGGACTTATCAAACACCTGTTCCGACCTTATAAACGAGTAGATATTGATAAATTCTGTGATTTGTCCGCCTCATATGCCATTCACTGGTACTCCTCCTCTTCAACGTTTCGAGCCTCAAAAATGAGTATGCAGGATATCGACTGTGAATATCTCAAAGCTAATAGAAATAATTTGCTTTTTGGAGATATGCTACAGAAGTATGTCGATGGAGCCTTAGCATAGAGACTCACCTGGCCGCCCGTGGAAACTCCGCAGCCTGGTTAGATTTGACCCGCCATAACATGTACTCCTAACCGTCTAGGATAACAGTCGAGCGGTCTTCTCAAAGTTGTTGAGTTGAATGATTAACATGAGGATACCTGTATAATAAACCTTTTGAAGCCGGATCGAATTCTTAGATAACCTGCACTGTATCCTCAGCCGATACCGGTGATTGCAAGAATACGAACTCCCAGTCCACCGGCTCCATCAACTAGCAAAAAGGATTCCGGAGCAACCTGTTGCGAATGGCAATACGTCAAAAGGCTTAAAAACGCCAATATAGTCAATCCACGATGATGTGGCAAGAAAAAGAGATAAAGCCTGGTAGGGATTCATTGTCTAACACTGGGTGCAATCTCCCGGCGGCCCAGTGAGATCAGCTCAAATACAGCGAACACGTTGCGCCTTCACAGTTTTCCACTCGATTGAGACTGTCTGATACCGTGAAATTTTTGGATCAATATTCGGATTCATCAGTCTTGGTTCGCAGGGCATCGTGACAGGGGACTGCATCTTATCCAATCCTAGCTTGCCTTGTTAGCTTCAGGTATTTATGGATTCTGATAGGGATTTGATTCTTGAGCGAAGAGGGGAGTGTAGTTTGAAAACACGGACGGCCTCTTGCCTCGGCCCGGTCTTTACGATGCATCTCCACTCGAATGGAGTGACGGAAGATTGATTTTACGGGTTTGAAAACCTGGTGTTAACTGTTGATGGGAGCAAGATGAACTCGGCCGCGGGCTATCCTTGCAATTTCCATGAGATAAACCGATGATGTTAGGCCGATTGAAATTCGAGTAGGTGGTTTTGAAAAGAGTTCTTGTTCTTCCGTCCTGGTATCCCAATGAGATGAAACCGGATTTTGCCCCCTATGTTAGATCCCAGGCTCTATCCCTAGCAAAGCACGGCTTGGAAGTTACAGTTCTCTATTCCGCACCTTATTCCTGGAAATGGGTTTTCGAGCAGAGAAGACTGAGGTTTGGAAAGCGAGAATGCCGCAGGGAAAATTTTCGGGAGATTCTGTTCTTTCTTCCCAAGTTTCATCTCAAGCCTGTGGATAGTATGGTGCGGGGTATTATTGGGCGGCGGCTGATTCGGCAATTGGATAGGGGGGGGTATCGGCCCGATGTTATCCATGTCCATACTTACGAATCTGGACCATTGGCACTGTGGCTTCGTGATAGAATCAATGTTCCGGTGATTATCACCGAGCATTACACGGGTTTTGCAAGAAATATCTTGAGCAAATGGGAATTGAATTTGGCTAGACGCTGCTATGAGTCCGCTGATTCTAGAGTAGCCGTTAGTAGGACATTCGCAAAATTTTTAGAACTTAAAACTGGATTGGCATTCAGAGTTCTGCCCAACTTCATCGATACTCATTTTTTCTCGCCGGGAAACATGCCGAAGAAGGCTAGCTATGATTTCTTGTCGGTTGGTCACCTACTGCCGAAGAAGAATCATGCAATGCTGATAGAGGCCTTTTCAAGGCTCTCGCCTAGGGAACGTAGGCTCAAATTGGGAATTATCGGCGAAGGTCCAATGAGAAACAAATTAGTGAACTTGGTGAAGAGTTTAGAACTAAAGAGTCAGGTTGATTTTCTTGGATATAGGGATGCGACGGAGGTTCGTAATCTGCTTAGAAGAAGCCGCATTTACTGCATGCCAAGTTCCTATGAAACATTCGGGATTGCTGTTATCGAGGCAATGGCGGTAGGCATACCCGCGGTGGCGACTCGCTGTGGGGGACCGGAGGAAAATGTTATTAACGGTTTCAATGGGATAGTTGCGCAGTTGAATGTGCGGGCCTACGCGGCCGCCCTGGAAAGTTCGCTGGAGCATGATTGGAATAGGGATGCCATACGCCAGCGAGCAGTGGCTCTTTATTCCGAGGCTGTAGTGATTTCAGAATTGAAAACTATTTACAATGAAGCTATAGAAGCACGCCAGAGTTCAACAGAATAACCGAGGTCCAAGCCGAAATTCGATAGGGATAGCGGCCTAGGTTTGGTTTCAATGCAGTTAGCGCTCCGTTTCTTCTTGAAACCGTTTATCTCGGCTTCGGCAATAATCCAAAAAGCTGGTTTGTTCTTGTAATCCGAGGCCAGACTTACACATAATGGGCCTGTGTTTAGAAAAGTGCGGAGCTATGACAAGAAGGGCATTAGGGCTGTTCTCGACCGCTTAGTATCCGATTATGAACGCCTGATATTCGACTACGCTTTGAATCCGGGTTTGCTGGAAGCTTTCAATGACAGAGTGCTCCATGCCGAAAGAGCTGGCCGCGATCCCGAGAAATTTCTTGGTGAAGAAATAGAGTCGTATAAGGAATTAGAGAAGCAAACAGCTGAAAAAAAACGCATTGAATCAACGATCAGCGAAACTAGGCGCAGGAGAATGGCCGGTGAAACTTTCGCGGATAAAATTCTAAACGAGTACAAAGAGCGTATTGAGGATTATCCCTCGGTTCATATACATCAAAATGCCGATCCGGAGGTATGCAAACTGTATGGCGCGATGTATCTGCTGGATAGAAGACACTGGAATTCTCTGGCATCATATCTCAAGCGGGTTTACCCACGTGCGGGACAATTGGATAGAACTAATATCGAACAGAGGTTTTGGCGCCTTGTTTCAACCCGCGAAGGACGCATTCCGGAGGAACTCGAGCCCTATAGAAGAGCCTTAGTCGCTCCCACGACTTCGCAGCAGGACAGAATAAGGGAGGGTCGCGAAGCGATTAAGATGGTTGCCTTTTATTTGCACGACTTATTGGAGATTTATGAACGGGCCACTGCTCTTGTAACCCCGCGACTGGAAGTTAGAGAGGCTATCGACTTTGTGTATGAGATTATAAGCGACTTCAGAATCGGTGATTTGAAGAGATACTGATTTCCGAGTTGCAGAATGGCGCAGCTCGCATTGAGAAAACTGTACCTGATTTCCGATAAGACTGGGACTCATCGTATAACTTGCCATTTATGGCTTATGCACCTTGTCCGTATTGACGAAACCAAAGGTTTGGCCTCTTGTTGGAACTATGTGCCAATCCTTCGCACTGTCTGTATCTTCGGGTACTGAGGCTCTGCAAATTGTCCGCGTGGAAGTTGAGAGATCTACATTATTGAAGGCATCCGAAGGGGCAGGAATGCCGCCGGATGCCGAGGTCCATGCCTTGGCTTCAGCCAAATCACTGGCAAAAATGAAGCCGTCGCGGGTCCATCCAAGTTTTTCATCTTCCAGATCGTCTTCCCGGTTTGTCCAGAGTATGGCGTCAATCACGGGTCCATTCTTGCGAGCATACAGAGTTACTGCTCCGTTGTTTCCGGGAAGCCCGGGAGCGCTTCTTATCCAGAAATCTCTTGCCGTGTCTGATGCAAGCTTTCCTCCCGATTCATCCAGCTCCGAGATTTCGTCTATCTCTTCGGAGATACCTTCCGGCTTTGAGTGAACAACGATGTATGCGCCCTTCGGAGTCTCTATTGCCGGAAAGGTAAAACTCTCCCTGTATTTGTTTTTCGTTCCAATAAGCAGAACAAGGCCGCCGAGGTTTCCTGCTTTGGTAATAATTAGTTCGATGGAGTCGGGAGTGTTTCCCGAGCCGCGGGGATTCAGTTCGTTTATCAATATCCCTGGCACTCTAGGATTCCACCCGCTGAAGCTATAAAGAAACAAAGAGGAATTGCCCGCTCCATCCACGACTTTCATTGGAAGTTTATACTCGCGACCAATTTCCTGGTCTGCTCCAAAAACAATAGTAAGCTGCTCACCCTCGATATCGATGGCTTCGATAGGAATAGGAGGATCGATAATCGGATTCGTAATGCTCATTGCGACCGGCTCGTCGAAGATGAACCGTAAATGCCGCTCGTCCATTATCTTTGCTGACTGCAGTATGGGCGGCACGAGATCTATGGGATAGGATTTCTTCCTGACATTCGAGGTTGGAGCACAGCCAAACATAATCATCATGCTGAACAGCATAATCGCGACGATGAGTTGAAAAAAACTTTGCCGAGCGTTGGCTTTTACTGTATATAATCGTGTATCCATATATGGGATATGAACAGGTGGAAACTTACTCTCACTTGAGTTAGGAGTAAAAAGTGTGTGGGATAATCGGATATTGTGGAAACAGGAATGCCGCCCAGCTCCTGCTGTCTGGTTTAAAGCGGCTTGAGTATCGCGGCTACGACTCTGCCGGGATAGGAACTATTAGCGAGAATACTCTTCAATTGCATAAGAAAGCAGGAAAGATTGAAAGCCTGCGAGCCATCGTTCCGGAAACACCTGAGGGACATTGGGGCATCGGACACACTCGCTGGGCCACCCATGGCAGGGTGAACGACACAAATGCACATCCTCATACTGACTGCGCCGGCAAAATTGCCATCTGCCATAATGGAATTATCGAAAACTACGCAGGCCTAAAACACCGGCTAAGCAGCGAGGGCCACAGGTTTGTTAGTGAAACGGATTCCGAGGTTATCGCCCATCTAGTTGAATCCTTTTATGAAGGACAATTCGAAACTGCTTTGAAATCGGCAGCCAGCTTGTTGGAAGGAACATATGGAATTCTAGCTATTCATGTCGATCACCCGAATCAAATCGTGGGTGTTCGAAATGGGTCGCCAATGATTATTGGACTTGCCGATAAGGAAACATTCATTGCAAGCGATGTTAGCGCCGTTCTTGCCCACGCGAAGCAGGTTATTTACTTGGAAGATAGAGAGGTTGTGAGTATAAACCCGAACGCTTATGAAGTAAGTGATATGCGAAATAGATCCGTTAATAAGAAGATTGAAACTATTTCTTGGAAGCTTCAAGAGATAGAGAAGGGGAGTTACTCTCATTATATGCTGAAGGAAATTCATGAGCAGGTTGAATCAATCCCCAGGGCGTTAAGCGGCCGAATCGATGAGCAACAAGCCACCGCGGTGCTGGGCGGCTTGAATATGAGCGACACAGAGCTACTAGCAGTTAAACGCATAACAATAATGGCCGCGGGCACAAGCTTCTATGCGGCACGAGTTATTGCATATCTTTTGGAGGCACTCGCGCGTATTCCAACTACCACGGAACTATCTTCGGAGCTTCGCTACCGCAATCCGGTTGTGGAGCAGGGCACATTGTATATAGCAGTGAGTCAATCCGGCGAAACTATTGATACGCTTATGGCTGTACGAGAACTCCAGAGGAAGGGCGCCCCGGTGCTTGCCATATCCAATGTGGTTGGCTCCAGCATTGCCCGCGAATCTCATGGCGGGATATACATCCATTCGGGTCCGGAGATTGCTGTGGCTTCCACAAAGGCATTCGCGAACCAGCTCGCGGCAATGTATCTTTTCACGCTCAAGATGGCGCGAATGCGCCATATGGCCTGGCTCGAAGGCAAAAAATTTCTTAAGAGCCTTTCAGGCCTTTCGAATCAGGTAGGAAGAATACTTGAGAATGCGGATAAAATCGCACAATTAGCCAAGAAATACTGTGAGGCTAAGAATTTCCTCTTTTTGGGACGGGGAATAAACTTTCCCGTAGCTTTGGAAGGCGCTCTTAAGCTCAAGGAAGTGGCATATATCCATGCTGAAGGCTATAGCGCCGCGGAGATTAAGCACGGTCCCATAGCCCTAATCAATCCCCGAACTCCGAGCATATTCCTAGTGCCCAACGATCACCTATACAACAAGGTTATAACTTCAATGAAAGAAGTAAAGGTTCGCAATGGCCCGGTAATTGCCATCGGCACAGAAGGCGACGCGGAGATTTCTAATATCGCAGACGACACCTTTCATATACCAAAGGCGAAAGAGAATTTCTATCCATTCCTAATGGTTATACCCCTTCAGTTATTTGCCTATTACTGCGCGCTGGAACTCAAGTGCGACGTCGATCAGCCTAGGAATCTTGCAAAAAGTGTTACAGTGGAATAATTTTGCCATAAACTACAGTTGGAAGCTTATCATTGCAAACTCAATGTCCTTCTTACTACAAAAACCCTATCACTCAGCTTGATCTCCAAGGATTAAGAATCCCTCTAATGAAGACTTCGTTAATAACACAGTTTTTAACGAGGGTTATGAACCTCGATTCAATTATCTTGAACGTCTCAGAGTCTTTCTCGATCAGAATCGATTTTCCTACCCTGAGAAGGAGACTGAACCAGGAGTATTGAGATGAAGGAAACCCATCAAGGCAGAATAAATTCCGTATACCAGTGGAAACTCCAATCCAATATAAGTGAGGAAATTCAAATGGAATCTCTCCGAGAAGAATAATCTTGTGCCGAGGCCCTTGGGAACGGTAATGGTAACCGGGCAGATGCCTGCCGGGTATGCGCCAATTCAGTTCTAGCTTGGCACGGGACATCACGATTCCGATAATAGTATCTATGGGAAGCAAATCACACGAACGGGGCATCCCATGTCGCTTTATCATCCTGTTGATTATCATCCCCTTTGTGATTGCCAAAGTGTCAGCCAATGATTTAGTGATTTTGCCCGAGGAAGTATATATCGAGATAAGCAACGATTCTACGGGTTTCGATCTGTATATCAAGGCCAAGGAGCGCCTAGGTTCGGTGCTGATAACGGAGTCTTCGGCCGATCCGGAGAAAAGATCGGACTCCTTTGCATTCAGAGCGCGAAGCTACAACCGCATCAATGGGGATGAGCGGAGGATACTGAACGACGAATTTCTCGACTCGGGAAGGGGACTCTTTTTTTTGGTTGATTCAACTCCGGAATCTAATGAGTTGCTGGGCCTTGCGTTCAGAATACATGTTCCGTATCGGCTAAGTTATGGTTATCCATGGAGCAGACAGGGGGAGGTAGAGGTTGTTAGAGGGACTTGGCTGAATATTCGAACCTTTGAAAAACCGTTTGCTGATTATGATGGCCCTTGGATGGACAATCCCTTCGTTTTGTCGATGGAGGAAATTCCACTGCCGACCGCTGTGAGATCTCAACCTGCAAGTGAAAATGAAGTTGAAAATATTCAGGAGGCGATAGAGTTAATCGCTGAACTTGTAAGTTCGGGCGGGGGAGAAATGGATGTTGTGGTTGTAATGGATGCCACTGATAGTATGAAGGACGATCTTGAATATGTCAAAAGTGCTTTTGTTCCTATGCTGCGAAGTAACATTGAAGAATTCGAATCATTTCGCATCGGATTAGTTCAATACCGCGACTACAAGGAGGCGTTTCTGACGCGGACATCGCCGTTTATGCGGAACTTGAACGAATTCCAAAGAGAGTTGAATCAAATTTCCGCATCCGGCGGCAGGGATGTGCCTGAGGCCGTGGATGAGGGTATTTATGCCGGGCTGACCGAATTTGATTGGTCTGCTCCGGAAAAGATGCTTATTCAAGTGGGTGACGCCCCAGGGCATGATGAACCCCGTGGAGTGATAACTCCGGAACTCGTAAGGAATGAAGCTTCGAAATTAGGAGTGTCGATCTTTTCAATTCGTCTTCCAAATAATCCGTAGCATTCACAGCATTCGATTAAGCCCTTCTAAACCGGAGTTAAACGGTATTGCTTGCCTATAATCGCCTTTCTATTTCAACTTCGAGCTGGACTCGCGCAAGATGATTTTGCGAAAGATGCCGCGGTTTAGGTTTAAGCCGCCGAAAGCCGCGTATTCGGAAATCCATGATTCAACTCTATCGATATTCCCGGAATACCCCTACGATATCCGACGGCGATCCGAATCGGAGAAAGCCTGAAAGCGATGAGGCTGGAGCAGGGCTTCAATCGAGGCGGCAGCCCACATGAAAGCAAATTGCAGAATCTAACCCATCGGGCTTATCCAGCCTCCATGCTAGTGATTTGAAACTACACTTGCCCGTTCAATCAATTCTCCCCCAACAACTATCTTCACCGGCGGCAGACTTGGATTTCTAATTCGGGTGTTCAGACGATTCAGTGCGACGTTGCCGATTTCTCGTTTGGATACGATTACACTAGTTAGTGGAGGATCCAACAGAGCCGAAGCAGGGAGGTCGTCGAATCCGATGATTGAAACCTCTTCGGGAACCTGCTTCCCTTTCTCTCTAAGTGCTTTGAGAACTCCAAACGCGATAACATCGTTAACGCAGAAGAGAGCCGAGGGGAGTTGGACTACTTCGCCAAGAATTCTATTCATATCCCTATAAGCTCCCTGCACTGTGGAGTCGACATCAAAGGAAAACTTCTCATAATGAGTTTTTCCGAAGAACTCGAGGCCTTCTCGAAAGGCCTTATCTCTCAACCAAAAATTTCGAGTTTGTACGCTGGATCGGACAATGCCGATTTCGCTGTGTCCCTTTTCAATGAAATGTTTCAAAATCGAGAATACAGAATCCGTGTTATTCATATCGACAAAGTCGAGGGGAACATACTCGAGAAAGGTATCGAGGAAGACGACTGGAATTGGACAATTCATGAACGTTAGAACATCGTCACGGCTCAGTTCGGTTCCGAGTATGATTACTCCCGATAAATGAGTTTGGCCCTTGAGCCAAGCGATGATTTCAGGAATTGGCATGTCATGGAACGACTTTATCTCGACTTTGTAAGGAAGCTTTTTTGTTCCGTGAAGGATGCCATCGATATAGTCCGAAATAAAAACCTTATGATCTTGATTCAGTGTATGGCCATGCCGGATGATTTGGACAAACTGGATGGTTCCGCAGTCAGTAGAAGCTGCCGAGTTGCGTTGAATGAATTTGTACCCAAGATTTTCGGCTATCTCAAGAATTCTGCGACGAGTCTCTCCGCTGATGCTTGGTTTGTTATTGAGCGCTAGAGATACGGTTGCGAGAGACACCTTTGCTTCCCTAGCGATGTCCTTGATTCTTACAGCCATGATTATATGGAGATTTTATTTCTATTGGATTAAAACTGTCAACTAAAATAGTTTAGTAATTGATGGCCAACTTCAGTCCTTGCTGAGATTTTTTCCAAAATAATAGGGTTGCATTTTAATATAAACAACTAAAGTTCTACAATGCTGCATTATTGTGCTGGCTCTAGACCGAGCTTAGGACTACGATGGAGTTCGAGATTTTTCTTGACAGGTATTCTTGAGCATGCTATGATATTTTAGATTTTAGTTAAACCAATAAGGAGGTTTTAATGAAGAAGCTAGTAATCTTGGTTTTGGTTTTATTGTCGCTTCTCGCGGTTGCCTGTGTTCGAGACACTGACAAGACCTATACCATAGCGACGGTCGTCAAAGTTGATGGAATAGCTTGGTTTGATCGAATGAGAGTGGGAGTTGAAGCATACGGCGAAGAGACAGGCTACGACACCTTTCTTCAAGGTCCTTCAAAGGCCGATGCCGCTGAGCAGGTTCGCATAATAGAGGAATTGATTGCTCAAGGCGTCGACGCTATCTGTGTTGTCCCTTTTTCCGTGGAAGCAGTCGAACCGGTTCTCGAAAGAGCTAGGAATGAAGGCATCGTAGTAGTTAGCCATGAAGCCTCCACCCAGGTAAACGCGGATGCCATCATAGAAGCGTTTGACAATGCGGCTTACGGTGAGTTCCTAATGGAAAACCTCGCCCAACGCATGGGAGGGATGGGCAAGTACGCTACTTTCGTAGGCAGTCTGCAATCCAAGAGTCACAATGAATGGGTAGATGCCGGCGTAGCCTACCAAGAGGCCAATTACCCGGACATGGAACTGGTAGTAAGCAAGATAGAGGAATTCGACGATCTCAATATCGCCAAAGAGAAAACTCTCGAGCTGCTCACAGCCGTTCCGGACCTAGCCGGCATACAGGGCAGTGCTATGACAACCGCTCCCGGCGCCGGTCAGGCCGTTGAGGAACGTGGACTTTCGGATCAGGTTTCAGTTGTTGGCACCAGCCTGGTTTCCGTTTCCGGACAGTATCTAGAGAGCGGCGCAACAGATATGATAGCCTTCTGGGACCCAGCGATGGCTGGCCGGGCTATGAACGAGATTGCCGTTCGAATTCTTGATGGTGGAAGCATTGAGAACGGCACGGATCTAGGCGTCGATGGATACAGGGATCTAATTCAAGATGCGGGCAAGCCTAATCTATACTACGGCTCGGCATGGGTAGGTGTAACCAAGGACAATATGGGCCAGTATAATTTCTAATCTGCCCCAATCCAATAGATCGATGGGTTCCTAAACGGACCCACCGATTGGCGGGATTCTTTTTCGGAGACTTCCGAACTTGAGATGATTACACCAGTGGTTGAAGTTAAGAATGTCCACAAACGCTTCTCCGGCGTTTATGCGCTTAACGATGTTTCCTTGAGTATTTCCCCCGGAGAAATCCGTTGCCTTGCTGGAGAGAATGGAAGCGGGAAATCCTCGCTAATCAAAATCATCGCCGGCGTTTCTCAACCCGATGAGGGCCGGATTACCCTAAACGGAAGGCCGTACGAAAATCTCAGGCCCATTGATGCGATTCATGAAGGAATTCAGGTTATTTATCAGGATTTCTCCTTGTTCCCGAATCTAACAGTAGCGGAAAATCTCGCTATCAATTCTCAACTGCAGCAGGGCCGAAAACTGGTAAGCTGGGCGGATATGGAACGAACCGCCCAATCGGCCCTGGCGCATATCAAGGTAAACATACCACTGCGTTCGAGGGTGGGAAGCCTATCCGTTGCCAAAAAACAGCTAGTAGCGATTGCCCGAGCCCTTCTTCACAATGCGAAACTCGTTATCATGGATGAGCCGACAACGGCGCTAACCCACAACGAAGTAGAGAGTCTTTTCAAGGTTATTTCCGAGCTTAAATCCGAGGGCATCGCCACGCTCTTCGTTAGCCACAAACTTCGGGAGGTGCTGGATATCAGCGAGAAATTGACCATACTCCGAAATGGCCGCAAGATATCAGAGGGTGAGACTAGCGAATACGATGAGGCCAGCATCACCTATTATATGACTGGGCGGCGCATCTCTGGAGACCAGTTCGCCTTCAATGCAACAGGCAGTGAAATCCCCCTTCTCTCCGTAGATAAACTAGGACGGAAAGGAGCGTTCGAAAACATCTCTCTCGAGCTTTTCCCTGGAGAAATCATCGGAGTCACCGGCCTCCTTGGTTCAGGCCGAACCGAGGTTGCGCTTGCTCTTTTCGGTATACTTCCGGCGAGTTCCGGAAGCATGGCAATTGATGGAGATGAGGTTCTTATCGACTCGGTGGATGCGGCAATAAAGGTTGGAATCGCGTACGTACCGGAAGATCGTCTAAGTGAAGGCTTATTTCTTGAGCGCAGTATAGGCGAGAATATCACGGCCAGCATCCTCGGCCGCATTAAGAACCGTATGAAATTTATCAATTTCAAGAAAGCCGCGAGCATCATCAAAACCTGGATCGATACACTCAAAATCGCTACTCCGAATTCCGAAAATCCTGCACGATCCCTTTCGGGAGGGAATCAGCAACGGGTGGTTCTGGCCAAGTGGCTCGCCGCGGATTCTCGGATATTCATCCTCAATGGGCCAACCGTTGGAGTTGATGTCGGTTCAAAATTGGAAATCCATACCAGACTTCGCGAACTCGCTTCAAATGGAGCTGGCGTAATCGTTATGAGCGATGATATGCCCGAAGTGGTTCGAAACTGCAACCGAGTTTTCGTGATGCATAAGGGACGGATAATTCGGGAATATAAGGATAACTTCGACGAAGATACGTTGATCTCTCAAATAGGGAGTCTTAAGTAGGAATCCGGCTATGAAGAAACTGCTGAAAGTACACGAATTTTACGTAGTGGTGATTCTCATTGCCTTTTCACTCGCAGTGGGTATTATCAATCCGAAGTTCTTTTCTATCGGAAATCTATTCAGTCTACTGAAAAGCACTGTAGTTACCGGTATCTTCGCTCTGGGAGTTCTCCTTGTTCTGATATCCGGAGAAATAGATATTTCCTTCCCGGCCATTGGGGCGGTTTCGATGTACATCACAGGAATCATTTTTGAGGCCATTGATTTTTCGGGGCCGGTTGTTCTGGCGTTTCTGCTCTCCGGGGGAATAGGGGTTTTGCTGGGACTTATCAATGCGGCGATCATCTCCTCGTTCCGCCTACCCACTTTGATTGTCAGTCTGGGAACTCTTAGCGCCTATAGCGGATTTGTTCTAACCTTTATCGACACACGGATTATAAACCGGCTTTCTGACCCGGTGGTGGGCTACAGCAAGCTGGCGTTCTTTCGAAGGACGATGGCATCGGGACAAATCGCCGAGCTTCATTTCTCCTTCTTTGTCTACCTCGCGCTGGCGCTTCTTACGGCGTTTATCTTACGCTACACCATTATAGGCAGGGGTATATATGCCCTAGGAGGCGATCGTCAAGCCACGGAGCGTGCGGGATTCTCCGTGAAGAAAATCGAGTACTTCATTTATTGCTATGTTGGATTACTCGCGGGTTTGGCGGGAATCATACACAGCGCTCATATAAGAAATGCAAATCCCTTCGATCTTGTAGGCGGCGAACTGAATGTTATCGCCGCTACGGTTTTAGGCGGCGCAATTATTGGAGGCGGCAGGGGAACGGTTTATGGAACTCTTCTGGGCGTTATGCTTATAACCGTGATAAACAACAGTTTGATTTTGCTGGGCATTCCCAGTTATTGGCAGCGGTTTACAACAGGTTTCGTTTTGCTGATTGCCGTTACCGTCCCCCAGATCAGAAGAGCAAGATCGAACAAAACCCGAGGAGAGTGAGAAGTTGAAAGCTCTATCCAATTCACCTATCAAACTTTTGAAAACCAAAGACAATAATCTGAGCCGCCTCATCATTATTTCTATTGCTATATTCGTTTTGATGGCCATCCTCAATCCCGGGAAATTCATCTCGATGAGAAATTTTCGTTCCATGTCGTATTCTTTCCCCGAACTGGGATTGCTGTCTCTAGGACTGACCATCTGCATGATTACCGGAGGAATCGATCTTTCCATTGTCGGCACTGCTAATTTAACGAGTATTCTAGCAGCCAAGATAATGGTGGAAGTGATGCCTGCAGATTCCTCCTCGACAGTCGTTGCTCTCTATATTTTGCTGGCGGTGAGTGTCGTGTACATCGTAGGCATCATCGCCGGACTTATCAACGGATACCTGGTGTCGACATTCCGTATTCATCCTGTCTTAGTTACGCTCGGAACTTGGCAGGCCTTTTCCGGTATCGCCATTATCATTACCAAGGGCTATGCGATTCCTGGTTTTCCCGAACCCTTCCTATTCGTCGGCAATGGACTTTTTTTGGGTTTCCCCATGCCGCTGTATATTTTCTTAGTGTTCGCCGTCGTAGTCGCCGTGCTGCTGAGGAAAACCCAATTCGGACGGAGTATCTACCTTATCGGCACCAATGCCACTGCCGCTCGATTCGCCGGGATAAGAGTTCGAGCAATGCTCATGCGAACATATGTAAGCAGCGCTGTGCTTGCTTCCACGGCCGGACTTCTGATGATTTCCCGAACGAATCAGGCAAAGGCGGACTACGGTGAAAGCTACGTTCTTCAAGCCGTGCTGGTAAATCTCCTGGCGGGTGTACACTGGAGCGGAGGATTCGGAAGGGTAATCGGTGTTGCCATAGCCGTTGTGACTCTTCAGCTCCTCTCTAGTGGTTTCAACATGCTGCGATTCAATAATTTCGCCCGGGATTTTACCTGGGGCGTGTTTTTGATCCTAATTATGATTTTTAATCACCTTATGAACGAACGTAAAGACAGGCTGGAGGCCGATATCGTAGGCTCGAAATCGGTTGGATAGCTATCTTGAGGAGGCATAATGAAGAAGTTCCTGAATCAACCTGAAGCCTTTGTTGATGAGATGCTGAGAGGCATTCTCGAGGCCCATCCCGATCAGCTAATGTCCGCTGCCGATAATACGCGTTGCATCGTTAGGGCCGACATTTCGAAAGACGGCAAGGTTGGCCTGGCCACAGGCGGAGGCTCCGGCCATTTACCTCTGTTTCTTGGCTATGTGGGCAGGGGCATGCTTGATGGCTGCTCCGTGGGAGGGGTGTTCCAAAGCCCCAGCTCCGATCAGATGCTGGAAGTAACAAGGGCCATCGATACCGGCAGGGGGGTTCTTTACATCTATGGTAACTATGGAGGAGATGTAATGAATTTCGATATGGCGGCTGAGATGGCTGCAATGGAGGATATTCGAGTTGAATCCTATGTAGCCGGAGAAGATGTTGCCAGCGCTCCCAGAGGCGAGGAGGCTAAGCGGCGCGGTGTCGCTGGTATCTTCTACGTATATAAATGCGCTGGCGCAAAGGCCGAAGAAGGAGCCAATCTCGACGAGGTTAAAAGAATCGCCGAGAAGGCAGGAGCCGCGGTTAGAACTATGGGCGTCGCCATTTCTCCAGTCGTTGTTCCCGAGGTAGGCAGGCCCTCGTTCATCATCGGCGACGATGAGATGGAAATAGGAATGGGCATCCATGGCGAGCCGGGTATCCGGCGCGGCAAGCTGCTTTCCGCCGACGAAGTTGTTCGGGAGATGCTCGACAAACTCCTGCCCGACCTTCCCTACGTATCGGGAGACACTGTTTCGATTTTAGTGAATGGTCTTGGGGCGACACCAAAGGAAGAACTCTATGTGGCTTATCGTAAGACGGCAGAAATCTTGAGGGGGAAGGGTATTTCAGTTTTCAAGGTTTATGTAGGTGAATTTGCTACTTCCTTGGAAATGGCCGGCTTCTCCATCTCCGTTTTCAAACTTGACGATGAGCTAAAATCGCTGCTGGCCGCTCCTGCCCGAACGCCCTTCTTCGAGCAGTTTCAGCTCAAGGTGTAGCATCTGATGAGTGTCGCTATTGCGAAGAAGGCCATCCTTTGCATTCGTGAACTGATGGAAGAGAACCGGGATTTCTTGATCGAGTTGGATAGTATGATGGGTGATGGGGATTTAGGCCTAACTATGACCAAGGCCTTTAATACCGCTGACGATAAGATGAGGGACTCGGAGGAAACCGACATCGGCCAGTTCTTCGTAAGAACCGGAATGGAGATTACTAAATCAGCTCCCTCCACTATGGGCACCCTGGTTGCAACTGGATTTATGAGAGGAGGTAAGGCTCTTAAAGGCAAGACCGACTTATCCCCCACTGACATGGCCCTGTTTTTTCGTGCCTTTGCCGATGCTTTGATGGATCGTGGGAAGAGCAGACCGGGAGAGAAATCTGTTATCGATGTTATCGATCCCGCGGCCAAGGCCATGGAAGGGGCAGGCGATGATTGGAATACTCTAGCCGATGCGGGCATAGCTGCCGCACGGCGTGGTTTGGAGAATACCAAGACGATGATGGCCCAGCATGGGCGGGCCGCTTATTATCAGGAGAAGTCAATCGGCCAGCAGGATCCCGGTGGAACGGCTGGATTATTCATCGTTGAAGGCATGCTGAAAACTTTCAGGTTAGAGAAGGAACCTAATCAAGACAATAGCCATTGAAGTTTTCTTGACGATGCTTAAGCATCTAATACTCTCAGAGGTTGCTTCGAGCCTAGTTCCCGAGCGTATATGAGATGCGGCGAAAATCTGCTCAGGCTAGGTTGAATGTACGCTGGTTCGTGTTAATATCGTTCAAAGCTCTGACAAGTCGCACGGATTCTGATGAATTTGAGCAAAGAATTGCAAAGACCCTTTGGATAAAATCGCCCGGAGGATGCTTATTGATTCTGAGTGCAGCCGCGATATGCTGGAGAGCGCGGTAAATGCGCTGATATCTAGTTCGTTATATGTGTCAATGAACCTAAAAATTCAGAGGCTAGCTCGGATGCTATGATATCACCAGCGCTAGCTGACGGATCGACGAGGTTACGCGCCCTGCTCCATCACTAGGTGCAATGGTCGGTTTGAATTGTCGAGATACAGTATCTGCAGCACCCTGCCATGAGAATTGCATGGATGAGGGATTGAATTAGCCGGTTTCATCTGTATCCAGGCGATCGAGTTCAGTATTTTCCACCTCTTGGTCAATATCCTGTGTTTCCACAACTAGGAGAGACTCCCTATACTTTCTAAAAGGCGTCATTCGTGAGCTTTTTGTTTGTCTGTGTAGAAGGTGGTCGAATTGGGAATCGCGTCGCAAAGCGCTAGTTTTTTCGTGAAAGTAAATCTCCTTGGCGAATCGCCAATTTCGACCCTGCTTTTAGATAATGTCGGAATGGCCGCTAAGAAAGCTCTTCGCGAATATCAGGTTTGCGGCTACGTTTTAACCTGCAAGTTGAGGAGATAAGGGCACTTCTCAAAGGGGTGGAGTAGGAGGAAATTATGAGAGAAGCGGTTCGAGAAATCGAGAATTTATCCAGATTCCATCGGATCGAGCGTTTGAAGAAGGAGATGTTGGCCGAAGTTAGGTATGTCTCCATGGAACAGGCGCGGATTATCACCCGGATTTATCGGGAAACAGAGGGAGAACCCCTTAATATCCGCCGGGCGAAATCATTGGCCGCCGCACTGCGAGAGATGCCGATTCGCATCGATCCCGGAGAACTCATAGTTGGCAACCGCACTCCCGGCGTTCGTGCCGGCGTTGTGTTCCCGGAAGGGGGCATCTCCTGGGTGAACAAAGAATTGGAAATGCTGTCCTCTCGTCCTCAGGATCGATTTGAGGTTCATGCTGAGGATATCAGCTACTTCCGGGATGATCTCTTCCCCTATTGGAATGGGAAAACCCTGGAAGACGCTGTACATGCCGAAATCGGCGAGAAAGCCGCTTCCATTGCCCGGGTGGTGAAGATTAATCAGAAGGACCATGCACAGGGACATATTTGTCCGAACGTCGAGAAATGGCTGCGTCTGGGGCCCGCTGGGATACTGGAAGAAACCCGGGCCGCGGCGGTGAGAAATGGTGATCCGAATCGATTCCTCGAAGGCGTGATGCTTGCTCTTGAAGGCGCGATGAGATTCATGGAACGCTACGGAGAACTGGCTCTGGATATGGCCGAGAAGAATCCGAACTTCGCCGATGAACTTCGGGACATCTCGCGAATTTGTTTGGCATTGGCCGCGCGCCCTCCGGAAAATTTCCATGAGGCCCTTCAATCCCTGTGGTTCCTTTTCGTTATCCTTCATATGGAATCCAATGCCTCTTCATTCTCCCCGGGTAGGATGGATCAATACCTGCTGCCATATCTCGAAGGGGATATCACTCGGAGAGCGGTCGATTTCCCCTGGGCCCTGGAACTCATCGAGGCCCTCTGGCTAAAATTCAATCAAGTCGTATACCTGCGTAATTCCAACGGCGCCAGATATTTCGCGGGGTTCCCCATCGGTTTCAATGTGGCTTTAGGCGGTCAGAATGCCGACGGAAGCGATGCGTCCAACTCTCTATCCTTCCTGTTCTTGAAAGCACAGGAGCATATCGGACTGCCCCAACCGAATCTCTCGGCTCGTCTCTTTGAAGGCAGCCCCGCCGATTTGGTAGATGCCTGTTCCCGTGTCATCGGCTGTGGCAGCGGTATGCCACAGATTTTTAATGATGAGGCGGTGATACCGGCCCTTCGGGGGGTGGGGATATCCGAGCCGGATGCCCGAAACTATGCCATTGTAGGATGCGTGGAACTAACTAGTTCGGGCAATAGCTTGGGTTGGAGCGATGCGGCGATGTTCAACCTAGTGAAGTCTCTGGAGCTAACTCTTAGCGGCGGAATCGACCTGTTGGATGGAAGCCGATGCGGATTGAATCTTGGAACTCTAGAAGACTATAACACCTTCGAAGAATTGGAAGAGGCCTTCCGGAAACAAATCGACTATTTCATCGATCGGATGATTCCCCTATGCCATGCCGTGGATCGCATCCACGGTGAGATTCTTCAAACCCCCTTTCTTTCTTCAGTGGTTAACGCCTGCATCGAAACGGGCGTGGATGTTACCAATGGGGGCGCTCACTACAATCTTTCTGGAATTCAGGCCATACAGCCCGCCAACATCGCGGACAGCTTGGCTGCCTTGAAAACACTGGTGTATGAGAACAGAAAGGTAGAGGCCTCAGTTCTTCTCGATGCCATGCGAAGCGACTTCGAGGGGCAGGAGATACTCCGGCAGAGATTGTTGAACAAGGCCCCAAAGTACGGAAACGACGTGCAATGGGTGGACGAACTGGGACATAAGTGGATTCGACATTTCGCCAAGAGCCTGAAGAAGTTCTCCAATCGCCGAGGGGGCCCCTACCATACCGGACTCTACACCGTATCCGCTCATGTCCCCATGGGACAAAACGTCGGCGCTACTCCTGATGGGCGTCATGCCCGAACCCCCCTGGCCGATGGCGGTATGTCGGCTGTCTACGGGCGGGACAGCCTGGGTCCGACGGCCCTGCTTCGTTCGGTATCCCGAGTGGATTCGTCTCTCGGCAGCAACGGAACTCTGCTGAATATGAAATTCTCACCCCAGCTCTTCAGAACCGAGGAAGGAATTCGTAAATTCTCAGCTATGCTTCGCGCCTTCGTACGGTTGAAAATCAGCCATGTTCAATTCAATGTCCTAACTGAAGACGATCTGAGGGCCGCCATCGAACGACCGGAGGATTTCCGGAACCTGACGGTTAGAGTGGCTGGCTATACGGCCTACTTCACCGAACTTGCAGGGGATCTCCAGGAAGAAATCATCGCTAGAACTACCTATCTCGAAGCCCTGTGACATTCGGCGCCATATTCGATGTTAAGCGCTTTGCACTGCATGACGGTGATGGAATAAGGACCACCCTCTTCCTCAAAGGCTGCCCTCTTCGCTGTCCCTGGTGCCAGAATCCCGAGGGAATCAGTCCAAAAATCCATTTGCGCTGGACACCGTCCAAGTGCATTCATTGCGGCATCTGCGTATCCACCTGCCCCCTTGGGGCCCTCTCTCGGGAGAAGTCGCGGTTGGATATTCGGATCGACTATCGGAAATGCGATAGCAATGGGCTCTGCGTCGAGCAGTGTCCTACCTCCGCCCTATCCTTTGACGGCCGCCGCGTCTCTGCCGAAGAAATGGCCGAAGAAATTCTCCGGGATAGGATTTTTTTCGAAACCTCGGGAGGAGGCATCACACTCAGCGGGGGGGAACCTCTGATTCAGGCATCCTTCGCGGCGGAAATACTGAGAATCTGCCGAGGGGAGGGCGTTAACACGGCGGTGGAAACCACCCTCGGTGTTCCCCGTTCGGCAATCGATGCCGTTATGAATTATGTCGATCTCTTTCTTGTGGACCAGAAAATTGCCGATTCGGAATCCCATAGGAGTATTCTGGGAGCGGATAGGGATCCGATTCGGAGGAATCTGGAGTATCTACTCTCCCGGGGGCGCCAGGTTCGCATTCGAATCGCATTGATACCCGACTACACCGCAACTGAAGGCAATTTGAGAAGGCTCGGAGGCTATATCGGAAAGCTAGGACCCGCCCAACCATCCGTGGAACTATTGAATTTTAATCCTCTGGCGGAAAACAAGTATCGGGTTTTCAAGCAACCATGGCCGATATCGCAAAACGCGAGGCGGTTCAACCCCGAGGAGATCGGCTATTTTGCAGCTGTACTTCGGAAAGCCGGTGTGGAAAGGATTGCAACATGAGCAGCTGGAAAGATGAGCTGAATCAATGCATCGAGGATGCCGAAATGGGACGGCCGGTCTTCATTACCCGGATTCGAGACTTGTTTGAAAATTTGAACAGCGATTTTGACACTGTGTCCATAACCCTGCATCTGGAACTTGCTGGAGATATCGGTTTCCGTTCCTTTTCGCTGCGTATTCCCCCTCCGAGGGCCTTGGCTGCCTCCGAAGCGAATATGCTTAGGGAATACCTCTGCGCCACTGTATACAATATTCTTTCCACCTTCGGCGGTCGATCGCTCACCTTCCTGCGCTCTAGCGCGATTCCGGATCTGGATGACTTTCTTGGCGAATTGATTACCGAATTCCAATCTCAATCGTCCAAGGCGGATCGACGGGGCTATGGGCGCTGCCTGAATGTTGCGGAAAGAATGGCTGACGCCATAGATTGCCGGAAACCTGGAAGCACCCGCTTCACCTTCCTACTTGCCGAACTTGAACCGAGCCTGGAGCATTCCAAAATGCCGCCGAAGGCCAGTAAGCGCGACGAGGATGAACCCCTCGCTCATAAACTCAGGATTCTCCCAAGTAAACTGAAGGGGAAAACCATTCTCGGAATGGACATCGGCGGAAGCGATATCAAACTTGTGCTCTCCGTCAATGGCCGAATCATAGCCTACAAGGAATACGATTGGTTTCCGGCTCAATTTGTCCGCTCACGGCAGCTCATAGAGCCAATTCTGCTTATGGCTCGATGGGCCAGGATTCGGGCGGCAGCGGAACGAATTTCCAAAGGAACGAATTGGAAGGCGGCGCTTGATGATCTCTCCGAAACAGAAACATCGGAGATAGAGGAAGAGATTTCTCGCGCGGAGAAGGCCCTGGCTGACGATTTAAGAAATTTCGATGGGATAGGACTTTGCTTTCCGGACGTTGTAGTTAGAAACAAAATAGTCGGTGGCGAGGTCTATAAGACTCGGGGCATTCGGAATAATCCGGATATCGACTATGAAAAGGATTTTGCCCAACTCACTGAACTCAACACTCAGCTCGAAAGATACTGCAAAGCAGGGAGCCGAGTTCGCAATATCAACGATGGACCGATGGCGGCCTTCACGGCAGGGGTGGAATCGGCCTTCTCCGGAGATGAGGAAGTGAACGATGGTGTGTTCGCTCACACCCTCGGCACGGAACTCGGTACAGGATGGTTGAACGAGAGGGGGATTTTGCCGGAAATTCCCCTGGAGGTTTACAATTACATCATCGATTTGGGATGCTGGCCAGAATGCCGTTTCCCGAGCGACGATCCGAGGAGCCTGAACAATTTCAATACCGATATAGCCGGCACCCTGCAGAAATATACCAGTCAGAGCGGAGTATTCCGACTGGCGATTAAGTATTTTTCCGCTCAGCGTCCGGATTTACTCAGGGAGCTGTATGACAAAGGATTCCTAAAGGATGAGATTGACGGGAGCATGCATATCAAGCGGGAACCCCAGGACATGCGCAAGGCGCTCTTGGAGTATCTCATGTCACTGCCGGAGCGAGAAGGCGAGGGGATATGCATGGATATATTCAGGGAAATCGGCGAATATCTGGCGGTTACGTGGCAGGAAACTCGATTCATTCTCAATCCCCGCGTAGACAAACGCGTGCTTTTCGGCCGGCTTGTGAAAAACCCTGTCTGTTTCCGCCTTATGGCGGAAGGCGCTGCGCGGATCGCGCCGGAAATGGAGTTGGCGGCGGCCGATGAAGAATCAGCCTGGACGCCGATGATGCGCCAGCTCCGGGATGAAGGGCAATACAGCGTGGCTCAGTTCGCCCAGGCGGTAGGGGCGGTGCATTTCGCCGTGGCGCAGTAAGCGCGTTATAATCTCACATACAACAAGCGCCGATTCTATCTCCGCTTGGGGCTGATATCGACAGTTCTCCCGTTGAGCAGGTTTTTCCAACAAGTCTAGTTCAAGATCGTCTACCTTTTCGTCATAAATGCCGGTATTCTGCTACCGCTGCCCGGGTGATAATTTAGTTATTGATAATATCCGCGTTATGCGGGAAAAGGAGTTCGTATGAAAAAGGTTCTCGTAATCCTAGTGGTTCTGGCTCTGGCCGCCACGAATCTTCTGGCCAATGGCGCTCCTGCCGATGGCAAGCAGGACAAGCTGGTTATAGGAGTTACCTTCATGTCTTTGCGCCATCCTTTCTTCCAGGAAATGAAAGTTGCAATGGAGGACAAGGCCAAGGAAATCGATGTTGTTCTGCGTCTAACCGATGGCGACTTCGACGCCGGAATTCAGAGTAATCAGGTGGATGATTTTATACAGCAAAAAGTTGACGGCATCATAATCAACCCTACTGATTCCAAGGCTCTCGGTCCCTCCGTTCGAAAAGCCATTGAGGCCGGTATTCCGGTGGTGAGCGTGGATGTGGCTGTAGAGGGAGTCGATATTGTCACCCATGTCGCTTCCGATAACTTCAAAGGCGGGGAAATAGCCGGCGGTCTGATGATTGGGGCCCTCCAGCAAAGGGGCATTGACATGGGCACCGTAATCATAGTGGATCACGCGGGTGTTTCTTCCACCCAGGAACGCAATGCCGGTTTCCGGGAAGTTATGAGCAAGGGCCTTCCGAATATCACCATTGAGGAGTTCGATGCCGTTGGTCAGCGGGACAAGGGTATGGTGGTGGCAGAGGATGCCATGCAGCGATTCGGCGATGATCTAGTGGGTATCTTTGGCGTGAATGACGATACCTCCTTGGGCGCCCTGTCCGCCGTCGAGCGTGCTGACAAGCTGGATCAGATTTCCATTGTTGGCTACGATGCCGGAGACGAATCCCGGGCCGCCATTGAAGAAGGCAAGATAGTCGGCAATACCATTCAGTTCCCCTCCTTGATGGGAACTATGGCTATGCAGAATCTAGTTGATTACATCAAAGGCGTGAGAACCGATTTCCCGGATTTCATGCCTGTATCCGTCGGTACTTATACCAAAGAGGGCGCCAAAGTAGCCGATTGATACAAGCTGCCTGATGAAGCACACCGAAGCCTCCCGATTATCAAGATTGGGGGGCTTTCCAAAAAGGGGAGATCATTGTGAAGAAGTTTTGGAAGCGGTTATCTGGTCGGATGTCCCAAGCCAGCACGCTTCTGATATTTCTCGGTTTAAGCGCCGTCATCTTCATACTGACGGATCTTCTGAAAATCGGGAACAGCAGAGACGAATGGATTTTCCTCGAGCCGGGCAATATCCGCAACATCCTGAATCAGATATCCATCAACGCAATCATCGCCTTCGGGATGACCCTGGTAATCTTGGTGAATGGCATCGATTTGTCTGTGGGGTCCATGGTGGCGGTTGCCGGCGTGACTTTGGGAGTATTCTTCATACAATTCGAGATTCCGCTCCTCGTTTCCTACCTCCTGGTAGTCATCATTGGAGGAGCGGTGGGCTTTTCCAACGGAATCATGGTTACAAAAATCAAGCTGCCGCCTTTCATCGTTACTCTGGCTTCTTTTCAGATATTCAGGGGTCTGGCCTTCATTCTAGTGGATGGACAGGCCAAGTTCACCACCGATGAGAGCTTCAAGATCATCGGGAATCGCTTCCTCTTCGGCTTTATGCCTATTTCCATCCTGGTGATGTTGGCGATTTTCGTTTTCTATTATCTCCTTCTGAGCCGAACTTCCCTTGGGCGTCAGTTTTATTTCACCGGAGGGAACGAGGAAGCCGCTCGATTCTCCGGAATTCGGATTGATCGGGTAAGAATCTCCGCCTATACGCTTATCGGGATTTCAGCTGCCGTGAGCGGCATTCTCCTGGCTTCTCGGCTAGGATCCGGATCTCCCAATGTAGGGGTTGGTTATGAATTGGACGCCATCGCGGCGGCCGTGGTGGGCGGCACCAGTTTCACCGGCGGGGTAGGCACCATCACCGGAACTCTTATCGGCGCCCTTATACTGGGAGTTATCAGCAATGGTCTGAACCTCCTGGGAATATCACCCTTCTTCCAGCAGATTGTCCGGGGACTCATTATACTGGGGGCGGTTATTCTGGACAGTAAGAGGAACTAGTGGATTATGTCGAATGAATACATCATGGAGCTGCGGGATATCGAAAAGTCCTTTCCGGGAGTGAAGGCACTAGATAAGGTGAACCTTAAACTCCGAAGACAATCCGTTCATGCGCTCCTCGGGGAAAATGGTGCGGGAAAATCCACCCTGATGAAAATTCTCTCCGGAGTGTATTCACTGGAAGAGGGTAGGATACTTCTGGATGGCGAGAGTGTCGAATTTGCCAACATACACCAGTCTCAGGAACGGGGAATTACCATTATCCACCAGGAACTCAACCTCTGCTGGAACCTGACGGTTGCCGAAAATATCCTACTTGGTAGGGAAAGGCTTGGGCGATTCAATTACTACAAGAGAAGCGAAAACAGTGCCATAGCTAGGAATATCCTCGAGCGATTGGGAGTAGGGCACATCAACCCGGATGAAACGGTGAATAATCTCAGTATTGCCAACCAGCAGATGGTTGAAATTGCCAAGGCCATATCGGTGAACGCCCAGATTCTAATAATGGACGAGCCCACATCGTCTCTTACCGAAAAGGAAGAGAAGATTCTCTTCCGGATTATCAAGAATCTCCAGCAGCAGGGAGTTTCCATCATTTACATTTCCCACAAGCTGGATGAGGTTTTCCAAATTTGCGACGAGGTAACCGTTATCCGAGACGGCCAGTGGATCGATAGCTTCTCTATCGAAAAGGCCACGAAGGAGAAGATTGTCGAACTGATGGTGGGCCGTCCTCTCGATGCCGTCTATCCTGAGCGAAAATCCGACTTCTCGAATAATCCAGTGATGCTTGAAGTTCGGGGATTGGGCAAGGCCGGGCTCATATCGAATATCGATTTCCAAATCCGCGCCGGGGAAATTTTCGGAATCTCGGGCCTGGTGGGAGCTGGGCGTTCGGAAATGGCGAAGACGCTGTTCGGTCGTTTCCGAAAGGACGAGGGAGAGGTGTTCATCCACGGCGAGGAGGTAGATATTCAATCTCCGGCCGACGCCATTCACTCAGGAATGGCCTTTGTTACCGAAGATCGAAAAATCGAGGGTCTAACACTCGGTCTTTCGGTGAAGGACAACATCATGTCTTCGAATCTCGACATGGTTCGGAAATTCCTGGGATTCATCGATGTCTCCCGAGAGAAGGCTATCGCCGCCGATGGGGTGAGGAAGCTCAATGTGAAAACGCCCAGCCTAAAGACTCCCGTCCGGAGTTTGAGCGGAGGTAATCAGCAGAAGGTGATTATTTCCCGATGGCTGGCTCAGAAAGTCAAGGTATTGATTCTCGATGAACCTACCCGAGGCATCGATGTCGGAACCAAGAAGGCCATTTACGACATCATGCGGAATTTATCCGAGTCGGGAATCGCTATTCTCATGATTTCATCCGAGCTTCCGGAAATCCTGGGAATGAGTGATAGGATAGCTGTGATGAAGGATGGCCGAATTCTCGACATTTTGGTCTCCTCGGAAGCATCCCAGGAGAAGATTATGAGCCTAGTTACGGAGGGCTAGGAAATGAGCAAAGCATCGAAACGATTCCATATTCCGGGACCCTATCTCATTGTCATAGGATTGGTGGTAATTCTGTTTCTGCTGGTGGATATTTTCAAAATCAATAACTACAGCGGTGAATTCCTTTTTCTCAGTCCAGGGAACATCCTGAACGTAATGAATCAAGCCGCCTTGTACGCCATCATCGGATTCGGAATGACCTGGGTAATCATCATTGCCGGTATCGATCTCTCGGTGGGATCACTAATAGCCCTTTCGGGAGTTTTGCTGTCCATGTTCCTGGTGAATTGGGGCCTTCCGATTTGGCTGAGCATAATTATGGTATTGAGCTTGGGACTCTTGATTGGCGGACTCCATGGATACCTCATCGAGAGATTTGCCATACCGGCCTTTGTTGTCACTCTGGGGGGTATGATATTCTATCGGGGTCTCGCTCTCCTGATAGTTGACGGTGAACCCATTTTCAATGATAAAACGGCCTTTCTGTTCATCGGGAACGGCTATCTGCTGGGAGTCCCCTTCCCGATTTTCATCTTGCTGCTTACTTTCGTCCTGTTTCACTATATACTTCGCTATACCAGGTTCGGACGATTCATCTATGCGGTGGGCGGAAATGAAGAGGCGGCTCGGCTTTCGGGTATCAACATCTACAAGGTGAAAGTCATCATTCATGGAATGTGCAGTATGGCCGCCATGATCAGCGGGATCATCTTGGCTTCGAGGCTCGGCTCCGGCCAACCCCTGGCCGGGAACACCTGGGAACTCTATGTTATCACCTCGGTGATTATTGGAGGCACCAGCCTCTCGGGAGGTATCGGAACTATCCCCTGGACCCTGGCTGGCGCCCTCATTTTCGGGCTCATCAATAACGGAATGAATCTTCTGAACATTGTTCCATATTATCAATGGGTGATACGAGGAGTTGTAATCCTTGTAGCAGTAGCCATTAAGGAAACCTCGGTGAAGAAGAGCGCCCACGAGCACGGCGCCCTCGTTGCTGCTTAATTCGCTCGATAATGGCTCGGAGGGACTCCAAACCTAATCTTGAAACGGCGTGAGAAGTATTTGGGATCCTCATAGCCGACCAAGGCGGCAATTTGGCCGATATCCATATCTTCTCGGGCCAAAAGCTTCACGGCGGACTCCAAACGAATTTCATCTAGGTAATGGATAGGCGTTGATCCTGTACGCTCCTTGAATTTTCGATCCAGATAGGATGGACTGCAGTTCGCCAGCCGGGCCAATTCCTCGATGCGGATTGCCTTCGTTAAATTTTCATGGAGAAAGTGGATAATTCGGCTGATAGGGTTCTGGATGTCCTGGATCGCTTCCATTTGCTGCTTGATGTAGTGCAGGAGGTTTTGCAGCAGGTTGTCTATAAGCCTGTACTTGTGAGCATAGTTTGAGATTGTCTGCTGATGAATTTCCACAAACAGCCACCGCAACCGACTTTTGAGGTCGCTCAAGCGTCGAATTCGATCCAGTCCCGATGGATCGAGAAATTTAACCCAAAGACAGACAATTTCCTGGTGATTGGAGAGATCGATGTTTTCCTTATGGGGAGTATTCTCGGGGTATATCACTACGTCGTATATCGAAAGGATGAGATCGTCACTATCACTGAGAATCCTCGCACCGCCTTCCAGGAAGTAAATAATTTCCACGAAGGGATGCTCATGCCGCTTGAGATTCCAGATATTGCTTTCCTCGGTAAAGCGTTCGCAGGAGAGCAACTTGGCTTTCGAAAAGGATCCTTTCTCGAAAGCGGAATCAGGAGAAAAAGTGGCCATAATTTGGAATTTAGCATAATGACCGATTTCAATGAACCGGCTAGATGCAATGTGCCACCTCCGAGAAGGGTTGCTGTATTGCTTTGTAGATTATCGCAAAAGCCAAAACGAACCTGAATCAAGGGACCGCGGCAGCATATCGATTCTGCCTGCCATCAGGCGGCTATACTTAGGAAACTTCGGAATGCGATGAGAAAGTAAACTGGCTACCCCTGTGGTATTAGGAGATGCACGAGCTATTCATTGTCAATTAGGGCGAATTTCAACTGAAGAGCATCTTCCAAATGCATTTCGGCAAAGCTGTCTAAATGCTTTTCGCGTGGTCCCAGCTCGCAGTATGAGGGAATTGATCTCTCGCAGGCGATTAAGCTCAGCAATGTCCACAACTTGGTCAATATTCTGTGTTTTCCGGAGGAGAGGCGCCTCATACACTTAGGCATCCTCAGGAGGCGCCAAGAGTAGAAACTTGCAATTGCCGCTTTGTAGTCAACACCTGCTTCGAAAGAAGCAGCTCGAATCGACAATTTCCTGAGACTCGTTACCCTCGGAACCCTTTCATTGTGGCCCGAAAGCTATTTCGCGAGAGCGCTTTTCGCGCGAACCTTGGGCGCTTATTCCACTGTTAACTGGAGCTAGCCATGAGTAATATTTCGGATCAGTATCTTGATGCCCTCGGAGCAGACACGAATCTTCTGACAGAAGAGCAGAAAGAGAATCTCGATAACAAAGGTTTTATAGTAATCCCCAATCTTATCGATGCCCTTTGGATTAAGAAGCTGCAGATAAGATTCGACGAGGTTATGGAGGCAGAGGGAGAGAACGCCGGAGCATCATAAGGAGGCCGGCCCCCACCTTTGGCGAATCTGATGGGGACCGTTTGGGGAAAAGTTTGGAGCCACCCGCTGCTTCTCTCTGCCTGTCGGTACATTTTCAATTGCGATTTCAGAGTTAGCTCTCTCAATGGCAGGGGGGCGATCAAGGGAGGTGGAAGACAGCCCCTCCATGGAAACTGGAAGAAGCTTAGACCCGATTATCCCAAGATTCATGTGCTTAACTCCTTGTGGGCTCTAGACGAGGTTTCCACGGCAGATGGCGGTCCCCGCATAATTCCCGGAACTCACAATAGACCCGAGCTTCCGGAGGATGCTTTTGATGATGTCTTGGCCCCCCATCTCAATGAAGTATCTGGGAGGCTTCTGCCGGTTCGGTTCTTATCTTCAATGCTCACACCTGGCATGGAGCACCGACAACAATACTGGAGCGCGTCGCCGGTTCCACCACGGATATTTCACTCCTCGGGACGATCCACAGCAGGATCAGCGAAAATGGATTACAGACTTCACGCGTTCCCGTCTGATTCCTGCTCAGCGATGGTTCTTGGACATCGATGGATGCTTTTCGGGATGCCCGGAAAATTTACACGCAGTGCAGTTTCTTGTACTCCGAGCTGAAAGATAATCGGGCAGGGTTGTGCGGTGCGGGACTTCGCACCGTCATGGCCGAATCCATCCACGAAGCTATCTGTTTTCAAGCTCCGGGGCACGGTGATGAACATCGCCGGATTCCATTGGGGCTTGGAGGTGGAGGCCGAAGGCCTGAATGAATCGGTCGTTTAGGCCGCCGAGTTTCGGATTCGAACCAAGCAATATCCTTGACATCACATTCTCATGCGACCGGAACCATTATCCCCATCTAGCAGGGCCATACCTCGCAACCAGTGAGAAGTATAGCGTAAGCAAAAAGTTTTGAAGCCAATCGCATCAATCTTTCCTCATTTTTAAGTAACCCCTACATCAGGATGGCCTTCCTCCTTCAAGTTCATACGGCGTCGATATTCCGAAGGGCTGCAATCCATCCGGGCGGCAAAGGCCGCATTGAAGGTCCGTAAGGATTCAAACCCAACATCGAAAGCAGCATCGATGATTCGCCGCTCGGATCCAGCCAAGACTTCGCAGGCTGTTTCAATGCGCATTCTCTGAATCATATCGGATATCCTTTCGCCGGTGAGCTTCAGGAACATCCGCCCGAGATGGTCGGGACTTATGCCAACAGAGTCGGCCAGATCGTTCCGGGTAAGGGTTCTGTGATAATTGGCGGAGATATAGTCTTTCACCGCTTCCACCTTGGCTACAGTAGTTTCCGTGATCGTTTTCCCATTAGGACCAACCAACTTGTTTTGTACAAGACCGTCCATTTCGCTGCGTAATTGCTGAAGATTGGCATTAAGGGTGCGAAGACGGGAGGACATGCCCATCATCATTAATAGGGCGAATCCGATGCTCCTGAGCTGGATGAACTCAAGGTAGTTGTATGGCAGGATATTCGCTGTGGTCAGCCAGTATTCTAGGTAAGAGGCGATCTGGAAAATCAGGGCGACCAGGAAATAGCGAGCCGCCGACATTCCAGAACGGATCCTGAGTATCACTGCCGCGATGAGGGGGATTACAGTTAGGTAGTCCAGCACCACAGTTGCACCGAAGATTGCCGGACCAGATCCCTGAAAGACAAGCTGCGCCGGGATAATCAGCAGGGACAGAACCATTATGCCGATGAGCACCTCGTTCCAAATAGAATGCCGAAGCTTCAAGAACGACCGTGCAAAGAGCAGATTTGAGGTAATGGTTAGCGGAAGGAAAAGGTAGATGACCATAACGCCGACATCGGGCCTGCCCGGCCATAGAATTGTGAATCCGATTCCGGACATTCCGAGGTGAACTGCAAGGGTTGTAACTACTACGAATGCCATATACAAGTAACCTCTTTCGGACAAAGAGAAGAACAGGTAGATTGCATAGAGAGCCAGGGTCAGGCCTACGAAGACCACGCCGCCGTGGAAGAAGAAGTTCGCAGTCCGGTGTTTCAGGTACCTTTCGGGAGTCCAGAAACGAACCGGCAAGCGGGTCTTTCCGACAGCGTCGGCCCTGAAGTAGATTCTTGTGGGTCCGGATGGCAGGTTGATCGGAATAGTGATTCTGTCAGAAGGGATTCCACGTTCGTTCAAAGAGGTTTCGAAAGAACCTGCATGCCGGACATACTGACCCTCTTCAAGAACGAAGACATCGAACCAGCTGAAGAGGGTTCTATCCAGTTCCACCAAGTACTGGCCGCCGCAAGACTCAGAAACCCGAAGATCTAGATAGTACCATATGGCATGATCGCGAAAGTCTGCTGCAGGTACTGATCTCTTTTCCCTATGGTACTCAGACATGTCGACCTGGCTGATCAAATCGCCAAGGTTCCAGGAAAAACTGTGGGCTTTGCCACTGGATCGATCTGTCAGCTCCAAAGTATACCCTGTCGCATGAGTCCGGCTGATTTGGGAGTTGTACTGCGAATTTGAGGAGAAATGTCCGGAAATCAGCTTCGCCGTCGCAGGGTCATCCGGGATTCCGTCGATTAGCTTCTCCAGCAGCACCCTCTCTGAAACAGAAAACAGGTTCGAGCCGATGTAATGACCCTCCGCTGCATTCGGAATTCCGAGGAATCCCGATTCCTCCGCGGAGGTACTTATTATGGCTGCCGCTAGGAATAGAAAAAAGAATAACCGGCGGATGTCTGTCCGAACGGCATTCTGCCAGAACGGAATTCCAGAATGCATAAGTATCGCGGCAGGAGGCAATATGAAAAATCGAACCATGTACTCGATTATATGCTTAGGGAGCGGTATCGGCTTCTACTTGCTGACCCGCATCAACACATTCGTTCCAATCGCAATGCCGGCGAGCCTTTTCCTGCTTCTGGCATTCTCAACCCGAACTCGCCCGGGGCGAGGCTTCGCACTTCTCTTTTCCGGCATACTTCTAGCGAGAATGGCCTTGCAGGGCCTTCCCGACGGCGACTTCATGTTTTTTCTGTTCGTGCTGATCCGGGAAGGATCGGCAGCGTTAGCGTTTACTCTGCCCTTTCTCGCAGACCGCCTACTGACGAAGGCGATATCCCGACGTTTCGGCAGCGAAACACTAATCCCAACCATGGTATTTCCCGTCTGCGCAACAGTAGCATCCTTCCTGATGGCCAGATTTGGGCTTTTCGACGGAGTAGGAACTCTTTTCGCCTACACATATCACGGACACCAATCCCTGACGGTTCTGATGTCTCTGTTCGGACTGTGGGGAAATGTTTTTCTAACTACCTGGATGGTGTCCATGGCACTCCGTCTTAGAGAAAGGAAGGGACTTGTTATCAGTGGTGGCATTCTGGCAGCACTTCTCGTATATGGTGGTATATCCTTGTCGCCTCTTTTCCGCGATAACCATGCACAGACGGTCCGCACAGCCTCTGTTGTACTGAACCATAAGGGGCGCCGGGGGGCTCCCTCCATGGAGAAGATACTGGTCGAGCCGATTTTTACACCCATAAATCCGACAATTGAGAGACTTGACCAGCTTGCCTTTCGGGCAGTTGAAGGGGGAGCGGAGATTGTTGCTTCCCAGGAATTCCTCTTTATCGTGCCTGAAAATCAGGAGCAGGAACTCCGCCGGAGGATTACCGATATCGCGCTCCGATACAGGATTCACCTGGTGGTTCACTATGTATCCTTTCCACCCCTGCTTCCGGATGTGGAGCGGGAGTATTTCGGTGATATACCCGATCGAAACGACGAGGAAGAAGGCCGAAGCGTCGCCATACTTGTCAGCGACGATGGAGAGCTTCTGTTGGAGTATGAGAAGCATAATATCAGTATTGAAGAGACCCTCTGGTTCGACGCTGGACCACCCGATATTGCGGTCGCGGAAACCAGATTCGGCAGCATCGCCGTTGTTATTTGCCGTGACTTATCATTCCCATCATTCCTGCGGATTGCCAGCCAAAAGGGAGCCGGACTGGTTATCGCACCATCCTATGAGACACTGGAAGCCCCGGAAGTCAGCTATTTGCAGGCGTATAGAGGCGTGGAATCGGGTTTCTCTGTTCTCAGACCTACCGCCAACGGTCTTTCGGTCGCAATGGATAGCCGTGGCCGGATTCTCAGTGAGATGAACCAATTCACCACAGACAGGGAACTGATGTTTGCCGATCTTCCTGTTGAAAACCGCCGCACTCTTTACAGCCTGGTCGGAGATTTCCTGGGCTGGGTATCGGTATGCGCCATCTTCATCTTTGCAGTGATATCCATCATTATCCGAAGAAAGAGAACAGACACCGATATTGACACCTGATAAGAATTCGAACTCGGAAGATATACATGGAAAACACACCACACTGAAGTTTCCGGAGATTGTACCAACAGCGGCTATTTGGACGATAAGAAACTGGCGAGCTGCTTTTGGATAGATTCCAAAGTTTATACCTGGATCGGCTGTTTAGGTGGCAGTGCTCTGGAATACCCGCGTCAGTGGTCAATCTGCAGGAACCTCTGTGTCGATTACCATATGAGCGGTATCCAGAGGGGACTGCCTCATTGAGAAGCGTGTTCTGCCAGAGGGACAGCCGGCCATCGTTATCGTGGTAGCGATTGCGGGGTCAGTTGTCACATTGTAGCCGCGTTGCCGATCCTATCTGAGAATGCGGTCCATGCTGTCTATACTTGGCTCGCATTGATACTCGTCACCTGGTCGGTACTTTCCTCATCTTTACCAGGATCGATTTCATCTCGTTCTCGTGTGCGCCCTTGATATCTGTTTCGATGTCATCTCCAACTACCCTAACGGGAGAACTCGCCTGGGACAAGAGTCTTGATGTGCCTGGTGAACACCGTGGCGTAACGATATTGCATTCGTTTGGCGTGAATTGTGGTATGCCTGACGTCATTTGATATTTCATCGGGATGCGAATCATCCCATACTTGGTAGTTAAATGATCAGTTTTGGAAGGTATCAGGATGCAAAAGAGAACTCGTTTCGTGATTGATGATAGCATGAGGTTCCTTCTGGCCTACCTCAAGGTGAATGAGGTACAGGTTCTGCAGAAGGCCAATCTCCCCGTAGACTTTTTCAACCGGAATGTTAGAAGCCTCAGCACCGAAGAATACTTCAGGCTATGGGAAGCTCTGATTGAAAGCGTAGACTCCAGGAAGCCCATCCCGCTACTCCTGGAAAACCTGCCGATCGCCGCCGTTATGTCGCCGCCTATCCTGGCTGCGCTTTGTTCGAAGAATTTCGAGACCTTCGTCCGTAGGATCAAGGAGTTCAAACCCCTGATTGGGCCGCTGGTCCTGGAATTAGAGACGGATGAGGAGACCCTCTCCATACGCATCCTTAGCGTCGACGATACAAAGGCGCTTCATCCGGAAATCGTGGCCAGCGAGTTCATCTTCTTCACCAAGATTTTCCGGGAAGCCACGGGGCAGGAAATAGCCCCGGTTTCCGTCGAGGCGCTAGTGCAGTTGGATGAAGAGACCTACGGCAGATATTTCTCTGTCAAACCCGGCGTCGGTGACTCGAATTGCATCAGGTTCCGGCTCCAGGACTGCCGCATCCCCTTCCAGATGCGCAATGAGTCCGTCTGGGAATACTTCGAGCCGGAGCTGCGAAGGCGCTTGGACGAACTGGAGAAGGATTCGTCTTTTGCCGAGAAAGTGCGGGCAGTGCTCTTCGAAATCCTTCCCATGGGGAGGAGTTCCATTGGGGATGTCGCGGAGAAACTCATCATGAGCGGTCGGACCATGCAACGCCGTCTCCAGGCTGAGAAAACGAGTTTCCAGCAGCAGCTAAACCACAGTCGGAAGCTCCTGGCCCGCCACCACCTTACCTCATCCCTGATGACTGTATCCGAAATCGCCTTACTGCTCGGGTATGAGGAACCCAGCTCCTTCAGCCGCGCCTTCCATTCGTGGACCGGCAGCTCCCCTGAAGCCTTCCGGACGACCGGCAGTCCTTCCTGACGTTTTGGCGGAAATTGCTAAGAAGTTGGCGCGGTTCGATATAGTGAGTGGCGCTTTCTGCGAGTATATTTTTGACCAAAATCAAGAAACCAAGGAGAGCGGAACAATGGCAAGAGAGAAACTGCGGATTGATGAGAAGACCAAATCGAAAGTTCTCAGTGGTAAAACCTACATTGTCACCGGCGCCAATTCCGGCGTCGGCCTGGAAACCACCCGACAGCTGATCAAACAGGGCGGTCATGTGGTGATGGCCTGCCGCAGGGTAGACGCGGCCAAAGAAGCGGCGGCCGATTTTGGCGGCCTGAGGGGCAGCTACGAGATAATGAGGCTGGACCTGGCCGATCTCCAATCCATCCGGGGCTTCGCCAAAGAGTTCCAGGCAAAGCATAAAGAACTCCACGGCCTGGATTGTAACGCCGGCATGGTGAACACGAATAATGACATTACCCGAACCAAGAACGGCCTGGAGTTGACGATGCAGGTGAGCTTCTTCGGGCATTTCCTGCTCACCGAGTTGCTGCTGGACGTTCTGAAGAGGAGCGCTCCTTCACGCGTTGTTATCCTCTCGTCGGTCGTTCACGCCGGCGACAAACAGGATCGCCCGGATGTTCACCTTGAGGACCTCAATTTCGACTCCCGGAAGTACAACAACTTCGCCGCTTACGGTGAGGCCAAGCTGGCCAACGTGCTCTATGCCCGTGAACTGGCCAGGCGCCTCAAAGGCACCGGAGTTACAGCGTATTCAGTGCATCCCGGCTGGGCCCGTTCCAACTTCGGCAGTGGCGCAAGCGGCTCGATGAAAGTGATGATGGCCCTCATGCGGCTCTTCACCCGGACCATGACCGACAGCAACGAAGAGTCCGCCCAAACCTCTTTGCACTGTCTGCTTTCCGATGAAGCTCTCGAACACAACGGCGCCTACTTCAGTCAGAGTAGCGTGCTCTACCGGGACCGTGAATGCAAGGCCGGCGGATGGCCTCTGGAATCTCCCAATCCGAATGCCCGGAACGACATGAAGGCGGCGAAGCTGGTGGAGGCCGGGCGGAAGATCGTCGGGCTGAACGGCTGAGCGGAATTACAGCTGAGGCGTTCTGCCGATTCCCGACGGTTTACCAAGATCGCGAATAATTAAATGTGCCGCCAATGTACCCACAATTTTGATTACGGCACAACCCAGTGGGTTACGCCTAGATACCCATTTGCCCTAAGTCTAAGAAATTAGCGATTGGGATTTGTTGGACTGTGGTGCCCCCTATGGGCGGCGATGGCCATGCAGACCTGAAGCAAGACAGTATCGTTGAGCTGAAACCCCAAGCGGGAGTCCGTATTCAGAGTACTTTACCAACGAATACCGTGGAGGGAAGCGCCGTTGATGTTTTCTCCAGCCTGAACGACCTCATCTATGATCAAACCTTATCAGTGCAATTAAGGAGCGCTTAAGTGCTTTTAAGCATAAACATGGAATTTCAACACAATGTATCCGTTGACAACGATAGGTTGTTGATCTACGACTGCGCTGACAACGAGCATCACTTCAATGGATTACCAACTATTCACTCCGTGGCCCTCAATCATAAAGACAATCGGGCAGGGTTGTGCGATGTTCTCCCGAATATGCACCATCCCCAAGCAGAATGTTTATCTAGGTTTTCCTTGACAATTGATACTCCGGTATCTATTCTGAATGTTTGAAAGCGTATACATATGGCAACAATGAAAGATGTCGCCGATAAGGCAGGTGTTTCACAAGCTACAGTTTCGAGAGTGCTCAATGGGAGCCCCGGTGTCTCGCGGGAAAAACGATCTAGGGTGATGGAGAATGTGAGGAAGCTTAATTTCAAGCCCAATCTGTCGGCTCGATCCTTGGCTGCAAATCGATCCTACCTTCTTGGTGTGATCCTTCCGGATCTCATGAATCCCTACTTCGCCGAGATTCTGGCCCATATCGAGAGAATCGCTTCCCTTAACGGATATAACGTAATTCTGGCCAATACCGAGGGTGATCCTCTGCGGGAAAAGGCAGAATACGCTTCGTTGAAATCCCGGCAAGTTGATGGCCTGCTTGTCGTTCCGTCTCCTGGGACTCAAATACTGGATGAGCTTCGGGAACAGAGGGTTAAATCCGTGGTTGCGACCTTGGAATTCCCCGGGATCGACTGTGTCGGTGTATCCCACTACAAAGGTGGATACTTGGTTGCCGAGCATTTTCTAGAAATCGGAATCGAGAGATTCGCCTTTTTTGGAACCACCGATGACGACAAGTATCGAGGATATAGAGACACCCTCATCAAGGCCAATCTAGACGAGAAGTCCATCGATGTCATCATGAATGAGAACTGGTGGCTCAGTAGCATTAGCCGGGGATATGAAAGCGCCAGGAATTACCTGGCAACTCATCGTGCAAAAAGCCGATTGGGAGTATTTGCGGGTAATGATCCCTATGCTTTGGGTGTTGTTCATGCTGTCCAGGACCTGGAAATGTCGATACCTGACGAAGTTGCAATCGTCGGCTTCGATGATACGTTTATTTGCGAGAGCGTCCGGCCGACCTTAACGTCCATATATCAACCCATCGAGGAAATCGGCCGACTGGCGGTGGAACTGTTACTGGCCCGGATAGAAGGCGGACCGACTGAGAAGGAAGAACAGCACATCGTTCTGGAACCGAAACTGGTAAAAAGAGAGACTACTTAATGATCGAGAAGATTTCTATATTACTAATGAAAGCGAATGCAAATATACTGAAAAATGTGACTCATGACCGATAAAAAAATCATCCGACCGGCGCTGCATTTCACCCCGAAGAATAACTGGATGAGTGATCCCAATGGCTGTGTGTATTTCAACGGTGTATACCATCTGTTCTTTCAATATCACCCTTACAGCACTCAATGGGGGCCCATGCACTGGGGGCATGCGGTCAGCGCCGATCTGTTGAACTGGAAGGAGAAAGGCATTGCCATTTCCCCGGATGAAGAAACCGGGATGGTTTTCTCCGGTTCGGCGCTTATCGACAGGCACAATGTCACCGAATTCTTTCCGGATCAACCCGGATTGGTCGCTTTCTATACCGGTCATATTCCGGGAGATACCGAAGACGAATACCTTCAGCATCAGTGCATGGCTCATAGCCCCGATGGCGGTTCCACATGGGTTCCATATGAGCACAATCCCGTCATTCAGAATCCCGGATTGCTCGATTTTCGGGATCCGAAAGTTTTCTATCACGGACCCAGTCGGGCTTGGGTAATGGTCGTGGTTGCCGGCAGAGAGGCCATCTTCTACCGGTCCAAGAATCTGAAAGAATGGACAGAATCCGGCCGTTTCGGCGAGGGGTATGGCCTCCCGGAAGGCGTTTGGGAATGCCCCGATGTCTTTTCTCTGCCTCACCCGAGCGAGCCCGGGAAGGAGGTCTGGATTCTGGCCGTCAGTGCTCTAGGAAGAGGTAAGCCTACCCATTCTCCAGTCCAATACTTCGTTGGAGATTTTGATGGCAGCACTTTCAACTGCCAAGATTCCCCCGAAGCATTTCGGCTCGTGGACTACGGGCATGATTTTTATGCTACCCAGAGTTGGGCCGGACTCGAGGATCGGTCGATTTGGATTGCTTGGGCCAACCATTGGGCCTATGCCAACGAGGTTCCCGCTGAAAACTGGCGGGGGAAGATGAGTATTCCCAGGGAGTTGTCTCTGGTCGAAAAAGACGGCTCTCTGCAAATTCGGCAAGCGCCGGTCAGAGAGTTTGATTCCGGCGGCCAGAATGCCCCACTCCCGGATGCCGCTGCGATTGCCGGTGTGCATGACATCTGCTATCGGATTTCGAATCCTACCACGGACAAATCCATTCTGGAATTTCGGTATTCCGACGGCGGAGTTTTGACTCTTGAATGGAATCCGGGAACCGAGGAACTGGTATTGGATCGGACCGGCGTCAGTTGGGATCACTTTCATCCTGAGTTTGAGACTCGGCCATCGGTTTTTCTGCCGGTCTTTGGGTATCAGTCCCTTGATCTTCGAGTAATTCTGGACGGTTCACTCATTGAAGTCTTCGCCCTGGACGGAACTGTCACTTTCACTTCCCAGATCTTCCCCCGAGCCTCTCTTGCGGAAATTCGTTTTTCGGAAGCTATGGGAGTCATCTCTGATGCTCAACATAGGGTATTAGTCCCGAATTCAAACAGATAACTATCCCTTTGGGGATATCCCCCCAAAGGGAAAAAAGGAGTGTTTTATGAAGAATCGTATCGTATCTATTGTCGTTCTAGTCGTCATGACTGCGGCAATGGCTTTCGCCAACGGCAGATCCGACGGCTCTGCGGCTGCGAGACCTACGGAGCTCAGTCTCTGGTACCACGGCGCCGGAAATGAGGTAGAACGCAGTATCCTGATCGGCATTATCGACGACTTCAACGCCTCTCAGAGCGATTGGACTGTGGTACTGGAGGAATTCCCCCAGCAGGATTACAACGAATCGGTTACTGCTGCGGCTTTGGCCGGAAAGCTACCGGACATCATCGATGTCGACGGTCCCGTAATGCCTAACTGGGCCTGGTCCGGCTATATGGCGCCCCTCGAACTGCCTGCCGGCGCCCTGGACGGATTCCTTCCCGGCGCCATCGGCGAATGGGACGGAAAGATTTACTCGGTGGGTCTCTGGGACGCCGCCATCGCCATGTATGCCCGAAAATCCGTGCTGGACAAGTACCGCATCCGCATCCCCTCTCTGGAAAACCCCTGGACCGGCGAGGAATTCGACGCGGCCTTGGAAACCCTGCAGGCCTCCGGCGAATTTGAATATGCCCTCGATCTTGGCATGGCCTGGACCGGCGAATGGTACCCCTATGCCTTCAGTCCCCTTATGCAGAGCTTCGGCGGCGATATTGTCGATCGCTCCTCCTATCTCACCGCGGAAGGCGCTCTGAACGGCCCGGAAGCCGTGGCTTTCGGCAAGTGGTGGCAGAGCCTCTTCGAACGCGGTTTTGTTCCCGGCACCAGCCAGGACGATGGCGATCGCGAGACCGGTTTCATCGAGGGCCGCTACGCCCTGCAGTGGAACGGAAACTGGGCCGCCCTAGGCCCCCTGGATGCCTATGGCGACGACATGCTCTTCCTCCCGGCTCCGGACTTCGGCAAGGGTCCTAAAATCGGCGCCGCCTCCTGGCAGTTCGGCGTGGCCGCCAGCAGCGAGCACAAAGACGGCGCCAGCCAGTTCATCGAGTTCGCCATCCAGGACAAGTATCTGGCCGCCTTCTCCAACGGGATCGGCCTGGTGCCGGCCACCGCATCGGCGGCCATGATGACCGAGAATTATTCCGCCGGCGGCCCCCTGGAAGTCTTCTACGGACTGAGCAGCGAGCAGGGCCTGATCCGGCCTCCGACTCCGGCTTACGTGGTGGCGGCTCTGGGCTTCGAGAAGGCCCTGGCCGACATCGCCAACGGCGCGGATGTCGTGGATGCCCTCGACGCCGCGGCTGATGAAATCACCGACGATATCAAGAAGAACGGCGGATACGGGTTCTAATTCCCGTTTGGTACATTGAATTATTCCCGCGGTGGCAAATAGCCGCCGCGGGATTGTTCTCAGGAGGTGGAAAGTGCCCGCGGCGACAGGCTCTCCTTCCAGGCAAATCAGGCAGGAAGCCCGGACCGGATGGCTCATGGCTCTGCCTGCATCCATACTCATTCTGATGTTCCTCATTATTCCCTTCGTTATGGGAGTGGGAATGTCATTCACCAACCAGCGGCTGGTCTCACCGAACCCCGCCGAATGGGTGGGCTTTCAGAACTTCAAAGACCTGCTCACCATCAGGACTCTGACTCTGGATCCCCTGATGGACGAGGCCACCGGCGAACCCTTGCTGGATGAAGACGGTGAGCTGGTGTATCCCAGGCTCCGGGAATTCACGAGAAAGAATCCCGATTTTCCGCGGCTCGATGGACTTCGAGAGTTCAGCTCCCGGAAAAAGGGCTTGCAGCGCAAGTACGTTTTGGCCAGTGATGTGGTCTTTCTAAAGGCCCTGCGCAACACTTTCCTCTTTGTCATCGTTATCGCGCCGGTCCAGGGGGGGCTGGCCTTGCTCCTGGCCTTGCTGCTGAACAAGCGTATCGCCGGCATAAACTTTTATCGGACGATTTATTTCATGCCCGTCGTCGTATCCATGGTGGTTGTGGCCTTGCTCTGGCGATTTATCTACGATGGACAGAACGGTCTGCTCAACACGCTTCTTGGCTACCTGACTTTCGGCCGATTTCAGCCGGTAGACTGGATTGGAAATCCCGATACGGCCATGGGCTCGGTAATGGCCATGTCGATCTGGCAGGCTGTGGGTTTCCACATGGTCATCTGGCTGGCCGGTCTGCAGAGCATTCCATCCATCCTATATGAGGCGGCGTCCATCGATGGCGCCGGCCTCTGGCAGAAATTCCGTTACGTCACCTGGCCGGGACTCAGGAGTACCGCCGTCTTCATCCTCCTGGTTATCACCATGCAGGCCTTCGGACTTTTTATCCAGGTCGATGTCTTGACCCAGGGCGGTCCCCTAGATAGTACCCAGTCGGTTGTCTTTCAACTGGTGGTTCGGGGATCCTTCAAGCAGGACATTTCCGGCGGATCGGCAATTTCAGTTGTATTCTTCCTGGTCGTCCTGTCTATTTCCCTGATTCAGCGATACCTCACCCGGGAGAAAGACTGATGAAAAACTCCACCAACAAAATGCTAAACTACGGACTGCGCTATCCCCTACTGACCCTCGTCGCCCTCGTATTCCTCTTCCCTCTTATCTTCATGGTCGTGTCCTCCTTCAAACCCAGTTTCCAGCTTCTGCAGGATACTTCATCGCTGAAAGCCTTCGTTCCATACGGCGACCTATCATTTCGGAATTACATAAACGCCTACAATCGCGTGCCAATCGGGCGATTCCTGTTCAATTCCATTTTAATCACTACAGTGACCGTCTCGCTCGGTCTCTTGGTGAATTCCATGGCTGCCTTTTCATTTGCATTTCTGAGATGGAAGGGGCGGACTATCGTGCTCAGCGTCATAATCGCCACATTCATCATTCCCTTCGAAGCTATTGCCATTCCTCTGCTGCTGTGGGTGAATAAGCTCCCCTGGCTGGGATTCGACGGTTTCACCATCGGATGGCTCAACAGCTATCACGTGCAGATTATCCCCTGGGTGGCCCATGGATTCCAGATTTTCCTGTTCTATCAGTTTTTCAAGGAGATTCCCCGGGACCTGGTGGAAGCCGCACGGGTTGATGGAGCAGGATGGTTTAAGGTGTATTCCAGGATCATCATCCCGCTTTCCGGACCTGTTATTGCTACAGCGTCCATCCTGCGGGCGCTGGACATGTGGAACCAGTACCTCTGGCCCAAGATCGTTGTGCAGTCCGAAGCCTTCCGTCCGGTAATGGTGGGTTTGCAGTATTTCTTCCAGTTGAACACAGCCTGGGGCGAAGTCATGGCCTATCTGACCACCATCACCGTACCGATCATCATTTTTTATTTGTTGTTGCAGCGAGTGTTCATTGAAAGCATCGCATCAACCGGCATCAAGGGTTAGTTCCGTGGATGCCTTAAAAAAACGCCTCAAGCGACCTCGAGCTTATTGCCCCGAGAGAGTTCCTGATGAATATGACGCCGATGAGGGGGGGAGAATGGAGAATCCTGCTTCCATCCTTATCCCGGGGGAGTTCCATATGGACATGCCTGGTACGTGAGATTCGTTATCACGAATGCGGAACGGTGGTCACCTAAGACGCTAATGAGACATCGAGACTAGGATCTGTTTAAGGAACCACTATTCTGAACAATAGGATGATTGAGCTGAGCAGGATTTCAGAGAATCTTACATTTTCAGTTTTCAAGCGCGACTCTATGAATCTCTGCGCCGAAAGTCATTTGAATTGGCTAAAAACCATGGTTAAAGAGAACCGGCGGCTGGTTTAACTCACTGCCAATCCATTTAGCGATTCCTAACACCTGTTTATTCTCAAGTGAATCATCAGATGTCTCGCAGGCTTGCCGGCATTCATTCAATAAATCATTACAGATCTCCTGGGTCACGATTCTCCCAGAATCCTGATAGACGATGAATGTCTCAATGCTACTAATGAGAGGCTTTGATACAGATCTTGATATCCCCCCAAGACCTCCTTTGTGCCGCTTGATGGACTCATCGATATATTCGCTGATGGGTTTAGCTAGGCTTGCATGATTCTTAATGCACCAACTCAAGCAGATAGTAATATCATCGGCTATCCTTTGAAAGAAGCCATTCCGGTCTTTCAGTGCAGTAGAGAAAATTCCTGCAAGACAGAGACGATAGAGAGCGAGATAGAGCATAGCTCGATCCTCAAGAACTTGCCCAATGCCAAAATCCCGAACAAGCGAGGAGCTAATATCAACACTATGATGCCGTGCTACACCCCTAAGTTTCTCATCCGAAGAGCGAGAGAGGCTTTCTATTCGATACTTCAGGTAGACGAAAGTTTCGTGGCTTCCCCCCTCGATATCGGGATGCGCCCCTTTTGCCATTTCATGATAGAGGCTGTTCAAGTCGCGATTCGTCGAACCATGTGTCATCAACCAGCTATCAATAGACCGGTCGATTTCTTCTATCGTCATGGTAACAGCATAACAGATTATGCAAGAGCAACACGATTGCTAATCAGAGAAAACAACCCTTCCACCAAACGACTGTCTAGGTAGTAATGAAGGCCGGTTAGGAGAAATCAAAAAAAGGCACGTTGTATTCAATCGCGCTTGAGAATTGAAACGAAATATTGTTCATTAATGAACTAGTGCGAACATAAAAGGACGCCATAAAACTAATGAGAGCCTGCAAGACACATACAAACAGGGCGAAAGACCGATTATTTAACATGTGTTGACTTATAAACCTTATGATGCTATGATATTATAAATATATATTGTTTACTTTATAAAGTTATCATGGGGTGTCCGCGCTACACGGACGAGTTCAAGGCCGAAGCCGTCGGCCAGGTCATCGACCGGGGTTACTCGGTCAAAGAAGTTTCCGAGAGAATCGGGGTCTCAACCCACAGTCTCTACAAGTGGCTGAAGGCTGATCCAAGGAACCCAAAATCATCATCTTCTGGGAGGAAGAATCAGGAACTGGAAACCGAAGTAGCCCGACTGAAATCGGAGCTGCGCAGGGTCCAGGAAGAAAGAGACATCCTCCGAAAAGCCGCGGCGTATTTCGCAAGCCAGCCCGAGTGAAATACGCCTTTGTCCGGTACCATCGGGCTGAGTTTCGAATCTCATCAATGTGTCGTGTTCTCCGAATCCATCGGAGTGGGTACTACGCATGGCTCAGGAATCCCAAATCTGCTCGTTCTCAAGAGGATGAGCGTCTGTTGAAGAAGATTCACCATTTCTATGAAGAGAGCGACAGGACCTATGGCAGCCCGAGAATCCATGGTGACCTTCTCGAGGATGGTGAAACATGCGGTGTGAATCGGGTGGCTAGAATCATGCGCCAGAACGGTATGAGGGCGATGGTAGGCCTCAAGATGCGACGGTATCGCTATGGTCGTCCTGCAGTAGGAGCGGACAATCATCTAGTTCAGAACTTCATTGCTAGCCGACCGGATGAAGCGTGGACGACTGACATCTCCTATATTCGCACGATGGAAGGCTGGCTGTATCTGGCCGTCGTGATGGGCCTGTACTCCAGGAGGATTATCGGTTGGTCGATGCAGAATTCGTTGCACCGGGATCTGGTGGTACAGGCTCTCCTGATGGCTGTCTGGAAACGACGCCCGAGGAGCGAAGTCATCATTCACTCGGACCAAGGTGCCCAATATGGGAGCGATGATTGGATTCGGTTCTGCAAAATCCACGGCTTGAGGCGGAGCATGAGCCGGCGAGGGAACTGTTACGACAATGATGCTATGGAATCCTTCTTTGGAAGTCTGAAGAAGGAACGAATTCGGAGAAGGACGTATCGTACCAGGGCCGATGCCCGGTCTGATGTGTTCGAATATATCGAGGTTTTCTACAACCGAAGACGCCGTCACGAGTATCTCGGGTGGAAGTCTCCGGTTGAATTTGAAAAGGGAGCTATTGCAAGCTAATGGTGTCTACGGAACTGGGGGAGTTCCACAAAGCTATTCATTAGATTTCATAGACCTAGTAACAAACGAGGAATCAATGGAATCCTTAATGAATTACTGCATCTAGTAATGACTGAAGCAGGCACAAGATCATTGGACGAGATATTCATCATTCCCGACCGTGCAACAGAAATTAGTCTTAGGGTAGGCCGGGTGATGTACCACTATGACTATCGTGATGATTTGCTGAAGAAGGAGGACTACCAACATGAATCCATATGCTAGGTCGATGCTCAAGAAAGTTGTCAGGCAACCACGAACCTATCTGGTCGTGATTTTTTCTCTTCTAATTCATATCGGATTATTTGCTAACTATGCAATATTTCAAGTATCCAGCAGCTTCAATGAAAAAACTGCCGTTGTATATATTTCCATCAATATTGCCGCTTTGTTTCTAGTCATGATGGTCGACATACTTGTTACGAGGACCGAGGAGAGAAACCTTGGATGGGTCAGAAAACACTATTTCTATTCGGTTTTTATCGGATTTTTAAGAGGCGATCGACACGAGCCTTCTGAGTATTTCAATGACACAACCCAGAATCTTCCTGAAATGTCTTCAATAGTTTTTGGGCTATTTCAGGAATCGATCAATATCTCGATTCTTGCCTTCGCACTTATCGTGACAATGGCAATTGATACAGTTGCACTGGTTTTCTGCTTGTCATTCTTATTCATATTTGTTGGTTTAAGTCTTATTTCAAAACGGATCAGAAAGCGCAATGGCAATAAGATGATGGAAGCGCGAGAACAGTATTTTGATCAATGTGAAGCGATATATGAAGGACGAAGAGATATCTTCATTTACCAGGTGCAAAATTTCTTTGCCGCAAGAATGATGAGTACAGTAAGGAAAATTGCCCATTTGTTTGAGGTCAGATTACTGGTAACGAATGTTGGCGCCCTATTGCATCACGTATTCAACCTTGTGTTTCCTTTAGTAGTGCTTACAAATACGTCTCTAGCATTGACCGAAAAAATGCTGCTGCTCGTTTTCATGTTCTTTTTTAGCATTCTTCTTGGGAGTGTGACGAATCTTATTGAAACGATTGGGTATGTAGATATCATTTCCCAGAAGTTGGCAGTCCCTCTTGTGATCAACGAATTATTAGCAAGAAAAGAAGACATCCCGTCACCAGTAGGGATGGGAGCCCAGCTTGAAATCAAAGGTTTGGAAATCCCACATACGAAGAAACGCATCCAGAAATTAATAGTACCATCTGGAGACAAGGTGGCAATCACGGGACCAATTGGATCAGGAAAGACCACTTTATTCAAATGTATTGTCGGAATCCAGGAGTATGAATGTGGAGAGATTCTATTGTCGGGATTAGAGCAGTCCTTCAAAAACATTCACTACGTTTCCCAGGATATTCTCGTCTACAATACGTCGCTGGAGGAAAATTGCTGCCTCGGGAAGGATCCGTCGGACGAGTACTTCCGGTTGATATCTGATTTTGATCTCGATCATCTAACACAGGAAAAGCGATTATCTGGCGATGAACTTTCAGGGGGAGAAAAAAAACGTATTGGATTTGTGCGATTTCTCATCAACAGACGACCACTAAATCTATTGGATGAAGTGATCTCGGAGGTCGACTCGAAGACGGTACAGTTGATGGTGGCTCATATCGAGCATATAGAGAATACCGTTATTCTAATTACCCACAATCAGAGGGTTGCCAACCGATTCCGATGTCATTCTCTTGCTGAGGGGGGCACAGCATGAAATCTACAGCTACTTTTCTGTCCGGTATATTCAAAGTCCTCGTGGATATCATTTGCATCTACATTCTGACCCAAGGTGCAGATGGAAGGTATATTATCATATTGCCTTTAGCTGCGGTAATAGCAAATCTGCTTTACGAGTTTGTCTCTACAAAGCTCATAGTCTGTGAATCATTCATTCGGACAACAAATCAGATTCTAAGAAACTTCATTGGCCGGAGAAAAAACATTTATAGTGATGTGGGAGATTTTATCAACAAGATTGACGAATTTCCTCAGAACATCATGTATGTCAATAAAAGTATCTTGGACTCGATCCTTGAATTGTTTATTGTTGTTGGAATCATCCTTATTACCCCGTTTCACTATTTGAAATACATATCAGTAATCGCGATTATATTGGCATTATTGTCGGTTATTGTGATTGTTTTACGAAAGAAGGAGGATGGCTTTTTTACCGAAATGAATAAAGGTCGTTCGGTGTTCAACGGAAACCTCTTGTCAATTACTGGTAATATTGAAGGTACTCTAGGTTCAAATGCCATACCCTTCAGCATATCTCTATTAGATCAAGTAAGCCAGCACTCAGAAAAGTCAAAGAACAACTATATGATTCTCACTGGGCTGCAACAGACGATTATGACCAGGGCGTATCTTTTACCTGTTTTCATGGTACTTTTAGTTGTTACCAGGTTGGCCCTTCCTCAAGATCAGATATCTGAAATCATTCTGTACTCGGTTTTAATCTCTGGTCAGGTAATCTTTTTGGCCTCTAGTGTGGTGGATGCAGTTGTAAGCATGAGATTCCTAAACGATGCTAGGCCTGAGCTGACCGAAGGCCCCGTGGAATCCGCCTTGATGATAAATGATGCACGTAAGATCTTCATCAGGATTAGCGAAACAAACCGCTTATTCTGTGAGAATCTGTCAATTCAAAGGGGAGATAGAATCCTGATAAATGGTCCAACCGGAGCGGGCAAGACATGTCTGGTCGAAGCTCTTCTTGGAATGAAGGATCTGGTCAAATGCGACAATGAGTCGTCTATTCGAGTCTTTGATAAACGACGACGTATTGCCTATGTCTCACAAAATATCCCCTTATTTGGGCTGGACAAAGCCGAAGGCGTGACACTCGGTCGGAAGTTGGCTCACAAGGAAACAGAGGTTCTCAAACCTATCTTAGAGAGGCTCCAATCTCGGACCAAGAACGTATCTGGTGGTGAAAGGATAATAGTTGGCATTGAGCGAGCGCTTGTGGCCAAGCCGGATATTTTGATTCTCGACGAAATTGATTGCAACTTGGACCAGGCGATACTTCAGGATGTGATGAACGTATGTAAAGAGAATGTCGATACAATTCTGTATATTAGCCACCTCGACTCAGACGTGTTTAATCCAAACAAGGTTGTGACAGTCAACAATGGGCGTGTCGTGCAAACTGCGGTTTAGGTCAATGCATCAAATCGAAAACGATTATCTGAAAATCATCGGTACTGCACTGTCAGCACTTCCTACTGGATTACTAGCTGCCGGTAGCTTCGTTCTTTCATCTGTTTTGATCTTCGGTATACATGTTCCTCATCCAGGATTCTTGGCACTTTTCATAATGTTTGTAATTCTTACAAGTCTTCCATGGGGTATGTTCGTCTGCTCAGTATTCCTTTGTGGCCGGAATATGAGACTTCTCTATGCATTGTTTGAAACACCGGGTGAGTTCCTTTCAGGAGCGCGTTTCCCAATTACATCTCTGCCCCTAGTTCTCTCGACAATTGCTATAGCTTATCCCCTCTCGCACGCAGTAAGGCTTCTAAGGATTGCTTGGATGGCTAATATTTCGTGGGTAAGTGTATTTATTGAGATAACTTGGCTAGTGAGTCTCGATATTTTCTTGTTCATTTCAGCCACTCTTCTCTTCCGATGGGCTGAGGAAAGGGGAAAGCAAAATGGTACACTTACCTTTGCTTAATGAAATCGAAAATTAACGCATTCAAGTGTTGTGATTTGAATAGCTCGAAACTAGGTGAGTTGTTTGAATACACAGCGTCTCTGGAGTTGTCCTATCTAATACGACTCCTTCGTGTGATATATACTGTGCGCGTTTGAATCCTAGCTCTGTAATGATATGAATATAAATGAGAGTATGTATAAAGCAGAGTGTCATCGATCAGGAGTCTGTCTGTATGAACACTTTGTCGGGCATTGTTGCAGTTATCGATAAGTATTTTAATACCGATAGATTCGATGTAGATCCTACATTCGGAAAATACCTTCCAATTGTTTATGATTCAATAGGTTTTGATTGGCAACATTTTTTTGAGAAGAAATTTACTAAGCGATGTGATGGCTTAATGATTAGAGGATGTAATGATGTCAGTGATATCTATTGTGCAACGTTTCTATCAGACTTCGTATTGGAAACATTTCTCAGATTAGCAAAACGAGGTAGTTTGCTTTTTACCCATCATCCGATTGATATGGAATGTGGTAATCCAATGGGGGCGTGGGGTAAAGGCTTTATCGCGCCAGATCCAAAACTACTATTAGAAGCAAGAATGATGAATCACTCAATCTATTCTTGTCATACGCCTCTTGATATTCACGAGACCATAAGTACTAATCAAGCCATATGTCAAGCACTTGGTGGAGAGATAGTGGACCATATTATGGAAGCAAAATACGGATATGGAGGAATGATTAGTATGATCAGCGAAACAAATACATACGGCTTAATTGGCAAGTTAGTTGAGATATTCGGTATCCCTTATGTAGACTTCGAAGGAAGAAGAAATTGTAGTATCACAAAAGTTGCAATAGTCGCTGGTGGCGGTGATCGTGTAAAATATATGGAGGAAGCAGAACAGAAAGGCGCGGAAGCATATATCACTGGTGAAGTTCATCATCATATAGATACTGATTATGGTAGAATGAGGTATACCGAAATGCTGAATTATGCCAAAGAAACGAAAATGTCACTAGTAGGAGTTTCTCATGCCGCATCTGAGTTCCTGGTGCTTAGGACTCAGCTCTCTACCTGGCTTCGGAATACATTTCATTTGGACGTATATCCAATTGATGAGAGTGTTTGGTGGTCTTAGAAGTCAATACTATACAAGTAAGCTTGAGAATGGGATACAGAAAGTGTTAATAGGTGTTATTGCGTGAAGACGCCTGCCGATGATTTACTTGAAAAGTATTCTGATATTACACCGGACAATGGCTTATGTATCGATTTTTTGTCCTTAGCAGGGCCTACAGAAATCAGAAATCTTGATTATCTTGGCCTTATTCTAATCACACCGGAGACATTCATATTGGGCCGGGTAGATCAATTGCTTCGACGGTTTGATCTCGATGGCCTAATCCCTATAGATTATGCTGTTATAGATCCTCTTAGCGAAGATCAGATATCATATATGTTTATTCCAAACTGGATACCAGAACGGTTTCGATGGTGGTTGTTTTCGAACAGGTTCAAGTTAGGCCCAACTGCAGCTATACTAGTAACTCACTTGGGAGATATGAACATACACACAAAACTCGCAAAAACAAAAGGATTTCGGATTCCTATGAAAGCCTCTGAAGGAACATGGAGAAGAGATTTTGGTGCTATAAATGGGGTTTTAAATCTGGTTCATACGGCAGACAATCCTGCATATGTACTACGAAATGGAGGACCCTTCTTTTCTACAGAGAGATTTGTCAATGCATCATCTCGTGCAGGAAAGATCCGCAGTGGTGATTCCTCAGATTTAGATTGGAACGATACCTGGGTGTATGGTTTAGCAGGATTCAATAACCGTAACTCATTGAACTTGTCTTTTCTCGGGACATATCTGAATGTATTACAAAGAATATTACATATCCAATGGCAAGACACAAAAAAAGCAGTATTGGAGATGCTCTTTTGTCAGTGGAAATAGCTATGAGAGATTTCCAGATCTCCGAATCAGAAGTAAATTATGTTGATATTATACAGTGTGTTTACAATTGCATGGAAGATTGTAGTCCGGCAGCTGAAGAAATCATTAGTAGCTTGATAGACTTAAAAAATGCTGCTAAATACGAGTGGGACAAAATAATAGGGAGTATTGGTAATTATGGTATTCTATTAAATGACTTAGAAAAACTCATCCTGATTTCTACGTTATATTATACGGATCAAGAACTATCAGCGAAATATCTTCTATAACTATTGAGGTAATACTACACCGTGGAAAAAAAATTATTGGTTTTTTGGGCCCGAGCTATGTTGGCAAATCTAGACTTATTCAGTATTTCACCTCGAATGGTCCTTTTACTTGTATGCCGATTCACACCAATAGACCACGACGTCATAATGAGGTCGACCCTAATATACTATTCGAGTCAACAAATTCAATGTGTCGGTTTCTAGAGAGTCCAGAATATATCTGCCATAGAATTGCCCGGTATTACTATTCTATTGAAGTTGCTGAAGTCGAAAAATACCTTAAGAAGTACCATGTAATCATTGGATTTACCCCCGCGACAATCGTTGATTACCAGAAGGTCTTTAATGACATGTTCACTGTTTTGGTTTGGCCCGACGATTTTCGTGTATTGCAAATCGAATTATTGGCATCAAAAGAAAGACCTATGGCTGAGAAGATGGAACGAATTAACATGAATGAGAACTTAAAGAAGAATATGCCATCCGTGGATTATACAATTATTAATCGTTTTATAAATGATGAAATTGCGAGAACAGAAAGATTTGGAGAAATAATGCACGATTTGATTGACGCACTCGATAAGACAATACACCTTTCCGAATAGTTCTTATTCCCAAACTTGATTTTGTAATCTAGTCTCCTCAAAAAGATTACTATCACAAGTAGAGACTGTGATTATCAGAGCCTGTAAACTTTTCTGTGTAAAGTTCATTTTCACAGGTTATATCGCCCATCATATTCGAGGGCGAACCGATTCATTGCTGGCTTCCAATTCCGAATAGGCATAGACCATTTCCTGGATGCCTGCTCAATTGCCAGATAGATAGTCTTATACACAGAATTGTCATTCGGAAAAAATTTCGATTCTTGATCGACTTTCGGATCACGCTGTTTAGAGATTCGATGGCATTTGTTGTATAGATAATCCTTCGAATCTCATCGGGGTAATCGAACAGCGCAATCAGGTTTTCCCAGTTGGTCCGCCAACTTTTGGTGATTGATGAATACTGGGAATCCCATTTATCAGCGAAGCGATCGAGCTCCATTCGGGCTTCTTCCTCGGTCACCGACCGATAGTTATTCTTCAGGTCCTTGGCGACAGTTTTCCGATCCTTGTAAGAAACGTACTTCAGAGAGTTCCGAATCTGGTGAACGACACAGAGCTGGATTTTGGTTTCCGGGAAGACCGTTTTGATGGCGTCAGGGAAACCACTCAGGCCATCAACGCTGACTATAAACACATCCGTAATGCCCCGATTCTGAAGTTCTGTCAAAACACTCACCCAGAACCTCAATCCCTCGTTCTGAGCGATCCAGAGGCCCAACAGCTCCTTCTTTCCCTCGGTATTGATGGGCCAGAGCCAGAATCACACTTTTGTTGATAACACGTTTGTCTTCCCTAACTTTAACGACGATGCAGTCGAGAAATAAAACTGGATAGATGGAATCCAGTGGCCGGTTCTGCCAGGCAACGACTTCTTCCATTACACCGTCGGTGACTTTGGAGATCAGGGTTGGTGAAACCTCTACGTCATACATTTCCTTGAAGGTGTCCGAGATGTCCCTGGTGGTCATGCCCTTGGCGTAAAGGGATAGGATCTTACTATCCAGATCCCCGCTGCGATGCCGATTCTTCTTCACCAGCTGGGGCTCAAAAACTGCTTTCCGATCTCTAAGAATTTCAAGAGGTATTTCTGCGGTATCGGTTTTCAGTGTCTTGGGGGTATAGCCGTTTCGGGAGTTCGCTGTCTTGCACGGCCCTTTGACTTTTCACCCAGATGCTCTTCCATTTCTATTTCCAAAGCACGTTCAATCGCTACCTTGGTCAGCATTCGGGCCATCTCCGAGACATCTTCTTCGCTCTTGAGATTCATGGCCAGCTTGTCGGCCAACTCATTGAAGGTCTCTTTGTCCAATCTGAAGCTCCTTTCTTCATTATCGAAGATTTGGAGCTTTGCACAGATTTATTTACAGTCTCGATTATCACGGAGGAGAAGAACTATACCAATAAAGTAGTGTCAAATTTCTTTCGCAAAATCATTTTGTCTCATCTGACGATATCCGAATTTACGAAGCTCTCTCCTCCTTTGAGCAATCAATAAGCAGATCCATATTCAGATACTTTCGTTCACTCCAGGTTGAACCAGCAATATGACGTAGCCTGGCAGCCACCAACATCAAAGCCGATATAGTGGTATTAGCTGTCTCCACAATCAACCGGATAAGCAATCAAGGATTTCTATGATTTTACTTGTTGTCTCATTATGTAAGAGTATATCCCCTATCAATAATGACAAGATATGGAGACTTTTCTAAGATCTTCTGACTATGACAGAATCGCTCTAATTCTTCTTACACCTGCTGATGAGCTTTGTTCTTTTTTTATGGCGAAATGACCGAGTTCCTTGGTATTTGAGACATGTGGACCTCCACATATCTCGACAGAATAATTCCCAATGAAGTACACACTGACTGTCTCTTTGTACTTTGATTCGAATAAGCCTGTAGCGCCAATTTCTTTGGCTTCGATATATGACATCTCTTTATGATAAACTTCAACGCTAGAGCCGATTATCTCGTTAACACGATTTTCGATATCTTGCGTTTCAGCACTTGTCAGCTTTCTATTAAATGAGAAATCAAACCGTAGCCTTTCTGAGTTGATATTGCTACCCTTTTGATTTACTTCCTCTCCTAGTATTTCCTTTAGTGCCGAGTGTAAAATATGTGTTGCTGTGTGTAATCGCGTAGTCAGTACCGAATTGTCGGCAAGTCCGCCCTTGAAATTATGTGCCGATGTTTTCCGTGACAACTCTTTATGTTGATCAAAACATTCCTTAAAGCCAGATTGATCAACTAAGAGGCCTTTTTCAGCAGCCAATTCTGTTGTTAATTCGACTGGAAAACCAAATGTATCGAACAATCTAAAAGCAAGTTTTCCTGGAATTTGTCTTTTATTGTCTACTTGCTGTGCAATTTTTTCGAATTCCTTCATACCAGTTTGCAAAGTCTTGTTAAACCTTTGTAGTTCAGTCGAAAAAGAATTTACAATTCTATCATGATTGATACCGAGCTCTGGGTAGTCGTTTTTATAAAAATCGACTATACATCCTATCACCTCCTCATAGACTGTCGTATCTAGATCGAGGGACATACCGTATCGAATTGCTCGTCGAATTAATCTCCTAAGAACATATCCTCGGCCAATATTGGACGGGGATACTGTACTTCTATCCCCAAGTATGAAGACTGTACTCCTTAAATGATCTGCAACTATTCTGCATGCACGTATTTCGGTGTCATCTAACACATCGAAAGATTCAGTGTCCCTTATGATTCGGAATACTCTTTCAAATATTTCAATGTCATAGACACTTCCTCCGTTCAGGGCAATAAGTGTTCGTTCCACCCCCATGCCTGTATCTACTATTTTCGTTTCTAAAGGCCTAAAATCTCCGTTTTTATCTTTGTAGTACTGCATAAAGACATTGTTCCAAAACTCTATATATTTACCGCAATTACATGATGGATCACAAGATTTGCTACATTTTTCCTTTCCAGTATCAATAAATATCTCGGTATCAGGTCCGCAAGGACCTGTTTCACCAGCTGGTCCCCACCAATTATATTCCTGCGATAAGAAGAATATCCGATGATCATCAAGCCCTAAACCTTTCCATATGTTGAATGATTCCATATCACGAGGTACAGTATCGTTTCCATCAAAGACTGCTACGACTATTTTCTCCTGTGGAATGTTCAGCCATTCTTTCGAAGTTAGGAACTCCCAACTCCAACTAATTGATTCCTTCTTGAAATAGCTTCCTATTGACCAATTGCCCATCATTTCAAAGAAAGTACAATGGGTTGAATCTCCTACTTCATCAATATCTTTAGTACGCATACACTTTTGGATATTGACTAGTCGAGATCCCTTGGGGTGAGAACCTTTTAATAGATATGGCACAAGTGGTTGCACACCTGCAGTAGTGAATAACACTGAAGTGTCATTTTCAGGGACTATTGAAGAACTGGACAGTGTTACATGTTCTTTATCATTAAAGAATCGTATGTACATCTCTTTCAGATTTCTTGCGTTCATTGAAAATACTCCAAGGTTAAAATGTTATGCTAGCTCTTTTTACTACTACGGCTAGTAAAACCACTACTAATTTCTTTTTGTCCATATCAGACTATGTCCAGTTTAATTCTACCATCGTTATTGGCAGCATTCAGGGTCAAAGCAACAGACTTTCAGCATACAGGAGTAGTCCTGTTTTGACCTTTCCCCAGGAATCATCCACTGGCTCTTAGAAATTCTGCCTTTTCTTCACCCTCGTCATATTGCTGGAAAAACTCAATAGGAGTCATGTCATCCAATGCGCTGTGAGGCCTGATTTCG